>Ga0335080_10001671_pt1 | contig 21899 bp, 22 predicted proteins | sample Lox_Sample_34_FD_206720 | JGI IMG/M metagenome (GOLD analysis project Ga0335080, IMG submission 206720) | Soil microbial communities from Loxahatchee National Wildlife Refuge, Florida, United States - Lox_Sample_3.4 | ecosystem: Environmental > Terrestrial > Soil > Wetlands | place: USA...
TACTGGTGTGATCGTTTTTTGTCCGATCTGGCATCACATCACCTGCCTATAGGTACGTTGTAAGAGGCGGGCAAGTTCCGCTCGACCCCTATTTATTCTTGATTTCACGGTGCCCTCCGGAACCCTCAAAACGGTGGCGATTTCCCTGTAATCCATATCCTGTAAGTCCCTTAGAATCACTGCCTCCCGAAGTTCTGGCGACAATTTGCCCAAGGCCTGGTGCACGGTCTCGGAGACCTCCCGTTGGCGGACCCGGGCGTCGGGAGGCGCACTCTGGTCTGGAATCTGCTCGCTGAGAGGCTGGGCGTCCTCGTGCTCGGACGCGGTCGAGTCCATAGAGTCGGTCAGCCGGTCCTGTTTGGTCTTGCGGAAATGGTCGACCAGCAGGTTACGGGTGATGGTGGTGACCCAGGTAACGAACGCACCTTTCGCTGAGTCGTAGCTCGAAAGAGTGCGGTACATCTTGATGAAAACTTCCTGCGTGAGGTCCTGGGCGTCATCTGGCGTGCCGGCAAAGCGATAGCAGATGTTGTATATCCTGCGGTTATAAGTCTGCACGATCTCCTCCCAGGCGGCGGCGTCGCCGGCGATACAGCGCCGGACCAGCATCGCGACGACCTGGACGTCTTCCACTTGCGCTCCCCGGAGAAGTTCGACTTCGAACTGAGACTGGGGTTTGGATACCTGAGACCACTCCAAACCTAACCCACATGACAGTACGTGCTTGCAGGCCTTGAAGTTCGCGGCCGGCCGTAAGTCTGTGGGAACACGGCATTGTAGCAGCGCATGACCTCGACCTCAGTGAATCTACGCAAATCACAGTAGGCACTGCCGCGCCCTGGTTCAGCATCCAAAGTAAGCTTGGAAGCCCCCGGGCCAGATGAAAGATTAAAGCTCATAGATTCAATGCAGAAATGGGGGCGTTGGACATTCGTTTCGTCCGGAAAAGGGTCAACTATGAAAAGAACCTTCGCGGAAGGTTTCACAGGCAATCAGCATTCCTGGAAGATCGTCAGCACAACGGCGCTTATGCTCGCGTTATTTTGCGGCGCATTTGCGCGCATCGCGAGCGCACAGGATCAGGATCAAGATCGGGACGATCCGCCCGGCCGTGTCGCCCGCCTTGGACAGATCGAGGGCTCGGTGTCTTTTCAGCCCGCGGGAGAATCAGAGTGGGTTGAGGCTGCGCGCAATCGCCCGATGACCACGGGCGACAAGCTGTGGGCCGATCGCGACTCACGAGCCGAAGTACAACTGGGATCATCAAAGATCGATCTCGCTCCCAACACTGGGTTTTCGTTTCTCAACCTCGACGACCGCACTGTGCAGATTCAGCTGAGCGCGGGGATCGTTAATCTGCGCGTGTATGAACTTGATCGCGATACTGACTATGAGGTCGACACTCCGAACCAGGCGTTCGTGATTCATCAGCCCGGAGTTTACCGCGTCGAGTCGTCGGAAAACGGCGACTACACTGTAGTGACCATTCGGGAAGGCGCAGGCGAATCCACCGGAAACGGGCAAAGCTATACGATTCGTCAAGGGCAGCGGGTCACATTCCGAGGAACGACTTCGCTGAACGCGGAAGTGGAGCAGGTTGGCGATCCCGACCAGTTTGATCGGTGGAGCTATGACCGCGAACGCCGTTACGAAGAATCGCCGTCGGCACGTTATTGCTCACGCCAAGTGGTGGGATTCGAAGATCTCGATGAATATGGCGACTGGCGCCCGGCCTCGGAGTACGGATATGTCTGGTATCCGCGAGTCGTGGCCAGCTGGGCTCCATACCACTATGGTCATTGGGCCTGGATTGATCCGTGGGGATGGACTTGGGTTGACGATGCTAGCTGGGGGTACGCGCCATTCCACTACGGACGTTGGGTATTTGTGGGCAGCCGCTGGGGCTGGGTGCCGGGGCCGCGCGAGGTTCGTCCCGTCTACGCGCCTGCTCTTGTAGCTTTTGTGGGCGGAGTCGGAGTCGGAATCAGTGGCAACGTTGCCTGGTTCCCGCTTGGGCCGCGCGAAGTGTATGTGCCCTCCTACCGCGTAAGCCGTGGTTACGTGAACCGCGTAAACGTGACCAACACTACCGTGAACGTCACGCAGGTGACGAACGTCTACAACACAACGATTGTCAATAACAACACTACGATCAATAACGTCCGGTACGTGAATCGAGATGTGCGTGGAGCCGTGACTGTGGTTCCGCAACACGCATTCGCTACTGCTCAGCCGGTGTCGCGTACTGCTGTCGTAGTGAACCAGAGCCAGCTTCGCCGCGGTCCGGTGACCGCGCGCGCGGCCGTTCCTCCCGCGCCACAAGCGGTGCTAGGTGTGCACGCCAACACTGCCAATCGCGTGGCGACGCCGCCGCAGACGGTTGCGAGCCGCACGGTAATTGCGAAGAATACTCCACCGCCACCACCGGCGTCGTTCGCGGCAAGGCAGCAGATTCTTCAACGGAATCCGGGAATGCCGGTATCGCGCCCACAAATGCGGGAGATGCACGCGGCGAATCCGCCCGTGTCCGCTCCGCGTGTGATCACTGCGCCACCTGCGAGACCTGAGCCACTGCCTCCCGCGGGAAATCGTCCAACGAATCCGCCGAACGCACGGCCTGAAAATTCTCCGGCAGGAAATCCTCCGGCTGGGAATGATCGCCCTGGAATGAATGCACCTGCGGGACGCCCGCAACCCGGCAACCCGCCGATGCCCAACAATCGGCCGGAACCGAATCAACCGGGCAATCGCCCACAGCCAAATCAGCCGGAGAATCGTCCGCAGCCTGGAGCGAACCGTCCCTTCGAGCCGCCAGCCCGGAATGATCGTCCGCCATCTGCACAGCCAAGTAATCGGCCTGAGGGTAATCAACCGAATCCGAACCGGCCGGAACCGAATCAACCGGACAATCGTCCGCAACCAAACCAGCCGGAGAATCGTCCGCAACCTGAAACGAACCGTCCCTTCGAACCGCCGGCCCGGAACGATCGACCGACATCTGTGCAGCCAAATAATCGGCCTGAGGCCAATCAGCCGAATCCGAACCGCCCAAACCAGCCTGAGCCGAGCCAACCCGCTCCCGATAGTCGGCCCGACAATCGTCCGTCCGAGCCGCCGGCGCACAACGATAGACAGCCGTCGGCGCAACCAAATCGACCGGAGCCGAATAACCAGCCGCCTGCGTACAACCGTCCGGACATGAATCGTCCGTCGGAACCGCCGGCACATAACGAGCATCCGTCGATGGCACCGCCGAACGCTCCGCCCGCGAATCATCCGGAACCAAGTCAGCCGCGACCGGAGACGAACCGTCCGCCGCAACGCAACGAAGCGGCGCCACCCTCGCGGAACGAGGCAGCTCCACGACCACAACCTGCACCCCAAAGCGAGCGGCCGCAATCGCATCCGCCCGCTGAGAGCCGGCCGTCGTCACAGCCTCAGCACGAGCAGAATCACCAGCAGAAGCCGGACGACAAACACAAGTAATAGCGCGACCACGTCGTTGAAGAAAGGCATCCTGAATCTCTCGGGATGCCTTTCTTTTTGCCGGTCACAGAGCGAGAGATGCTTTGTGTGCCAAGTGGTGATTTCAAGAAATGCGCCTGATGCGTTTTTGGTGCTGCGGTTGCGGTGCTAGCATATAAGTTGGATCGAAATGCCTTTACGGAGGTGTTTATGATTCCTCTCGCTACCGCCGTTTCGAGCGGATTCACTTTTAAATCGGACTGGCAGGGATTCGAACTCTATCAAGAATCGCAGACTGTGGGCAGGCTGAAGCGTCCGCGAATTTGGTCTTCGGAGTTCATTGCCGATACACCCGGCGGGAGCTGGATTATTCGTCGAGGCGGTTTCTGGGGCAACAAAGGCGAAATCCGTGACGCCACCTCGCAGCAGCAAATCGCGGTCTACAAGTCCGGTTGGGGCGGCAAGGGCTCCTTGGTCTTTGCCGATGGGCAGACATTTTTCGTGTTAACCCGTGGGTGTTGGCATCCGGTATGGACTGTTACCACCCAGGCCGGACAGCCCGTCCTGGAGTTACACACGCGCGAGAAGTCAGTGGAAGTTCACGAAGACGCCGCAGTGGCGGCCGACCGTTTAAAGCTGATGGTTTTGTTCACGCTGTATCGAGTTCGCCAAGCGGAAGAAGCGGCGGCTGTGGCCGCGGCGGCGGCATCGTGAGACGAAAAACCCAGCTTTGGCAAAAATCAGCCAGAAGTGCGGCACCCACTCAGGATCGTTGAATATCGTGGATGAAGCCCGATCTCCTTACTCACTGGTGAAGTAGTCTACGGTGACGGGATTCTCAAACAGCGAATAATCGCGTGTGACGACCGTGATGCCGCTCTCCGTTACGAAGTAGCGCTGCCGATCGGCTTCTACGTCATATCCGATCGCAGTGCCTTCCGGGATATGCACGTCGCGGTCGAGGATGGCTTTGCGGATTCGGCAGCGGCGTCCCACGCTCACGTGCGAGAACAGGATGGACTGGTCTACCTCAGAGTAAGAGTTGACGCGGACGTCTGGCGAGAGGACTGAATTCTTCACCATTCCGCCCGAGACGATGCAGCCATTGGAAACGATGGAATCAAGAGCGGTGCCCGTTCGTCCGGCTTCAGCAAAGACGAATTTTGCCGGCGGATACTGGCGCTGGTGTGTGCGGATCGGCCACTGCTCGTCGTACAGATTGAAAATCGGCGATACGGAAACCACGTCCATGTTGGCTTCGTAGTACGCCTCGAGGGTTCCCACGTCGCGCCAATACAGCGCTTCCTTCTTATTCTCATCGACGAAGTCGTAGGCATAGACGCGGTAGTCGTCGATCATTTTCGGCAGGATGTCTTTACCAAAATCATGGCTCGATTGCTGATTCTCCGCGTCCTTAAGCAGGACCGGAATCAAGACGTCGGCATTAAACAGATAGATGCCCATTGACGCAGCAATTTTGATTGGGTTCAGGGGAGAGCGAAGCTTTGTGGATTTGGGCTTTTCTTCGAAGCCATTGACACGTCCATCCGCATCAACATCGACCACGCCGAAGCGATAGCTTTCCTCTGGATCGATCTGAATGGTGGCCAACGTGATATCAGCAGCCGAGTCGTGATGCTGCCTGAGCATCTTTCCGTAATCCATCTTGTAGACCTGGTCACCCTGGAGAATCAGAACATGCTTCGGCTGCTCAGAACCGATCGAATAAATGTTCTGGTAGACGGCGTCGGCCGTGCCCTGATACCACTGGTCGCTGACCCGCTTCATCGGTGGCAGCGCCTCGATGAACTCTCCTACTTCGCGCCCGAAGATGTTCCAGCCTTCGCGGATGTGCCGGTTCAGCGAGAGGGCCTTGTATTGAGTGAGAATGTAAACACGGTGCAGTCCGGAGTTCAGGCAGTTGGAAAGGGTGACATCGATGATGCGGTAGATTCCGCCGAAGGTGACTGCGGGTTTTGCCCGATCACGAGTGAGAGGATAAAGCCTTTCGCCGACCCCACCGGCCAACAGAACCCCGAGAGTGTCCTTCATGAGCAACCTTCAGACTCCGCGACACTGCCTGACCCGGAGAGTTGGAGTGCAACAGACGCGGAGGGAAAAAACAGTTGATGGTAGCACAAATGCTTAGGGTTGCCGGAGTGCGCAGAGAACGTATGGTGCGTATATTCTTCCGGAACGGGGAGGGGAAATAGGTGACACGAAGACGACTTCAGCGACAGAGTCCTGCGCCAGGCCCGAGCTCTCGAGAGGATCATGTGCTCGGGTTGGAGCGGAACATTACGCGCCGTGATTTCCTGAACTCAACACTGCTGGGCTCGGGAGCGCTGCTGCTGCACGTTGCTTCACCTGCGGACTGGTTGGCCCAAAACAGTTCCACTGTTGCAGTCGACTGGACAGGCTATGGTGGCGTGGGAGACTACGCTAATTCGAATGGTAATACTGAGGCGGTGCTTGAAGCCGGTCATCGCATCCGTGACGGAGAGTTTGAAAGCGTTCCGGAAAACGTAGTCGAAACTAGAGAAGTCTACGATTGCGTCATCGTCGGCGGGGGAATCAGCGGACTTGCGGCGGCGCTCATCTTTCACCGCAACGCCGGCGATGACAAAACCTGCCTGGTGCTCGACAATCATCCAGTGTTCGGTGGCGAGGCTAAGCGAAACGAGTTCCTCGTGGATGGCCATCGCTTGGTCGGCCATCAAGGATCGGCATTATTCCAGGTGAATTATCCCCACAGCTTTATTGAGCGTTTCTATCAATCGATCGGACTGAGGGTGCCGCGCCTCGAATATCAGAAGTGGGGCAGTTTCGATCCTGAGATGCAGTTGCCCACCACTCCGTATCTGGGCGGGGCTCCTTACGGCCTTTACTTCGGAGCCAAATTCGGTGAAGCCAAAGGAGTATGGCTGACGGATCCATGGGGAAAGAAACTAGAGGGAGCTCCGATTTCAGCAAAGGCACGCGAGGAATTATTGCGCACTCAATCTCCTGCTACGGCGGCGCAAGTTCCAAAATATCGGGGAGACGCCATCTCGCGAAGACTCGATACCATCACGCTCGAGCAGCACCTCATGGAGAAGTACAGCATCAGCCGCGAGACGGTCCGCACTTTTCTTACGCCGGACGAGGGCGGGGGATTTGGTCTCGGCCCAGATGCGCTTTCCGGATACACCGCCTATGCGTTTGACGCGTTCGGGCCCACGCTGGACGAGGGGAATCAGATGTTCCCCGATGGCAACAGTGGCATCGCGCGGCTTATCGTTAAGACGCTTATTCCCGAATCCATTCATGGTGAACACTCGCTGGAAGATGTTTGCCGGAACAACATCAACTTCGACGCAATTGACCGCGTGGGCGCCGCTGCTCGCATTCGGTTGGACTCGACGGCGGTTTGGGTGAAGCACGATGGCGAGCCGGAGAAGTCCGAATTTGTGACGATCCTCTACACTCGCGGCGGCAAGGTTTATCGGATCCATGCACGCTCGGTTGTGATGGCTGGAGGAAGCTGGACGACGAAGCACATCGTTCGAGACCTTCCCGATGACCGCAAGCAGGCGTACGCAGAATTCCATCGTTCCCCTTGCATGATGGCAAACATTGCCGTCAGGAACTGGCGATTCCTTTACAAGATGGGCATCTCTGGCTGTCAATGGTTCGAAGGCCTTGGAAGTTTCCTGCAGGTGCGCAAACTCGCGCTGTGTGGCGCCGATTCTCCAACGATTGGACCCGATTCTCCCCTTGTGCTGACGTTAAAAGTTTTGTACTCGCGCCCGGGGCATACTGCGGAAGAGCAAGGACATCTGGGCCGCGCGGAAATGATCGGCACACCATTCGGCGAATACGAGCGGCAGATTCGTGAGCAATTTATGGATATGTTCGCACGCTCAGGTTTCGAGGCGTCGCGCGACATCGCGGGGATCATCCTGAACCGCTGGGGCCATGCCTATGCAAGCCCGGCTCCGGGGTTCTATTTCGGCAAAGATGGGAAGCCGGCGCCGGGAAACGTTCTTAGGGCCGCACCTTTCGGCAGGATCGCCTTCGCAAATGTTGATCTGTCAGGAATGCCCGACCACAAGTCTTCGATTATCGAAGCAGATCGTGCGGTAGGGCAGTTGCTCGACTGGGTGCTAAGGTGAGCAGAAGGTTTACTTCTCCTTGTCGTGCTTGTCTTCGTCAATCTTGATGCGAAGCGATTTCAGGAATTTCAAATCTTGATCGCTAACCTTCAATTCTGGATTGGAAGACATGGTCGTGACGAGCGAAGTCTTGTCGGGCGCCTTCTCGCCTTGCTTGCTGACGCCGATGGTAGCCTCGAGCACCAGGAAGATATCGTAACCGCCCTCTTTAATGCGGGAAACAACTTCAGAAATCTGCTCGGAATCCGACAAAGACTCATTGATAGCGTCGCCAAGCTCTTTCATGAGTTGCTTGAGTTGTGGATCCACTGACCCTCCCCGACCGAATCGCCCATACCTCATCTGATGCCAGCTTCGGCGGAACGGTTCACTCCTCTTGGCGTCATTGTAGCTCCCAAGGCTGTTAAAATCGAGGCCGTGAGCCAAATTACCAGCTTACGAAAGGTGGGGATCGCGTTACGCGTGGTGCGCGAAATGGCAGGCCGCAGCCGGCGTGTGAACGCTGCCATGAGCGCCGTTAGCGCTACCGCCCGGTCGTTCGCGCATATCCTTCATCTTCTGTGGCTTGAGGTGATAGGCACCGTCTTTTTGGGCATGGCGGGGATCGGCGGAATTGCACTAGCCCGTGAATACACGAAGTACGCCGCTGGCCGCGCCACGGCCGGACGAGTTGTGATCGCCGTTTGTTTTACCCTGACCTTCGTATGGTTTGGCCTGAGTTCGTTCTGGAGAGTGCACAGAAAGAGTCAGCGGCCGCAGTAATCAACGACCGGCTGTGCGTTCTCACCAGGGTTGTACAGTTCCGCCGCGGCAAAGAACGCCACCGAGATGACAAAGCGATAGTGACCTACATCCATGAGCGAGAAATCGAAGTCGGGTGTTGCAGCTGAACTCGAGACGTCCTCGCACATCCCGGTCAAGCCGCTTTACACTCCATTTGACTTGAAAGCCTCCGACTACGAGAGTGAAGTCGGCTACCCAGGGGAATATCCCTTTACTCGCGGCGTCCAGGCGACCATGTACCGCGGCCGCCTCTGGACTATGCGTCAGTACGCCGGCATGGGGGATGCCGAGGAATCAAACAAACGCTACAAATACCTGCTGGCGAATGGGACCACGGGGTTGTCCGTGGCTTTTGATCTTCCGACACAGATTGGACTCGACTCCGATCATCTGCTGGCCGCAGGAGAGGTAGGCAAGGTCGGTGTCGCGATCGACTCCATTGAAGACATGCAGCGGCTCTTCGACGGTATCGATCTGACGAAGATCTCCACGTCGATGACCATCAACGCCACGGCCTCGATTCTGCTGGCTCTGTACGTAGCCGTGGCGAAGAGGCAGGGTGCCGACATTCGCAAACTCTCCGGCACTGTACAGAATGATGTCCTGAAGGAATACATCGCCCGGGGCACGTACATCTATCCGCCGCAGCAAGCGATGCGCGTCATCACCGACATGTTCGCGTGGGCCAACGACAACGTTCCCGAATGGAACACGATCTCCATCTCCGGTTATCACATGCGCGAAGCCGGATCAACCGCCGTGCAGGAAGTCGCATTTACGCTCAGCAATGGCGTGGCCTATGTGGAAGCCGCGATCGGAGCCGGACTCGACGTCGACAAATTCGCTCCGCGTCTTTCCTTCTTTTTTAATGCTCACAACAATTTTCTGGAAGAGGTCGCGAAATTCCGCGCCGCCCGCCGCATGTGGGCCCGCATTATGCGCGAGCACTTCAAGGCGAAGAATCCGCGCTCGTGGATGCTTCGCTTCCACACGCAGACCGCAGGGTCGACCCTAACAGCACAGCAACCAGAGAACAACATCGTCCGGACGGCGATTCAGGCCATGGCCGCCGTCCTTGGCGGGACTCAGTCGCTTCATACCAACTCATTCGACGAAGCACTTGCGCTGCCGACTGAGCAGGCGGCTCGCATTGCTCTGCGCACACAGCAGGTCATCGCTTATGAGTCGGGCGCGCCGCAGACAGTCGATCCGCTGGCGGGATCGTATTACGTGGAATCGCTGACAAACCAAATCGAGCAGCAGGCCGCGGAATACCTAGGCAAGATCGAGGTACTCGGCGGGATGCTGAAGGCGATCGAGCGCGGTTTCGTGCAACAGGAGATTCAGAACGCAGCCTACGAGTACCAGCAGAATGTTGATAACCAGGAAGCGATCGTCGTGGGAGTGAATCGGTTTGAAGTGGAAGAGGAAAAGCCGATCCCGATTCAGCGCATCGATCCGGCTCTTGAAGAAAAGCAAGTCGAGCGGGTTCGCGCGCTACGGGTCAGGCGGGACGCAGGGCCGTGGAAAACGGCGCTTGCTGGTGTGGAAGAGGCGGCCCGCTGCGGCGCGAACCTTATGCCGCGAATCCTGGCCGCGGTGGAAGCGCACGCCACGGTTGGAGAGATCTCGGATGCCATGCGAAGAGTGTTCGGAGAATATCGAGAAGCAGTAGTGATTTGAGGAAGCCGCCTTCGGCGACTGGACAGCCGAGGCGGCTATCCGCCCATTCAGCGCGAAAGGTTACGCAGGCTGAGCTTCCATCTCCGCAATGGTTGCATCGAGATGACTTAGAGTCTCCTCGACCGTCAACGAATACATCTCGCGCCCGAGGCCCTCACCTGATTCCAAGGCTTTTTTCAAATAATGTCCGGCGATTTCGACCGCTAGCGAATCGGTAATGGTCTTGCCAGTGCGCTTCTTGTATTCCACCCATGCAGGATGGGGCAGCACCACCCATACTTTACGTCCATCCACCAGAAACTTGTAATCCACCGCATCGGCGTGCCGCGTGGCAATCGCCACAATTTGACACTGGTATACGCAGTGGACGGACTTCTTCGTCCAGCGATCGATCGCTTTGAAGTTCTCAAACATGGTCAGAATGATAGCGGACGCTCGTCCCACGGGGCAAACATGGGCTGCGAACATCGAGAATCGCGGACGCCGCGCGCGTTCAGAAAGGCACTGTACTGTTTGTCCGTTTTGAGCATGTGCGTCTTGAGCCAGGTCTGCAGAAAGAATAAAAGTTCAACCGCCACGCCCGGCTTGGCGGCTCTATATCGTTCGAGGAGGCCCAAGATTTTGCTGCGGAACAGGTCGTGTTGAATCTGGTGAGTTGCGAGTGCGGGAAAATCGTAGCGCTTCATTAAGGACTCTTCCGCGGCGAAGTGCAGGCCGCGTAGGTCACCAAGCGATCGAGAATTCTGTCGGTGACGGCGTTGCCTTCGCCGACGCGCAGCGCCTGCTCGAGTTCGTTGACGACGTCGAAAAGCTCCCGATGCTGCTGATCAAGAACTTCAATGTTCACTTTGTACTCATCAGTCCGGCTGAATACGCAATGCGGGTCGGCCATGGCAGCTGCCTCCAGATCAGAATAGGCCGGCTTGAGAAGCCGCCCCAGGTACGGAGGTATAGGGCGTCCGTTATCATGGATGTGTGCTCACAGCTTCTCTCGAGAAAACCGGAATCACTCTTCTCAGGTCACGCCAGCTGGCAGCTTCCCCTTGGCTGGTGCATGGCTTTTCCACCCGCGTCGGCGGCTTTTCCCGCGCCTGCGGCCGGGGTGATCTCAATCTCGGCTTTACCAATGACGACTCCCGCACCACCGTGGCGCGCAACCGCGAGGCATTTCTCAAGAAGCTCGGCGCCCTGAGGCGTACTCGTAAAGGCCATGTGCTGTGGCCCATTGTTACGCTGCGCCAGATTCATTCCGACCTCATCCGCCACATCGAGTCCGTTCCCGAGGAACCACTTACCGGCGATGGTATGATCACCAGAGCTTCCGGCCTTCTGCTTGCGATCCAAACGGCAGATTGTCTGCCCGTCATCATCGTCGATACCAGAAACCATGCCGTCGGAGTCTTTCACGCGGGATGGCGCGGCACGGTCAAGCGCATCGCCGAGAAAGGCGTCGGCGAGATGATTCGTTGTTTTGGCAGCCGTCCAAAGAATCTTAGAGCTGTCATCGGGCCGGGAATTCAGGGCTGCTGCTATGAGGTCGGAGAGGAGGTCCGCACGAAATTCGAGTCGCAGTTCCGATATGCCGACCGCTTATTTCGCGAGGTCAAGGAATCCGATCCCGTACGCGAGAAGTATCCGCTTCTGTTTCTGACGGCCCGTGCCCCCGGACACGGGGAACTGCTTCGGAAGATTTTCCTCGATCTGCTAGAGGCGAACCGTCAACAACTACTCGCCGCCGGTGTGCCGAGAACAAGCATTGAAGCCTCTCCACTGTGCACGAACTGCCACCCGGAGTTGCTGTTCTCCTATCGCGCCGAAAGAGGCAAGACCGGGAGGATGATGGGAGTAGCTGGAATTCGCGAATAGCAACTCGCAGCTGTGCTTGTATCACCTGATTTCCCCGGCCATCATTCACAAGGGAGTTCCGTATGTTTCCATCGGAGTATGACCCGAGCCGCCGGCATAGCCAGACAGCAAGTAGCGGCTGGCAGAGCGTATATTGTTCAGTTGCTCGAAGGCTTCCGTGAAACAACCAATTGTCTCTGCTGTCTGCATACTTCTTCTCGTCAGTGCTGCTTCTGCCCAGGTCCGATCAGATCAAATTGATGCAATCTTCACGCCATTAAAATCCAGCAATGCTCCTGGCGCGGCTGTACTTGTGGTGCGCGACGGCAAGCCGGTTTTCAAAAGCGGCTATGGCATCGCCGATCTCCGCACACTGCATCCCATCGATTCCGAAACCAACTTCCGGCTCGCGTCGTTCACCAAGCAATTTACCGCGACCTGCATCATGCTGCTCGTTCATGACGGCAGACTGGATTACGACGATCACCTCACCGACATCTTCCCCGAGTTCCCGGCTTACGGAAAATCCATCACAGTTCGGAATCTTCTGAATCACACCTCGGGCCTGCCCGACTATGAAGACATCCTGATGAAGCAATATCCCCATACTGCCGACGAGAAAATTCCGCAGATTCTTGACGCCGGCGTGCTGAAGCTGCTCGAGCAGCAGACTGCGGGTCAATTTCCCCCGGGTTCGAAATGGCAGTACAGCAACTCCGGATACGCAGTCCTGGCGATGATTGTCGAGAAGATTTCCGGAAAGCCTTTCGGGCAGTTTCTGCGGGACAGAATCTTTGCGCCGCTAAACATGAACAGTACACTTGCGTACGAGAAGGGCAAAAACGAAGTCCCCCGCCGTGCATTCGGGCACACGAAACAGAGAGACGGAAACTGGCGGGAAACGGATCAGAGTCCGACGTCAGCCGTTCTCGGGGATGGCGGGATCTATAGCTCGATTGACGACTTAGAAAAATGGGATCGTGCTCTCCGTGAGCACACCTTGCTCAGCGAAGCGGACATGGTGCCCGCACTCACGCCGGTACAAACTACGAGCGGCGCAGCGAAGTTTCAGAGTGGAAAAGCGGTCAGCTACGGCTTCGGATGGTTTCTTGATCCGTATGAGGGCCATCGCCGGATGTACCATGACGGAGAAACCGTCGGCTTCCGGACCACCATCCAACGGTTTCCCCACGACAACCTCACGATCCTCGTGCTCGCCAACCGAACAGACGTTGATCCCAAAGCTCTGGCGCTGAAAGTCGCTGATGTGTATTTGCGGAAGCAGTAGATGAATGTGCTAACTAGAGCCGCGCTTCGCGCGGCGGACAGACGAGGCCGGCTGTCCCGACATGTTCTCCTCTCATTCGGGCTGCTTCTATGGCAAGCGGTTCAGGATGAATTCAGATACGCGCGTCGCCGCCGGCGGATCGAGGTTTGCCAGAACGGCCACGACATACCCCGTCTCCGGGCAGATCTTCAGATCCCCATTCATCCCCGGCGCGCCGCCGCCATGGCCAAAGCAGCGGATTCCGTGGACGAGTCGATCCTCGAATCCGTAGGCGTAACTCATGTTCGGAGTTCCCGGCTTGCCTGTGGTCAGCATCCCGGTATAGAGCACGTCGAGCAGTTTATGGTTCTTGATGGCTTCCGCGAATCGCGTCAGATCCTCCACCGTCGAATATCCGCCACCCGCCGACGTTCCCCGATAAGGGAGCGTGTCCGTATTCGGCGCCCAAGCCGAACCTATCTTCGTATAGCCCATGCTGCGATCCGGGATGGCCTTGTCCTCGGGCTCAGAGCCGGTCGAGGTCATTCGCGCTGGCTCAAAAATGTGCTCGCGGACATAGCCGTAATAACTCTGTCCGCTGACCTTTTCGATAATTGCGCCGAGCAGGATGAATCCATAATTGCTGTACTCCCAGCGAGTGCCCGGTTCGAACTTCGGTCCCCGATTTCCGTAGAGCGCGATGTAATCCGCAATCGTGCGCAACTCCAGCCGGTGAGTCTCAAACTCCGGGCCGAAGATGTCGCCTGTCCCACCCGTATGCGTCAGGAGCTGTTGCAGAGTGACTTTGGTGGCGATGTCCTGATTGGGATAGTCGGTCAAATATTTCCCAACTGTTTCTTTCAACTCAAGCTTCCTGGCCTGCGCCAGCTGCAGGGTTGCGACAGCGCTGAACATCTTGTTCATCGAACCGATGCGGAAACGGGTCTGGAGCGTGTTGGGAACCTTACTTTCCCTGTTCGCCATTCCGTACGCCTCTGCAAAGACTGTCTTGCCGTCTTTTGTGATCATGACCGCACCGGAGAAATTATCGGCGGCAACTTGTTTCTCAATATATTTTCGTGCAGCGGCTACCGTTTCGCTTTGCGACAGGTATGGCAGCGCAAATTCCGCCGGACGAGGAATTGCCTGGATATCAATACTGGCAATCTGATGGGGCGTATCGGACTGCACCTCCATGGTGAGCCGCCCCATCTGATCCGACTCGCGCTCCTGTACCAGCACCACGATCTTTGTGGGTGTGGATTCTTCCACTTTCTTCACGTCGAGTCCACCGGTCATCTGGCGGAATCGCATTTCTCGCTCCAGCTTTGAAACCTGTGACGGGAAGTTCTTTTCGAGGAACTCGCGATGAGCGTTGGTGTCGCCGCGATTGAAGCTATCTAGCCAGGCGGCACACTGATGTCCAGCCGCACTGTTGGGAAAGCGGGGTTGAGCCAGGCAGACCGCGCAGATTGCGACCAGGGCCGTGAGGAGTCTGGGAACGCGCATAGCCATCAGACGATGCAGTCTGACTTGAATGAGAATCCGCCGGACTGCGTCACGCAGTAGGAGGTGTCGAGGCGCTGGGTGCCGCCGGAGTTGCGGGAGTCGCGGCCGCCCCCGGCGTAGTCTCATTCACCAGGTCCTTTAGTTCCTTACTGGGCTTGAAGAAAGGAATTTTCTTAGCGGGGACTTCCACCCGTTCGCCGGTCTTGGGATTCCGTCCGACACGAGGCCGCCGCTGACGCGTGCGAAAACTGCCAAAGCCCCGGATCTCGATTTTGTCGCCCGCGCGCAGGGAGCGCACGACGCTGTCAAAGATCGTTTCAACGATGACTTCGCTGTCTTTGCGGGTAAGCTCAGCCAAACGCGAGACTTCATCAATCAGATCGGCTTTGGTCATAACGCCCTCTTGTCGCAGATTTTTTGAACCTTGCTGATGCAGCGCAACCTGGAACCCTACCCCGGCGGAAAATGTTCCACGCCAGTACCCATAACCTTCTCAAATTTCAGGGCTTGGATGCAAGTTACAGCTTAGGGACCGGAGCCACCACAAGGGCACTTCGCACGCGCCTCGAGTCTAGGCCGTACGCGACCGCGCTGAGCACGAGCGGAGCAACCAGCCAGGAAACCGTCAGTTCCCGCGGCTCCGGTGGAGCGCTTAACGCCAGTTGCCTCCAAGTCATTGCCATGAAGAGCAGCATAAAAATGGCCATCCCATATCGGCTTACGGATGACTGCCTCGCCAGCTTCCAGTAGATGGCGAACCCAAGAAAGGCCATGAGAGTCTCGAGTCCAAGTTCGATCGTCATGTCTCTCCCGAGCCCCAGGCCCAGTTTGGGAGAGTTCTCTCCTAAGAGGGGCAGTCCGGCAATGTGGACCAGTCCATCCAAGAGAAAATGGGAGAGGACTACGATCGCCACTATAAGCCAGACTCGCTTGCTCTCCAGCCCGAAAGTGCGCGATACCAGGAATCCGAACAAGGTAGCCTACAACAGAAGGGTGAGCAAACCGTGTGAATAGGGAAATGTGAATAAAAGGTAGTGTTTGTGGGCGTAATCCCGTGGAACTGTGGCGTGCTCGATGCCAAGCCCGGCGAAGATGCCGAGCAGAAAGTCGGCGAGCACTGCGGCAAAGACCAACCAACCCACGTTCAACCGCGGGGTCGCCCGTGCTGCTCCCAGGGCAACCGCTACATGTCCGATCCCATATTGTCAGGAAGAAACTATTTCCAGAGGTAATAGAAACCAACCTGCTGCTCCATCAGTTTCTCCCGGCTGGGGACGTACTGGGAAAGATCGCCCGTCAGCAGATCCAGCAGGGTGCGACGATCCTTTTCCGGCCGCACCAGTGTTGGCTCGCCGCTGATGCCCACCGATTTCGCGGTGTCCGTCACGGCAGTCTCGAAATCCCCGATGCTGTCGATCAGCTTCATGTCTTTGGCTTGCTCGCCCGTCCAGACCTTGCCGTTAGCGATGGACTTCACATCGTCATACTTCAGCCCGCGCCCGTCGGCCACCGCCTTGATGAACTGGCCGAACATGTTGTCGATCAACGACTGCATATAGGCTTGCTCGGCCGGCGTGAGATCGCGTGCAGGATTGCCTGTGTCTTTGAACTCTCCAGTTTTGATAACGATATCTTTCAGCTTGGCCCACTTCAGCAGGTCACCGTAATTTACCCATTGCGCGATTACGCCAATCGACCCGACGATGCTGCCCTGGTCGGCAAAGATCTTGTCGCTGGCTGACGCCACGTAGAAAGCGCCGCTCGCGCCCACGGTCTCAATCGAAACGACAACCTTCTTTTTCTTCTCGCTGCGGAGCCGCTTCACTTCGCGATAGATCTCTTCCGACGCAGCCACACCCCCGCCTGGTGAATTCACATGCAGAATGATGGCTTTTATAGAGGAGTCGTCGCCGAATTTTTTCAGTTGTCCGACGACCGGCTGCGGAGACAGGATCACGCCCTCAAGGTCGACTACGCCCATGCGGTCGCCGAAGCCCCCGAGCCCGGCTTCGCCGCCAGTGGCATGCAGCGTGAGATAGACCAACGTGAAGACGGCGAGCACGAATAGAAAAAATGCCCCGCCGCCAATCAGAACCCAGAGCAGTGTGCGCGAGCGTCCCTCGGCCATGGCAAAAGTGTAGCACTTAGCACTGATTGTGAAGGGATGGACGCCTTCGTCCGTCCCCGCGAGCGCGAGGCCGAGCGGTGCGAGAGTCGGCGTAGAGACCGCCGCCCATTCTGTCCCGCGTTCCCGGAGTGCAGTCGAAGCAAGAGGTGCACTCAGTACTTAAACGGGAGCAATCAGCTTCAGAGCCGATCTTTGCACCGAGACTCTGATCGGTGTTTGGCACACGTACTCCCCATCCGCATAAACATCCATCGGAGTCCCAGTCTCGACTTGAAGCCGAGAAGCGTGAAAGTACTCTACTTCACGGATCTTCAAATGCCGACCGCTATAGACAGTTGGAAACAACCGAAACAGGCGCAAGGGGGAAACCGCACCTACCTCGCATACGTCCAGCAGACCGTCGTCCATCCTGGCTTCAGGCGCAACCTTCATGCCGCCGCCATAAAAGGGAGCGTTGGCGAAGACCGCCAACAGAGCGGGTTGATCGGTGCGAATGGCCCAGTCAGCGTCCCCATTGTCTTGAGGCATCAGAATTCTCAAGGGAAATGGAGCAAAAGTGAAGATGGTTGGTGCCAGGCTGAGTATGTACCCGCCGTTTCCACGCAGCCAGCGAGGCAATTGATTGGCTCGCCGCGCAACTTCGCCATCCAGTCCCACGCCGGCAACGCAGCAGAAATATCGCGCTCCCTGCATCGACGGGGCCACTCCCGGGCCCGTGATCGGGGAAATAACGCCGAGATCGATCTCACGGAACTTTGTTGGATCGGTGCAGAACATTCTCCATGCGGCTAGTGAATCTCGAACGCGTCGCAGTCCAATGGAAGCGGCGAAGTCGTTTCCGCTGCCTGCCGGGATCACCAAGACGGGCAGAGCAAGCTTTACCAGTTGTCCGAGGTGACGGTGAATCGTGCCGTCTCCGCCGAACAGCAGGATCACATCCGCATCGCCGATGCCAGGCATGCCGATAATCCATTCCACCCCCGGCACGCGCTGAAAGGACTTGAGGTCCTTGGGAGAGCATCCCAACCCGAGAATGGCCGCCGCCCGCATTCGCGGGATGAGAGTAGCAGAATTGGTAGGAATCGGTGCGGTTTATGTGGGTTTTACCTTCTTGATCTTGCGCCCGACCTGCAGAACGGGTCTGGACGAGATGTCGATGACCGTGGTGGGGTCGTTGACCGTTGCCCCGTTTACTCTAACGGCTCCCTGCTTCACCATTCTGCCGGCATCACTTACCGACCCTGCGAGTCCGATACGCGCCAGCAATTTGTCAATTCGGAGGCGGTTGCCGGGTGCTTCGACTTCGGTTTCTTCGATATCCTCCGGCACTTCGTCCTTCTGAAACTGCTTCGCCCAGTCCTCTCCTGCTTTCGCCGCTGCCTCGGCCGAATGGAAGTCCGCCACAATCCTCCGCGCCAGATCCTTTTTGGCCTGCATCGGATGAGCATCACGCTTCATTTGCTCGATCTCGGTGACTTGCACATCCGTCAGCAGCTCGTAATAGCGCCACATCATCTCGTCGGAGATGCTCATGACTTTCCCGTACATCTCGATCGGAGTTTCATGAATTCCGATCGCGTTGCCCAACGACTTCGACATCTTCTGCACGCCATCGAGGCCTTCGAGAATTGGCGTGGTCAGTACCACCTGCGATTCCTGCCCGTACGTGCGCTGCAACTCGCGCCCGACCAGGAGGTTGAATTTCTGGTCGGTACCGCCCAACTCGACATCGGCTCCGAGTGCGACTGAGTCGTATCCCTGTACCAGCGGATAGAGCAGTTCATGCACGGAAATCGGCTTCTCTTCCTGAAAGCGCTTGTGAAAATCCTCGCGCTCGAGCAACTGTGAAACGGTGTACTTTGCCAGGAGCCGCACGAAATCATCGGCGGTGAAAGCGCCCATCCAGCGCCGGTTGAAGTCGATCACAGTCTTGTTCGGATCGAGAATCTTGAAGACCTGCGTCTTGTATGTCTCGGCATTCTGCTCGATCTGTTCGCGGGAAAGCGGTGGCCGGGTTGCTGATCGCCCGGTGGGATCTCCAATCATGCCTGTGAAATCACCGATCAGGAAGATCGCCGTGTGCCCGAGATCCTGGAAGTGCTTGAGCTTGCGCAGTACGACTGTATGCCCCAAATGCAAGTCGGGGGCAGTCGGATCCATACCTAGCTTGACGCGCAGCGGATTGCCGGTCGCGCGCGACTTTTCGAGCTTGGCGCGCAGGTCAACCTCGCGAATGATCTCTGCCGCGCCCTTTTTCAGATATGTAAGTTGTTCTTCAACCGGAGCGAAGTTGGACATGCGTTCCGATTATAACTAGGACTTTCGGATCAGCCGCCGGCCGCTTACCTGGAATTGACCACAGAGAACGATATTGATCGCTTCGGTGTAGGCGATATGCTCTTGTTCCAAAATCCTCGCCGCTAATGTGTGTTCGTTGTCGTCGTCCATGACCTGCACTGCTTTTTGCACGATGATGGCCCCGTGGTCGAGTTCTTCGTCGACGAAGTGCACGGTACAGCCCGAGACCTTCACCCCGTAGGCAAACGCCTGTTCCTGGGCTTCCAACCCGGGAAACGCAGGCAGCAGCGAGGGATGGATATTCAAAATCCGCTGCGGAAATTGCTGCACGAACCAGGGCGAGAGCAGGCGCATATATCCGGCGAGGCAGACCAAGTCAGCACCGTTTTGCTTAAGCGCCGCCACTACTTCGCGGTCTTGATCTTCCCGCGGCTTGCCCTTGGAGGGAATCACCAGCGCATTCAATCCTCGCGCGCGGGCCGTTGCAATTCCTGGCGCCCCGGCCCTGTTCGAGATGACGACTGCGATCCGTGCATCGGGAATGCGTCCGGCGTCAATGCTGTCGGCAATGGCAACGAAATTCGATCCACGCCCAGAGAGAAGAATGCCGAGATTTTTCATGCGGAAGTTTTCAGCCGCCAGGGCTCAAGTGGCAGCCAATCATGATAATTCAGCGAACCCACAAGAGGTGTATCCGGTGTCACAGACCGTTTCCGGCTCGGCCGCTACATTCAGGGGTGTCCGCTGCGAGGTTTGGTCATGAAGAAGTGGCTGAAACGTATCGTCATCATTATCCTGGTAGCGCTAACGATTCCAGCGCTGTTTTATCACCTCGGCCTGCGCGAATGGTGCCTGCATTGGGGCACGACGAGCGTCGAGGCTCACGGCGCTCTTCCCGGGGACGAACTCTTTCCGGCCTACGCGGGCGAAGCCACGCACGCCATCACGATCCATGCCGCGCCTGAAAAAATCTGGCCATGGCTCATGCAGATCGGGCAGGATCGCAGCGGTTTCTACAGCTACACCTTCCTTGAGAATGCTTTCGGTTGCGACATGCCGAAAGTGGAACGCCTGGTGCCAGACTGGAAGTCGCGCACTCGCGGCGAAACCGTCTGGTTCTGCGACCCCAAACGTTACAACGGCGCGGGGAAGATGATCCCTGCAGTCGTCGAAACCGATCGCTCATTCGCCATGATCATGCCTGCAGACTGGAAGCGTGTGGAACGAGGAGGCCCTGCACGCGAGGGGATGTGGAGCTTCACATTGCAATCGGCAGAGGGTGGAAACACCCGTCTGATCGCACGCTTGCGAAACGGACCTCCTCCGACTCTGGGTGCCCTGATGATGGGACGATTATTCTGGGAACCCGCCCACTTTGTTATGGAGCAGAAGATGCTCCGTACAATTCGCGATTTGGCGGAACGAAGCTAGTCGCGCAAGGCGGCGAAGGGAATAATGTCTGAATCGAGATCTGCGCGGAAACTCTGAACGGGCTAATTATAGGTGACTTTCCGCTCGCCTTTGGTGATCCTGCCGATCGTGTAGGCTTTCTCGCCCACGCGCTCCAGTACCGATTGCGCTTTCTTAAACTTCGCAGCCGGGACCACCAGGAGCATCCCCATGCCCATGTTGAATGTGCGCAGCATTTCTTCCTGTGTCACATTCCCGAGTTGCTGTAAGTGCTCGAAGATCGGCAGCACCGGCCAGGATCCGAGTTCGATGGCAGCTGCCATGCCCCTCGGCAGGACGCGCGGCAGATTCTGCGTGATACCGCCTCCGGTGATGTGCGCCATCGCCGCCACGCACTGCGCGTCAATCAACTTTCGCAATGCGGGCCAGTAGCTCTTGTGTGTACGCATCAACTCGTTGCCGACTTTGTTCTTGATCTCGTTGACGTAGGTCTCGGGTGAATACCTCGCGACCTCGAACAGCAACTTGCGGGCGAGCGAATATCCGTTGGTGTGCAGTCCATTGGAGGGTAATCCAAGAATGATGTCGCCGATCTGCACGTCTTTGCCTGTAATGATCTTCTCGCGATCGACAACTCCGACGATGAATCCCGCCAAATCGTACTCGCCGTCCGGATAAAACCCGGGCATCTCCGCCGTTTCGCCGCCGATTAATGCGCAACCGTTGTGCTTGCAGGCATCGGCGATTCCCTCGACAACCTTCTCGGCGACCGACGGATCGAGGGTGCCCGTCGCCAGATAATCCATAAAAAACATTGGCGCCGCACCCTGCACGGCGATGTCATTGACGCAATGGTTCACGAGATCGGCGCCCACGGTCGAGTGCAGGTCCATCTCGAACGCAATCTTCAGCTTTGTCCCCACTCCGTCGACGCTTGAAACCAGCACCGGGTCGAGGTACTTCATCCTGTCCACGGCAAAAAGTCCGCCAAAACCGCCAATTTCGCTAAGCACCCCTTTGGTGAACGTCTTGTGGGCCAAGTACCTGATGCGCTGCTTGGTGCGGTTGGCTCGGCTGATGTCAACGCCCGCGTCAGCGTAGGTGATCGGCGTCGGACTGGAGGTAGGTGTTTTGGGCACAGCTGCTTTCCGCTAGTTTCGTAATCTTGAGTGGGATGACCGACTGAGCGCCGAAGGCAACACCCTAAGGCCGCTCATTGTAACACGATCAGGAGACGCATCAGCGAAGGACAGCGAGTGCCGCGAGATCGGAGATTTCAGATTGCGAGATTTTAGATTTCAGACTGTTTGAATTTCGGGGCTCAATCGAAGATTTGGGCAAACTGAGATCTCAGTGA
>Ga0335080_10001672_pt1 | contig 21888 bp, 25 predicted proteins | sample Lox_Sample_34_FD_206720 | JGI IMG/M metagenome (GOLD analysis project Ga0335080, IMG submission 206720) | Soil microbial communities from Loxahatchee National Wildlife Refuge, Florida, United States - Lox_Sample_3.4 | ecosystem: Environmental > Terrestrial > Soil > Wetlands | place: USA...
CACCGGCGTCCAGTCAAACCTGTACAGCTCCCCGCTCCGTCGCGGGGAGACGCTCGATCTGTGCCCGGAAGACGCCGAGGAGCTCGGCGTGGAGCCGGGCGAGGTCGTGCGGATCAGCTCTCGCCGCGGGACGATCGACGCTCCGGTGCGGCTTGATGAGGGACTGCGCCCCGGGCTCGCGTTCATGACGTTCCACTTCCCGGACCAGGTCGACGTCAACCTGCTGACGATCGACGCCGCCGATCCCAAGTCCGGCACCGCCGAGTTCAAGGCCACCGCGGTGCGCGTCGACAAGCTGAACGGCGACGCCCGCGAGGCCGCGGCCGTCGCCGGCAGCGAGGCTCGCGAGTAGTGGACCTTCGCCTGCTCGACGCCGCGCCGACGGACGAGGAGCGGGCAGCGGTGGACGCGTTCCTCGGCCCTCCGGTGTCGAGCTGGGCCGGCGCCGATCGGGTCGAGAACGGTCACTCCGCCCACGGCGGCCGTTCCGCGCGGGCGGAGCGACATCAGCTGCTGCCGACGTTGCACGCGCTGCACGAGCGCGCCGGCTGGATCAGCCCGGGAGGCCTCAACTACGTCGCCCGACGGCTGACGATCCCGCCGGCGGACGTGTACGGCGTCGCGACCTTCTATGCGCTGCTCTCGGTGCAGGAGCGGGCGCCGCGCGTGGTTCACGTTTGCGACGACATCGTGTGCCGGTGCGCCGGCTCGGATGCGCTGATCGCCGCCTTGACCGAGCACGTCGGCCCCCACGGATCCGAGGTCGCGGGGACCACCTGGATGCCGAGCCCGTGCCTGGGCCAGTGCGACCGGGCGCCGGCCGCGCTGCTCGTCGAGTCCGGTCAGGTGCCGCTGGAGCGCGAGATGCCGGCCGTCGAGGCCAACGTCCTGCTCGAGGTGATGGGCGGAGGCTTGCCGGCGCTTGCGGGCCAGCCGGTGCCGTCCCAGGCCGGTCAGTCCGATCTTCGGCTACTGCGCCGGGTCGGCGTGGCCGATCCGACGAGCCTCGACGATTACCGCGCGCACGGCGGCTACGCGGCCCTCCGGCGCGCGTTCGAGCTCGGCCCCGAGGGCGTGCTCCGCGAGGTGCTCGACTCCAAGCTGATGGGCCGCGGTGGCGCGGCGTTCCCGACCGGGCGCAAGTGGGAGGCGGTCGCCCGCCAGCCGCGCCGCCCCCACTACCTGATCTGCAACGCCGACGAGTCCGAGCCCGGCACGTTCAAGGATCGGGTGATCCTCGAGGGGGATCCGTTCTCGCTGATCGAGGCGATGACGATCGCCGCGTACGCCACCGCCTGCCGGCACGGCTACATCTACCTGCGCGGCGAGTATCCGGTCGCGCTCAGACGGCTCGAGAGCGCGATCGCGCAGGCGCGCGATCGCGGATTCCTGGGAGCGGACATCCTCGGGCGTGGCTTCACGTTCGAGATCGAGCTGCGCAAGGGCGCCGGCGCGTACATCTGCGGCGAGGAGACGGCGGTGTTCGGCTCGATCGAGGGATACCGCGGCGAGCCGCGCAACAAGCCGCCGTTCCCCGTCGACCGCGGGCTGTTCGGCCAGCCCACGGTCGTCAACAACGTCGAGACGCTCGTCAACATTCCGTGGATCGTGCTCGAGGGCGGGCGTGCGTTCGCCGCGATCGGGACCGAGCGCTCGACCGGGCCGAAGCTGTTCTGCGTTTCTGGGGCGGTCGAGGTTCCCGGCACGTACGAGGTGCCGTTCGGGACCACGCTGCGCGAGGTGCTCGAGCTCGCCGGCGGCGTGTCGTCCGGCAGCGCGCTGCGAGCGGTGCTGCTCGGCGGGGCAGCGGGAAGCTTCGTCACACCGGACCAGCTCGATCTGCCGCTGACGTTCGAGGACGCCCGGGTCGCGGGGGCGACGCTCGGGTCGGGCGTGGTCGTCGCGCTCGACGAGACCGCCGACCTCGGCGAGCTGTTGATGGTGATCGCGGGGTTCTTCCGCGACGAGAGCTGCGGCCAGTGCGTGCCGTGCCGAGTCGGAACCGTGCGTCAGGAGGAGGCGCTCGCTCGGCTCAGATCGGGTCGCACGCGCGGGACGGTCCAGGACGAGCTGGCGCTGATCGCCGAGATCGGGCAGGCGATGCGCGACGCTTCGATCTGCGGGCTCGGACAGACGGCGTCGGCGGCGATCGAGTCGGCGATCGACCGTCTCGGCGTGTTCAATGGGCGGACGTCATGATCGAGCTGCCGATCAACCACCAGCATGTCCCGGAGCCGCGGATGGTGTCCCTGACGATCGACGGGGCGCCGGTCGAGGTGCCCGAGGGATCGACCATCCTCGACGCCTGCGCGAAGCTCGGAATCGACACGCCGACCCTGTGCTACGGCGAGACGCTGACGCCCGCAAACGCCTGCCGGGTGTGCGTCGTCGAGCTCGAGGGCGCGCGCACGCTCGTCCCCGCGTGCTCGCGAAAGGTCGAGCCGGACATGGTGATCCAGACCAACTCGCCGCGCGTGCGGCTCAGCCGCAAGATGGTGATCGAATTCCTCGCCTCCTCGGTCGACCTCTCGATTACGCCGCCGGCGGCCGACTACCAGCGCCGCTACAACGCGCATCCGGAGCGCTACGGCCCGCCCGCGCCGCCTGACCCCGAGCGCGACCGCAAGCCCACCGGCCACCACGAGCGGCCGGACGGCGACACCGCGGCCACCGTGCACGCGCCGGCCAAGGTCGACAACGACCTGTACGTCCGCGACTACTCCAGGTGCATCCTCTGTTACAAGTGCGTCGACGCCTGCGGCGAGCAGTACCAGAACACGTTCGCGATCACCGTGGCGGGGCGCGGGTTCGACGCCCGCATCTCCACCGAGTACGCCAACCCGCTGCCCGAGTCGGCGTGCGTCTACTGCGGCAACTGCATCGCGGTGTGCCCGACGGGCGCCCTCATGTTCCGCTCCGAGCACGACCTGCGCGAGGCCGCCGCGTGGGACGAGTCCCGCCAGACCGAGACCGACACGGTCTGCCCCTACTGCGGTGTGGGATGCAACCTCACCCTGCGCGTCCAGGACAATCAGATCGTCAAGGTGACCTCGCCGAACGACCACGACATCACGCGCGGCAACCTGTGCATCAAGGGCCGGTTCGGGTTCCAGCACGTCGACCCGAAGCCGGACATGTCCGACGGCACGTGAGCGATAGCCGCGCCGACCCGCTCGCCGCGGGGATGATCGCCACCGTGCTTCGCGACGGCGAGCCCGACGAGGTCGCGGTCGAGGAGCCGCTGGAGATCCGGGTCGACGGCGTCCCGCTGACCGTGACGATGCGGACGCCGGGGCACGACGAGGAGCTCGCGCTCGGCTTCCTGTATGGCGAGGGATTGATCGAGGAGGTTCACACCGCCGGGCTCACCGACGACCTCGCCGCCAACACCGTCGAGGTCCAGGGTCCCCTGGCGCGCGACCCCGGCGAGCGGCGCTTCTACACGACGTCGTCGTGCGGCGTGTGCGGCAAGGGGGCGCTCGAGGAGGTGGCCGTCCACGCGCCGCCGGCCGCACCCGGCCCGCGGGTGGACCGCGCGCTGCTGGCCGACCTTCCCGAGCATCTGCGCCAGCCGACGTTCGAGCGCACCGGCGGACTGCACGCCACCGGGCTGTTTACCTCCGCCGGCGAGTTGCTGATCGTCCGCGAGGACGTCGGCCGTCACAACGCGATGGACAAGGTGATCGGGCGGGCGCTGCTCGACGGCCTCCTGCCGCTGGCGACGAACATCCTGTGCGTGAGCGGACGGCTGTCATTCGAGCTGGTGCAGAAGGCGGCGGTCGCCGGCGCGCCGATCCTCGTCGGGGTCGGAGCACCGAGCTCGCTCGCGATCGGGCTCGCCGCCGACCGCGCGATGACGCTCGGCGGCTTCGCCCGGCGCGGGCGGATCAACATCTACGCCGGCGCCGATCGCGTCCGGGGCTGATCACCCGAACGGGGTGACGACCGGGCTCGGGTCGCCCGGTACAAGGTCGGGCGGGCATGGCGTCGCTGCGCCCGGGCGCCGAGGCGCCGCCGACCATCCCGCATCCCACAACCCGGAACCTGAGCGAGGAGAACCGATGGCGAGCACCGAGTTCCGCGGAACGATCAACGTCGACATTCGCGACTCGGAGCCCGACTGGACGCCGTTCGGGCCGCCGAGAGCGCCGGAAGGGCGCCGAGCGTGCTCTACATCCCGCCCGGAGTGTCGACCGGGATCGTCACACTGTTCCTCGGCGACCACAACGTCGCCGAGGGGCGGATCAAGACGCAGCCGGCGGCGTTCGGCCTGTCGGGGACGGACCTCACCGTCGGTCGTGCGATCCGCGAGGTCACCGACGACTACCCCGGCGAACGGCCGTGGCGCTTCACCGGGGGGACGATCAGGATGGTCGCCGTCGACGTCGGCGGCGAGCCCTACGACGATCTCGAGCGCGCCGCCGCGGCGATGATCGCGCGCGAATGACCGCCACCATGATCGAGATCTCCGCCGGCCGGTTCGCGATGGGGTCGACGCGGTTCTACCCCGAGGAGGGACCCGTCCGGGAGGTCGAGGTGGACGCGTTCGCGATCGACGCCGGGCCGGTGTCGGTGGCCGAGTTCGGGCGGTTCACCGCGGAGACCGGGTACGCGACGGTCGCCGAGCGGGCGCCCGACCCGGCCGACTACCCCGATGCCGACCCGGCGCTGCTGGTCGAGGGATCGGCGGTGTTCCATCCGACCCCGGGCCCGGTCCCGCTCGACAATCCCGGCCGCTGGTGGGCCTACGTCCCCGGCGCGAACTGGCGGCACCCGTGGGGTCCGGGCAGCGACAACCCCGAGCGCCAGGATCACCCGGTGACCCACATCGCCTACGAGGACGCGGAGGCGTTCGCCGCGTGGGCGGGCAAGGCGCTCCCGACCGAGGCCGAATGGGAGTATGCGGCGCGGGGCGGGCTCGCCGGCGCGACCTTCGCCTGGGGCGACGACGAGCATCCCGGCGGCGCGCTGATGGCGAACCACTGGCAGGGCGACTTCCCCTGGCGCAACACCGGCGCGAAGGGCTGGCGCGGCACGACCCCCGTCGGCCTGTTCGCCGCGAACGGCTACGGGCTGTTCGACATGACCGGGAACGTCTGGGAGTGGACGTGCGACTACTACTCGCCCACGGGCGCCGGCGCCGACGAGACACGGAGCCCGTGCTGCGCGCCGCCGCGCAACCCGCGCGTCGAGACCCCGGAGGCGAGCTACGACGTCGGCCGCCCGGGGGCGCACATCCCCCGCCGCGTGATCAAGGGCGGCTCGCATCTGTGTGCCCCGAGCTACTGCCTGCGCTACCGGCCCGCGGCTCGCCAACCCGAGGCGGTCGACACGTCGACGAGCCACATCGGCTTTCGCTGCGTGCTGCGGTAGTCGACCTCTGGATGTGCCAGGCGCGCGGTCGCCGATCCAGGCGAGGATCAGCGGGGACGCGGCGTGGCTCACACGAGGGCTTCGACGGCCTGCTCGACCGGAACGTCCCCGCCGCTGACGTAGACGACCAGGTGCGCCGAGCGCGGCTCCGCCAGCAGCGCGTCGAGCACCGCCGCGACGTCGTCGCGCGTGACCTGTCCGCGGAACGGCTCGAGATCGACCCGAACCGTCCCGGTGCCGGGGTCGTCGGTCAGCGGACCCGGTCTGACGACCGTCCAGTCGCGGCCGCTCGCCTGCACCGCCGCGTCCGCCTCCGCTTTCGCTCGCAGGTACACGCCGAACACGCCGTCGTCATCGGGCGGAGCCTCGGCGCCCACGGAGCTGATGATCAGATACCGCGGCGCGTCGACCTCCTCGGCTGCTCGCAGCAGCTTGATCGCGCCGTCGCGGTCCATCGTGAGCTTTCGCTCCGCCCCGCTGCCGGGTCCCGCGCCGGCGGCGAACACGACCGCCGAGGCGCCCTTGATCGCGGCCGCGATCCCGGACACGTCCGCGCGCTCGAGGTCGCAGACGACCGGCTGTGCGCCCCGCGCCCGGACGTCGTCGGCGTGCTCCGGATTGCGGATCAGGCTGACCACCGGCTCGCCGCGCCCGGTGAGCCGCTCGGCCAGCCGCAATGCGATCTTCCCATGACCTCCTGCGATGGCGACCATCGCGTGATCGTACCCGTCGGATTGCCGCGGTGAACCGTTCCACGGGCCCGTTCGTACTACCAGCCAATATGGCGAGTCACATCCCCCGCTCGCGGAGGGTCTCGTGATCAGGCCGATAACAACCGAAGCGGCCGGAAGTCGAAACAGATGCAGGCCGTTCGTCAAATAGGCAGCACGGCAACACAGTTCAAGAGGAATGCGAGCATGGCCTATCCCCACATCCAGTATCGCGGCGCGCCCTACCCCGACCCGCTCGAATCCGAGACGTCCGCCACTACCCGTGAGCTCGACAGCCGCATGAGCGACGGCATCAGCGTCCGCCTGCTCTGGCACTCCGTCGACAGCAGCGTGTCGGTCGCGGTGCACGACACCAAGACCGGCGAGACGCTCGAGGTGCCGGTCGGCGACGGCGATCGCGCGCTCGACGTGTTCCATCATCCTTACGCCTACGCGGCCGGGCGCGGGCACGTCGCCGGCGGGTCTTTCCCGGTCTCCGCCGACACCGCACTGGCTGCCTAGAGTCCTCGCCGGGGCACCAGTAGACCAAGTCCGTGACTGAGTCAGTTGGCGTCCACGAGGCGAGCCGTCGCGAGCTCCTCGGTCTCGAGCGAAGCTGCGTGCGGTCAGAGTGAGCGCAGCGCCGCGAGCAGCTCGCGCTCGGCGCAGGCCGTGAAACTCTCCTGGTGGTCGGCGCCGACCTGGACGAGCGCCACCTCGTCGAATCCGGCCTCGACGAACGGCTTGATCGCCTCGACGTGATCGTCGACGTCCGGTCCACACAACAGCGCGTCGGCGACCTGGCCGGGCGTGACGAATTGGGTGGCTCCCGCGAACGAGTCGGGGTTGGGGAGGTCGGCGTTGACCTTCCAGCCGAGCCCGAACCACCGGAACTGCTCATGGGCACGCCGGACGGCGGCAGCTCGGTCCTCGTCGAAGGCGAGCGCGACCTGGCCGACGCGGGGCTTGCCGGCGCCACCGGCGGCGTCGAACATCTCGCCGAGCTCGGCGTCGGGCTCGACCGCGATCAACATGTCGGCCTTGCGGCCGGCGAGGTCACAGGAGTCCCGGCCGGACACGGCGAGCCCGATCGGCACCCGCTCGTCCGGCACGTCCCACAGCTTCGCGGACTCGAGGTCGAAGTACTCACCGCGGTAGTTGACGGTGCCGTTCTGGCTGTCGAACAAACCGGCGATCACGTTGACCGCCTCGGCCAGCATCTGGTGGCGGACGCCGACCGACGGCCAGCGCTTGCCGACCACGTGCTCGTTGAGGTTCTCGCCGGCGCCGAGCCCGAGGCGGAAGCGGTTGCCGGACAGGATCTGCACGGTCGCGGCCTTCTGCGCGACGATCGCCGGGTGGTAGCGGAGCGTCGGACAGGTGACGTAGCTCATCAGCCCGATCCGCTCGGTGGCCTGAGCCGCGGCGCCGAGGATCGACCAGGCGTACCCGGAGTGACCCTGCGTCGACAGCCAGGGCTGGAAGTGGTCGCTGATCACGGAGAAGTCGAAGCCGGCCTCCTCCGCCCGCCGTACGTCCTGGACGAGCTGGTCGGGGCGTGACTGCTCGCACATCGTCGTGTGGCCGAATTTGGTCATGATCAGCGCATACCCGTTCCCGGGCCGGGTACGCCGCGCCGCCGGCGGGTAGTGGGGGAGGCAGTCATGGCCGTTGCTGTGCTCGACATCGACGGAACCCTCGTCGACACCAACTACCACCACGCGCCCGCCTGGTTCGGGGCGTTCCGCGCGCACGGGATCGCGCTGCCGATCTGGCGGATCCACCTCCACCTCGGGATGGGCGGAGACCAGCTGGTGGCGGCGGTGACCGATGAGCGAACCGAGCACGAGCTCGGCGACGACATCCGATCCGCGGAGAAGACGCGGTATCTCCAGCTGATCGACGAGGTCCAGCCGAAGGCGGGCTCGCGCGAGCTGATCGAGCGGCTGAAGCGGCGCGGCCATTCGGTGGTCCTCGCGAGCTCGGCCAAGGCCGACGAGGTCGACCGCTACCTGGACCTGCTCGACGCCCGCGACCTCGCCGACGCGTGGACGACCTCGGCCGACGTCGATTCGACCAAGCCCGAGCCCGACCTGGTCCACTCGGCGCTCGAGTCCGTCGGCGGCTCCTCGGACGATGCCGTGATGGTGGGGGACACGCCGTGGGACGTCGAGACCGCCGGCAGGGCGGACGTGCGCACGCTCGCGGTCCTCACCGGTGGGTTCGCCGGTTCCGAGCTCGAGGAGGCGGGGCGCCGCCGCCGTGTTCGAGTCGGTCACTGAGCTGTGCGAGAAGCTCGACCGGACGCCGCTGCGCTGAGTGCGCTCGCGGCCTCGCCCAGCCCGCACGCGCGCAGCATCGCGATCCCGTCGTCGACGATCTTGCCAACGGTCTCGCCCTGATAGATCCACGCCGGATTGCGCTGGTAGACCGAGGCCAGCGTGTGCGCGGTGGACGTCGCGGACGCCTGCAGGTTCGCGAGCTCGGCCCGGTGGTCGCCGGGGAAGGCCGTCACCCGGTAGGTCACGCCGCACGCGGTGGCGATGTCGCTGGTGGCCGCGTCGAGCTTCTTCGCCTGGGCGAACGGAGCCTGCGGCGGGGTCGGTCCGCACCCCGCGCCGGCGAGGACCAGCGCCGTGGAGATCGCGGCAACCGCGCGGCGCGTGACGCGACTTGCGGTCATGTCAGCAGGATCAGGGAGGCGCCGCCGAGCATCGCTGCGGCGGCCGTCCACCACGCGATGTAGTCGCCGATGTGTCCGCTGTGGAGCCGGCGCAGTGCGGTCAGCGCAGCCCGCGGCGGTCCTTCGAAGCGGCTCGGCACGCGCCCGCGGAGCGGGGCGCCGAACAGCGTGAGCGCCGCGATCGCCAGCGCGCCGAGCGTGCTCGCTGCCGCGTACAGGTAGTCGAACGTCTCGATGTGGCTCGGCGCCACGGCGGCGTAGCGCGCCGGGTGGCCCCGCAGCACCCAGGTCGCATAAGCCGCGTGGTCGGTGAAGCGCGCGGCGGCCCGCTCGACAGCCGGTACGAGGCCCGGGATGAGGCCGAGCACGATCGCCGCGACGAGCAGAGCCGTGGGCACGAGCAGCATCAGCGGAGGAGTCACGTCGCGCTCGATCCGCTCTTCGTCCTGCTCGGGCGGCTGTCGCACCTCGACATCCTCGCGGCGCTCGGACGCCCCCCACCCCAGGAACACGCGGCCCGCGGCCCGAAGCACCGCGCCGCCTGTGAGGATCGAGGAGATCACGAACACGGCCGGGAGCCACGGGTAGTGGAGCTCGAGCGCACCACCGTCGAGCAGCGACTTGCCGAAGAACGCCGTCACGCCCGGGAGCGCGCTCAGCAGCAGCCCGCCGATCGCGAACAGGACGCCGGCGATCCGCAGCTCGCGACCCCGTCCGCGCAGATCGAACTCGTCGACCGTCCCGAACCGGTGCAGCAGCACCCCCACGAGCATGAACAGCGCCCCCTTGGTGAACCCGTGACCGATCACGTACGTGGCGACGCCGGTGACGCCGTGGGCGGACAGGAATCCGATTCCACACACGAACACGCCGATGTGGCTGATCGTCGAGAACGCCAGCAGCCGCTTCAGGTGGCGCTGCGCGTAACACATGATCGCCCCCCACAGCGCGGTCACGGTCCCGAGCGCGACCAGGATCGCCCGCAATTCGTCCGCGTGGGGCCCGACCGCGCCGGCAAAGATCGTCCAGTACAGCCGGGCGACCGCGTACACGCCGAGCTCGGCCATCACCCCGGAGAACAGGACGCACACCGGCGTCGGCGCCACCGCGTGCGCGTCGGCGAGCCAGAAGTGCACCGGCACCGCGGCCGCCTTGGTGAGGAAGCCGAGGAACAACAGAACCATCGCCACGACTACGAGCGCGTCGGCTCGGTGGCCGTCGAGCGCGGCGCCGATCTGGGCCATGTTGAGCGCGCCGGTCCGCGCGTACAGCAGCGCGAGCCCGATGAAGATCGCGTAGGTGCCAACGCTGTTGGTGATCGCGAAGTTGATCGCGCCCTGGATCGGCGCCCGCTCCTCGATCCGGTACGCCGTCAGCGCGTACGCGACGGCGCCCATCAGCTCGAAGAACACGAGCAGGTTGAACAGGTCGCCGGTCAGGCAGAAGCCGACCATGGCGGCCATGAACAGCAGCATCAGCGCGTGGAACAGGCCGTCCGCGGCGTCGAAGTATCGCCACGAGTAGACGATCGCCGCGGTCACGAGGATCGCCGAGAAGGTGGCCATGCCGGCGCCGATCGGATCGACCGAGAACGAGATCCCGATCGTCACCATGTGGCTCGGCCGCCAGCCGCCCATCCAGTACGCGAACGGGTGGTTGGCCGCGCGGACGAGCAGGATCGAGCACAGCGCGACTACCGCGAGCGCGACCCCGGCGCCGGCGAGATCGTTGACCAGCCGCGGCGTCCAGTGCCTGACCGCGACAAGCAGGGCCGCGCCCATCAGCGGCACGACGACGGGTAGCGCGGCGATGTGCATCTACGCTTGCCACTCCACTGGCTAGTCGCGAAGCGCGCGGAGCTCCTGCGGGTCGAGGCTTCCGAAGCGCTTGTGGGCCTGGACGGCGAGCGCCAGCAGCATCGCGGTGACCGTCGCCTCGATCACGATGTCGGTCAGCACGAGTACCTGCACGACCGGATCGACCGCCTTGCTCGTCTGGGGGATGTCGGCGAAGATCGGCGCCTGGCCGCCCTTGCGGTAGCCGACGGCGAGCAGCACGACGTACGTGGCCGACTGGACAACGGTCAGAGACAGGATCGCCCGCACGAGGTTCCGGCTCGCGACGATCCCGTACAGGCCCGCGAGGAACAGCCACGCCGCGACCGCGAACGGCAGGAAGCTCATCGGTCCGCCGACCCCCTCACCAGGATCGCCTGGTCGAGGAATTCGCTCCACGCGACGAGGAAGGCGCCGCTCACCTCGAGGCCGACGGCGGCGCTCGCCACGTCGATCTGCCCGGCCGACAGCAGATGGCCGGGGATGCCCTGCGGCAGGAAGTTCTTGAAGAAGATGCCGACGAACACGAGCCCGCCGAGGCCCACCAGTCCGTAGCCCATCGCCCCGACGGCGTCGCCGATCTCCACGACCGTGTGCGGGGCGAGGATCCGCATGCGCACGTACCGCCCGGCCAGGAACACCGCCAGCGGCCCGGTGGCCAGGATCACACCGCCCTGGAAGCCGCCGCCGGGCGTGATCTGGCCGTGCACGACGATGTACACCCCGAGCGCGAGCAGGGCCGGGACGAGCACGAGCGCGAGCGCGCGCAGCGCTTCGCTCGCGCCGGCAAGCTGATGCTCGTCGGCCTCCTCCTGACTGGGACGCTCGCGCTCACCGCGCAACTGGCGGAGGATCAGCACGACGCCGAGCACCGAGGCGAACAGGATGAACTCCTCGCCGAGCGTGTCGAACGCGCGGAAGTCGAAGTTCAGCGCGGTGACGAGGTCGGTCGCGTGGCGCTCGGTCACCCCGATCCCGTCGAGCACCCGACCGTAGACGCCCTGATAGTGGCCGAACGCGGGCAGGCCGGCGAGGCCGACGACGAGCACGGCGCCGAAGCCGGCGGCGCCGATCCCGAACAGCAGCAGTCGCGCTCTTGCGCTCACCGGTTCTTCTTCTCGCGCTCGCGCCGGCGCTCGTGCTCCTGCTGGTGCACCTTGCGCAGCGCGAGCAGGATCATCACCGGCAGGCCGACGGTCGAGACGACGATCTCCGACAGCGCGACGTCCGGCGCCTGGAACACGAAGAACATCATCGTCAGGGCCAGGCCGTAGATGCTCAGCACGAACGTCTGGCGGAGCGGGTCGGTCGCGGCGACGACGCCGCCGCCGAGGAGCGCCACCGCCGCCAGCGCTGCGATCTGAAGCAGCGTCACGGGTCCTTGGATCCGTCTCGGGTCTTCGCCCGCCAGTCGCCGAGCTCGCGGGTCAGCAGGCTGCGCGTGGTCGTCTGGACCAGCACCGGGCCGGCGAGCACGAGCACGACGCCGACGAGCAGCGCCTTGTCGCCGATCAGGGAAAACGACTCGCGCACGAGCACGGCGACCGCGACCAGCAACCCGCCAAACCCGGCGAGGCCGACGTAGTGCAGGCGGTCGTACACGCTGCGCATCACGCACAGGCCGAGCACCGCGATCAACTCGAGCAGCCCGCCGGCGATCAGCAGGGCGACCGCGACCACCGCCCGCCAGGTCACAGGTCGCGCTCCATCAGTCGCGCGAACAGCAGCGAGCCGACGAGCGACATCGGCGCGAACACCACGGCCAGATCGATGAATGGCTGGCGGTGCAGGCCCTCGGCCAGCAGCACGAGGATCGTGGTCAGCAACACCGCCGCCACCTCGACCGCGGCCAGAGCATGGGGCGAGGGAGCCAGCAGCGCGACCGCCCCGCACGGGATCAGCGCGAAGCCGAGGACGATGGCGGCGATCTCCCACTCATTCACGCCCGGACCCCAGGCGCAGCGCGTCGATCGTCTCGTCCCCGCCGCGCCGGCGCAGCTGATGGCCGAGCAGCAGTTCTCGCTCGGCGTCGACGCCGACGATGATCGTGTTGGGGGCGAACGAGCCGAGCGACTCGGCGAGCGCGCGCCGGCCGGTCTCGAGGCTCTCGTCGTCGCCACACCGGAAGGGGACGACGCGGAACCCTCCGTTGACCGCGCGTGGACGGATCAACTGCCGGACCGCGAGCACGGAGACCGTGGCGATGTCGGTGGGAACGTTGGCCAGCGGCCGCGCCGCGTGCACGAGCCAGTGCGCGCGCGCTCGCAACCCGCCGACGGTCCGCTGCTCACGGGCGAGCTCGAACCCGGTGGCGGCGATGGCCGCCACGCCGGCGCCGACGATCAGCTCGGGCAGGTCGGTGATGTCGATAAGCAGCAGGTACAGCGCGCCGGCGAATACGAAGCCGAGCGACCACGCCACGGCTCGGCGGGCGACGAGCGCGAGACGGGACGGTGCCGGTTGCTGGTGGCTCGTCCCGTCCGGCCTATGTTCGTCGGGCATCTGCGGTCCGTCCTTCCCGGTTGGTCTAAGACCGCCGATACCCGGGCCCCGGCCGGTCAATCAGCGCCGCCCGTTCCCGACAGGGCCGGCCGTATCGGCGGGTTTTTTCGGGACTCGCTCGGGTATCGGGCTCGTGGATGCTCAGTCGCCGTCTGATCGCGCCGGTCCTGCGCCAGCTCCAGGGCGACCTGCTCGGGTTGGGTCGCGCGGCTCAGAGCACCCGTTCGGAGCGGCTCGCGCCCCGGACGCGGACCGCGGAGAGGGTCGTCCAGTCGATCTGCCCGTACTGCGCGGTCGGCTGCGGGCAGAAGGTGTACGTCAAGGACGACAAGGTCATCCAGATCGAAGGCGACCCCGACTCGCCGATCTCACGCGGCCGGCTGTGCCCGAAGGGCTCGGCGTCGGAGAAGCTGGTGAACTCGCCGATGCGCGAGACGTTCGTGAAATACCGCCGTCCCGGCGGGACCGACTGGGAGTACCTGAGCCTCGAGCAGGCCACCGACATGATCGCCGAGCGCGTGATCCGGGCCCGCGCGGAGACCTGGGAGGAGGAGACCGACGACGGGCAGCCGCTCAAGCGCACGCTCGGGATCCACTTCCTCGGCGGCGCGACGCTCGACAGCGAGGAGAACTACCTGATCAAGAAGTTCCTCACGGCGCTGGGCGCGGTGGCGATCGAGAACCAGGCCCGGATATGACACAGCTCGACCGTCCCCGGTCTGGGGACCTCGTTCGGTCGCGGCGGCGCCACCACCTTCCAGCAGGACCTGCAGAACTCCGACTGCATCCTGATCATGGGCTCGAACATGGCCGAGCAGCACCCGGTCGGATTTCAGTGGGTGGTCGAGGCCAAGGAGCGCGGCGCGAAGGTCATCCACGTCGACCCCCGGTTCACACGCACGAGCGCGATGGCCGACGCGCACGTCCCGATCCGCCCGGGCACGGACATCGCGTTCCTCGGCGGGATCGTCAACTACATCTTCGAGCACGACTCCTGGTTCGAGGAGTACGTCCGGCACTACACCAACGGGCCGGTGATCATCGCTCCCGGGTTCCGCGACACCGACGACGATCCCTCGGGCTTCTTCTCCGGATGGAATCCCGAGGATCGCGCCTACGGGCTCGACACCTGGAGCTATGACAAGGCCGGGGGAGAGGCGACCGCGGGCAGGTCCGAGCAGGAGGCCGACGTATCCGGTGAGCAGGCCCACGGCGCCCACGGCATGAGCCTTCCCGGCGGCGAGCCGCCCGAGCTCGACAACACGATGCAGCACGAGCAGTGCGTGCTCCAGCTCGTCCGCCGGCACTTCGCGCGCTACACGCCCGAGCTGGTGCAGGAGACCTGTGGCTGCTCGCGCGAGGAGTTCCTCGCGGTCGCGGCGGCTCTGTGCGAGAACTCCGGCCGCGAGCGGACGTCCTCGATCGTCTACGCCGTCGGCTGGACCCAGCACACGGTCGGCGTCCAGAACATCCGCGCGGCGTCGATCATCCAGCTGCTGCTCGGCAACATCGGGCGGCCGGGCGGCGCATCCTCGCGCTCCGCGGGCACGCGAACATCCAGGGCTCGACGGACATCCCGACGCTGTACGACATCCTCCCGGGGTACATCCCGATGCCCCATCCGCAGTCGCACCCGACGCTCGACACGTTTGTCGAGCTGAACGGTCCCGACACCGGCGCGTGGGGCAACCTCCGACCCTACATAGTCTCCCTGCTCAAGGCGTGGTGGGGCGACGCCGCCACCGAGGAGAACGAGTTCTGCTTCCAGCACCTGCCGAGGATCAACGGCGATCACTCGCACTACGCGACGATGCTGAAGATGCTCGACGGGGGCGTCAAGGGGATGCTTTGCGTCGGCCAGAACCCGACCGTCGGGTCGGCCAACAACAAGCTGATGCGGCTGGCGCTGGCCAACCTCGACTGGCTCGTGATCCGCGACTTTCAGCCGACCGAGTCCGGTCTGTTTTGGAAGGTCTCGCCCGAGCACGAGACCGGTGAGGTCCGATCTGAGGACATCGACACCGAGGTGTTCTTCCTCCCGGCCGCGGCCCACACCGAGAAGGACGGCAACTTCACCAACACCCAGCGGCTGCTCCAGTGGCACCACAAGGCGTGCGAGCCGCCGGGCGACTGCCGCTCGGAGCTGCACTGGATCTACCACCTGGGCAAGGCGATCCGGGAGAAGCTGTGCCGGTCGACCGATCCGAATGACCGGCCGATCCTCGACCTGACCTGGGACTACCCCCTCGTGGGCCCCGACGCCGAGCCCGACGCCGAGCACGTGCTCCAGGAGATCTCGGGCCGCAAGGCCGATGGCTCGTTCCTTTCGAGCTACGACGAGCTCGAACAGGACGGCTCGACGAGCTGCGGATCGTGGATCCATTGCGGGATCTACAAGGACGGCATCAACCAGTCGGCGCGGAAGAAGCCCCACCGGGAACAGAACTGGATCGCCCGAGAGTGGGGGTGGGCATGGCCGAAGGACACGCGGATCATCTACAACCGCTCCTCCGCCGATCCCGAGGGCCGGCCGTGGTCCGAGCGCAAGCGCTACATCTGGTGGGACCCCGAGGAAGGCAAGTGGACCGGACTCGGCGACGCACCGGATTTCCCGCCGACCAAGGAACCGGCGTACGAGCCGCCGCCCGACGCCGAGACGATGGAGGCGATCGCCGGCGACAAGCCGTTCATCCTCCATCCCGACGGCCGCGGCTGGATCTACGCGCCGACTGGGCTCGTCGACGGCCCGCTGCCCGCCCACTACGAGCCGCAGGAGTCGCCGTTCGAGAACCGGCTGTACGCGCAGCAGCAGAACCCGACCCGGCAGGTGTTCGCTCGTCCCGAGAACCCCTACCACCCATTCGACGGCAAGTCGGGTGCGGACGTGTTCCCGTTCGTGCTGACGACATACCGGCTGACCGAGCATCACACCGCCGGCGGCATGTCGCGGACGGTGCCGTATCTCGCCGAGCTCCAGCCCGAGTTCTTCTGCGAGGTCTCCCCGGAGCTGGCGGCCGAGCGCGGGCTCGAGCACCGCGGCTGGGCGACGATCGTGACCGCCCGGGGGGCGGTGGAGGCGCGGGTGCTGGTGACCGAGCGGATCAAGCCGCTGTTGATCGGGTCCCACCCACCCCGCACGATGCACCTGGTCGGAGCGCCATATCACTGGGGCGACGTCGGGATCGTCACCGGCGACTCGGCCAACGAGCTGCTGCCGCTCGCCCTGGACAACAACGTCCACATCAGCGAATACAAGGCCTGCACGTGCGACATCAGGCCCGGCCGGCGGCCGCGGGGGCCCGCCCGGCCCGCGCTCGTCGAGGACTACCGTCGCCGCGGAGGGGTCAGGACGTGAAGCTCGAGACGCACGCCTGGCCGGGGTCCTACGGCGAGCGCGCGAAGCCGCGGATCGGCTTCTTCACCGACACGTCGGTGTGCATCGGCTGCAAGGCGTGCGAGGTGGCGTGCAAGGAGTGGAACCAGATCCCGATGTCGATGCAAGGATTCACCGGGAAGTCCTATGACAACACGGTCGCGCTCGGCGCCGACACCTGGCGCCACGTCGCGTTCATCGAGCAGAAGCTCCCCGCGAGGGTGACCGACGGTGCCTCGCTCGTCGACGCCGTCGCGCGCGGCCAGGCGATCGACGGCGGGATCCAGACCTACCAGGAGGGCGACGGCTTCCGGTGGCTGATGGCGTCCGACGTGTGCAAGCACTGCACCGAGGCGGCCTGTCTGGAGGTGTGCCCGACGGGCGCGCTGTTCAGGACCGAGTTCGGGACCGTCGTCGTCCAGCAGGACGTGTGCAACGGGTGCGGTTACTGCGTGTCGGCGTGCCCGTTTGGCGTGATCGACCGGCGCGAGGACGACGGGCGCGTGTGGAAGTGCACGCTCTGCTACGACCGGCTGAAGGACGACATGGAGCCGGCGTGCGCGGACGCCTGCCCGACGAACTCGATCCAGTTCGGCGAGCTGGAGACGCTCCGCGAGCGGGCAGAGCACAGGTTGGCGCATTTGCGGCGAGCCGGGAACGGCAACGCCCAGCTGTACTTGGCGGACGACGACGACGGCGTCGGTGGCGGCGGTGCGTTCTTCCTGCTGCTCGACGAGCCCGAGGTCTACGGCCTCCCGCCCGACCCGGTGGACAGCCGCCGCGCGCTGGGATCGATCTGGGCGGCGGCGGGCGCGGCGGCGGTGGCGCTCGGCGCCGGGCTGGCGGCGGCAGTGTTCGGAGGGCGCAAGTGAGGCCCGCCGACTCATACCACGGCCAGCCGGTCCTCAAGCCGCCGGTGTGGAGCGATGAGATTCCGTGCTACTTCTTCACCGGTGGCCTCGCCGGCGCGTCCGCGGGGCTCGGCTACCTGTCCGGTCTTCGCGGCAACGGAGCGCTGGCCCGGCGCGCGTGGGGGATCGCCATGCTCGGCATCGGGGCCAGCGCGCCGCTGCTGATCGCCGACCTCGGCCGGCTCCTGCGCTTCCTCAACATGCTGCGGATGGTCAAGGTCACCTCGCCGATGAGCGTCGGCTCCTGGATCCTCACCGCGAGCGGCGCCACCACCACCCTCGCCGCGGTCAACGCCTGGACCGGCCGGTTTCCCCGAACCGCCCGGCTCGCTCGCCCGGCCGCGGCCGTGTTCGGCTTGCCGCTGTGCACCTACACCGCCGCGCTGATTGCGGACACCGCGGTGCCGGTCTGGCATCGGGCCCACCGCCTGCTGCCGGTCGTGTACGGGTCGGGCGCGGCACTGAGCGCCGGCGGTGCCGCGGTCGCGGTCACCCCGCCGGCCGACGCGGCTCCGGCTCGGCGGCTGGCGATCGGCGCCGCCCTGATCGAGGTCGGCGCCAAGGAGCTCATGCACCACCGGCTCGGCGAGCACGGCGAGCCGTACAAACAGGGCGCGGCCGCGCGGTTCGGCCACGTCAGCCGAGCCTGCAGCCTCGGCGGCGCCGCACTGCTGTACCGCTGGGGCCCCGGATCCCGCCCGGCCGCGATCGCCGCCGGCGCGCTGCTGTGCGCCGGCGCTCTGAGCGCCCGCCTGAGCACGTTCAGGGCCGGCTACCAATCCGCGGCCGACCCCACATACGTCGTCGGCCCGCAACGCGCCGGGATCGAACGCGGCGACCGGCCCGGCGCCGCGCGACGCGAGGCGACGGTGCGCGACCCCGAGCCGGCGCGCGGCTCGCCGGCGAGCGCGCCCGTGGAACTGCCCGCGTAGGCCGGCGTCGGTTCGGCTGCGGGGAACACGGACGGGGCCTGGCCGGCTGGTTACGGGCTGGGTTCACGGGTAAGGCAAAGCCGTGAGGTGGCGGAGCCCGTTCGGGGTGGTCCCGGCGCTGGTCAGCACTCGCAGCGAATACGACCACCTGTTCTCGATTTACGTACCGATCGCGGTCGGTGTGTTTCTCCTGATCGCGATCGTGGTCGTGGTCACCGTCGTGGTCTTTCGCCGCCGGCCAGTCGAGGGCGCGGCTCGGTGGCACGAGAACAACCTGCTCGAGGGCTCCTATGCGCTGCTGCTCGCGTGTGTCGCGGCGTTCCTGCTGTACCTGACGTTCACCGCCGAGCACCGCGTCGACACCGTCGCCAACCGGGAGCGCGCGGCGGTGACCGTCGACGTCACCGCTTCCAAGTGGGAGTGGACGTTCACCTACCCGGCCTACGGGTTCGCCGTCCATAGCGGCACGGTCGGACGCCAGCCGCTCGTGGTCCCGGCCGGCGAACCGGTTCGCTTCAATCTCACCTCCGCCGATGTCATCCACTCGTTCTGGATTCCTGCGCTCCGCTACAAGCACGACGCGATCCCGGGGTCCACGCAGGTCGCCACGCTGCTGTTCTCGGGCGGAGTGTTCGCCGGGCAATGCGCGGAGTTCTGCGGGCTCCGTCACGCCGACATGATCTTCACCGTACACGCGGTGCGCCCGGCGGAGTTCGTGGCCTGGGCTCACCGGCAGGGAACGGGTACGACGCCGTGAGCGTCGCCAGCGCGCCCACGGCCCAGCACACCCGGATCACGGGCCTGCTCGCCGCCACCGTCAGCACCGATCACAAGCGCATGGGCCTGACCGTCGGCGTGTGCTCGCTGTTCTTCTTCCTGCTGGGCGGGGTGTTCGCGCTGCTGATGCGCACGCAGCTCGCACAGCCGGACATGCGGTTGGTGTCCGACAACTCCTACAACCAGCTGTTCACGATGCACGGCTCGACGATGATCTACCTGTTCGTGACGCCGATGGCGATCGCGATGGCCATGTACCTCATACCGCTCCAGATCGGGGCGGTCGGCCTGTCGGGCGCGCGGCTGGCGCTCGCCGGGCTGTGGACGTGGCTGTGCGGTGGTCTGGTGATGCAGCAGGGATGGTTCGCGTCCGGCGGCGCGGGGCGTGACGGGTGGTCGTCGTACGCGCCGCTCTCGAACGGCACCAACACCCCGGGGGTTGGGCAGGACCTGTGGGTGATCGGCGTGATCCTCGCGGCGGCGGGTATGACGGTGATGGCGGCATGCGTGCTGGCGACGGTCGCTCGACGCCGGGCCCCGCGGATGTCGCTCCTGCGGATGCCGGTGTTCACTTGGACCGGCCTGGTCAGCGTGCTGATGGTCGTCGGCGCGTTTCCGATCCTGGTGCTGGCGCTGGTGCTGCTCTACATCGATCGCCACGGGGGTCACATCTACACCGGCTTCACCGGAGCGATCGACTACCAGGACCTGTTCTGGTTCTTCGGGCACCCCGTGGTGTACGTGATGTTCTTCCCATACCTGGGAGCGGCGGCCGAGGCGATCGCGGTGTGCTCGCACAAGCGGTGGTTCGGTTACACCGCGTTCGTCGTGTCGATCATGGCGTTCGCGGCACTGTCGATGTCAGTGTGGTCACACCACATGTACGTGACCGGGGGTGTCACCAACCAGTACTTCGCGTTCACCTCGACGGCGCTGCTGGTGCCGGCCGGGATCGAGTACTTCGATGCCGTCGGCACGCTGGTCGGCGGCTCGATCGTGCTGCGGACCTCGATGCTGTTCGCGTTGACCTTCTTCATCCAGTTCCTGATCGGCGGCCTCAGCGGCATCTTCGTGGCCTCGCCGGTCCTCGACTATCAGGCGTACGGCACCTACATCGTCGTCGCGCACTTCCATTACACGCTGTTCGCGGGCAGCATCTTCGGCTTCTTCGCCGGCGTCTATCACTGGTTCCCGAAAATCACAGGCGCCTTTCTGCGGGAGTCGCTGGGAAAGCTGCAGCTGGCGCTGATGGTGATCGGGACCAACCTGACGTTCTTCCCGATGTTCTTCCTCGGGAACGATGGAATGCCACGTCGGATCTCGCGATATCCGACGCATCCGGGCTGGGGCACGCTGAACCTGCTCGAGTCGATCGGCGCGGGGATCATCGCCCTCGGGGTGCTTGTGTTCCTGATCAACATCCTCGTCTCGCTGCGACGCCGGGTCCCGGCGGGCGATGATCCGTGGCTCGGGCACACGCTGGAGTGGGCCACCTCTTCGCCGCCGCCGCCGCTCAACTTCGAGCGTCCGCTGCCGCCGATCCGCTCGTACGCGCCGCTGCTCGACCTGCGTCTGGAGGAACTCGATCGCGCGCGCGAGCGCCGGGAGGTGACCTCGAGCGGATGAGAGGCGGCGCGATCCCGATCCTCGCCTGGGGCACGATCCTGCTCGTCCTCTGCATCGGCAACTGGGTGTGGAACGACAAGCCGGTGAGCGGGGCGGCCGCGACCGCCGCCGTGGTCATCGTCTACGCGTTCGGGGTCGCGCTGTGGGTGGCGCGCCCGGAGTCGGTCAGGCGCGGCCCGCCCGATTCGCCGGGCGAGCCGGAGGCGGTGCCGCAGGTGAGCGTGGCCGCGGCGGCGATCGGTCTGTCGGTCGGGTGCGCGCTGTTCGGACTGGTCTGGTCCGAGTTCCTCCTGTATTTCGGCGTGGGAACGCTGGTGGCGTCGCTGGGTCGGCTGGCGATTGAACTGCGCTCCGAGCGTGCGTCGCGCCGGCGGGCGCTCCGCGGGACCGGGCCACGATGACCGCTCCGTCGCTGCCTGCGCTGCTCGTCTCGCAGTGGAGCCTCACCGCCGCGGTTGCCGTGCCCGCCACCGCGTCCGTGGTCCTGTACGCGCTCGGCGTGCGCCGCTCCCGCCGTCGCTGGCCGGTTCGCCGAACGGTGTCGTTCGTCGCGGGTGTCGGCTGCGTGGTGCTCGCGCTGCAGTCGGGGATCGACGCCTACGACGACCGGATGCTGTCGGTCCACATGGTCCAGCACATGTTGCTGCTGCTGGTCGCACCGCCGCTGGTGCTGGGTGGACGGCCGCTGGTGCTCGCGCTGCGGTCGTTGCCGCCTCGGCATCGGAGATCGCTCGCGCGCGCTGTCGGCTCTGGCCGGACGTACACCGGCCCGGTCCCCGCGCTCGGGTTGTTCGGCGCGGCCGTCGTGCTCACCCATCTGCCTTCGTTCTACGACGCGACGCTCCGGCACAGCGCGCTCCACTACGCCGAGCACGCGCTGTACCTGACGGCCGGGCTGCTGATGTGGTCGCCGCTCCTCGACGGCGACCCCGCGCCCCGGCACCGGCTGAACGGCCTCGGCAAGCTCGTCTACCTGATCGCGGCGATGATGCCGATGGCGCTCGTGGGCGCGTACCTGAACCGGGACGCGACGCTCGTCTACGCGGCGTACGGCCCGCCGGCGCGCGCGCTCGGCATCTCGGCGCTGAGCGACCAGGCCCGAGCGGGGGCGATCATGTGGGTCGTCGGCAACTCGATCATGGTCGCGGTCGGGCTGTGGGCGGCGG
>Ga0335080_10001673_pt1 | contig 21885 bp, 14 predicted proteins | sample Lox_Sample_34_FD_206720 | JGI IMG/M metagenome (GOLD analysis project Ga0335080, IMG submission 206720) | Soil microbial communities from Loxahatchee National Wildlife Refuge, Florida, United States - Lox_Sample_3.4 | ecosystem: Environmental > Terrestrial > Soil > Wetlands | place: USA...
CCCTGGTTCCCCTGCTGAGGACGTTGGATGGGTTTCAGAAAGTGAAGATGTTCGATCCGATCCAGGGGCGCAACCGGAACGACAGTATTGTCGCCTACTGTACTAGCACTGAGGCGCAAACTGGAGTGGCGCGAGCCGTGTGTTCGCTTGATCCACGTTGCCTTCAGGAGGATCTCCCGAATTTTGTGCACAGGGCCGGTCGGGGCGTCGGCATCGCGGACGAGCCGGCGCAAGTTCCGGTATTCGAAGGGGACGAAAAGAAACAGAGCTTCGGCAAGTTCCTTAGCAAGTTGATCTGTGAGGCGTGGAAGAGCTACAAGCAGAAAGGGAAAAGATCGCTGGAGGATTTCCTCCACCTCGTTGAGGTCGCACTCCGAGCTGCCAGGATCAACCCGGATGCCCCTCATGAGCACCCGGACTCCAAGACCCTCGAGCGGATGGAGCCCAACTTTGTGGCGTCTCTGGGCCTCGCTCTTTCCGGAGTGGTCTGAAGCGAGGCGCGCTGTCCAGATGTGAGACCACGCCTTTGTTCCTGTGGCGTCGAATAGCCTGCAGGGCTCCGCGTTTTGTTTTGAGCAAGCGCGTCCGTGAGTTCCAGACCGGGGTGAAGATTTCGGCGGGATCGTGGCTTGGCTCCTGAGCCGATGCGCGGAACCACTGTGCCCATGGCCCTGTGGAACAGCCCCTCACCCCTGCCGACGATAATGGGTCCTGGGGTTCGTTCAGGAATCCGCAACGACTGCCTACCCGAGCGAATCTCACACTTCAGCGCTGCATTTCAACGTCGCTTCGAAGAGGAGGACCGCTATGGCAACTGCCACAAAGAGCCGTAAGAGTGCGATCAAAGTAAAACCGCTGACCAGCCTGCCGGCGTGGAAACAACTCAAATCGCATGCGCGCGAAGTTGGCAAGGTGCACCTCCGCACGCTGTTTGCCGATGATCCGCAACGCGGCGAACGCATGACGGCCGAGGCTGCCGGGCTCTTCCTCGACTACTCCAAAAACCGCATCACCAGCGAGACGCTGCGCATGCTGCTCGCCCTCGCCGAAGAATCAAAACTGCGCGAGCGCATCGATGCCATGTTCAGCGGCGAAAAGATCAACATCACCGAGAAGCGCGCCGTGCTGCATATTGCTCTACGCGCTCCGAAAGACAAGTCGATCCTTGTCGACGGCGAAGATGTGGTTCCCCGGGTTCACGAGGTTCTCGACCGCATGGCGTCATTTTGCGAGCGAGTGCGCAGCGGCGAGTGGAAGGGATTTACGGGCAAGCCAATTCGCAACGTCGTCAACATCGGCATCGGCGGATCCGATCTCGGGCCGGTGATGGCCTACGAAGCCCTGAAGCACTACAGCAATCGCGAAATGAACTTCCGCTTTGTTTCCAACGTGGACAGCACGGACTTCGCAGAGGCCGTGCACGATCTCGACGCCGAGGAGACGCTTTTCATCGTTTCTTCAAAGACGTTCACCACGCTCGAGACCATGACCAATGCGCACACCGCGCGTGTCTGGCTGCTTGAAAAGCTCGGTGGCCATCAGACTGCAATTGCCAAGCACTTTGTGGCGGTCTCAACCAATGCCGCCGAAGTGACCAAGTTTGGCATCGACACGGCGAACATGTTCGGCTTCTGGGATTGGGTTGGCGGTCGTTACTCGATGGACTCGGCGATTGGTTTGTCGACCATGCTCGCCGTCGGTCCAGACAACTTCCGCGCCATGCTCGGCGGCTTCCACGAGATGGACGAGCACTTCCGCACCGCGCCTTACGCGAAAAACCTTCCTGTACTGCTGGCGCTGCTCTCCGTCTGGTATACGGATTTCTTTGACGCGCAGACGATTGCCATTCTGCCTTATGAGCAATATTTGAAGCGCTTCCCCGCGTATCTACAGCAGCTCACCATGGAGAGCAACGGCAAACACGTCACCCTCAAGGGCCGGGAGGTCCGCTACAACACCAGCCCGATCTACTGGGGTGAGCCAGGAACAAACGGCCAGCACTCGTTTTACCAGCTCATCCACCAGGGAACGCGGCTCATTCCATGCGACTTTATCGCGTTCTATCGCACACTCAATGCACTCGGCCGGCATCATGACATGCTGATCGCAAACGTGTTCGCACAGACTGAGGCCCTGGCGTTCGGCAAGACCGCTGAACAGGTTGCCGCGGAAGGCACCCCGGCATGGCTCGTGCCGCATCGCGTCTTTGAAGGCAACAGACCGTCAAACACCATCCTGGCCGAAGAGCTGACGCCGGCGATCCTGGGCAAGCTGATCGCCTTGTACGAGCACTGTGTCTTCACGCAGGGCGCCATCTGGCAGATCAATTCCTTCGACCAGTGGGGCGTCGAACTTGGCAAAGCGCTGGCCCAGCGGATCATCCCTGAACTCGAAAGCAACACGGAGCCCGATCTCAATCACGACGCCTCGACGAACCATCTGATCGGGCTGTATCGAAAGCACAAATAGCGGAGGGTGGATGACGAGCCGGAACCGGCTTCACCAATATGGTTGATCCGGTTCCTGGCAGGCAGCGTATAAGCTGGCGCTACATGCAGTCATTTTTGTTCTTCGATCGTCTGCATCGCGCCTTAAGGGCTTCTGCGTGAAAAGAGGAAAGGCGTTCGTTTGGAAACTACGCGGACAATTCGTCTCACCCAGAAGGTCAAAGCCGGTGGATGCGCCAGCAAGCTTCCGCCCGGTTCGCTGCGCGCCGTACTGTCGAAGCTCCCCGCACAACAGGACCCCAATCTGCTGGTTGGCTTCGAGACGTCAGACGATGCCGGGATCTACCGGATCGCTCCGAACCTCGCGCTTGTGCAGACCGTGGACTTCTTCACGCCTCTCGTCGACGATCCTTTTACCTTCGGCCAGATCGCGGCCACCAATGCCCTCAGCGACGTGTATGCAATGGGCGGTCGTCCGGTCAGCGCGCTAGCTCTAGTGTGCTTCCCGCAGGGCGGCGATCTCGCGGTTCTGGAGCAGATCATGCGTGGCGGTCTTGCCAAGATGAACGAAGCGGGCTGCACTGTGGTCGGTGGCCACTCCGTCCGCGATGAGGAGATGAAGTTCGGCTACGCAGTTACCGGCGTCATCGATCCGGCACAGGTCAAAACGAATGCCCGCGCCGTCGTCGGCGACAGCCTGATACTAACCAAGCCCATCGGAACTGGCGTGATTACAACCGCGCTGAAGCAGGGGAAGGCAGAAGAAAGGTGGGTCGCTGCTGCCACCCAATCCATGACAACTTTGAACAGCACCGCGGCAGCCATCGCTACGGACTGCGCAGGTGTTCATGCGATGACCGACATCACCGGCTTCGGACTGATGGGTCACGGCCGCGAAATGGCTGTCGGGAGCGGTGTCACGCTCGAAATCGATACCGCCGCCGTTCCGAAGATTCCTGGTGCTCTCGATGCGATACGGCTCGGCGCAATCCCTGGGGGGTTGGTCTCGAACCGCGAGTTCGCTGAGTGCATGGTTGCCGACGCGGAAGGCAGCACGATTCCTGATGATCTGCGAAAACTGATGTACGATCCACAGACCTCTGGGGGGCTGCTCATCTCAGTAGCTCGCGACGATGCCTCCGGATTGCTAAATTCGCTTCGCAAGGCAAATGTGGCGGCCGCCCAGGTGGGCCGGGTCATCGCCTCCTTGCCTGAACCGGGAAATCCTGCCATTGTTCTCAAATAACCTTTGTGAAACGTATGAACCCGAACACAGCGCAGGAAAAGGGACACACTCTCGACGATCTGTACCGGAGGCTTCCCTCAGTCAACGAACTCTTACTCGCCCCGGAGATCCAGAAACATATCGAGAGCTACGGACACGAGCGGGTCGTCGATGCAATTCGCAGAGTAGTCGCCGATCTGCGCAGCCAGATCGCCAGGGATCAGATATCGGGCAATGCACCTCTGGATGCCGAACTCGAACTACTCCCGGAAAAAATCGCCGCAGCCCTGAATCGGGGACCGCAATATTCACTGCGTCGTGTCATCAACGCTACTGGCGTCATTCTGCACACCAATCTCGGCCGTGCACCCCTGAGCGAGTCGGCCCTCGGCCATATCGCCGAAGTGGCGCGCGACTATTCGAATCTCGAGCTTGATCTCGAGACCGGTGAGCGCAGCAAGCGCGATGTGCATGCCGAAGATCTCGTGCTTCGTGTCGTCGGCATTCCGGACGAAGATACTTCGCGCTACGGTGTTGTCATCGTCAATAACTGCGCAGCCGCCACCTTTCTCGCGCTGAACACCCTCGCCGAACAACGCGAGGTTATTGTTTCGCGAGGCGAGCTGGTCGAAATCGGCGGCGGGTTTCGTATCCCTGAAATCCTGAAGAAGTCCGGGGCTGTGTTGCATGAGATCGGCACCACCAATCGCACCCGTGTTTCCGACTACGAAGAGGCCGCGGCAGAGCAGACAGCACTGCTCCTCCGGGTGCACCAGTCCAACTTCAGGATTGAGGGCTTCGTCGAACGCCCCTCGCTCGAGGAATTAATTTCGCTGGCAAAGACTCTCGGGGTTCCGCTTTTTGAAGACCAGGGCACAGGCCTGCTTTCAAGTCTCGATCACATCGGAATCGCAGATCAGCCCACGCTGCGAGCCTCTTTGGCCGCCGGCGCTGATCTCGTCGCAGCCAGCGGAGACAAGCTCCTTGGAGGTCCGCAATGTGGCATCCTAGTTGGCCGTGCCGACCTTATCGGTCGCATTCGCAAGAATCCACTGCTGCGTACCTTTCGCGTGGACAAGCTGATTTACGCGGCGCTGGAGGCAACGCTCTTCGATTATGCCGCCTGCCCGGCTGACTCCATCCCGCTGATGCGCATGTTGGCCACAACGGCTGAAACCATCGAGCTGCGCTGCCGCGCCGTTCTCGCCTCTCTCCGATCGATCCGACTTAGGGCAAACGTGGTTGAAGTGGCCAGCGTTGTCGGAGGAGGCACCGCCCCCAGCGCACGGATCAGGAGCTACGCGGTCTCGCTTCAACACTCGATGCTGAGCGCGGAGGAGCTTCTCAAGCACCTGCGGCACTGCGATCCGCCGGTCGTTGCCCGGATCGCGGAGGGCCTGGTTCTGCTCGATCTCCGCACCGTCCCTCCGCAATCAGATGAGACTGTCGCCCGGCTGCTCGATGCACTTTGATAACACCCGCCGATGAAGCCGACCCGATCCATCGTTATCGGAACCGCCGGTCACATTGACCATGGCAAGACGGCACTTGTCCGGGCACTCACCGGCATCGACACCGACCGGCTGCCCGAAGAGAAACGCCGAGGAATCACCATCGATCTCGGCTATGCTTCGCTGGATCTTGCCGGGAGCAATGTCTCAGAACATCTCCGGATCAGCTTCGTCGACGTGCCGGGCCACGCGCTCTTCATCCGGAACATGCTGGCGGGCGCGGGGTGCGTCCCTGCCGTGATGATGGTAATTGCCGCGGACGAAGGCGTGATGCCGCAGACGCGTGAACATCTTCACATCTGCCAATTACTCGGCATAACCGACGGGTTCACGGTCATCACGAAGTCTGACCTTGTCGACGACTCTCAGATGAATCTTATACGCAACCAGGTAGCTGCGCTTCTAAAAGGCACATTTCTCGATCACGATACGCACGCGATCCTCGCGGCAAGCGCGCGCACCGGTGCGGGCCTTGAGGCAGTTCGGGCAGAACTGAGCAACGTCGGTCTGCGCTCCCGCGCGGCCGGGGACATGAGGCCCGTGCGTCTTCCCATCGATCGCACTTTCGTGAAGAAGGGTTTCGGAACCGTCGTCACAGGTACGCTCCTGAGCGGCGAAATCCGCACGGGCGAGACGCTCATACTGCAACCCAGCGCACGAAGCGCACGTGTGCGGGGCCTGCAGACTCACGGCGAATCTGAAGACACAGCCGGTGCAGGCACTCGCGTCGCTGTGAACCTCTCCGGCATCGATGCTACAGAAATTTCACGGGGCCAGACTCTCGTTGCGTCCGATGAACTAACGGCGACCGACGTGATCGACGTCGAAGTCACCCTTCTCGACGGCTCTCCATTGCTCAAACATCGCGCCCGGGTCCACCTGCACGCGTTCACTTCGGAGGTGATGGCCTCTGTCTCGCTTTACAGCGGCGATTCGGTGAAGGCGGGTGACAACGGCCTCGCACGACTCAAGCTGTCTAGCCCGATCGTGCTCGCTTCCGGCGATCGCTTCGTGCTGCGGCAACCTCTTCCCGCCGGCACGATTGGTGGGGGACGCGTCCTCGATGCACATCCACTCGCTTACGCGCGCAGATCTGAAACCCGAACGTGGCTCGAAGGGCTAACGACCGCTTCGCCGGGGAGGCAACTGGTTCTCCGGGTCGAGCGCCGCGGTTCACAGGGCCTCGGCATCGACGTCCTCGCGCGCGAAATGGGACTTGCGCGCGCCGCAACCTGCGAACTCGCATCCTTCGTGATCAACAACGGCGAAATTTTGAAGTTGGCAGATGACATATTGCTCGCTCGCGGCGCATTTCTGCATGCAACCGAAGCGTTGCTTGTCCTCGTCAAACACGCCGGGCCGGGAGGTCTCAAGCGCTCCGAGCTCCAGAGCCAAACCGGTCTGGCTGGCGAAGTCCTCAACGCCGTTCTCGACAGCCTCATGTCGGAACGAAAAGCGCAACTGGTCAATGAAGTCGTCTCCCTCGCCGGCGCAAGCCTGGCCATCTCCGGTCAGGACGCGCAAAAGCTTTACGCCATCTCCGCGGCATACCGCGCTGCTGGACTCGCCGCCCCCAGCGTCCACGAAGCCGCGCAGCAACTCCGCATCTCCGAGAGCGAGATGCGCCGGCTGATCACGATGCTGCTTCGGGAGAAGACACTTGTGCGCATGGGGAGCGACGACGCCTTTGTCCACATCGAGCCGCTCCGTCAGCTCGTCGCACGGATCGCCTCTCTGCGCGGCCGGAACCTCGATGTCTCCGCCTTTAAAGCCCTCACCGGCCTAACCCGCAAACACGCCATCCCGCTGTTCGAATACCTCGACCGAGAGCGGATCACCAGAAAACAAGGCGACTCCCGCATCGTCCTCTGAGCAGAAAGCAAAACTGCAGACTGAGGCGATTCTAAGAAGTCGAAACAGTCGACCAGCCTGGCCTGATTTGTCGCCGGAAACGAGACAGGAGACATAATCAGGAAACCCCGTTCCCGATTTGCACATCTTTTGAGGTGACTGGCATCTTGGCGCATATCCCAATTGATGTCCTCAGGTGGTCGTCGTTGAAGTGGTTTGTTTTCTTCCTCGCCGTTCTATGCGGTGCAGGTATTCAGGCAGAGTCGCCCTGTCCGGCGAACATCAGGTCTGTTCCATTTCGCAATTCTCAGCAACATCAGGTGGTTGTGCAGGTGTCAATCAACCATAGGCAACCCTCCGATTTCCTGCTCGACACTGGGACGCAGATGACGGTGGTTGATCAGTCGCTTGCAGTGGAACTCGGCATACCTACTACCGGAAATGCGAATATCGCCGGCCTAAGTGTGCAGGGACAGGCGAAATTTGCGCAGATCGATTCGCTCGAAGTCGGCGATCACGTGTCAACCCGTCAGCGAGTACTGGTGTACAACATGGGCAGACTGCAGCAGGCGGGATTCGCGATCCGGGGCTTGCTGGGGCAGGATTTTCTCTCGCAGTTCGACGTGTTTATCGATAATGCGCACAATGTGCTTTGCATCGATGACACTGGCGCGCTGCGAGCCGGCGTCAGAGGCGGGGACTGACCCGAGTTCACGATGCTCGTCTCCGGACCCTGCTCCTGCGCCTCCATCTTTCGGCGGATATTGTTCGATTTTCTGCGTGATATATTCGTTCCAATCGATCCCATCCCATGGCCGAAGAAACGACCAAAATCCAACTCATCGAAGACCGTGATGCCACCGGCGATGTGGCCAAAGTCTACGATGAATGGCGCGCCAAATCGGGGCGCCAGAACATGCCTGGCATTCTCAAGTGCTTCAGTCATCGGCCTGACTTCCTGCACGATGTGATGAAGTTCGGCGATACGGTGCACTTCTCCGAGGGGCACCTGACTCGGCGGACCAAGGAAGCTATCGCAAGCTGGGTTTCGTATCTGAACCGCTGTCCATATTGACTGGACTCGCATGCCTACTTCCTGCGTGTTCAGGGAGCCGAAGAGAAGACAGTGCAGGCGATCGCCCTTGGCGATCTGGACGGGGCCGGATTGAGTGATGCCGAGCGCGGGCTGCTGGAATACGTGGCGAAGGTTACGGAAGCTGCGTATCGGACCACGCACGAGGACGTGCAGAAGCTGCGCGACCTTGGCTGGACCGAGCCGCAGATTGCCGAAGCTGTCTACATCACGGCGATGTTTGCGTTTTTCAATCGCGTGGCCGATGCGTTCGGGATCGCGCCGCAGAATTACCTGGAAATGAATCAACTTACGAAGTAGCAAAGGGAATCTCGATGGCTGGAACGGTTCAGACGGTTCAACCGAAGCGCACCTGGCGGCGATGGCGTCGTCCAGCAATCGTGGTTGCATCTGTCTGTCTTGCGCTCTGGATATGCTTCGTGAGTTACATTGCCTGGGCCATGCGGCAGCCGCCGGAGGTGTTCGGGCATGTGATGGCGCGGATGCCCATGCCGGCTTATTTCGTTATTCCGTTTGAGACTTTGTGGGACCGGGCTCGCGCGGGTCATCTCGAGGTCGGCGATATCGCTCCGGCGCTTCCAGTCAAGCACCTGACGGATACCACTCCCGTTGATCTCGGGTCGCTGTGGGCGGAACGGCCTGTGGTGCTGGTGTTCGGGAGCTATACCTGACCGCCATTTCGGCGGGAGGTTCCCGCCCTGAACAAGCTGGCCGAGCAGTACAAGGGCAAGGTCGATTTTTACGCTGTCTACATCCTCGAGGCGCACCCGACGGATGTGTGGCAGATGCAGTCGAACGTGAAGGATGGAGTGCTCCTCCGCAGCCCGAAGGATGAGGCCGAGCGGGCCGGCGTGGCCAACGCCTGCGTGCGCAAGCTGGGAATTCATTTTCCGGCGCTGCTGGATGGGTTCGACAACCGGGTTGAGACTGCCTATACCGGCTGGCCTGACCGGCTGTACCTGGTAGCGCAGGGCGGGCGGATTTTGTACAAGAGCAGGCCGGGGCCGTTCGGGTTTCATCCGGCGGAGCTGGAGAAGGCCATGCAGAGTTCGGTTGTCAGCCATTAGACCCTCTGTGATCAGCATGACGTCCCAAAGTCGTAGCTGATCCCGCCCGGAGACGGGTGTTGACATCTCTTGAAGGCTGTCCAAGGATTCCGCTGCGCTCCTCCTACCTGGGCGTGCAAGCACAAAAGCAGATCCTTCGCTTACCACCCCCACGCTCCGCCCCAAAAAGCAAAAATCGCTTTTCGGGGACCCCATCGAAGACTGTGCACTCAGGATGACACCTCGATTCGGCGGTCAAGCTCACCAGGTGAGCGTGACGGTGATGGTCTTCCAGCCTTCGCCGGGCGGGAATATCACCTGCATCGTCAGAGGGGCGCCGTGGCTCACTTCCCAACTGTCGGCGAAAGCCAGCGCGACGCCTGGATGTTGGGCGTCAGCTTTAGTAGATAATCCATCGCCTATCTCGACGCGAGGCATCAAGCGGTCCGGTTGCGTGATCCAGTACTCGACCGTAGAACCTGCGCGGCCTTGGATGGTGAGCCGAATGCGTTTATCCGATGTTTGCTCAGATAAAACACGTGCCTGCTCAGTCCGGCTGCCCGGGGGAGATACAACAAGAGGATTCTCGACTACCTGCAGTTCGGGTAGGTTGATTTGGACGGCGACTTTTCCAGCTGTCGTGGCAGCAGAGTGCAGGGCCGCGGACTCTGCGTTCAACCGCCATCCGCTGAGTCCCCCGTGATCGCGGGAGAGAGTCACCTCAAGCGTTCGTCCCGAACGCGCGAAGCTGAGCGACCCTTCGTTGCCCGCGATGGGAAGATGATTCACGGTCACGTGATCCCACCACGCTGGCAGGTGTGGATTGACGGTGATGGTTTTGGTTTGCGCGTCGATGGAGATGCCGAAGAGGCCGCGGAGGATTGGGGTGATGACCATGGCGCTGGACCAGAGTTGGTGGCTGGTGCTGCGGCCAAAGGGGACGTTGAAGTCGCCGGATAGTAGTTCGGTCACGGCTCCGAGGTCCTGTGACTTGGTGAGATTCGCGTTTTCCATTAGCAGTTGATAGCCAGCGAGGGGCTGGTCGCCGCGGTATTCGGCCAGGGCGGCCCAACCGGTGAAGAGCGGCCAGACGGAACCCTGGTGATAGCTCATGCCGTCGTAGATTTTTTCGTCGTTGGCTACGTCGCGCAGGCCCCAGTCGGTGTTGAGCTTTGCACTGGCCAACTGAGATAGGCAACCTTCAGGTTGCGTAAGAATCGACTTTCCACCTGAGGGGTCCCACCATGCGAGGGCCGGATAAACGGTGCTGGTCTTGTCCTGCGAGCCGTCGAGATTGCGGCTGAAGGCGTAGCAGTTCTTCTGGGGGTCCCAGTACTCGGTATTGATAATCTTTGCCAGCTCCTCCGAGCGCAACTGCGCGGTTGCATATTTTGCGGAGTCTTTCAGCAGCGTCTCGATATACCCCACGGCCGATGAGGCCTGTTGGTCGAGGAGGGCGAGGTAGATCTCCTGGTGTGGCATGCCGCCGGGCCAGCTCTCGATCCATCCGGTTCCCTGCGAGTTGTCGTAGATGCCGTCGTGATCGGTGTCGTGGGCGGGATCGGTTTCGAAGGCCCATGCCTTTTCAATCGCGTCGCGATGGGTGGTGAGAAACGCGACGTCGCCGCTCGCCTTCACGTAGTCAGCGACCGCCAGGAGGAAGAGAGGAGTGGAGTCGGCGGCGGCGTACATGTAGGGGAACTGACGCCAGTCGATGAAGGCGGCGGTCTGCGAATACTCGTGCATGATTTTGCCGTCTTCGCGCTGACGCTTGATGAGGAATTCGAGCTCCGATTTCGAGAGGGCGAAGTCGCCGTAGCCGTTAACAGCGTAGAGGGTGTAGAGGGCGTCGCGTCCGAAGAACCATCCGAAGCCGGGACGGGCGGAGTCGGCGGAGGCATAATATCCGGCGACGAGGGCGGTCTCGTCGGGTCCGTTCCCTGGAGCTTGGTCATCCCCGGTCCGCAAAGGCGAGGGACCGGGGGCACCCAAAGAGTCTTTGGAGAGAGCTTTTGTCTTGAGCTGCTCGATGGAGACGACGGCCCATTGGAACGCCTCGTTCAATGCCTTGTCGGGAGTTGCAATGGAGACGGAGTTTGCGAGGAGATTCTTGTAGCTTTCGACTTTGGCTTTGTAGAGATCGGCGACGGTCTGGTTCATCTTCTCGAGAGTGGCGCCGAGTGCCTGGTTGGTCGCGGCCAGGTTGTTCATGCCTGCGGCCATCAGCAGCGGGAAAAGTCTGCCTTTGTCGCGCGCGGGATCGATGTGGACGCGGAGTTCGACGGGGTGGACCTGGGGGCGCTCTTGGTAGGGAGCGAGGATGCCGGGCTGGGCTCCGGGGATGGTGACGGCGGCGGCGAGATCGGGGTAATCGGAATGGAGGACGTAGTAGCCGTGCCAGGGGAGCGGCACACCGGAGATTGCCCCGGCCGGGCCGGGTTCGGGTTGCGTGGGAGCGGCGTGGAGGCCTGCAACCCACTCGATGCCGGGTACGCCTTCGTTGCGTTGCGGCCACATCCAGCGCAGTTCCGGCGTGAAGCGGAAGATAAAGTCGGTTGGATGGAGGCAATCGAATTCGTACAGCACGATGGGCCCGGTTCCGGCGGGGACATCGTCGGGCGAAAACATGATCTGCCGTACGGTGAAGCCGATGTGGCTGTAGGTAACGACAGTTCGATCGGGTCTGACTTCGATTTCTGCTGCCTGCTGGTTGACGTCGATGGGGACTGTGTAGCCCTCGATGTCGGCTTCGATGGTCATGTGCGAGAGGACCTTAACGGGGAGAGCCCAGGCTTCGAAGACGCCGTTCTGCTGGCCGAGCACTACGCCACGTTCGCCGGCCACGGTGAAGGGTTTTTCGGTTTCTGCATGCGCGCGGATCACAGGCCCCGTCGTATCGAAGGGAATCATTGGAATGGAGCGGAATGCGGGTGACTGACTCAGCAGAGCGCCTGCAGTGAAGGCAATCCCGACCCAGGAAGCTGTTCGGACGAACATGATTTGAGAACCTCTGCGTAACTCTTTCAAAGGAACCAGTCTACGTCGGGCAACCAGGAGTCTCCACAGAAAACCGGCTCAGCCCTGTTCGAGGGCATTCAAGCAAAGTGTAGGATCCAGCGTATCCGCGATATTGAAGAAAATGGACAGTTATCCTGTTTTTGGAATCACTAAACAGGTTTGCCGCTCCGGACTTGGCAATTCTGGCCGACTTCTCGTTCGTAAGCATAAGAAAATAAAGTAATAATGATGAATCTTAGTGTCCGAATAGCTTTGGCACTTCAATTGCACTTTTGTGAGCTGGGTCACACGACTTCTTCCCCTAGTCTTTACATTCCCTTATTTGGCCCTGCAGCAGCGCATCACTGGGCGTTTTTGAGTTGCGGTCCCGGACTTGCCCCCCTCGAGTGCCCAGGGTTGAGTTCTCAGCAGTTACAGAAGTCGAAACAAGAAATCGGCTCAGGAGTCGGGTCCTGCTCATGACAAGGGCACGGTTGACGGCAGCCAGTCGGGACCATTGATGTCCCGCTGATTCACAAAATTCACTTTCGAGGAACAATGGATATGGCAAATCACTTGAGAGGGCGCGGAGTCGACGAGGCTCTGTCGCATGTACTGAGGAGCTGGTTCGCGGAATGCAGAATTTCGCGTGCGTCTCGCCTCCTGATGGCGTTGCTAATTGCTCTCGGACTCGGGATGAGCTCTCAAAAGGCAGCAGCAGACAACGTCTATGCCTCAATCCATGGAACGGTCACGGATGCGACCGGCGCTGTTGTTCGTGGTGCTTCGGTCACAGCCACCAACACCGAGACGAACATTGCCACGAAAGTGAGTACTGGCGCGAACGGAGATTTCGTATTTCCGCAATTGCAGATCGGCCCATATCAGGTTGAAGTCACCTCGAGCGGCTTCAAGAGTTTCAAGGCCACGGGCATCGTGCTGATCGTGAACCAGGTTTACGTGATGGCTGTGAAGCTGGAAGTGGGCGGCGAATCGCAAATGGTCGAGGTTACGGCGAATACTGTGCAGGTTGAGACGTCCGACACGCAGCTTAAGACGCTGGTCACTGCGGATCAGATCGTCGATCTTCCGCTGAATGGCCGGAACTGGACCTCACTCGAACTAGTAGCACCGGGTGTCCAGGCTGCCGATACGCGCTTTGGCAGCAACTACTCCGTCAATGGCGCCCAGGCACAGCAATCGAGCTACCTGATTAATGGGCAGGACTCGAATGACATCGTACTGAATTCTCCACTTATCATTCCGAGCCCGGACGCGCTTGAGCAGTTCAACCTGATCGATTCCACCATCAATGCTGAATACGGCCGTAACTCCGGTGGTATTGTGAACGCGATCATCAAGAACGGCACGAACAGCTATCACGGGGATGCGTTTGAGTTCTATCGCGACAGTTTTCTGAATGACCGCAACTGGTTCCAGTTGAAGTCTCCGGTCTACCACCAGAATCAATTTGGGGCGACTTTCGGTGGTCCGATTTCGATTCCGCATCTCTATAACGGACATGATCGGACCTTCGGGTTCTTTTCGTACCAGGGCCGTCGTGCACGGCAGCCCGGTAGCACTGAAACCCAACGTGTTCTCAGCCCGGCTCAGCTGAGTGGCGACTGGACCCTGGCCGAGAATGCGCCGTTCAAACTGAAGGCCAATCCGATTCCGTTCGCTGTCACTGGCCCTGCCGGCGCTTGCGGACCAGGCACAGCGCTAACAACGTGGGATGTGTGTTTCCCGACCAACCAGGTTCCGACAAGTAACTTCAATTCGATTTCGACGGCTCTGGCGACACAATATAACCCGGCGCCGAACTACACGCAGGCCGGAGATCCCAATTACTTTACGTGGACCTCGGTGAACCCGACTGTCGATGATCAGTACATCGGCCGCATGGACCAGAATTTCACGCCAAACAACAAGCTGTGGTTTGTGGTGTTCGAAGAGCACTACAACAACACCACGCCGATTCCCTTCTCCGGATCGACGATGCCGGGATTCCCCTCAAACAACGACGAGCAGTACCGCCAGTACATTGCTTCGTACACTTACGTTTTTTCTCCGACGACTCTGAACGAGCTTCGCGGGGGCTACACGCGTTTGAACTTCAAATCAGGAAACCCGGTCACGGTGACAGATCCGTCTACATACGGGTTCTCGAACATTGTGCCGCAGGACGCATCGGCCGCCGGCCTGCCAACGATCTCGATTTCGAAGTACTACACACTGGGCACAAGCAGCAACGGACCGCAGCCTCGCATCGATCAGACGATGCAGCTGGACGACAACTTCTCCATGGTTCATGGCAAGCACACGCTCAAGTTTGGCTATAGCGGAAGGCGGTTCCAGGTCTATAACAATTTCGATGCCCGGAACAGCGGGTCGTTCGGATTCACATCGGCCGGCAGCCAGTACACGACGGGCGACCCGGGTCTCGACTTCCTGCTGGGAATTCCGACCACCTATCTGCAGAACTCGGCGAACCTGATCAATGTCCGCGCCTACGAGCACTACATCTATGGACAGGACAGCTTCCAGGCAAGTCCATCCTTGACTTTGAATTATGGAGTTGGCTGGCAGATCGATACGCCTCTTGATAACTTCCAGCAGAACCGGGAAGGAGTCATCTGCTTCCAGCCCAACCAACAGTCGGCGATTTTCCCGACCGCACCTGCGGGGATGACGTATCCAGGTGACAAGGGTTGCACGCTGGCTGGATACACCACCAACTACAGCCACTTCGGGCCCAGGTTTGGCTTTGCGTTTGCGCCGGACATGGGTGCTTTGACCGGTGGAGGCGCCCGCAAGCTCTCGATTCGTGGCGGCTGGGGCATGTACTACAACCGGACGGAAGAAGAGGGCAACCTGCAGAACCTCGGTATCCCGCCCTTCGGGTTGGGGTCGAATGGTATCGCGTCGTACGTTACCGGATCTGTACCGAGCTTTACAGATCCCTATTCGGACGTTGCAGGTTTAGGGTCGGTCTCGACGCCATTCCCGTACGTGCCGCCGCAGGCCGGAAACAGGGATATCGACTTCTCTCTGTTCTACCCGATGTCACTCAACACGTTCACAAACAACTACCAGATGCCGGTTGCGGAGAACTTCCAGCTCACGGTTGAGCGAGAGCTTCCAGGCAGGACGATCCTCTCCATGGGTTATGTCGGTTCGGTCGGTCGTCATCTGGAGCGCAACTACGAGCAGAACGTCATCACTCCCCAGGGGCAGGCCGCGTGTATCGCTGACGATACCTGCAATCCTGCACTCGGCGGCGGCGGCTACATCTATCAGCACTTCTACTATCCCGATCACTCGCTGTACCCGGGCGATATCTACGCCTCAATGGGTACCGAGTATACGGATGGAAGCAGCAGCTACAACTCACTGCAGGTCAGCATGATCAAGCAGACCACGCATGGCCTCTTCTACCAGATGAGTTACACCTACAGTCACGCGCTCGATAACGGCTCGAGCCTCGAGAACTCCGGATACCAGGATCGCGGCATTAATCCATATCCGCAGTTTTCTAACCTCAATTACGGTTCGTCCACTTTTGATACCCGGCACCGTCTGGTCCTGAATTACAGCTACGAAGTTCCCATCTTCAGCTCATGGCGTTCGAATGCTTTTGCACGCCTCGCGCTGGGCGGATGGAATTTCGTGGGCCTGACCACCCTTGCTCAAGGCCACCCGGTGACGCTGTCGGATTACGAGTTTGCCTCGCTTACCTGCGATGCGCTCTCGTACTACACCTGCGCGGATGTTCCGCAACAGGTGAAGCCGGCGAAGTTCGTCGACCCGCGCAAGGGCGCCAACGGCAACCAGCTCTTGTCTTTTGATGACACCGCGTTCGAGGCTGAGCCGATCGGGACCTTTGGCAACGCAGGCCGCAACTTCTTCCGCGCTCCTGGAATCAACAACACTGACTTCGCGATTCTGAAGGATCTGCGCTTCAGGGAATCGATGTATGCGCAGCTTCGCCTGGAAGGATTCAACGTCTTCAACCACACGCAGTTCGGTGGACCTGACGGCGAGTTTGCAGACGGTCCTGGTTCGTTCGGGTATGTGACGAGCGCTGCGTCGGGCCGTATTGTGCAACTTGGAGCGAAGTTCTACTTCTGATCCGCACCCGCACGCACGTGAACAGAGAGAAGGCACCTTCAGGCAGGTGCCTTTTCTTGTTTCGGGATCGCTATCTGGTTCCAGTATTTGAGAAAAGGGAATAAACAATCCAAGTTTTCATAGATTTTGGAAGAAAGACTGACTCCCCCGCATCCGTCGGCAGGCAAAACTGGATGCCTAAATAAAAGAAAAGACAAAGGCAAACAATGCCTGGGGTACGGGGTACCCCTTTGGCATATCGATTGCTTTTGTGATCTAAGTCACTAGATGTTTTCCCCTAACTCAGGATTTTCATTGATTTTAGAAAGAAGTTCAGGCCGTTTGAGTACTTTCACCCGCAGGTATTCCCCGACCTGCGTGTGAAGTCGGAATTTCCTGCCAAGATGCTGGCACATTTCCGCAAGTCGAGACATGGTCTTTCGCGGAATTTTGGAGGAGCAAAATGAAGTCACGTTTGTTTGAGCAGGTTCTGATCGCGGCAGCGTTTTTGATGACTGCCGGATTGGTGACCAACCTTGCAGCACCCTCTGCCTATGCGCAGTCGAATATTTCGGGAGACGTGGCTGGAACCGTGACGGATGCGTCCGGTGCCGCGTTGCCAGACGCCCAAGTCACCGTTACAAGCCTTGAAAAGGGGCAAGCCAAGACAGTGACCACGGATCATGTTGGCAACTATCGTGTTCCGCTCCTTTCGCCGGGCAAGTATGAAGTGAAAGCAGCTGCAAACGGCTTCTCGACCGCGACAATGCGGGTGACCGTCTCTGCCGGTTCCGTTACTTCAGCGAACCTGGCGTTGGCGGTAGGCAAGGCCTCCACCACTGTCGAGGTAAACGCCGGTGAGGTCGCTGTCCTCCACGTGGACGATGCGCAGATCTCCACCAGCTTCGACCTCAACCAGCTGCAGAACCTGCCCAATCCCGGTGGCGACCTCACCTTCGTTGCGCAGACGACACCCGGCGCCATCATGAACACCCAGGGCGGCTACGGCAACTTCGCCATGGACGGCCTGCCCGCCACCTCCAATACGTTCACCATGAACGGCGGCTACGAGGGCGACCCGTACCTGAACCTTAACAACTCCGGCGCAACCAACCTTCTCCTCGGCCAGAACGACGTCGATACCGTTACCGTGACGACGAACGCCTTCGATGCGACGTTTGGCGGCCTAGGTGGCGCGCAGGTCAACCAGGTTTCGCGCTCTGGCTCCAACCAGTGGCACGGCAACGCCGACTACCTCTGGAACGGCCGCGCCATGAACGCCAACAGCTGGTTCAACAAGAACGCCGGATTGGACCGCAACTTCACCAACGCCAACCAGTGGGCGGCGGCCATCGGCGGACCGATCAAGAAGAACAAGATCTTCGGCTTCATCGATAACGAAGGGCTGCACGTCATCATTCCGAAGATTGGTCCGGTATATGTTCCAAGCCCGAACTGGCAGGCCGCAATTCTCGGCCCAGCTGGTTCAGCATCTCCTGAGGCCGCGCCCTACGGCAACCTGGCTGACAATGGCAATTCCAGCATGGCGCCCATGTACCAGACACTCTTCGGGTACTACAATAATGCGAAGAACTTCGCCACGGGCGCTCAGGATCCGAACGATCCCAACACCTGGATCTTCAGCGGTCAGGCAACCAACCTCGCGACGGAATGGCTGATCAATAGTCGCGTCGACTTCAATCTTGCCCAGAGCGACCACCTGTACATCCACGCCAAGGTAGACCACGGCGTTCAGCCGACGGCGACGAGCTTCCTTAATCCAATTTTTGATGCCTTGAGCCCGCAGCCCTCCTATGAAGGGCAGTTGAGCGAGACGCATACCTTCACGCCCTACCTCACCAACCAGTTTCTGTTTGCGGCGAGCTACTATCGCGCCATCTTCACCAACACCAACGGCAAAACTCTGGGCGCTTCTGACATTCCATATGTATTGATTCCCGAGGCCTATGCAACCAGCGGAGATTGGGACCTGTCCGGGAACGGCTGGATAGGAAACATCGACTACGCGCTCCCGCAAGGCCGCAATGTGACCGGCTATCAGTTCGGAGATGACATCACCTGGGTGAAGGGCAAGAACACCTGGAAGTTCGGATTCGCCTTCCGCCGCGACGATATCACCGACTACACCCCAAGCGAGCACCAAATCCAGTACGGCGGCGGCGAGAACATCATCCTCGATCCGGGTGACTTCGCGGCCGGATACGCCGATGAGTGGGCTGAGCGCTTCCCGACGCGGCAAACGGAGCCGATCGCGATGTTTGTGGAGGGCTTCTACGGCCAGGATCAATACAAGCCATTGCCGAACTTGACCTTGACGCTGGGGCTGCGAATCGAGCACGATTCGAACCCGCTCTGCCGCACCAATTGCGTTTCGAATTTTTCGGCTGACTGGGACCAATTGGCGACGGGGAGAGACACACCGTATAGCCAGATCTTTGCCTCCGGCAGAACGCAAGGCCTCTTTAACATGCAGACGCTCGGCTGGCAGCCTCGCTTCGGCTTCTCCTATCTGCCCTTCGGTCCCGGATCAAAGACGACGATCCGCGGAGGCGTCGGACTGTTCAATGACTACTTCCCGGCACAGATCATGGGCGACCTGATCTCCAACGTGCCCAACGTGAACCGCTTCACGGTTCTCGGTCCGGCTCTTGGTGGAGGCCTGATCACGATGGATCCCACCCGTGCGGACAGTGGACATGCGGTAGCTGTTACGTCGAATAACGCGCTTACGACCCTCTTCCCGCAGGGTGGATACTACAGAAACGCAGCGGGGACCTGCCCCGATCCGTTGAGCATCTACTGTGCGACCGGAGGAGTATTCACCAGACCCACAGCATTCGGAACAGCAAAGAAGATATTCCTGCCCGCCTACGACGAATGGAGCTTCGCCATAGAGCAGCAGATCGTGCGCAACACGGTTCTGGCAGTGCAATACGTTGGCAACCGCTCCTATCACCAGCCGGTTTCGAGCACGCCGAACGCGTATGACCCGTATGGCACGAATGCGTCGCTCCCGGCAGCGCGCCCGAATGCGGCTCTTGGCAGCACGACCTACTTCTATAGCGGATCGTGGTCCAACTTCAATGGCTTGCAGGCAACACTCACCAGCCGCATGAATTGGCTCACGTTGCAGTTCAACTACACCTACGGTCACGCGCTGGATACGACCTCGAACGGCGGCTTCAACGCGTTCGGCGTAAACAGCAACGGCCAGATCAACCCCTACAACCTGGCCCAGAACTATGGCAACGCGGATTACGACGTTCGCCAGTACGTCAGCGCGAACTACTCGATTCGCGTTCCTTACTGGGGCGGACCGCATGTTCTGACCGATGGCTGGCAGATTGCCGGAACCATCTTCCACAACACCGGCTATCCATTCTCGGTGGTCGACGGAACCGGCGACAACGTATATGGCAATAACTCGCTTGCCATGCAGATAGACAACAACTTTAACCACCACTGCGGCGGTTCGGAGCACGTGACCACACCCTGCAGCTTCGCTTCGCACTTCACCAGTTCGACTGACTTCGGCCAGCAGCGCCGTAATCAGATCTATGGGCCGAACTACACGGACTTCGACATGGACTTTTCGAAGAGCTTCCGTCTCGTTCCGAAGTACGAATCGATGAGGCTGAAGGTTGCGGCGCAGTTCTTCAACACCTTCAACCACCCGAACTTCCAGATTCCGTATGCGGACGCTACGTACGGATCGTCGAACGGCCTTATCTACGCAGCGGCCAGCACGCCGACTTCGGTTCTGGGCGCCTTCCTTGGTGGTGACGCATCGCCACGCTTGATCCAACTGAAGGGATCGTTTGTCTTCTAAATCAAGCTACAAAGCCAACAACGGGAGGCCGCTATGTGCCTCCCGTTGTTGTTTCACCGCAAAACCCACGCAACGATCTGCAACTCGTGCAAAGAGCGGCGGGCGCTCAATGCCCGCTTTCTTTCTCACTTCGCAACCGGTCAATTGGCTGTTAAAAAGTTGTCCTGTGACATGAAGGGTGTTCGAGCCGAAGCTTCTTGCCGATCATGGATCGCCGCGGTAAGATGCTACCCGGAGCTCCGCGCCCGTCCTGATCCTCAGAGTTGTCTTCGCCCACTTCCTCCCTGCCGGACCTCCGGCACAACCACCTGGGTAGGACTCACTGCATCTGGGGGATATCGCATTGTCAACGCCCCTTTCCGCGCTTTTTGAAGCCGCAGAGCGCGGTGACAAGTCTGTTTCCGATGCTCTCTTCTCCACGCTCTACAGGGAGCTTCATCGGGTAGCCCGCTGCCAACTAGCGCGCCAGGTCCCGATGAGTATCGGGGCAACGACGTTGCTTCACCAGGCTTATATCGAGATGGCGGACCGAGAGAGCGTCGTCTTTCCTGATCGCTCCCGCTTCATGGCCTACGCGGCTCGTGTCATGCGCGGACTCATCATCGACCACGCGCGTATGCGGAGCGCCGAGAAACGCGGCGGCCAGTTTCACGTTACCTCCGCCGATGTGGCAGTTGAACAACCTGCCGACTACGTCGAACTGGAGCAACTTGGTGCAGCTCTGGACCAACTGGCGGAGGTCGACCCCTTGCTCGCTGAGGTCGTAGACATGAAATTCTTCTGCGGGTTTACCTTTGGCGAAATCGCTGCGATGAAGGACCTTTCGGAGCGAACCGTACAACGTCAGTGGGAGAAGGCCCGCATCTACCTGCACCGCAAATTGAGTAAAGGTCTCGAAGGTTGAAACGACGGTGTCCACGCTAGACCGCGATCGATGGCAGGAAGTCAGTCCATACCTAGACGAAGTGCTTTCTTTGTCTGATGACGAGCGTCCGGCTTGGCTGGCTGGATTCAATCGCAGGAATCCCGGGCTGGCGCCCCTTCTCGAAGAGCTTGTCCGGGAGCATGAGGAACTCAAGAATAAGCATTTTCTCTCCTGTCAGCCAATTGCCCCGTTCGAGGCCTCTTTCGCCGGACAGATCCTGGGCGCTTATCGCCTAATTTCGTCAATCGGCGAGGGAGGTATGGGCAGCGTATGGCTCGCGGAGCGAAGTGATGGGCGATTTGATCGCAAGGTCGCGATCAAGTTTCTGCACTTTTCACTCGGCTCATCGTCCGGTACGAAGCGGTTCAAACGCGAAGGAAGAATCCTCGCGCAACTCTCCCATCCTCATATCGCAGAATTGATTGATGCCGGTGTGACCGCAACCGGGCAGCCCTACATCGTGCTGGAGCACATTGAAGGCAGGGCGATTGACGTCTGGTGTGACCAGCATCAGCTCGATATCCATGCGCGCATCATGCTCTTCCTTGACGTTCTCAGCGCGGTATCGCACGCGCACTCGAACCTCGTGGTTCACCGCGACATCAAACCATCGAACGTGCTGATTCGCAACGATGGCTGCGTCAAGCTGCTGGACTTTGGAATTGCCAAGCTGCTTAGCGATGAGGCAGAATCCGACACGGCAACGACCTAACGCTCGAGGGCACCAGCGCACTCACGCCCCAATACGCAACGCCGGAGCAGGTGACAGGTGGAACTGTGACCACTGCCACCGATGTCTACGCCCTCGGCGGGCTGCTTTACCTGTTGCT
>Ga0335080_10001674_pt1 | contig 21879 bp, 16 predicted proteins | sample Lox_Sample_34_FD_206720 | JGI IMG/M metagenome (GOLD analysis project Ga0335080, IMG submission 206720) | Soil microbial communities from Loxahatchee National Wildlife Refuge, Florida, United States - Lox_Sample_3.4 | ecosystem: Environmental > Terrestrial > Soil > Wetlands | place: USA...
GTGAGGTTCATGCTCAGATCGTCGAAGGCATCGTGCTCCCAGCGATCGAGCCAGCGTCGGCGGGGCTTCTCCCCGGCCTCGCCGGCGGACAAGAGAAAAGGCGAAGCGGGAAGAATCGCTGAGTGCGTGTGTGCCATCAGAGGAGCGGAAGGGGGCCGGGGATCAAGCTAGCACCGCAGCAAGGACGAGTAAAGAAGTGAGGGCCGGCATGGTTCCAGCAAGGGCGTCCGCCGCGGCAGAAATGCGCGGCGCGGAGACGGTTTGACGCGGTACCGCCGCCACGATAGCCTTGATGCCCGGCCATACACAAAACCCCCACTGTTGGAGCTCTATGATGAAGCTGGTTACTGAAGCAGAGACTGAACTGACGCGCCGGACCTTTCTGCGAGGGGCGTCGCTGGCCGGCGCAGCCGTGGCGGTAGGCGGCTATGTGCCATCGTCCTGGGCGCGCAGCCCGCAGGGCGCGGCGCAAATCAACGCGCAAGCGCCAATCGTGGACAAGGGCTTTGCCAGCGTCCGCAAGGTGGGCGAGGGGGTGTATGCGGTCATCTCCGACACGAGCAAGGGATTCGACACGCTGTGCAACGGGGGGTTCGTGGCCGGCAAGGATGCCGCGCTGCTGTGGGAAGGATACGGTTCGCCCAAAGGCGCTGCGTTCCAGCTCGAAATGCTGGCAAGCGTGAGTAAGGCGCCCGTGAAGGCGGCGATCGATTCTCACTATCACTTCGATCACACCCTGGGCAACTCGCAGTACGCAGCCGCCCGCATCCCGATCTGGGCGCACGAGAAGGTTGTTCCGCTGATCGAAGAGCGGTACATCCCGTTGCAGAACCGCAGCAAGGCGGCTTTCTTCGCCCCAGCGGAAGCCCACCTGCGCGACGCCACCTCCGAAGACGACAAGAAGCACGCGGAAGGCGACCTGGGGGCCCTGAAGTTGGTGGCGGGCATGCTGGATGCGACGGTACTGGCACTGCCCAACCGCTCGCTGGTCGTTTCTGAGCTGCCGATGAAAGTGGACCTGGGCGGGATCGAAGTGGTGATCGAGGCGCATCCGGGACACACGCCCGGCGATCTGATCCTGCGCATTCCGGCGCAGAACATCGTGTTCAGCGGCGACCTGATCTTCGACCACAGCTATCCGGTTACGTTTGACGCGGACATGGCCAACTGGATGAAGGCGCTGGACCTGTTCGGCAGCTACGGCCCGAAGACCGTGTTCGTGCCGGGACATGGCGGGGTCTGCGGGGTCGAGGCGGTCGAGCTGCAGAAGGACGTCTTCTCGGACATGGCCTCGCACGCCAAGCAAATGGTGCAGTTGGGTGCTACGATGCGCGAGGCTCAGGCGCGCTACTCGGTTCCCGAGCGGTTCAAGACGCTCAACATGTTCGCGTGGGGATTCTGCGTGGACAACGCCGTGGCGCAGTTCTACCAGGCGGCCAAGGACAGGAAGATTTAGCCCACCGGGAGAGCGGAAGGCACTGACCTGCAGCGCCCGGTGCGCGGCGCGGCCCGGCCGTTTGCGGTATGCTGGTGGCGGGAAACGGAGCAGGAGAAACAACATGGCCGACGAGTTCTGCAATCAGAAATCGGTACCTCAACCCCCGGCCGCGCCGGCCAAACCCGGAGCGCGCATGGTGAAGTGCGTGAAGTTTGGCAAGGAAATGCCCGGGCTGGAATTCATCCCCTGGAACGGCGAACTCGGCCAGCGGGTGTACGACAACGTCTCTGCCGAGGCGTGGAAGCTGTGGGTCGAGCACTCGAAAATGATCATGAACGAGTTCCGGCTCAATCCTCTGGACCCCAACTCGCACAAGATCATGGAAGAGCAGATGGAAGGGTTTTTCTTCGGTGAAGGCTCCAAGCTGCCCGAAGGTTACGTGCCCCAGCGCGCAAAAGGCTAGCCGGTGCCAGGCAAGCAGCGCTCCGCGGGCGTCACAGCGGCTGCCACATTGCTGTTCATCGGCAGCGCAGTCCTCATTCTGGTGGGGCTCCTGTCGTTTCTCGGACTCTCGCTCGGCAGACTCAAGCCAAATCCGGAAGGGGTGCCGCCGGGCGGGCCCGACCTTGTCAGCGGGATCGTCTTCGCGGTCGGCCTTTACTCCGTATTGGCCGCGGTGGGAGTCACCACGGGAATCGGCCTGCTCCGCTTGAAAGCGTGGGGACGCGTACTTGTCCTCATCCTGAGTGCTTTCTTCCTGCTCGGCTCGTTGTTTGCCGTGGTTGGAATCCTTGTGATTGGCCCGGCAATGCCGCACCAGGCGGGAGGGCCGGCATTCGCGACAGTGCGGAACGTCGTTCTGGCGATGACGGCGGTTCCGGCCCTGCTTTCCATCTGGTGGCTGATCTACTTCAACCGGAAGAGCGTGCGCGACCAGTTCGACGAGTATCCCGTGACCGGCGAGCACTCGCACCCGGACGAGGCGCGGACGCTGTTCTTGAAGCCGCACCCGCCGCTCAGCATCGTGCTCATTGGAAGCATGTACCTGTTCGCGGCATTTGCCACGTTGCCCACGCTGGCCCACGATTATCCGGTCGTCGTGTTTGGCACGCTCGTATTCGGCCCGGTCGCGAAGGCGTTTTATGTGCTGTCGCTGCCGCTCGCGCTGTACGTGGGGATCGGCCTGCTGAGGCTCAAGCCGCCGGCGCGCGTGCTGGCGATCGCGCTGTCGGCGCTGCACATGCTGAACAGCCTGCTGTTTGTACTGCGTCCAGGGCTCGAGGAACGCATGATGACGATACTCGGCAGCGCGAGACTGAAGCTCGGCCCGTCGATGAACCTGGAAGCATTCGTGCGCATGATCGTGCCGCTCCTCTGGCTGGGCCTTGCGGTGGGTCTGGTGATGTCGTCCGTGATTCTGTGGGTCCTGGTGACGCGCAAGGGCGCGTTCACGCGGCCCGCCGCGGCGCCGACTGCCTGACGGCGGCAGCCGGCCCTAACCTGCGCGCCGGGCCGATGGCTGCTCGACGGGCAGGCGCGGGCGCAGGTCGAAACGCAGCAGTGCATGCGCGGCGCGCAGCGCGAACTCCGCGGTGGCGGGATCGGCTGCGCGGGCGAAAATGAATCCCAGATAGCTCGATCCCTCCGGCCAGGCGGCGATGTAGTCATGCAGCCGCGCGGTGATTTCGATTCCCTCAATGCGCGGCAGTTTTGCCGCTTCTTCCACTCCTGAAACGCCTTGCAACGTTCCGCTGCGCGGCACGGGAATCATCATCACGCCGGAGGCGTCTGCTTCGCGCTCAAGGCCCCGCGTGTCGATCCCGAGAGCGTGGCGCGCGAGCAGCTCCTCGAGTGGAATGCGCTGAGGGCCGAAGCGAAGGGCGCGGGCGCAGAGGCCGCCGATGGGCCGCGGCTGCGCTTCAAGAACCCACGGGCCGCGCTCGTTGACGCGAAACTCGGCGTGGAGCGGACCCTGCGTCAGGCCGAGAGCGGCGACGGTGCGCTGGGCGCAATCGAGGACGGCGTCCTGCGTCGGGGCAGGAAGGCGCGACGGCGTGACGTAAATCGTTTCCTCGAAGTAGGGGCCTTCCAGCGGGTCTGGTTTGTCGAAAAGGGCGAGCGTGCGGAGACGGCCGTCTTCGAGCAGGCCTTCCAGAGCGACTTCGGCGCCGGGGATGTAGTTTTCAACGAGCAGACGGTCAAGGCCTTCCTCACGCGTCACCTGGATTTCGGGGGACTCGAGAAGCGCGCGGACGCGTGTGACGGCGGCGCGAAACTCCGGGCCGTCATTCGCGCGGACGACGCCCTGGCTCATGGAGAGCATCAGGGGCTTCACGACGCAGGGAAAAGAGACGCGGGACAGTACGCGATCGAGATCTTCGTGCGGCGCGAATGAGAAGAATTGCGGAACGGGAAGGCTCGTGGCGCTCAGGATTTCGCGCTGGCGGAGCTTGTTGCGGGCAGCGGCGACGGATTCGGGCGAGTTGTAGGGCAGGCTGAGCGCGCGGGCGGCGTGCGCGGCAGTGACGACGGGGCGGTCACCCAACGCGATGATTCCGTGGATGCGGGCGGCTGTGGCAGAGCGGGCGATTTCCGCGGCGGCTTCTTCGCCGCGCTCGAAATGCAGCGGCAGGGCGGCATCGCGCCAGGGATCGTCAAGCTGGTGGCAGCGGTCGGAGCCAAAGACGACTTCGGCGCCGAGGCGGCGGGCAGCGTCGGCAAAGCTGCGGGATTGGTAGCCGAGTTTTGAAGTGAGCAGGAGCAGGCGCTTTGGAGTTGAAGGTATCAAGGGCATCGGGGCGAGCTCGGCATTTCAGACGAACGACTCGGCGCGCCTCACTGCTTCCTTTGCTTTTGCGATGGGGACCAACTGGTCCCGCGTAGGCTCGGCTCAACAATACCAAGGCTCGGTGAGAAACGGCACGGCGGCGCGAGAGACGAGCACAGGCAACTGTGGCGCGGGCACGTGTAGGCCGGCGGCGGCGTGGGCGGCATTCCAGATTTCGGCGAAGACTTTGTCGCGCGAGCGGCCGGCTTTTTCGGCGTGCTCGACGATGCGCTGGACTTCTTCCGCCAGCGTGTCCACGAGCGGGTCGGGATGGCGCCAGGGGTGGACGAGCCCCTGAGCGTCGAAGGGGCCGGCGATGCGGCGGACTTCGGGCAGATCGAGAAGCAGCGAGCCAGCAGGAATCAGCAGGCGAATGGCTAGCTGGATGGGCGCGACGCTGGGCGCCAGATCCTCTTCGACCAGCACGCGCAGCAGCTCGCAATAGTTTTCGATGGTCGTCCAGGGAGTAAAGGGGACGAAGGTGGGCTGGAGCGGGAGGCCAATCTCGCGGCAGCGCGCGACCACATTCAAGAAATCGGCGCGAGTGTGGCCTTTGGCGAGGCGTTCGAGGATGGCGTCGTCGACGGATTCGGCGGCGGTGACGACGAAGGCGCAGCCGGTGTCGCGCAGGACGGGGAGAAGATCGGCGTGTTTCAAAAGATGTTCGATCTTGATGGTCACGTCGTAGGTGACGCCGGGGAATTCATTGTGCAAGGCTTCGATGATCTCCAGTGCGTGGCGCGGGCCGTTGAAGAAATCCGGATCGCCGAAGGTGATGTGCTGTGCGCCGGCGGCGACTTGCTGGCGAATGTCGGCGAGGACTACATCGGGCGAGACTACGCGGAAGACGCCGCGATAGACGGGAACGATCGGGCAGTGGCGGCAAAGGTGCTTGCAGCCGCGCGTGGCTTCGGTGTAGCCGACGATGCGGTGAGTGCCGCCGGGCAGGCGAAGGTGGGCGTAGCGGTCGAGAGAGGGGAGGCCACAACGGTCGGGGAGAAGGAAGGATTGGCGAGCCAGGGAGATGGATGAGGCGGGAGCAGAAGCACGATCGGCCAGAGGGTTGGCGCTGAGATTGTGCTGAGATCCAACCGCTGGGCGGTCGGGTTGGAAAGGCGCACTGGCCCTTCGTGCCTCAGGGCAAGCTGAAGCCTGTGCCACTAAGCCCTCTTCGAATTCGCCGCCCAGGATGCTGTTGACGCCGAGGCTGCGGAGGTAGGACTCGTTCATGGGGGCGTAGAGGCCGTAGAAGCAGATGTGGGCGCGGGGATTCAATCTGCGCACTGGATCGAGCAGCAACACGGCGAGGCGCGTGGCCGTGTGCATGGGGACGTAGAAGGCGATGAAGTCGGCGGCGCGAATGGCGTCCTCGCGAAAATCGTCGCGAGAAAGGTCGAGGCAGTCCACGTGCGCGCCGGCGCGGCGCAGCCACGCTGCGGGCGACGCCAGTCCAAACGGCTGCCGGCCAAGCTCGTAGGCGGAGATGAGGACGACGTTCATGCTCAGCAGGAATTATGGGCCTGGAAGAGCGGAAAGGCGAAAATCGAAATTCGAGAAACGGAAATCGACTGCGCCGCGCATCGCCGGGCCCGGGCAAATCATCAAGAGAGTGAAGGGCGTTTGCGATAGAATGATGTGTTTCATTCGGAGGAGCACACCGCACTATGTCCATCGGACAAAAGAACAGCTTTGGGTCGCGCGGGGGGCTGCGCGCGGCGGGGCATGACTACCAGGTCTTCCGCATCGGCGAGCTGGAGAAGGGCGGCGTGGGGCAGGCGTCGCGGCTGCCGTTTTCGTTGAAGGTGCTGTTGGAAAACCTGCTGCGGCAGGAGGACGGCGCGTTCGTGAAGGCCGCGGACATCGAAGCGCTCGCCAAATGGAATCCCGCGCAGCCCACGCAAAAAGAAGTGAACTTCATGCCTGCGCGGGTGCTGATGCAGGATTTTACCGGGGTGCCCGCGGTGGTGGACCTGGCGGCGATGCGCGACGCCATGCGCGCCATGGGCGGCGACCCGAAGAAGATCAATCCCCTGCTGCCGGTGGACCTGGTGATTGACCATTCCGTGCAGGTGGACGTGTTTGGGCAAGACCAGGCGCTGCTGCTGAATACCGAGATCGAATTCCAGCGCAACCGCGAGCGCTACGTGTTTCTGCGCTGGGGACAGAAGTCGTTCGACGATTTTCGCGTGGTGCCTCCAGGCACGGGCATCTGCCACCAAGTGAACCTCGAATACCTCGGCCGGACGGTGTTTACGCGCACGGAAAGCGGCGCGACATTTGCGTTTCCCGATTCGCTGGTGGGCACGGACTCGCACACGACGATGATCAACTCGATCGGCGTGTTCGGCTGGGGCGTCGGCGGGATTGAAGCAGAGGCCGCGATGCTCGGCCAGCCGCTCTCCATGCTGATCCCCGACGTGGTGGGCTTCAAGATGTACGGGCGGCTGCCGGAAGGCGCCACGGCCACGGACCTGGTGCTGACCGTGACGCAGATGCTGCGCAAGAAGGGCGTGGTGGGGAAATTCGTCGAATATTACGGGACGGGCCTTTCGAGCCTGACTGTGCCGGACCGCGCGGTGCTTTCGAACATGTCGCCGGAATACGGCGCGACGATGGGCTTCTTCCCCGTGGACGCGGAGACGCTGGCCTACCTGCGCTTCACCGGACGCGAAGAAGAGCTGGTGCAGCTCGTCGAGGCGTACACGAAGGCGCAGGGCATCTTCCGCACGGACGCGACGCCGGACCCCGTGTTCACGGACACGCTGTCGCTGGACCTGGCGACGGTCGAACCGACACTGGCGGGGCCGAAGCGCCCCCAGGACCGCGTGCCGCTGCGCGAGGCGAAGCCGGTTTTCCTGAAGTCGCTCGAAGGCGCGCCGGCAAGGCGCGCGGACGTGAAGTCGAACGGCGATCATTATGAGTTGGCCAACGGCTCGGTGGTGATCGCGGCGATCACGAGCTGCACGAACACCTCGAACCCATCATTGATGATCGGCGCGGGCCTGGTAGCGAAGAAAGCGGTGGAACGCGGGCTCAAGTCGAAACCGTGGGTGAAGACGAGCCTGGCGCCCGGGTCGAAGGTGGTGACGGACTACTTGGAGGCCGCCGGGCTGACGAAGTATCTGGACGCGCTGCGCTTCAACCTCGTCGCGTACGGCTGCACGACGTGCATCGGCAACAGCGGGCCGCTGCCGGAACCGATTGCGGCGGCCATCAAGGACAACGGGCTGGTGGCGGTTTCCGTGCTCAGCGGCAACCGCAACTTTGAAGGGCGGATCAACCCGCTGGTGCGCGCGAATTATCTGGCGTCGCCGCCACTGGTGGTGGCGTATGCGCTGGCCGGACGGATGGACTTCGACATGGCCACGGAGCCGCTGGGCAACGACGCGAAGGGGCAGCCGGTTTTCCTGCGGGAGATCTGGCCGTCACCGGCGGAGGTCGAGCAGACCGTGCGGGCGGCGGTGACCACGGGCATGTTCCGCCAGGAGTACGGCGATGTGTTCACGGGCCCGGTGGAGTGGCAGAAGGTTCCGGTGTCTGCTGGCGAGCTTTACGCATGGGACGCGAATTCGACTTACATCCAGAACCCTCCGTACTTCGAGGACATGCCGCGCACGCCCGGAGCAGTCGAGGACGTCCACGGCGCGCGCGTGCTGGCGGTGCTGGGCGACAGCGTCACCACGGACCACATTTCGCCCGCGGGCAGCATCGCGGCGGATTCACCGGCGGGGAAATACCTGATTTCGCTGGGCGTCAAGCCGGGCGACTTCAATTCGTACGGCGCGCGGCGTGGCAACCATCAGGTGATGATGCGCGGGACGTTCGCGAACATCCGGTTGAAGAACTTCATGGTGCCCGGCACGGAGGGCTGGTGGACCATCCACGTGCCGTCCGGCGAGAAGATGTCCATCTACGACGCGGCCATGCGCTACAAGCAGGAAAAGACGCCTCTGGTCGTCATCGGCGGCAAGGAATACGGCTCCGGGTCTTCGCGCGACTGGGCGGCCAAGGGCACGCGCCTGCTGGGCGTTCGCGCCGTGCTCGCAGAAAGCTTCGAGCGTATCCACCGCTCGAACCTCGTTGGCATGGGCGTGCTGCCGCTGGAATTCCTGCCCGGTGAAGGCCGCGAATTTCACGGCCTGAAGGGCACGGAAACCGTGGACGTGCAGGGATTGGCCGAGGGCATCACGCCGCGGAAGAAAGTCACCGTGCGCGTCACGGACGCTTCCGGCGCCGCAAAGACGCTCACCGCCCTGGCGCGTATCGACACACCCGAGGAAGTCGAATACTACCGCCACGGCGGCATCCTGCCGTTCGTCCTGCGGAAAATGCTCTAGCTGAGTCTGGCTCCGCCTGGCAGCCCAAATTGGCGCAATTCCCTCAGCCGCGATGGGAACGCCCTCCGCGCGTGGCACGTCCTTAACGGCGTCCCCCGGTCAACGTTCCGCCAAGGAGAGCGCTGATGGAAACGCTGCTTCAGGACGTCCGCTTTGCCTGGCGCAACCTGCGCAAGAATCCCGGGTTCACGATTGTCGCCGTGGTCACGCTGGCGCTGGGCGTCGGCGCCACCACCGCAATGTTCAGCATCGTGGATGCCGTCCTGCTGCGCGCCCTGCCGCATCCCGCCGCGGACCGCCTGGTCAAAGTCGTTTTCAGCAACCCCGGCATTGGGTTGCGCGAGATCTCCTTTTCGGAGCCGGAATTCGAGGACTTGACCTCGCGGACGGACGCGTTCAGCGAAGTTTCCGTCGTGTGGCCTGTTAGCGTCAATTTGACCGGCGCGAAGGAGCCGCAACGCCTCGAACTGCTCGCCGTCAGCCCGAACTACTTTTCGATGCTCGGCGCGACGCCGCAAATCGGCCGGCTGTTCGGCTCCCAGGACGTAGCCCGCGGATTCGCTCCGGTGGCCGTGATCAGTGACGGCCTGTGGCGGCGCTCGTTTGGGGCGGACCCGAACGTTCTCGGCCGCACGCTGCAGCTCGACAACGATCCGTACCAGATCATCGGCGTCGCCTCCGCTGACTTCCGGCACCCGGGCCGCACCGTTTCGGGCGACGTGGAAGTCTGGGCCACCGCGGGATTCACCGGCGATCCCTTTACGCCCGATCGCAACGTGCGCGGCCTTCCGGGAGCGATGGGCCTGCTGCGGCCCGGCCTTACCCTCGAACAAGCGCAGGCAAAACTCACGGCCATGGCCGCGGGCGTCCGCCACGACTTCCCCAACGACTATCCCACACGCTCAAACTGGTCCGTCGCGGTCCAGCCGCTCCGCGAATCGCTGGTCGGCGGCGTGCGGCCCATGCTGCTGGTCCTGATGGCTGCGGTCGCGTTGATTGTGCTGATCGCCTGCGTGAACATCGCCAACCTGCTGCTGGCGCGCGCTTCCGGTCGCGAGCGCGAGATGGCCGTCCGCCTTGCACTCGGCGCGAGCCGCGGACGCGTGATCCGGCAGATGCTCACCGAGTCCCTGCTGCTCTCGCTGCTGGCCGGCGCGGCCGGCGTCCTCACCGCGTGGGCCGGAATGGGCTTTCTGCTGCGCCTCGTTCCTGCCGGGATTCCCCGGCTGCAGGAAGTCGGCATCCACTGGGGCGTTCTGGCCTTCTCACTTGGGACTTCCCTCGGCGCCGGACTTTTGTTCGGCTTGGTGCCCGCGATCCACTCCACGCGGCCCGACCTGTTCAACGCCATTCGTGAAGGGACGCGCGGTTCCGGCCAGGGCGCCGCGGCAAACCGCCTGCGCGGCGCGCTGATTGTGTCCGAGGTCGCACTGGCCATCGTACTCATCGTGGGCGCGGGACTGTTGCTGCGCACGTTCTGGGGACTGCTCGAACAGGACCCCGGCTTCAACCCTTCCCATGTGGTTGCCGCGAACATCTGGCTGCCCGTGCCCAACGACCCGAAGCTCGACGCCTACGGCAACATCGCGAAGCTCGCGTCCTTCGTTCGCGACACCCTCCGCCGCGTCGGCGAGATCCCGGGGATCGAGTCTGTGGCGATCACCTCGGCGCTTCCGGCCAGCCTGAACGTCACAACCAGCGCGGCGATGACCGTCGAGGATCAGCCCGTCCAATCCCTCGAGGATCTGCGCGCCGAGGTGATCCGCGTCAGCCCGGACTACTTCCGCGTGATGCAGACGCCGCTCGTGCATGGCCGCTTTTTCGAGCCGTCCGACGAAGCCGGCAAGGACGGCGTGGTGATCGTCGATCAGAGTACGGCGCGCCGCTACTGGCCCGGCCGCGATCCCCTCGGCAGGCGCATACGCTGGGGCCGCGATACGAGTCCCTGGCAGACCGTCGTCGGCGTCGTTCGCGACATCAAGCACGACGGCTTGGATCGCGATGGCGTGCTGCACATCTACGCGTGTGTGTACCAGCGCGGCAGCCGGGTGCTCACCGTGGTTGCGCGTACCGCGCTGCCTGCATCAGGCGTCGAGCCTCAGATCCGCGCGGCGATTCAGAGCGTCGACGCGAACCTGCCTGTCTTCGATGTGCGCTCTATGGAGAACGTAATCGGCGCCTCTCTGGCGCCGCGGCGCTTCTCCGCGCAACTGGTGGGCTCATTTGCCGTGCTCGCTCTCGCTCTGGCTTCCATCGGGATCTACGGACTGCTCGCTTACACGGCCCGGCAGAAAACCCGAGAGATCGGCATCCGCATGGCACTCGGCGCGCGCTCGACAGACATTCTCAGACTGATCGTGGGGAAAGGCGCTGCCCTGGCCGGCGCGGGAGCCGCGGTCGGCCTGCTGCTTGCGGCGGCGGCCGCACCGCTGCTTCGGGGAGTGTTGTATGGGGTACGTCCCATCGACGTGGGCACCTACGTCGCGGCGCCGTTGCTGCTGATGGGTGTGGCCCTCGCCGCCAGCTACCTGCCCGCGCGCAGGGCGTCCCAGGTCGATCCTCTTATCGCATTGCGCGACGAATAGCGCGCCAGGGTGGTTAGCGGCGGTCGAGGGCTGGGTGGCGGACGTCGCGGCCGGCAACCATGAAGATTACGTCTTCGGCGATGTTGGTGGCGTGGTCGGCGATGCGCTCGAGGTTCTTGGCCACGAGAATGAGCTCGAACGCCGGGAACACCACGGCTGAATCTTCCATCATATAGGTCAGCAGCTCGCGGAAGATCTGGTTGCGCAGGGAATCTACCACGTCGTCGCGGGCAAGAACGTTGCGCGCCAGCTCGATGTCGCGCCGGACGAGCGCGTTCAGGCTGTCGCGCACCATTTCTTCGGCGATTTCGCTCATGCGCGGCAGGTCCACATAGGGCTTCACGCGCGGGTGGCGCAGGATGCGAAGCGCGGACTGCGCGATGTTGACGGCCTGGTCGCCGATGCGCTCGAGGTCGCCGTTGATCCGCGACATGGCGATCGCGAAGCGCAGGTCACCGGCCATGATTTGCTGCGTGGCCAGGAGCTTGACGACGCGCTCGTCCACCTCGATCTGCATCTCGTTGATGGCCGGCTCTTCCTCGATCACGCGGTTGGCCAGTTCTTTTTCGCTGTCCAGAACCGCCTGGACGGCTTGGTGCACCGCGCGCTCGGCGAGCGAGCCCATCCACACGAGCCGTTCCTTCAGTTCCTCGAGCTCTTTTTCGAAGTGACGTTCCATCGAGCCGCTCCTTCTCTCCCTGCTCTACGCGCTCATCCGAACCGGCCGGTGATGTAGGCTTCAGTCCGTGGGTCCGTGGGCGTGGTGAACAATTGTTCCGTGGACTGGAATTCGATCAAGCGGCCCTCCAGCATGAATGCCGTCAGGTCGCTCGACCTCGCGGCCTGCTGCATGTTGTGCGTCACGATGGCCATGGTGCAATTGTCTTTCAGGGAGAACAGCAACTCCTCGATCTTCGCCGTGCTGATGGGGTCGAGCGCCGAACAGGGTTCATCGAGCAGCAGCACCTCGGGATCCACGGCCAGCGCGCGGGCAATGCACAGGCGCTGCTGCTGGCCGCCGGAAAGCGCGTAAGCGGACTTCTGGAGCGAGTCTTTCACCTCTTCCCATAGGGCCGCGCGGCGCAGACTTTTCTCCACGGCCTCCGCAAGGTCTCCTTTGTAGCCATTGATGCGCAGGCCGTACGCAATGTTGTCGAAGATGGACTTGGGAAACGGGTTCGGCCGCTGGAACACCATGCCGACGCGGCGGCGCAGGCGGGTCACATCCTGGTCGTGGATATCCTCGCCATCGAGCAGGATCTCGCCCTCGAGCCGGGAGACCTTGACCGTTTCGTTCATGCGGTTGAGCGTGCGCAGGAGAGTGGACTTGCCGCAGCCGGAAGGACCGATCAGCGCGGTGACCCGATTGATGGGCACGGTGAGCGACACGTCAAACAGCGCCTGGCGCGCGCCGTAAAAGAAGTTCAGCTTGCGGACTTCGATGCGCGGCTGCATCCCGGCCACGGGGTCGCTCTTGCTTTCGCCCGCGGCGCCAACCGCCATTTTTCGCATCGCTCCGACCGCGGCATTCATGGGGACCTCCACGGCATCACCTCGGCGCCGACGTTCCGCGCGAGAGGACGCCTCGCGCGATGATATTGGTCAGCAAAACCATGCCCAGCAGCACGAGGCCTGCAGCCCAGGCCTGCCGGTGCCAGTCATCATACGGTGAAATCGCATAGGTATAGACCACCACCGGGAGCGAGGCGATGGGCTGGTTCCATCCCGGGCTCCAGTACCGGTTGTTGAAGGCGGTGAAGAGCAGCGGCGCCGTCTCGCCGGCGACGCGCGCCATGGAAAGCAGAATCGCGGTGAGGATGCCACGGTACGCCGCGGGCACGATCACGGTGACGATGGTCTTCCACTTGCTCGCGCCCAGGGCCATGGCGCCCTCGCGCAGCGAGCCGGGGACGCTGCGCAGGAACTCCTCCGTGCTGCGCAGGGTGATGGGGATCATCATGATGCCGAGTGCGAAGCCGCCGGCAATGGCCGAGAAATGCTTCATGCGCAGGACGATTAGCGTGTAGGCGAAGATGCCGATGACAATCGAGGGCACGCCGTTCAGCAGGTCCGCGGTGTACTGCACAATGAAGGCGGACAATTTGCCGCTGAATTCCGCCATGTAGATTCCGCCGATCACGCCGATAGGGATGCCGACGACAGACGCGAGGAAGAGGAGCTTGAGGCTGCCGACGATGGCGTTGGCCATGCCGCCGCCGGTTTCGCCGACCGGCGTCGGAAGCTTCGTGAAGAAGTTCAGGTCGACAGAACTGCCGCCGTTCCACATCAGGTAGCCGAGAATGAAGAAAAGCACACCGACGACGAGCAGCGCGCACAGCGCGGTGACGCTGAGCATCAAGTTGCTCAGTGCCTGGCGGAACTGGCGGTGCGCCCTGCCGGCCCAGCCGCTCATGCCGTACCTCCGCGGCGCGAGGTGAATAGAATCAGCAGGCGCGCCAACCCGTTCAGGATGAAGGTAACGAGGAAAAGCACCAGTCCAAGCTCGATGAGCGCCTGCAAATACATGTCGCTGGTGGCCTCAGTAAACTCGTTGGCGATGACTGCGGCGATGGAGTAGCCCGGCGCGAGCAGGGACGCTTTGATGTCCGTCACGTTGCCCACGACCATTGTCACAGCCATCGTTTCGCCCAGAGCGCGCGCCAGGGCGAGGAACACCGAACCCATGATGCCGGTGAGAGCGTAGGGCACGACAACCTTCCACGTGGATTCCCAGCGCGTCGAGCCCAGCGCCAGGGCGGCCTCGCGCTGGTCCGTGGGTACAGCCAGCAGCACTTCACGCGAGACGCTCACGATAAACGGCAGGATCATGATCGCCAGCACGAGGCCGGCAGCAAGAAAACTGACGCCGTAGCACGGGCCTTTGAACAGCGGCATCCATCCGAGCGTGTGGATCAGAACGGGGCCGAGCACCGAGCGCACAAACGGAACCACGACGAAAATGCCGAGCAAGCCGTAGATGACGCTGGGCACCGCCGCGAGCAGCTCGATCACAAAGGTCAGGCTGTCCGAGATCTTCGGCGGCGCCAATTCCGCCAGGAAGATGGCCGCGCCCAGCCCCAGCGGGACGCCGAGAATCAACGCCAGCGCGGAGGTGACCAGCGTGCCGTAGACGAAGGGTGCTGCACCGAAGTCCTCGGCGACCGGGTCCCAGGTCCTGCCGGTGAAAAAGGAAAGGCCGAACTTGGCGCGCGGCAACGCTGAGTGCGTCCAGAGGATCATCAAGAGGAGCGTCACTATCAGCAGCACGCTCGCCGCGAAAAGAAACGTGACGACGTGAGCCACCTGGTCGCCTTGAATCAAACGGGCAGAGAACGAGCGCGAGGACGGTTTCGGCCCCGCGCTCATCCCCGCCGTGGTGGCTGTCGCCATTATTTTTGGCTGAAGTTCCCGCAGACTACTGGATGTTGCCGATGGCCTTGAGTTCCTTCTGGACGACTTCCTTCGGCAGCGGAGCATAGAACAGCTCCTGAGTCATCTTCTGACCGTCGCCCAGCATCCAGTTCAGGAAGCCCATTAGCGTATCGCGCTTTCCCGTATCGGAGAACTTCGCCGGGATCAGCAGCCAAGTGAAACTGCAGATGGGGTACGCCGTCTTGCCGGGAGCGTTGGTGATGGAGACGCGGAAGTCCGCCGGCATGTCCTTGGCCGCGCCCGCCGCCGCCGCTGTGGTGCTCTCCAGGCTGGCCTTGACGAACGCGCCGGAGGAATTCTGCACGTTGCCGAAGGGCATCTTATTCTGCAGCGCATAGATCAGCTCGACGTAGCCGATGCTGTCCGGCGTCTGCTTCACCAACCCGGAAACCCCTTCATTACCCTTGCCGCCGAGACCTACGGGCCAGTTCACGGACGCATTCACGCCGACCTTCGCCTTCCAATCGGCGCTGGCCTTCGAAAGGAAGTCCGTGAAAATGTAGGAGGTGCCGCTGCCATCCGAGCGGTGCACGACGACGATGTCGTCCGCCGGGAGCTTCACGCCTTTGTTGGCGTTGGCGATCTCGGGGTCGTTCCACTTGGTGATCTTGCCCAGGTAGATCCCCGCGATCGCCGCCTGCGTGAAATTCAGATCGGCGGTCACGCCCGCGATGTTATACGTCAGCACCACCGCTCCCAGCACGGTCGGGAAGTGGTAGATGTCTGTGCCGCGGTCCTTCTTGAATTGTGCAATCTGGTCGTCGTTCATGGGGCCGTCGGAAGCGCCGAAGTCCACGGTGCCCGCAGTCACCTGCCGGATGCCCGCGCCGGAGCCGACGGACTGGTAGTTGATCTGCACGCCCTTCGCTTTGCTGTAGACGTCGAACCACTTCGAGTAGATTGGAAACGGGAAGCTCGCGCCCGCTCCGTTGAGCTGCCCCTGCGCCGTCACCGCGCCTGCAAGGGCCAGCACCACCGCAACCGCGAAAACCGCTCTCGCTAGGTTCCTCATTCTTTTCCTCTCCTCATGTCGATCACTGGTCGTCGAAACATGTGCGTCACGCACGGAACTGCTCGAAAGCTGCAAGAAGCCAAGCCGACACCAGCACACCCCACGGTGCTGCGCGGCGATAAGAAACGTTGCGTCCGGTCGCGGGCGGCACGTTCGCTCGCGCTGATGCCATCCCTACACGGGCCGTACTCGGCCCCCACTCGCACCGGGCGGGAAGGGTCGCGCCCGAACCGTACTGTGCGGGTCTATGAAAGATGAGAGCCCCGCGGTCGTTCCAGAAATGGACACTCGACTCGGGCGGATTGTCGGCTGGCATTGTTACGGGCTTGTTACAACGCAGAAAAATCGGGATGAACGGGAATTCCGGCGGCGGGATGCTCGCCAAGGGTGATTCTTTGACCGTCCTTCTTCCACCCAACGGTTGCCTTCTCTTCGCTCGGCGGCATATGATTGAAGTTCGTGCGCTCCTCCGACTCGCTAGCTGTGCCAATCGCCCGCCCGCCTGCGGTGATGCGTATGCGCGGCCGATGGACCATAGCAACCGTCGCGTTCCTGCTGCTCGCGGTAAGTTTGGTGTTTGGATCCACGTGGGCCAAGGCCTCGCGGTACGACCGCAATGCCGCTCCGTCGCGGCACTTTTCCACCTCGGTGAAGGTCGCGCGCGTCCTCTTCCAGAAATGCGTGAACGTCGACGCGCCCGCCATCCTGGCGGTGGCCATCGCATTCCCTGAGCCTGTGCCGCCGCGGCGCACAATCGTGGCCCAGCCGCTCGAGCCGCATTCTGCAACCTTCGTTCTGGTATCGCCCTCGCTCCGCGCTCCGCCGTCTTTCCTCTCGTAGCCGTACCTTTTCCTGGACAAGCGCGGGCGGCGGTTTTTCCGTGCGCATCACGTTCACCCTTCTCGTTCACGGTAAGGCCGCGAGGCGGCCGGAGGAATCCATGACCGAAACACATCTGCCCCCTGGCGTGCTCGACGAGTTGCGCCTGTTGACGACGTGCGTCGCCGCGAGCGCGATCGAAACCTTCGGCGTGCGGCTGCCCAATGCCGGATTCTGCGACTCAACCATTCGGGCAATCTTCCCGGAGATGCCGGCCGCCGTCGGCTTCGCCGCCACCGCGCGCGTGCGCAGCGCGGCGCCGCCGATGGAGGGCGGCACGTATTACGCGCGCACGGACTGGTGGGAGCACATAATGGCCGTAGGGGCGCCGCGTATCGTGGTGATCCAGGATGTTGACGAGAAGCCCGGCCTCGGCGCTCTTGTCGGCGAGGTGCACGCCAGCATTTTGAGCTCGCTCGGCTGCGCCGGTCTGGTGACCAACGGAGCCGTACGCGACCTGCCGGAGGTCCGCGCGATTCCCTTCCCCATGTTCGCCGGCAACGTCTCCGTGTCGCACGCATACGCGCACATCTCCGGTTTCGGCCAGACGGTCGAAATGTGCGGGTTGAAAATCCAGCCCGGCGATCTGTTGATGGCGGATATGCACGGAGTCCTCTCCATCCCTCTCGATATTGCGGCGCGCGTGCCGGTGGTGGCGCGGGAGATTCGCGCGCGCCGCGGTGTGATCGTGGATTTGTGCCGCGGGGGCCCTTGCGAGCGGGAGGCGCTGCGCGACCAGTGCGCCAGGCTCGGCGTGATCAGACACGCCGTGAATCAAGCATCGGAATCCGGTCCCAAGGGAGGCCGCTCGTGATCAGGGTGATGAGGATGTGTCGCAAGCCGCGGCGAGCGGTGATCTGGCTGGCGCTGCCGGTGGTTGCCGCGGCGTTCGCGGCCGGCGCATGCAGCAAGACAAAGAGCGTGAGCGCGGATGACCCGGCCAACGCGCCCGCAGCTTCCGTGGTGAAGGTGGCGCGCCAGAGCATCACCGACCATCTGGAGATCGCCTCGGAGTTCCAGCCGTACCAGGAGATCAACGTCTACGCCAAGGTCTCCGGCTACGTGAAGAAGCTGAACATCGACTGGGGGACGCACGTAAAGCAGGGCGATGTGCTGGCCGTTCTCGAAGTGCCGGAGATGGAGCAGCAGCTCCAGCTCGACGAAGCCACGCTGCGGCGCAACGAGCACGACCTGAAGCGCTCGCGCGAAGACCTGAACCGCGCGCAGTCCGCCTACAACGTCGCGCACATTACCTACACGCGTCTGGCGGATGTGCAGAAGGCGCGGCCGGAACTCGTCGCGCAGCAGGACGTGGACGTGGCGCAGGGCAAGAACCAGGAGGCCGACGCCGGGCTTTCCGCCGCGAAGGCGGGAGTCTCCGCGGCCGAGCAGGCCGTCGTTGCGGCGCGCGCGGCGCTCGACAAGGACCGCGCCATGTTCGACTACTCGCGCATCACGGCTCCCTTCGACGGAGTGGTGACGGAAATGGACGCGTTCACCGGCGCGCTGCTGCCCGCCGGCACTTCCTCGAACAAGGGCGACCAGTCACTGTGCAGGCTCTCGCAGAACAACATGCTGCGCCTGGTGATTCCCGTGCCCGAGCGCGCCGTGCCCGACGTGAAGATCGGCCAGAGCGTCAGCCTGAAGGTCGCCACGACGAACAGGACCTTCCAGGGGAAAATCGCCCGCTTCTCCGGCCAGATTGACGCAGCCACGCGCACGATGCACACGGAAATCGAGGTGCCGAACCCGAACTACGAACTGGTTCCCGGGATGTACGCGTCAGCGGAGCTGCCGTTGCGAAGCGTTGAGAACGCGCTCACCGTGCCGATCCAGGCCGTCGAGCCGTCGGGCGAGAACCGCGGCACCGTGCTCGTGGTTACGCCGGAGAATCACGTCGACCGGCGCGAGGTGACGCTCGGCATCCAGACCGCCAACCACGTGCAGATCGTTTCGGGCGTACGCGAAGGTGAAATGGTCGTGTTCGGCGGGCAAAGCCGCTACCGCAACGGCCAGCTCGTAAAGCCGCAAGTGGTAACCCCGGAGAAGCCGGAGAAGGTGGAGTAGAGCCCCGATGCCATCCTTCTCGATCCGCCACCCTCACTTCATCATCGTCGTTTGCCTGTTTATTGTCGTCCTGGGCGTCACCAGCGTGGTGCAGATGCCGGTGGACATGTTCCCGCCCATCAACATTCCCGTTGTGCTCGTGGCCACGTTCTACAACGGGATGCCCCCCGAGCAGATCGAAGCGGACATCACGGATACGTTCGAGCGCTTCTTCACCCTCGGCAGCGGCATTGACCACATCGAGTCGCGTTCGATGACCGGCGTGAGCCTGATCAAAGTGTTCTTCCAGGCGGGTTCGGACGCGAATGCCGACGTGACGCAGATCTCCAACCTCGCCATGGCTGATTTGCGGCGGCTGCCGGAGGGCACCCTGCCTCCCGTCGTGCTCAGCACGGGTGCATCGAACCTGCCGGTGTGCCTGCTCACCGTGGAAGGCAAGGGCCTGACGGAAACGCAGCTCCACGACTACCTGCAGTTCCAGATTCGCAACCAGGTGGCCGGCGTGCCCGGCGCCACGGTGCCTCCGCCGTACGGCGGCAAGTACCGGCAGCTCATGGTGTACGTGGACCCGCTGAAGCTGCAGGCGCATCAGCTCAGCCCGATGGACGTGGTGCGCGCGACAAACGCATCCAATCTCATCCTGCCCGCCGGCGATGTCCGGCTCGGCCCGCTCGACTACAACATCTACACCAACGCGCAGGTGCCCAATGCCGACGCGCTCAACCAGGTTCCGCTGAAGACCGAGGGCGAAAAGTCCGTTTTCGTCTCCGATGTCGGACACGCGGAGGACTCGTCGTTCCCGCAGTACAACGTCGTGCGCGTCAACGGCCAGAAGTCGGTCTACGTGCCGGTGCAGAAGCAGGGCGGCGACACGAATACCATCGCCGTGGTCGAGGGAATTCGCCGGGCCATCCGCACCCTGCGCGACATTCCCGAGCAGTTGAAAACGCACGTCGAGATGGACCAGTCCGTGTTCGTGAAGAGCGCGATTGATACCGTAATGCGCGAAGGCGGCATGGGCGTTGCCTTGACGGCCATCATGATTCTCGTCTTTCTCGGGAGCGCGCGCGCCACGGCGGCCGTCTTCCTCTCGATTCCCCTTTCAGTGATGATCGCGTTCTTCATCCTCCACTTGATGGGCCGCTCGATCGACAGCATGGTGCTGAGCGGCCTGGCGCTCGCCTTTTCACGCCTGATTGACGACTCCGTGGTCGTGCTTGAAAACATCCACCGCCATCTGGAGCTGGGCGAGGAGCCCGGCGTGGCGGCGGTGAAGGGCGCGAACGAGGTGGCGCTGGCCGTGCTGGCCATCATGCTGGTGGCAGTGGTGGTCTTTTTCCCGGTGACGTTCCTGTTCGGCGTCAGCAAGTACCTGTTCGGGGCGCTGGCGCTGGGCGTGGTGCTGGCGCTGGCCGCCTCCTACTACTGCGCCATCACCGTGGTGCCGCTCTACTGCGCGTACATCCTCAAGCCGCTGCACCATCACGGCCAGGGCGGGGAGCACGGAAAGCTCTCCTGGGGGGCGCGCTTCCATGCAGCGTTCAACCGGCGGTTCGAGGGCATGCTCAACCACTACGAGCGCGGCGTGAAGTTCGTGCTGGACCGGCCGTGGCAATCCATCTTCGCGTTCACGGGGCTGCTCGCGGCGTGCGCGCTGCTCACGCCCCTGGTGGACGTTGCCTTCTTCCCCCGCACGGACGCAGGCCAGTTCCTGATCAATGTGAAAGCGCCCAGCGGCACCCGGCTCGAACTGACCGAGGGATACGTGAAGCGCGTCGAGAACATCATTCGCGACGTGATCCCCGAGCACGAGCTGAAAACCGTCATCTCGAACATCGGCGTCATGCCCGATCTTTCCTCGCTCTTCACCCCCAACCAGGCGATGCATACCGCGTTCGTGCAGGTGGGGCTGGAAGAAGGTCACAAGACCGACAGCTTCACCTACATGGACGAAGTGCGGAAGCGCATAGCCCGCGAGATCCCCGAACTGCGCACCTTTTTCCAGTCGGGCGGAATTGTCGAATCGGTGCTCAACCAGGGCGTACCCGCGCCGATTGATGTCCAGGTGAGCGGCATGGACCTGCACGCCACCAGCCGAATCGCGCAAACCCTGGCGAACCAGATCCACGGCTTGCCTGATGTGGCCGACGTCTACATCCCGCAAGACATGGACTATCCCGGTCTGAAGGTGGACGTGGATCGCGTTCGCACCGCGCAGCTCGGCCTGACGCCCAAGGAAGTAATCAGCGACGTCATCACCTCGCTGACCTCCGACGTGATGATCGCGCCGAGCTACTGGGTGGACCCGAAGACGGGTAATAACTATTTCGTCACCGTCCAGTACCCGGAAAACCGCGTGAAGTCGCTGCAGGACCTCGGCGCGATGCCCATTCGCTCACCCAGCCGCACAATGCCGACGTTCCTCAGCGAAGTCGCCGCCATCACCCCCGTGCTCACGCCCACCGTGGTCGACCACTACCAGCTGCAGCGGAAGGTCGACGTCTACGTCTCGCCGACCGGCGAAGACCTGGGCCGGCCGCTCCGCGAAGTCACCAAGCTCGTCGACGGGCTGCAACTGCCGCCGAACATCCGCATAAGCGTCCGCGGCGTCGTGCGCACGATGGAGCAATCGTTCCAAAGCTTCGGCCTCGGCTTGCTGCTGGCGGTGCTCCTGGTCTACCTGATCATGGTGGCGCAGTTCCGTTCCTTCGTGGACCCGCTACTGATCGTCGTGGCCGTCCCCACCGGCTTGGTGGGCGTGCTGCTGGTGCTGGCGCTGCCGGGCACGTCGCTGAACATCCAATCCCTGATGGGCATCGTCATGCTCCAAGGTATGGTGGTTTCGAACAGCATTCTGATCGTGGACTTCTCAAACGTCCTGCGCACGGAAGGACACAGTTTGAAGAAAGCCGTGACCATGGCCTGCCGCATCCGGCTGCGGCCCATCCTGATGACCTCGCTCGCCACCGTGTTCGGCCTGCTGCCCATGGCCTTCAAGATCGAAACGGGCAGCGAAGCCTATGCCCCCCTGGCGCGCGTGATCATCGGCGGGCTGCTGACTTCGATCCTGCTCACAATCTTCGTGGTGCCGGCGGCGTATTTGCTCATGTACCGCCGCCAAGAGGCGGCTCCTCTCGCCACAGCAACCGCACAGGAGGCACAATGACAGCGCGGCGCCGCGTTTTGCTTGTCGCAGCCGTGGCCCTGGCCGGAGCAATGCCGGCCCGCGGACAAACGCAGGATGCATCGCCGTCGCCCGCTTCGCCGGTCGCCGGGGCTGCGGCAGCGCCCGCCAGCACTTC
>Ga0335080_10001675_pt1 | contig 21873 bp, 23 predicted proteins | sample Lox_Sample_34_FD_206720 | JGI IMG/M metagenome (GOLD analysis project Ga0335080, IMG submission 206720) | Soil microbial communities from Loxahatchee National Wildlife Refuge, Florida, United States - Lox_Sample_3.4 | ecosystem: Environmental > Terrestrial > Soil > Wetlands | place: USA...
CCACGAGCTCGGCCGTCGGCTTGATCTCCTCGACGAGGTCGCCCGAGAGGTAGCGGGAGCTGGTGCGCGGGTAGGTGATCGCCTTCTTGTCCTCGTACAGCTTCTGCGCCGCGGCGAGCGTGCGCCGAGCCGAGAAGCCGTGGAGCGTGTTCGCGTGCCGCTGGAGCGCGGTGAGGTCGTAGAGGAGCTCCGGCGCCTGCCGCTCCTCCTTGCGCTCGACCTGGGTGATCTCGCCGGGCTGCCCGGTGCACTCCTCGACGATCTTCGCCGCGTCCTCCGCCGTCGGGAGCCGCTTGCCGCCGAGGTAGCGGCCCGTGTAGCGGCGCTCGCCCTCGGCCTCGAACTTCGCCTCGACGAGCCAGTACGGCTCCGGCTTGAAGGCGCGGATCTCCTCCTCACGGCGGGCGACGAGCGCCAGCGTCGGGGTCTGGACCCGGCCGAGCGAGACGGCGCCGTCGAACGCGGCGCGCAGGCGGATCGAGGCCGCGCGGGTCGCGTTCATGCCCACGAGCCAGTCGGCCTCGGAGCGGGAGCGGGCGGCCTCCTCGAGCAGGCGCATCTCCTCGCCGTCCCGGAGGCGGGTGAACGCGTCCGCGATCGCCTTCTTCGTCATCGAGTTCAGCCAGAGGCGGTCGACGTGCTTGTCGGTCTTCGCGGTCTCGACGGTGTAGGCGAAGATCAGCTCGCCCTCGCGGCCTGCGTCGCACGCGTTGATGATCCCGGCGACGTCCTCGCGCTTGATCAGCTTGTGGATCACCGAGAGCTGTTTCTTGGCCTTCGCGTCGCGCGGCCGGAGCTTGAAGTGCTCGGGGACGATCGGCAGATCGGCCATCCGCCACTTCTTCAGCTTGGGGTCGTACTCGTCCGGATCGACGAGCTCGACGAGGTGCCCGACGGCCCAGGTGATCACCGAGTCGTCCGACTCGAGGTAGCCCTCGTGCTTGGCGAACTTGCCCGGCAGCGCCGAGGCGAGATCGCGGCCGACGGAGGGCTTCTCTGCGATTACGAGTGTCTTAGTCACGTGTAAACACCATAGCGAAGGGGTATCGGGCAACTACGTTCGGCACGAAGGCGAGTCTCCCTTGATACTTCGGCGTATGCCAGGAGCCGACCGGCCGTCGCTCTTCTACCGCCTCCTCGTGCTCGCGTCGAAGCCGCTCATGTACGGCGTGTACCGATTGGATGTCCAGGGGCTCGAGAACGTGCCGGCCTCGGGCGGCTTCGTGCTGTCCGCCAACCACTTCTCGAGCTTCGACCCCTGGCCGCTCGGCGTCCCGCTCGCGAGCAAGCACTACCTGCGGCACATGGCCAAGTCGGAGCTGTACTGGTGGCCGCTCAAGTACGTAGTCGACGCGGGCGGCGGCTTCCCTGTGCGCCGCGGCGAGAGAGACACGAAGGCGATGCGGACGGCGATCGAGTTGGCGCGCGGGGGCGACGTCGTCGTGATGTTCCCCGAAGGGACGCGCCGCAAGAAGGGGATGCGCAAGAAGCACGAGGCTCGCGCCCATTCCGGCGCCGCACGGATCGCGCTGGAGGCGGGTGTGCCCCTCGTGCCTGCGGCGATCTCGGGCACCGACCGGCTCGCGCGGCTCGGGAAGCTGCGCGTCCGCTACGGGCCGCCGATTCGGGTCGACGACCTGGACGGCCTCGACGAGCACGCGGCGAGCCAGCTCGCAACCGAGCGGCTGATGGAGTCGATCCACGCCATGGAGGCCGAGCTCTGACCGGGCCGCTGCTCGCCGTCGACGGCGACTCGTTCGCCCACCGCGCCTACCACGGCCTGCCGAAGACGACCCGCAGCGCCCTCGGGCGCCCGGCCGGCGCGCTGACCGGGTTCGGGCTCATGCTGCTCCGGCTCTGGGAGACCGAGCGCCCGGCCGCGGTCGTCGTCGGCTGGGACTCGCTCGGCTCGCCGACCTACCGCAACGAGGAGTTCCCGAGCTACCAGAGTGGGCGCGAGTTCGACGCCGACCTCCTCGAGCAGCTCGACCTCCTCCCCGACCTGCCCCCGGCGCTCGGTTTCGCCTCGGCGAAGGCGCCGGGCTACGAGGCGGACGACTTCCTCGCCGCCGCTGTAGCCTCGACCGACGGGCCGGTGCTCGTCGCGACCTCCGACCGGGACGCCTACCAGCTCGCGAGCGACCGCGTGACGATCCTCCAGCCGGTGAAGGGCGGCGAGCCGCCCGCCCGCATCGGCCCCGCGGGCGTACGGGAGCGCTACGGCGTCGACCCGGCGCAGGTGCCCGACTTCATCGCCCTTCGCGGCGACCCCTCGGACAAGCTTCCGGGCGCGCGGGGAGTCGGCGCGAAGCGCGCGGCCGACGTGCTCGCGCAGTACGGCTCGCTGGAGGCGGCGATCGAGGCGGGCCGGTTCGGAGCCGAGGCGGACGCCCTGCGCCTCTACCGGCGGCTCGCGACGCTCGACGCGACCGCACCGCTGCCGCCACTCGAGGGGCAGTCGCCGCAGTTCGCGGAGGGGGCTGCCTTCGCCCGGGGGCTCGGGCTCACGCGCCTGGCCGAGAGGATTGACGCGCTATCGACGTCCTGAGCCACAGCGCCTTCGCGCACCTGCACCCGACGGGTCATCACCCCGAGTCGCCCCGCCGGTTCGAGGAGCTCTTCGCGTCGATCCCGATCTGGAGCGAAGGCCACGCGGCGACGGTCGCGGACATCGAGCGCTGCCACGACCCGGCCTACGTCGCGACGATCGGCGCGATCCGCGAGCCGACCTGGGTCGACGGGGACACGATCGCCACCGACACGAGCTACGAAGCGGCACTCCTCGCCGCCGGGACGGCGATCGACGCGGCCGAGCGCGGCGCCTTCGCGCTCGTGCGCCCGCCCGGCCACCACGCGCTGCCGGGACGCGCGATGGGCTTCTGCTTCTTCAACAACGTCGCGATCGCCGCCCGCTTCGCCCAGGCCGAGCTGGGCCTCGGCCGCGTCGCGATCCTCGACTGGGACGTCCACCACGGCAACGGCACCCAGGCGATGTTCTGGGACGACCCGACGGTGCTCTTCGTCTCGCTCCACCAGTGGCCGTTCTACCCGGGCTCCGGCGGCCCGGCCGAGCAGAACGAGACGACGCTCAACATCCCGATGTCGGCGGGATCGGGCGACGGCGAGTACCTCCACGCGTTCGAGCACACCGTCGCGCCGGCGATCGCTCGGTTCGACCCGGAGCTCCTGCTCGTCTCGGCCGGGTTCGACGCGCACGTGGACGACCCGCTCTCGGAGATGAACGTGACCGCGGACGGGTTCCGCGAGCTCGCCCGGCAGGCGAAGGGCGTCGCACCGCGCGTCGCCGCCGTGCTCGAGGGCGGGTACAACCTCGAGACGCTGCCCGACCTCGTCGCCGCCGCACTCGACGGATTCGTCGCCTAGAACCTTGACGGGCGGCCCTTTCGGGCCGCCCGGTCTTGGTAAATCGCCACTTTCGCCACCGCTCCGGCCCCTCCACAGGAGGAGTACCGAGGAGCTTGATGGTCAAGTTATCGGAGCAGCCCCGGGTTTCCTCATGACCCTGCGGTGGTGAACTGCACTCACCCAAAATGGGTGACTCACGCGCGGGCCTTCGCAAGCGCTTCGAGCGCCTCGCGGCGGGAGGAGACTCCGAGCTTGTGGAGCAGGCTCTTGACGTGCGAGCGAACCGTGTGCTCGGAGATGAAGAGCCGCTTCGCGATCTCGTCGGTGCCGAGGTGCTCGTCGAGGAGGAGCAGCACCTCGACCTCGCGTGCCGACAGCGCCTCGGCGATCGAGTCCGGGACGCCGGTCTGGCGGCCGCCGCCCTCCCTGACCTGCTCGAGGAGCCTTCTCGCGACCGCGCCGGAGAGCGCGGCCTCGCCGTGCTCGACGCCGTGCAGGAACTCGACGATCCGCTCCGGCGGCTCGCTCTTGAGCAGGTACCCGGCGGCGCCGCCGCGGATCGCGGCGAGGAGGTTGTCCTCGGTACCCGAGGCGGTGAGGACGACGACCTCGCAGTCGGGAGCGGCCGCGCGAATGCGCGGTAGCGCGGTGAGCCCGTCGAGACCGGGCATCGAGAGGTCGAGCAGGACGAGGTCGGGCCCGAGCTCGCCGGCCTGCTCGATCGCCGACTCGCCGTCCGGGGCCTGGCCGACCACGGAGAAGCCGTGCTGCTCGAGCAGCGACGCGAGCGCGTCCCGCGTGAGCGGGTGGTCGTCGACTATGAGGATCCGGTTCGCCATCGTGTCAACCCCTTATCGGCAGGGACGGTTCTGCCGACAAGGGAACAGTGCGACGTACGAACGAGGACACCTTCCGTGCGTGGGCGATCAGCCAGACGCTGCTGATCGCGCTGCTCGGCGCCGGGCTGGCGCTCTTCGTCAGCAACCCGGTGCTGCGCACGACCTGGCAGCTGCCCGAGGCCCGCCTCGTGTTGGACACGCTGGTCGCGCTCGCCGCGACCCTCGTCGCGGCACTCGCCGGCGTCCGCTTCTCGGTCGAGGGGCGCAAGCTCGACCTGCTGCTCTGCTCCGGCTTCACCGTCCTCGCGCTCGGGACCGCCTGCTTCGCGATCATTCCCGTGCTCGGCGGAAACGATGTCCAGCCCACCGAGGCGTGGTCGCGCCTCGGCTGCCGCCTGCTCGGCTGGTCGCTGATCGCGACGGCTCCCTGGGTCCGCGGCCGCATCAACGCCCGCGAGCGCGCGATGGTGAACGCGCTCGTCGGCTTCGCCCTTGTCGTGCTCGCGATCTGGCTCTTCTGCCGCTGGATGGGCCCGACCCTCCCCGCGCTCCTGTCGTTCACCTCGGCCGACGCGCCGCCGTGGCTGATGAGCGTGCTCGCGATCCAGGCGATGCTGGGCCTGCTCGCCATGGTCGGCTTCGGCTACCGCTTCTGGCAGCACGGCGAGGACCTCGACCGCTGGCTCGCGCTCGCCGCGACGCTCTCGCTCTTCGCCGAGCTGCACTACGTCTTCACGCCGGTCGTTTCGAGCGACTACGTGTCCGAGGGCGACCTCCTGCGCCTGCTCTCGTACGGGGTGCTGCTCGTCGGCGTGTGGCGCGCGATCCGGTCGGCCGAGTTCGGGCGCGCGGTCGCCGACGAGCGTGCCCGCCTCGCCCGCGAGATCCACGACGGGCTCGCCCAGTACCTGTTCGCGATCTCGACGCACGCGAGCATGCTCGAGGGCGGCGCGCCGCCGGAGACGCTGATCCCGAAGCTGAAAGAGGCGACGCTTGCCGCGCAGCGCGAGGCGCGGTTCGCGGTGCTCGCGCTGTCCTCGGCGGGCGGCTCCGCTCCGTTCGACGCCGCGATCCGTCGCTACGTCGAGTTCCTCACCGCGGACGGAAACCTCGCGGTCGACGTCGAGATCGACCCCGGGATCCGCCTCGCGCCCGACGAGCAGATCGAGGTCTTCCGGATCGTGCAGGAGGGGCTCGGCAACGTGCGCAAGCACGCGAACGCGACGCGTGCCGAGGTGCGGATCGGCGAGCGGAACGGCCAGCGCATGGTGATGGTCACCGACGACGGCCAGGGCTTCGACGGGATCGGCACGCCCGCCGGGCAGGGGCTGAAGAACATCCGCGCCCGTGCGGCCGCGATCGACGGCGGCGTCGAGGTGCGCTCCGAGATGGGGCGCGGCACCGCGGTCGAGGTCCTGCTCCGCGCCTAGTACAGTCGGAGCGTGGAGCTCGGCCGCGCCTGGTGGCTCGACGAGGCCGCCGCCGCGCTCGGCGGCGAGCCGATCGAGGCGCCGCAGCTCGAGGGCGAGGCCCGCGCGGACGTCGCAGTCGCGGGCGGCGGCTACACCGGGCTCTGGACCGCGCTCGCGCTGAAGGAGCGCGAGCCGTCGCTCGACGTCGTGCTGCTCGAAGCCGGCACCTGCGGCCAAGGGCCGAGCGGGCGAAACGGCGGCTTCCTCCACGGCTACTGGGGCGCCCTGCCCCGTGTCGCCCGGAGCTTCGGGCGCGACGCGGCTCTCGAGCTCTGCCGTGCCGGTGAGGAGATCATCCCGGCGGTGCGGGCCTTCGCCGACCGCCGCGGCGCCGACGTCTGGCTCCGCGAGGGCGGGATGCTGACCGTCGCGACAACCGAGCGCCAGGAGGCGGCGGTCGAGGACGAGCTCGAGCTCGCGCGCTCGCTCGGCGGCGCCGACGAGTGCGTTCGGCTCGACCGCGACGCGCTCGCGGCGCGTATCGCCTCTCCGGCCTTTCGCCTCGCCGCCTTCCACCGCGAGTGCGCGACGGTCCAGCCGGCCCGGCTCGTGCTCGCGCTGCGGCAGGCGGCTCTGGACGCCGGTGTCCGCATCCACGAGCGCTCGCCGGTCACGCGGCTCGCGGACGGCCGGCTCGAGACCGGGCGCGGCTCGGTCGCCGCGGCCGAGATCGTGGTTGCGACCGGAGCCTGGGGCGCGTCCTGGCGCCCGCTGCGACCGCACCTCACTCCGTTCGGCAGCACGATCGTGCTCACCGAGCCCGTCCCGGAGCTGGTGGAAGAGCTCGGCTGGACGGGCGGGGAGGCGATCGTCGACGCCCGGATGTTCATCCACTATTTCCGCACAACCCCCGACGGGCGCGTGGCGATGGGCAGCGCGACGGGGCCGATCGGCTTTCGCGGCGTGGACGGACGGTTCGACCGGGACCGCCCGAGCGCGGAAACCGCCGCGGCCGGGCTCCGCCGCCTCCTCCCCGCGCTGGCGGGCGCTCGCATCGAGCGCGCCTGGGGCGGGCCGATCGACGTCTCCTCCGACCATCTGCCCTTCTTCGGCACGGTGCCGGGAGAGCGGGTTCACTACGGCGCGGGCTACACCGGGAACGGCGCGGGGCCGAGCTGGCTCGGCGGGCAGATCCTCGCCTCGCTCGCGCTCGGGCTCGAGGACCGCTGGACGGCGCTGCCCCTCGTCGGCCGCGCGGTGCCGGGCCTTCCGCCCGAGCCGTTCCGGCGGATCGGCGGCGGAATCGTCCGCTCCTCGGTGATCGCCGTCGAGCGCGCGGACGAGGACGGGCGGCGGGCGTCGCTTCCCGCGCGGCTCGGCGCCGCGCTGCCGCGGCTGTTCGGGCTCCGGGTCGGCACGCGGTAGGCGCCGGCCCGGCCGGTTCCCCGGCCGGGCCCGCCGTTCCGCGGCGCTCTACGGCGTGTGGGTTGCGACCTGCACGAGCCTGGTGCCGGAGATCCCGGCCAGCGTCGGGTCGCCCGAGCGGTACGCCTTGACGAAGAACTGCACGCTGTAGCCGTTCTTGATCGGGAAGCTCGACAGCGGCTGGACGCTGTAGGTCACCTTTCCGTTGCTGCCCGTGGGGGCATCCGTCGGGGTCGAGGTAACGATCGGGGTGGAGCGGAAGAAGACCAGCGCGCCCTTGACGAGCCGCCCCTTCGTGTCCTTGACGGTGATCGTCACCTGGATCGGCACGTTGCGTGACGTGACCGGGTTCGGGTTGAAGACGACGCTGTCGACGATCAGCCGCTCGCCGGCCGGCCCGACGTCGCTGACGGGCACCGCGTTCCCGGTCCCACCCCCGCCTCCGCCGCCGGCGGTGTCCGAGACGACCGCGGTCGTGTCGGAGAGGCCGGCCGACTGGCCGGCGCTGTTCTTCGCGACCACCTTCACGCGGAGCCGCTTGCCGACGTCCGACTTCGCGACCGTGTAGGTCGAGCCCGTCGCGCCGTTGCTCGTGCAGGAGGTGATCGACGCGTTGCAGGCCTGCCAGTGGATCGTGTAGCTGATCGGCTGGGTCCCCTTCCAGGTGCCGCGTGTCGCCGTCAGCTGCTGGCTGACGACGGCCGTGCCGGACACCGTCGGCGGCGCAGTCTCCACCGGCGCCTGCGGGTTGCCGGGGATCTCGCTGGTCGCATTCGCGCGGGCGGTCGCCTTGCCGTCCGAGTTGGAGGCCGTGACGTCGAGGCGGATCGTGTGGCTCGCATCGCCCGAGACGACCGTGTAGGTCGTGCCGGTCGCGTTGGTGAGCGTCTTGCAGTTGAGACCGTTGTCGTCGCAGCGAAGCCACTGGTAGGCGTAGTCGAGCGGCGTGGTCCCGTTCCAGGTGCCCTTGCTCCCGTTCAGGACCGTGCCGATCTTGATCGGGGAAACGTAGGTGATGGTCGGCTCCGCCGTATTCACTGGCGCCGCCTCGCTCCGGCCGGTCGCGCTGGTCGCCGCGAACAACGCCACGAGCGCTCCGAGGCCGATCAACGCCGGTGCAATCCTGGATATGCGGTGCATCCGTCTGTCTCCTTTGTCTAGGTTCGTGGCGGACTGACCGGGCGCAAGCAGCGTTGATGCAGCACGGCTCTGTTCGGTTCCCCCCGATCGACTCCCCGGAATCATTGCACGCTTTTCCCGGGGAGTGCTCCGAGCTACCATCACGCCATGAGCGATGCATTCGGCCCGTACCCGGGCGTCGTCGACTCCGTGCACGACGGCGACACGGTCTACATCAAGCTCGACGCGGGGTTCGACCTCACGATCTACGCGCGGGTCCGGGTGATGGGGATCAACGCGCCCGAGCTCTCCACCGTCGCGGGGAAGGCGGCCCGGGACTTCGCGCAGACGCTGCTGAGCCCGGGGATGCCGGTCCGCGTCGTCAGTTACGGCTGGGACAAGTTCGGCGGCCGGGTAGACGCGTCGATCCAGTACAACCTCGCGGACCCGCACGACTTCGCAACGGCGATGATCGCCGCGGGCCACGCCGTCCCGTGGGACGGCAAGGGCCCGAAGCCCGTCTAGCCGGACTCGCGGGCCCTCACGTCAGAGCAGTTCGAGGCTAGGCCGGCGGCTCGTTCTTCGCGGCGGCCACCCTCTCGTCCATGCCGCGGGCGGCTGCCATCCCGCCGATGTCGCCGCCCCTGCCGCGCAGGATGTAGGCGAAACCGACCGCGACGGCGGCCCCGAGGATCGGTCCCACGATGTAGACCCAGTAGTTCGTGAAGTCCCAGTTGGCGAGATCGGGGCCGAACGAGCGGGCCGGGTTCATCGACGCGCCGCTGATCGGGCTCGACCACAGGCCCGCGAGGATGATGTAGCCGCCGACGGCGACGGCCGAGAGCGCGCCAATGTTCTGCGCCGACGAGGCCGTGCCGAGGATGACGCTGACAAGGCCGACGGTGAGGATGAACTCGATCAGCATCGCCTGCCAGGCGTGGATGCCCGGTCCGGGCTCGGTCGCGCCGAGATCGCCGAGCTTGCCGAGCACCGCCCACAGGAACAGACACGCGCAGGTCGCGCCGATCAGCTGGACGATGATGTAGCCGGGCACGCGCCGCCACGGGAAGTCGCCGCGACTCGCGAACGCGAGCGAGACCGCGGGGTTCAGGTGCGCGCCGGACACGGCGCCCATGAACAGGATGATCCCCATCACCATCAGCCCCGGCGCCGTCACGGCTGCGCTCCGCGCGATCGCTCCGCTGCTCTTCGCCGCGACGACCGCGCCGCCCGCGCCGACGAGCACGAGGAAGAACGTGCCGAGGAACTCCGAGAAGAGCCGCCGCCACTCGCGCTTCGGATCGTCGAACTCGGCCCGCGAGCCGAACTCGAGCCCGAGACGGGCCCGTGCCCGCTCGCCGGGCGACTCACTCACGTGCTCGGTCATGAAGTCGCTCCTCTCGTCCGGATTGTCGTCAGAGCCCCGTCTCGGCCGTGAGCCGGCCCGAGTCGACGGCATCCTGGAGTGCCTTGTAGTCGCGCTCGTTCTGGTCGGCGTAGGTCTCGGCGAAGGCCGCGACCGCCTGGTCGAACACATCGGACTTGCCGAGGTACGAGGCGATCGCGACTCGGTCGCCCGAGCGTGCGTGGGCGCGGGCGAGCGTCCAGCCGCACATCTTCCCGTAGGCGGAGGCGCCGGCCGGGATCGCCGCCTCGAACTCGAACGAGCCCTTCCAGTCTTTGAGCTGGCGGATGTAGAAGTCCCGCTGGCCCCCGTCGAGGCCCGCTGCGACGCGCTGCCAGCCGAGGAAGATGTCGCTGGTGGCCTGCATCAGCCGCTGCCCGGCGACGACCCGCTGGCCGCTGTTGCTGTACTGGCTCTTCCCGACGAACTCCTCCAGGACCGAGTGCTGCGCCTCCTTCATCTGCAGGAAGAGCGGATCCTGGTCGTCGATGCCGAGGAACAGCCCGATCCAGGCGCGCGTGCCGACGCTGCCGACCCCGACGACCTTGCGGGCCAGATCGACGAAGCGGAACTCCTCGATCAGGTGGCGCCGGTCCGTCTCGAGCGTCCGGCGGTAGGAGCGGATCAGGGCGCGGAACTCGTCCACGAACGCCTCCCGCTCCATGTCCGACGGCAGCAGCTCGTCGATCGGGACGATCAGCGGCGGATCGCTGATGATCCGGTGCTCGCCGTCGACGAAGTGGGTCAGCTTCTCGAACGCCTGCATGCTGTCCTTGGTGCGCACCTTGGCGACGTCCGCCTCCGTTTGCTTCAACCGCTTGGGATCGACGCCCTGGGTGAACGTGCGAAGCGCCTCCTCGACCGACAGGTGCGAGTACCAGACCTCGAGGTTGCGCATCGCCGCGAACGTGCCCATCGCCTCCCGGTAGGCGCGCACGGTGTCGAGGACGACCGTGCGCCGCTCCTTGCCGGAGAAGCCGAGCCCGCGCGCGGCGACCGTGAAGCTCGCCGCAAGGCGCTTCAGATCCCACTCCCACGGGCCCGGCGCCGTCTCGTCGAAGTCGTTGATGTCGAAGACGAGCTCCCGCTCCGGCGAGCCGAACATGCCGAAGTTCGACAGGTGCGCGTCTCCGCAGAGCTGCACGCGGAGGCCCGAGTGCGGTACCCGCGAGAGATCGGAGGCCATGATCAGCGCCGCGCCGCGGTAGAACGCGAACGGCGAGACGAGCATGCGGCCGTAGCGGATCGGCACCAGCTCGGGCACGCGGGAGACCGCCTGCTCCTCGAGGAGCGCGATCGGATCGCGATGAGGCGGGAAGTCGATGTCGCCCTGCGTGGAACGCGGCACCTCGGCCCGCGCGGCCTTGCCTCTCGCGGCGCGCTCGTCGCGCGTGAAGTGCGGCACGACCTTGGGCGGGGTCTTTACTGCCTGCTCGCGAACCTCGTCGGTGTCCGTCATCTCTCGCTCCCTTCGCTCCGTCACCAGCGCGGTGAACGGTCAATCATGCACCTTCGAGGAGAGCCTTGTCCTCTTGACCGCCCGTTCCGCGCCCTGCGTCGTTTACCGCCATGGCGCTTGCTGACACGCGGGTATTTGCCATCTTGTGAGGCCGGCCGGCTCCTCGTACGGTCGCTCGGTCCACCAGCGAGGCCGAAGGAGACGGGCATGAGCGACGAAGACCGGTTGAGCGAGTTCTTCGAGGACGGCGGCGTCAGCGACCGGCGCAGCTTCGTGAGGCGTGCGGCGATCGCTGCCGCGGCGCTGATCGGCCTGAGCGGCGGTGCCCTCTTCCGCCCGGGCGCGGCGGCGGCGTACGTGGGCTGCGCCTGCCTCAAGCAGGAGCCGGAGCTCGGCTGCGACGATTGCCCGGCCTGCTGCACCGAGGGCGTCAAGTGCCTGATCGAGAAGATCAAGTTCAAGGACTGCCACAACGACATGCTCTGCGGGTACCAGACGATCATCGTCTGCGCCTGCTGCTGCTCGTAGAAGGAGGCCGGCATGGCATCTCGCAACAAGGTCAAAGCGCAGTACGTCGTGATCCACCGACTCGACGCGAGCGAGGCGTCGCAGGCGAACGCGCAAACCCGAGCACGGGCGGAGGCGAAGGGCGTGAAACTGCCCGCAGCGGCCGCGAGCGCACGAACTCTCCGCGAGTGGCGGGAGCTGCTGGCAGCACGCGACGGCAAGCTCGAAGACCCGGTGTCGGGGCAGATGCGCACGATCCCGCTCGGGTCCTTCGCCGACGCCGATCCGGACCGAACCTGGCTGCAGATCGGTTTCGGGAGCGGACTCCTGCCCTACGCGTCGTACACCATCGATGGCGAGGCGATGATCGTCCGCGGCCGGGCGCTCAGGCCCGGCGTGGCGGCCTAGCGGTGACGCCGCGCCTGCTCGAAGGGTTCCTCGGCGCAGCGCTGCTGCTCGCCGCGATCGCGAAGACCGCGGACCTCGAGGAGACGGCGACGGCGCTCGGGCGGCTCGGGCTGCGGCCCACGCTGGCGCGACCCGTGATCGCCGCGGAGACGCTCGTGGCGGCGGCGCTGATCCTGGGCGTCGCTCCGGTGGTCGCGACCACCGGAGCGGTCGTCCTCGGCGTCGCGTTCGTCGTCGTGCACGTCCGCACGGAGCCTGCAGTGGGCTGCGGCTGTCTCGGGGCCATCGACCACGCTCTTCCCGCGGGCGTCGGCCTCGCACGAGCGGCGATCTTCCTGGCCGCGGCGCTCGCGGCCTGGGGGCTTCGCCTCGCGGCGGGCACGCTCGGGCTGGGCTGGCGGCCGACCCATCTCCTCGTCGCCGCCGCCGGCGCCGGGCTGGCGATCGCGGCACTGGTCGTCGCCGGCTCGGTCCTGCGATGGAAAAGCCCCGTTGCCGGGGCTTTTCCGTAGCAGGCCTGTAAGCCGGATTCTGTCGAGGGTGACCATCTCTCTAGGCCCCCGGTCTCCCGGAGGCTCGAGCGGCGTACCCGGCTCCTCGGCGGGCCGCGTCGACGGAGCCTGTTTGCCTTGCACCAGACGGGGTTTGGCTAGCCACCGTGTCACCACGGCGCTGGTGGGCTCTTACCCCACCGTTTCACCCTTACCACCGGCGTCTCCGGAGAAGCGCCGGGGGCGGTCTCCTTTCTGTGCCACTTTCCGTCGGCTTTCGCCGCCTGGGGTTTCCCCAGCGTCTTGCCCTGCGGTGTCCGGACTTTCCTCGAGCGCGAGGCTCGCGGTCACCCGGCCTGCACGGTGGATTGTAGCCCCGCTTTGACCGCCTCGCGACCGAGCGAGCAGCCGCACTCGGGGCAGTGGACCGCGCCCGGGATGTGCAGCACGAACTCGCCGCAGACGAGACACTCGAGGCTCGCGCCGCGCAGCAGGGCGTTCAGCTCCTGCTCGAGCGTGCGGTTGAGCTGCGTGATCATCAGAGGCTCCTGAATACCCCGGTCACCCGTCCGAGCACCTGGACGTGGCTCGCGTAGATCGGGTCGAGCTCGTCGTTCTCGGGCTGGAGGCGGACGCGTCCGTCCTCGCGGTAGAACGTCTTGATCGTCGCCTCGTCGAGCGCCTCGTCGTCGCCGGCGAGCGCGACCACGATCTCGCCGTTGCGCGCGTCCTGCTGGCGCTGCACGACCACGAGATCGCCGTCGAGGATGCCGGCGTTCACCATCGAGTCGCCCTTGACGCGGAGGACGAAGTCGCCGCGGGCGAGCGACTCGTCGACCGTCACGTACTCCTCGACGTTCTGCTCGGCGAGGAGTGGGCCGCCGGCGGCGATCTGGCCGACGAGCGGGAGCCGGTTCGAGTCGCCCTGCGGCACCGCCGGGGCGCGCTTCTCGCGGCCCACGAGCTCGAGTGCGCGCGGCTTGGTCGGGTCGCGGCGCAGGAGGCCGGCCCGCTCGAGGTTGGCGAGGTGCGCGTGGACGGTGGACGGCGACGCGAGGCCGACCGCCTCGCCGATCTCGCGCACGGTGGGCGGATAGCCGTGCGTGTCGACGTAGCCGACTACGTAGTCCCAGATCTCCTGCTGTCGTCCGGTCAGCATCTCGCCTCCAGCGTCGGGGTCGAACGTGTGTTCGACGAAAGGGTAGGCACTCCTCCGGACGGAGTCAAGGAAAAGGCGAGGGGCAGGCTCACGGCCTGCCCCTCGCTTCCTCCCTCAGTGCGCTGGAGAGGACTTGAACCTCCACGGCCCTAAGGCCACAAGGCCCTCAACCTTGCGCGTCTACCAATTCCGCCACCAGCGCGTGGGGCCGGGGATTGTATCTAGATCGGCTGGAGCCGCGGCTCGATCGTCGCGCGCTCGGCCTCGAGCCACTCGGGCAGCGCGAGCGACTCGCCGAGAGCGTCGGCGGGCTCGTCGACGGCGAAGCCGGGCGGGTCGGTCGCGATCTCGAACAGCAGGCCGTCCGGGAGCCGGAAGTAGATCGAGCGGAAGTACTTGCGGTCGAGCACCTCGGTCGGCCGTACCCCGAGCTCGGGCAGGTGGCGGCGCCACGCCTCCTGCTCCTCGTCGTCCGAGACCCGCCAGGCGATGTGGTGGGTGGTGCCGGCGCCGAGCAGGGCGACCTGGGCGGGCGGGGGGACGTATCGGATCGGCGCCCCCTCCCCCAGAACATCCGTCGTGAAGCCGGGATCGCCGTAGGCGCGCACGTGGTCGAGCCCCGGCCGCTCGCCGGGGTGCAGCTCGAGGCGCAGGCCGTCCGGGTCCTCGAGCTCCTTCACGCCGTCCTGGCCGGGCACGCTGAGCGCGATCGCCTCGAGCGTGCCGCGGCCGAGCCGCCCTCGCGCGGCGTGCGGCCACTCGAAGAAGGTGAGGAGCGTCCCCGGCGCGCCGGTCTCGTCGCCGAAGTAGAGGTGGTAGGAGCCGGGGTCGTCGAAGTTGACCGTCTTCTTGACGAGGCGGAAGCCCAGCTCGTCGCGGTAGAAGCGCACGGTCCGCGCCGCATCGGAGCAGATCGCCGTGACGTGGTGGAGGGCCGTCAGACGCACCTGGGTAATGTAGCCCGGTGCGCCAGCTCTGCGAATCGGCGGTCGAGGCGGCTCTGGCGGCGGGAGCCGAGTACGCGGACGCGCGCGCGGTGGTCCGCCGCTCGCAGTCCGTCTCGACCAAGAACGGCCGGGTCGAGAACGTGAGCGACGTCGAGACCGAGGGGATCGGCGTCCGCGTGCTCGCGGGCGGCGCCTGGGGATTCGCGTGCGACCGGCGGCTGGACGCGGAGGGCGCGGTCTCCGCGGCCCGGCGCGCGACCGCGTTCGCGCTCGCGTCCTCGATCGGGCAGAGCCGCGCGCTCGCGCCCGTCGTCGCGCGCGCGGGGAGCTATCGCACGCCGATCGTGATCGACCCGTTCGACGTCCCGCTCTCGGACAAGGTCGATCTCTGCCTGCGTGCCGAGGCGGCGCTCGGCCACGACACGGTCGTCGTGACCCAGGCATCGGTGCGGGCGCAGCGCGAGCACAAGGTGTTGTTCTCGTCGGACGGCGTGGAGGCCGAGCAGGTGCTGTACGAGACCGGGGCCGGGATCGACGCGATCGCGGCGAACGATGCGCTCTCGCAGCTCCGCAGCTACCCGAGCGCGCACGGCGGCTCGAGCGCGGGCGCCGGCTGGGAGTACGTCGAGGGGCTCGGGCTCGAACGCGAGGCGCCGCGCGTCGGCGAGCAGGCGGCGGCGCTGCTGCGCGCCGAGCCGTGCCCGGCGACGGTCGCCGACGCCGTGATCGACTCCGAGCAGATGGCGCTCCAGGTACACGAGTCGGTCGGCCATCCGACCGAGCTCGACCGGGTCTACGGGACCGAGGCGTCGTACGCGGGGACGAGCTTCCTCAAGCCCGACGACCTCGGTGTGCTCAGGTACGGCTCCGAGCAGATGAACGTGACCGCGGACCCGACGACGCCGCTCGGCCTGGGCACCTTCGGCTTCGACGACGAGGGCGTGTCGGCCGAGCGCCAGCCGATCATCGAGCGGGGCTTGCTGACCGGCTTCCTCTCGTCGCGCGAGAGCGCGGCGCGGATCGGGGCCGGGCGCGGCGGCCACATGCGCGCGGAGGGCTGGAGCCGGATGCCGCTCGTGCGGATGACGAACCTCCACCTCGAGCCGGGCGCGGGCACGCTCGAGGAGCTGATCGACGGCGTGAAGGACGGCGTCTACTTCGAGACCAACCGCAGCTGGTCGATCGACGACAAGCGGCTCAACTTCCAGTTCGGGACACAGATGGCCTGGGAGATCAGGGACGGACGGCTCGGGAGCATCCTCCGCGACGCGACCTACACCGGGATCACGCCGCAGTTCTGGGGCTCGCTCGACGCGGTCGGAGGCCCCGAGTCGTGGCGGCTCTACGGCCTCACGAACTGCGGCAAGGGCCAGCCCGGCCAGGGTGCCCACGTCTCCCACGGGGCGGCGCCGTGCCGGTTCCGCGGCGTCCAGATCGGCGTGGGCTCGTGACCCTCGCGCGCGAGGTCGCCGAGGCGGCGCTCGCGGCGGCGGCCGAGGAGCAGGCCGAGGTCGTCGTCCTCGCCGAGCGCTCGGGGCTCGCACGCTTCGCGGCGTCGGAGGTGCACCAGCCGACCCTGATCGAGAACGTCGTCGTGAACCTGCGCGTGGTGCGCGACGGGCGCGTGGGCAGTGCGCAGACGAACCGGATCGACGGAGACGGCCTCGCGGAGCTCGCGGGACGGGCCGTCGAGGCCGCCGAGAGCGCGCGCGCCGAGCCCGGCTTTCCGGGGCTTCCCGGCCCGGAGCCGGTGCCCGAGGTCGAGGGCTACGACGCCGCGACCGCCGCGCTCGAGCCCGGCGACCTCGCGCGGCTCGCCCGGACGGCAATCGATGCAGGTGCGCCGTCGCCGGTGTACGGCTTCGTCACGAGCGGGGCGAGCGAGATCGCGGTCGTGTCCACCTCCGGGATCTCGGTCGAGCAGAGGCTGACCGACGCGATGGCGCTGATCGTCGCGGCCGACGACGGCGCATCCGGCTACGCGGAGCAGACCGCCTGGGCGCTGGACGGGATCGATCCCGCTGCCGCCGCGCGCGAGGCGGCCGCGAAGATGGCACGCACTCGCGACGCCGGCACGATCGAGCCCGGCCACTACCGGGCCGTGCTCGAGCCGTACGCGATCGGCGAGCTCCTGCAGCACTTCGCCTACGACTCGTTCAGCGCGCTCGGGCTGCTCGAACGGCGGAGCTTCCTGGCGGGGCGGCTCGGTCAGACGGTCTTCGACTCGCGGATCTCGATCGCAGACGACGCGCTCGATCCGGCCGGGCTGCCGAAGGCGTTCGACTTCGAGGGCGTGCCGAAGCAGCGGGTAGAGCTGATCGAGGACGGGGTCGCGTGCGGGGTCGTCTGGGACCGCGAGACGGCGGCGCTCGCCGGCGGCGGCGCCCGTTCGACGGGTCACGCGCCGCCCGTGCTCTCCCGGGACTACGGGCCCCTCCCGTTCGCGCTCACGGTGGCCGGCGGCGAGGCAGGCTCGGTCGAGGAGCTGGCCGAGCTCGTCGGCGACGGCATCTACGTGACGCGCCTCCACTACCTGAGCACGGTCGCGGCGCGCGACGGCGTGATCACCGGGATGACCCGCGACGGCACCTTCCGGATCCGAGGCGGCAAGATCGCAGAGCCCCTCGCGAACCTTCGCTTCACCGTGTCCGTGCCCGAGATGCTGGCGGACGTGCCGGGGCTGACCAGCCGTGTCTCGCTGATGAACCAGAACGACTTCTACGGCGAGCGCTATCCGTTCGGGGTGCTCGCGCCCGCGCTCGCGACCGCCCGCTTCACGATCAGCGGCGTCGGCTCCACGCCCGGCATCTGAGGCCGGCTACTTGAGGTAGTGGAAGAGCGCGATGCAGTTGGCGACGAAGAGCACCGCGACGACCACCGTGACCCGCGTCAGGTTCCGCTCGACGATGTGCGTGCCGCCCTGGGAGGCCGGGGTGAAGCCCATGCCGCCCATCCCAGCGTCGCGGCCGGAGTGCATCATGATCAGCCCGATCAGCGCGAGCGAGAAGATGACCTGGAGGACGGCGAGAACCTGGAGCATCGCGGCGACAGGGTACCAGGGGCGGTAAGGTCGGCCGCGTGGAGGACGCCCGCGCGCAGATCCGGAAGCTGCTCGTCACGGGCGACAACCGGCTGAAGCAGGGCGTCTCGCCCGCGAAGGCGCGCGAGAGCTACGAGCAGGCGCTCGCGGTGGCGAAGGAGGCCGGGCTCGAGGCCGAGGTGCGGCCGCTCGTCGAGGTCAGGCTGGCCGACCTCGAGCGGCTCGCAGGAGGATCTCCTCCACCCGCGCCGCCTGCAGCCTGACGTCATGTAACTCAGCCGCGGCCCGGGCGGCCTCGTTGGGCACTGGCAGCGCCGCCGCCGTGCGCAGCGCGTCGGCCAGCGCATCCTCGTCCTCGGGATCGACCAGCACTCCAGCCTCGGGCGGGACGAACTCCGGCGGGCCGCCGATCCGGGTCGCGACGACGTTGCGGCCGCAGGCGAGCGCCTCGAGCAGCGCCTGTCCGAACGGCTCGACGAGGCTTGGCCCGCAGACGACGTCGGCGCGCGCGATCCAGCGCGGGACCTCGTCGTGCGGGACGCGGCCTGCAAGGATGACTCCCGGCCTGCCTTCGAGCTGCGGTCGCAGCGGCCCGTCGCCGACGAAGGTCAGTGTCCCCTCTCCGAGCCGCTCGAACGCGCCCGCGAGGCGGAGCACGTTCTTGCGGGCGGTGAGCGAGCCGATGCAGAGGAACGCGGGGCCCGGGCCGGCCGAGCGCGGCTCGATCTGGAAGCGGTCGAGGTCGACGCCGCAGTCCACGACCTCCGTCTTGCCGCGCGCCTCGGGCACCTTCGCCTCGAGCTCGCGCCGCAGGTAGTCGGAGACCGCGACGACGGCGACCGCCCGGCACACGACCCTGCTCGTCGCCGTACGGACGCCCCGGATCGAGCCGATGTTCTCGACGTCCTGGCCGTGGGCGGTCACGACGAGCGGGGCGTTCGCGGCGAGCGAGGCGATCGTCCCGGCCGGGACGAGGAAGTGCGCGTACACCACGTCGGGCCGGTGCCGGCGCGCTGCGGCGCGCGCCTCGCGCAGGAGGTCGGCGTAGCGGCGCCTGCCGCCGGAGCGGCGGTCGATCACGGCGAGGTCGACGTCGTGGCCCCGCTCGCGGAGGGCGGCCACGAGCCGCTCGACGAAGACGCCGAAGTCGGGGTCGGCCGGGCCCGGGTACATCTGGGAGACCAGGAGGATCCTCATCCTGGGGACAGACTCTGACGATTCCGATCCGAAGGCGTCACAGACGCGTCACACCTTTCCGACTACGATCGACAGTGGGTGGTGGCACGGGGTGGCCCCAGGCGGGGACATGTCTCACTTGGCCCCGGTGATCGCCGCCGCCACCGCCGCGGGCGCCGTCAACAGCCCCAGATGCCCGGCACCCGGGATCAGGACGAAAGGTGCATTGAGCGCCGCGGCGACCCTCCGGCCCGAGGAGACGGGTACCTGGGTGTCGTTCGAGCCGAACACGACGCGAGTCGGGACGTGAATCGTCCCGAGCTGGGAGAACTCCAGGCCTGCGATCCCGTGCCCGGCCGCCGAGCGGAGCGCCGCCTCCGTGCCGCTCACAGAGAACGGCCGCACCCATCGCGCGATCAGCGCATCGGTGAGCGGCGGGTGCTCCGGCCCGTACGCCATGCGCAGGATCCTGCGCACGATCCAGTCCGAGTGCAGCACGATCCGGTACAGCGACGTGAAGTACGGGTCGACCAGGACATGACCGAGCCAGCTCGGCCCGCCGCCGCCCTTCAGCGCGTCGCCGTCCAGCAGCACGATCCCACGCAGCGAGGACGGGTCGCGCCGCGCGACCTCCGCCACGACCGCGGCGCCGATCGAGTGGCCCACGAGGAGCGGCCGCTTCAGCCGGAGCGCGCGCTGAAAAGCCTGCACCTGATCGGCCCACGCCGCGAGCGTGTAGGGCCCCTTCCGCTCGGAGTAGCCGAACGGCGGCAGGTCGACGGCGTAGACGACGTGGTCTCGCGCGAGCCTCGGCGCGACGCGCTCCCACACCCAGCTCGCCTCGGCGAAGCCGCCGACCAGCACGACCGGAGTCCCGTGCGTCCCCCAGCGCCGGTAGGCGTGGAGCGACCCGTCGAGCCGGATGAACGGCCCCGGATAGAGCGCCGCCGCCGGCTCGGTGTGGGGCACCGAGACCCTGTTGTAGACGACCGACGCCAGCGTCACCACGGCGAAGAGCGCCAGGAGCGCGATCCCGATGCGCTTGAGCCAGCGCTTCAAACGGCTCCGAGCGGGGCGACCTCCGAATCGCGCGCGACCAGCGCCGCATAGCGCCCGCCGAGCTCGATCAGCTCCTCGTGGCGGCCGCGCTCGACTATGCGCCCGCCGTCCAGCACGACGATCTGGTCCGCGTCACGGATGGTCGAGAGCCGGTGCGCGATCGCGATCGTCGTCCTGCCCTCGGCCAGCCGGTCGAGCGCCTCCTGCACCTGGCGCTCGGTCTCGGTGTCGAGCGAGCTCGTCGCCTCGTCCAAAACCAGGATCGGCGGGTTCCGGAGGATCGTCCGCGCGATCGCGATCCGCTGCTTCTCGCCCCCGGAGAAGCGGTAGCCGCGCTCGCCGACGACGGTCTCGTAGCCGTCCGGGAGCGCCGCGATCACGTGGTGGATCCGCGCCGCCTCCGCGGCCGCCTGGATCTCCTCGTCGGTCGCGTCGGGCTTGGCGAAGCTCAGGTTCTCTCGCACGGTCGCATGGAAGAGATACGTCTCCTGCGAGACGACGCCGACGAGCCTGGCGAGTGCGTCGAAGGTCAGGTCGCGGACGTCGACCCCGCCGATCGCGACCGCGCCGCGGTCGACGTCGTAGAGCCGCGCCGCCAGGTAGCCCACCGTGGTCTTGCCCGCGCCCGTCTCGCCGACGATCGCGGTGCGCGTCCCGGCCGGCACCGTGAAGCTCACGTCCTCGAGCGTCCACTCGGCGCCGTACCTGAACCAGACGTGCTCGTACGAGACATCGCCGGCCTCGGTCAGCTCGACGGCGCCCTCCTTCTCCTCGATCTCGACCGGCAGGTCGAGGTACTCGAAGATCCGGTCGAACAGCGCGAGCGAGGTCTGCACGTCGACGCCGACCGAGAGCAGCGAGCCGACCGGGAACAGCAGCCGCGTCTGCAGCGTCGTGAACGCGACCAGGGTGCCGATCGTGATCGCGGTCGAGCCGTGCGCGTAGGCGAGGCCGCCGATCCAGTAGACGAGGGCGGGCATGATCGCGAAGGTCATCTGGATCGAGGACATCACCCAGCGCCCGGCCATCCGCTGCTGCACCTCGAGCCCGGCAAGGGTGCGCGACTCGCCCTCGAAGCGGTCCGCCAGCTCGTTGCTGCGGCCCATCGTCTTCCCGAGCAGGATCCCCGAGACCGAGAGCGACTCCTGCACGAGGCTCGAGATGTCGGCGAGCGACTCCTGCGTCGACTTGGCGATCTCGCGGCGCTGCCGGCCGACCCGCCGGGTGAGGAGGACGAAGACCGGGACGAGCGCGAACGCGAACAGGGCGAGGCGCCAGTCGAGGAGCAGCATCGCGATCGCGGTCGCGGCGACGGTCGTCACGTTCGAGGTGATCGAGGTCGCTGTCGAGGTGACGACCTCCTGCACGCCGCCGATGTCGTTCGAGATCCGCGACTGCACCTCTCCCGTGCGCGTGCGCGTGAAGAACGCGAGCGACAGCCGCTGCAGGTGCCGGTACACCGCCGAGCGCAGGTCGTGCATCACGTTCTGGCCGACCTGGTTCGAGAAGAGCGTCTGGACGACACCGAGCACCCCGGTGACGATCGCGATCAGGATCATCCCGCCGGCGAGCAGCGTCAGCTGCTTCGTGTTCTTGTCCGGGATCGCGGTGTCGAGGATCGCGCGGAGCAGGAAGGGCGAGACGACGCCGAGCGCGGAGGAGAACACGATCAGCGCGAGCACCGCGGAGAGCTTCCGCCAGTAGGGGCGGAAGAGTCGCGCGACGCGGCGCATGTTCGCCTTGCGGACGGCGGGATCCGCCGGCCGCTCGGGCTTCTCCTGCGTCATGAAGTTGCGAAAGCCGGGCATCCCGACAGCGTACGTTCCGCCGTCGGGCTCACGCCGTGCCGCGGCGGAGCGCGTTACCGATCGTGCGCACGCGGCCGAGCCCGGCCGGCGCAGCGCCGGGTGCGTCGGCGATCACGAACGTGAGACCGTCGCTGAAACCCACGTCGCGAATCGTGAAGCCGTCCTTGACGAGCAGCCCGCGCAGCACCTGCGGCGCGTTCGCCGGCCCTTCGGTCAGTGCGACGAACGGTGCCCCGGTCGTTCCCCAGAGCGA
>Ga0335080_10001676_pt1 | contig 21870 bp, 15 predicted proteins | sample Lox_Sample_34_FD_206720 | JGI IMG/M metagenome (GOLD analysis project Ga0335080, IMG submission 206720) | Soil microbial communities from Loxahatchee National Wildlife Refuge, Florida, United States - Lox_Sample_3.4 | ecosystem: Environmental > Terrestrial > Soil > Wetlands | place: USA...
CGCCCGCGCGCACGAGGCCGTGAGCTTTCTCGCGTTTTGGCCAGCTCGGTGACCAGTTTGATGCGCTGTGCCTCGCCGCCAGAGAGGGTCGGGCTCTGCTGCCCCAGAGTGATGTAACCGAGTCCTACGTCCTGCAGCAGCTTCAGCGCATGATGGATGCGGTGAGCGGAGAAGAACTCCGCTGCTTCATCCACGCTCATCGCGAGCACGTCTCCGATGCTCTTGTCCTTGAAACGCACCATCAGCGTCTCAGGAGAGAAGCGTACGCCGCCGCACGCTTCGCATGCGATCTTCACATCGGGAAGGAAGCTCATCGCGATCGTCTTCAGCCCCTGGCCTTCGCACGATTCGCAGCGGCCGCCTGCGGTGTTGAACGAGAAGCGCCCCGGACCATAGCCGCGCATGCGCGCTTCGGTGGTCTCGGCGAACATCTTGCGGATCGCATCCCAGAAGCCGACGTAGGTCGCCGGGCACGAGCGCGGCGTCTTGCCGATCGGCGTCTGATCCACCTCCAGAATGCGGCCAACCTGATCCCAGCCGCGGATCTCTCTACATCCGTAGAACGGAATGTCGCTCTTGTGCCTGTGGCCGCCAAGGCGTTGCACCATATTCTCATGCAGCACGTCTCGCGCGAGCGTGCTCTTGCCGCTGCCGGACACACCCGTTACGACGATCAGCCGCGCCAGGGGAATTCGCACGTCAACGTTCTTGAGGTTATGCAGGCGCGCGCCCATGACGTCGATGCGCGGAATGTTGCGATCCACTGCTCGGCGAGGCTGGAGCGGGTGTCTAAGCGGGGAGGACAAGAACCTACCCGTGATCGACTCCGGTTGGAGCGTCAACGCCTCGGCCGAACCCTGTGCCACGACTTGGCCCCCTCTCGTTCCCGCCCCTGGACCCAGATCGATCACGTGCTCGGCGTGTCGTATGGTGTCCTCGTCGTGCTCCACGACAACCAGCGTGTTGCCCTTGGACTCAAGCTTCGCCAGCGTATCCAGCAGGATCCGGTTGTCACGCGGATGCAGACCAATGGTCGGTTCATCCAGGACGTAGCACACACCGCGGAGGTTGGAGCCGAGCTGGGAAGCGAGCCGGATGCGCTGAGCTTCGCCGCCCGAGAGCGTCGGTGCCGAGCGATCCAACGACAGGTACGAGAGTCCGACATCGCGGAGAAAGGACAGACGTGCCTTCAGCTCCGCAAGAATGTCGCGCGCGATTTCGCCCTCTCTCCCTTCCATACGGAGATCCTGGAAGAAGCGCTCGACCGAGGCTACCGGCAACGTGGTGATGTCCGCGATGGACTGCCCGCGAAAGCGCACGTGCAGTGCTGTGGGGTTCAATCGCTTGCCTGCGCACGAGGAGCAGGCTTCGTCGACTTCGAGCCACTCCAGCCACGAGTCGAGCACATGGTCCTCGGTACCGGTCTTCTCGCGCTCCGCATCCCAGCCGATGCCGCTTAGCTTCAGGCCGGTTCCATAGCACGCCTCGCACCAGCCGTGCTTGGAGTTGAAGGAGAACAGGCGCGGATCGAGCTCCGGAAAGCTCTTACCGCAGGACGGGCAAGCGCGCTTGGTGGAGAAGGTAGTTTCGCGCACCATCGCTGCGCCCTGCATAAGTCCATCGAGCGGTGCGACGACTTGCACCACGCCCTTGCCAAAATCGAGTGCGCGTGCAAGCGCTTCGCGTAGTGTCGCCTCATTCGCTGGGTCGACCACCATATCGGCGACCGGTAGCTCAATGCTGTGTTCCTGGAACCGGGACAGGCGAGGCCACTTTCCGGTGGGCAGGAACTCGCCGTCCACGCGCAGGTGCGTGTATCCCTTGGCCGCCGCCCATTTGGCGAGATCCGTGTAGTAACCTTTGCGCGCAACGACGAGCGGCGCCATCAATCCAACGTGCACTCCGCGGCACTCGCGTAACAATCGAGCGGCGATCGCATCGAAACTCTGGGGCTCAATCGCTACGTCGCAATCGGGGCAGTGCTGGGTCCCCAGCTTGACGAAGAGCAGTCGCAGGAAGTGATAGAGCTCGGTCAACGTGGCGACCGTGCTCTTCCGGCCGCCCCGGCTCGTACGCTGCTCGATCGCCACTGTCGGCGGGATGCCGAAGATCGCGTCTACGTCCGGACGCGTCGTCGGCTGAACGAACTGTCGCGCGTAGGCGTTGAGCGATTCGAGGTAGCGCCGTTGGCCTTCGGCAAAAATGATGTCGAACGCGAGGGTGCTCTTGCCGCTGCCGGATACCCCGGTGATCACCGTGAACTTCTCGCGCGGAATTTCGACGTCGAGATTCTTGAGGTTGTGCTCGCGGGCGTTGTGGATCCGTATCGCTGGTGGCGCACGGGGCGGTAGATACGCGGCCGTACCCGCCTCCGAAGCGACCAGAGTGCTCTCGAGCTTCAGTTGACTGAGCGCACCTTGATAGCGCTTCAGCGCAACGCCGGTGTGAGACCGTGCGGTCGCCTCAACCTCGGCGGGCGTGCCGACGCACACCACTTCTCCGCCGCCGTCGCCGCCCTCCGGGCCGAGGTCGATGATCCAGTCTGCGGCGCGCATGACGTCAAGGTTGTGCTCGATCACGACTAGCGAATGGCCCGCCGCGATGAGCTGCCGGAACGCTCCCAGCAGCTTGGCGATGTCGTCGAAGTGCAGCCCGGTAGTGGGTTCGTCGAACAGGAACAGAGAGCCACGACCCGCATGAGCGAAACTGGCGCTGACGCGCCTCGGTGATGACGATGAGTTCGTTGCTTGGGCGAGATGTCCCGCCAGCTTGAGCCGCTGTGCCTCGCCGCCTGAAAGCGTCGGCACGGGTTGGCCCAGCTTCAGGTATTCCAGACCGACGTCAGCTAGCGGCCTGAGTACCGCGAGTACTTCGCGCTGGTCGGAGAAAAATGCCACCGCTTCGGAGACCGTCATCTCGAGCACGTCTGCGATCGATCGGCCGGTCTTGGATCCCTGGCCGAGCAGGGTAACTTCGAGCACCTCGTCGCGGTAGCGCTTACCGTCGCAATCGGGGCAGCGCAGATACACGTCGGACAGGAACTGCATCTCCACATGTTCGAAGCCGTTCCCGCCGCAGGTCGGGCAGCGGCCGTTACCCGAATTGAAGCTGAACGTTCCCGGCTTGTAGCCGCGCTCCCTCGCCAGCGGCTCTTTGGCGAACAGCTGGCGGATGGCGTCGAAAGCACCCACGTAGCTGGCCGGGTTGGAGCGGGTGGTGCGGCCGATGGGCGTTTGATCCACCATGATCACGTCGGCGATACGCTCGTGACCTAGCACGGCGCGGTGCACGCCGGGAGCCTCGGTCGGCTTGCCTTTGTGCTTGCGCAAGGCGGCGTACAGGACATCCTGCACGAGCGTAGATTTGCCCGATCCGCTGACACCAGTGATACACACGAGACGCTGCAGCGGGATCGTGACGTCGATGCTCTTCAGATTGTGGTCTGCGGCCCCGAGGATCTCGATGCAACCGGCATTCGTCACTGCAGACGCCGAGGAATTACCCGGAGCGTCGCCAACGCGCTTGCGCCCTGCCAGATAGTCGGCCGTCAGGGTCGATGCGCGCGCCAGGTCGGAGGGAGCGCCCGAGAAGACCATCTGACCGCCGCGTTCCCCGGGCCCCGGCCCCATGTCCAGAATGCGATCGGCTTCCAGCATGATCTGTGGGTCGTGCTCCACCACCACCAGCGAGTTTCCTGCGTCGCGCAATCGTTTCATCACATCGATCACCCGTCCCATGTCGCGAGGATGCAGGCCGATCGAGGGCTCATCCAGGACAAAAAGCGTGTTGACGAGCGACGTGCCGAGCGCAGTGGTGAGGTTGATGCGTTGCACCTCGCCGCCCGACAAAGTGCGCGACTGGCGGTCGAGCGTGAGATAGCCGAGTCCCACTTGATTCAGATAATCGAAGCGGGCGCGGATCTCCTTCAGGAGCAGGTCGGTTGCTTCGTCCAGAGGTTCTGGTAAATGGACGCGTCTAAGGAATTCTCGCGACCGATCGATCGGCAGCAACATGACATCGTGCACCGTCAGCCCGGGCAATGACCGCAGGGTCTCATCGGGCAGCACTAGCTCGTGCGGACGGAAACGTTTTTCTGGCGCAAGCACCGCGTCGGCGTCCGTGGCTGTGCCCAGGCGCCAGAGGAGAGCGTCGGCTTTCAAACGCGCGCCATCGCAGGTCGTACACGCCGTATAAGCACGATATTTCGAGAGAAGCACGCGGATGTGCATCTTGTAGCTCTTGCTCTCGAGCCACGCGAAGAAACGGCGTACGCCGTACCACTTGCCCGGCCACGACTTCTTCCAGCTGATCCACTCCGGATCGCCTTCCAGCACCCAGTGCCGATGCGCCTCCGACATCTCGCGCCATTGCACATCCATAGGCACGCCGCGCTTCGGAGCGTACTTCGTAAGGTCATCCTGGCATTCGCTGAAGCTCGGCGTCTGCCACGGTTTGATTGCTCCCTCGCGCAGGGTCTTTGACTCGTCCGGGATGACCAGCCCGAAGTCGATGCCGATGATGCGGCCGAAGCCGCGGCAGGCTTCGCAAGCTCCGATCGGCGAATTGAACGAGAACAGGCTCGGAGTGGGCTCGCGATAGTGAATATCGCAGTCGGCGCAGTGGAGATCGGACGAGAAGCGCCAAGCTTCGTGACTCGTGATTCCTGGCTCGTGATTCGCGGCTGCCCCATTGGCGTCGTTCTGATCGCCCAGCGGGTGAACGTCGACTCTTCCTTGCCCCACACGCAGTGCGGCTTCGAGCGCTTCGATGACCCGCGTGCGCTCGACACCTGACAGCCGGAAGCGATCCTGCACGATTTCCAGCAAGTCCCTCTTCGGAACGTGGACTCTCGTGTAGCCCTGCTGTTCGAGAAGCTGCCGCACCTCGGCCTCGGAGAAGTTCTTCGGGACCGGGACCGGGAAAGTGACCACTAGCCTCGGGTCGCCTGCGGCTTCCGCTCGGCGCGTGAGCTCGGCGAAGATGGTATCGGGGGAGTCGCGCCGGACAGGTCGACCGCAGCCGCGGCAGTAGAGCTGCGCCGCGCGCGCGAACAACAGCTTCACGTGGTCGTTCAGCTCGGTCATCGTGCCGACCGTGGAGCGGGAGGTCCGCACCGGGTTGGTCTGGTCGATGGCGATGGCCGGCGGGATGCCGTCGATGAGGTCGACCTGCGGCTTGTCCATACGGTCGAGGAATTGCCGCGCGTAGGGCGAGAAGGTCTCCACGTAACGGCGCTGGCCTTCGGCGTAAAGCGTGTCGAACACCAACGACGACTTGCCTGACCCGGACACGCCAGTGACAACCACCAGCTGGTTCAACGGGATGGCGAGATCGAGGTTCTTCAGGTTGTTCTGGCGTGCGCCCTGGACGTGAATGGCGTCGCGCGTGTGATCCGGCAGATTGATATCTCGGAGCTTCATTCGACAGGAAGGGTTAATCGCACCACGGCGACCACACCGCGCACTACGCAGTGCGGTGCATCATTGTACAACTCGCGTGCAGTGCCGCGACCCGCGGTCGATCGATCAAGGGTCAAGTTTCCCGCTGATCCGCAGCCTGCCAGGGAATTGTTGGTCTTGCTCGGGGTCCTCGCGTAATCCGCGGTTTGCACAGGTATCATTGGCATTTCGCTGCGGCGTGGGTGCCGCTTCCACAGGATTGGCGTCGCGCGTTGAATCCGGGCACGCCGACTCAATGTGAAGCGGTGGCGTACAGCCACGCGGCCTTTTCAGCGATTCTTTCCCTTTTTCCATCACGGACCTGTCCGTTCACCTCCAAGTCATGCGGGCGATACCTCCAATCACTCAGGCGTTGATCATCGTCAACGTGCTGTTCTATCTGCTGCAACTCGTTACGGGCACGCTTCTCATCGGCTCTTTTGCGCTGTGGCCGGTGGCCAGAGGTTTTGACGGTGGTTTCGACGGCGGCCCGCACTTTCAGATCTGGCAGCTAGTGACCTATGCGTTCTTGCACGGCAGCACAGCCCATTTGTTCTTCAACATGCTCGCGTTGTTCATGTTCGGCTCCGATATCGAGCGCCTGTGGGGCGGCCGGCGTTACCTGACGTACTACTTCGTATGTGTGATCTCTGCTGCACTGGCACAACTGCTGGTAGCGCGGATGGCTGGCGGTGTTGGCTATCCCACCATTGGCGCTTCAGGAGGCGTGTTCGGCCTGCTGCTGGCCTTCGGCATGATCTTTCCGCGGCGAATGGTCATGCTGCTGTTCCCGCCGGTCCCGATGCCGGCGTGGCTGCTGGTCACGTTGTATGGGGCGTTTGAGCTGCTGCTAGGGGTTACGGGCACGCAGGCCGGTGTCGCGCATTTTGCGCACCTCGGCGGGATGGCCGGCGGCTTCGTGATGATTCAGTACTGGCGCGGGCGGCTGCCGATCAAACCCGGGCGGTGGTGATCTCGCTTCACACCGAGTCGACGATACGAGCGTTCCTCCCGCTTGGGCCGCGTCCCACTTGACCGCACGGCGGACACGGCTGCAAACTGCCGGCTCGGGAGAGAGGTGGCAGGGGGGTAGATGAGAACAGCAATAACAATAGCAACTCCCGTGGGCCAAGGGCTGAAGCAAGTCGCGGCGCTGGCGCGCGAGATCGTCGGCATCAACTCGTGCACGGCTCAATCGAGGGGAGACTGTCAAGCGCATCGCCACGACCCCCATGTCGCTCACCAACTCCGCAACAAGGGTGCCTCAAGTTCATGTTGAGATCTTTCGGAGCACGCGAACAATCTGAAGTGGTTTGCGTGTTTGCAGCGCGGCAGGTGAAGTAAAAATACAACTGAGGAGGAGAAGGAAATGAGAATACCAATTTATGCGGCAGTACTCGCATTAGCTGTAGGGGCCGTTTCGTGGCCTGGCTTCGCTCAGGAGAAGGCAGAGCCGGGTGGTCGTGCAGGGAAATGGCTTACACGCACGCCCGTAACGCCGGACCCGAGCAAGATCGTGGTTCCCCCTGGATACAAGGTCTCGGTGTTCGCCGCTGGCCTCGATACGATCACGTCTCTCACTGTCGATAAGAACGACAACGTCTGGGTCGCCATTTCGGGCAACACTTTCGGCTACCCGCCGACGGGCATCGACAAGCCCCACGTGAAGATCTTCGACAAATCCGGCAAGTTGATCCGCGACCACGTCGGTCTGGGCATGTTCAAGTCTTTCGCCCTGAACGAGATCGGTTATTGCGCAGAGAACGGCCGCACCTATGTTGGCGACTACAGCTACGGCATCTGGGAAATCGACGGCGTGAACGGTACACCGAAGCTGATCATGAACGAGGTGCCGATCGGTGACCACGCGCTGGGCGGCATCATCTGCCACGATGGTTGGCTCTACTATGCAGTGGGTGCACCGACAAATTCGGGCTTCTCGGATCCGGACATCCATGGCTGGACGGATGCAACCGATCCTTACTGGGTAAAGCGCACGCCCGCGGGAGTACCTCCTCTGCCGCGCGATCCACCGTGCCGCGACATCGTGCTGACCGGGTTGAATATCCGCGACAGCCAGGGCAACCTCACGGGCGCGTACCTGCCCAAAGGCACGCCTTCCAAGCCAGGCCAGGTGATCCCGGCGCAAAAACCTTGCGGCGGCTCGATCAACAGGGCGAAGCTGAAACCCGACAGCAGCTACACCCGCGACGACTGGGAATTGTATGCGATGGGGTTCCGCAACATGTCCGGTCTCGCCTTCGGACCCAAGGGATCGCGGTTTGAAAGCGCCCTGGTGGTCAGCGACAACGGAATGAACGACAAAGGCAATCGCCGTGTAGCCAACGGCTCCGAGAAACTCTGGGTCGTGACCGAGCAGGGACAGGACGCAGGTTTTCCCGACAAGGAAGGTCCGAACTTCGTGAACATCAAGCGCTACGGTCCTGACGTCTATCGCGGGAATAACTTCGACAGCACGCGGCCGAATCCCCAGCTGTACATCGGGGACAAGCCATATGTTCCGAAGCTGCCTCCGTATCGCTTCATCGACCATTCGATCGGAGTTCGGGGCACGCCGCTGATCGTGGCCAACCCCAACCCGAACGGCTACATCAATCCTGTGATGGAGTGGGACACCAACAACCCGATGGACGGGATAGCGTGGGCGCCAAAGGCCTTCGGTGCTGGCGACGATACGCTCTTCGCCGCCGTGTTCGGGATCATCGATAACGGTCCGGAGAGCCTGACGCCGATGTGGCCGGTGATCGTGAAAGTCCAATTCCTGAATCCGACCGGCGTCAAGTGGTCGATCTTCGCCCACAACATCGAACCCGGCCCCAATGGCTATCAGAAGAAAGAAAACCGGGGTGGATTCGAGCGCACCAACGACGTCGAGTTCAGCATGGACGGCAAGACCATGTACGTTGCCGACTACGGCGAGCTCTACGTGAACTACCAGATGGAATCGCCGTTCTACACGACGCCTAAGTCCGCCGTCGTGTGGGCCATCACTAAGGAATAGGTCAAATCAGTTTCTCCCATCTCGGCGGCTGCGGCCGCAGAGATGGGAGTTTCCCATTACGTTTGCCGGTTCTACGTGCGAGTTCTCGCGCGCGCCGACGTTTGCGTAACTAGCGGGCGCTGGAGTGCTTCTGGCGTAATTCCAGAAGAATCGGGTCCAACGCAACGTCCTCGGTATTCACCGTCACTGTGGCCGCAAACGTTCCGTCGTGCAGCGCTCGCAGGTCGTGTAGCACGATGTGCTTGTTCTGGTGAATCATATTCGCGAGCAAAGCATTGAGCCTGTCGCGCACAGCGATGGAGACGCCGGCATCGTCGGGCATTCGCAAGACGCCATCGGGACGCACGCGATACAGGGATTGGTCGGAAGGATGCTGCGGTTCGATCCAGAATCGGCACCAGCCGGCCGAATCACAGCCACGAAATTCGGCCTCCACTGGCCCGGCGTGTGTAACGTGTTGCGCAGAGGAACTCGCGCCAACTGTCACTGCCGCGGACAAAAGGCCGAGGAATGCGACGGTAGCAAAGCGAGCTCGGCAACGTGTTGACCGCGAGAGCATCATTGCAGTCAAGCCGGAGGGCACTCAAAGCGATTCGAGCGCTCAGAGGGGCCGACGGTAAGCGCCTGGAGAAATGCGCCCTTACTTGGTGAACGTCCGAATGTGCGCAACGACCCTTCGGATGTCATCATCGCTCAACCGAGTCTCCCACGCAGGCATGGTAGCTATCTTTCCCATATAGGCCCCGCCCTTCTTGATGATCAGCACCAGATAGTCGTCGGGCACTTGGCTCATGTATTCCTTGTTAGCCAAGGTTGTGATGACGGGACTGAATCCGCCGGCGTGTCCCTCGCCACCATCGCCTCTCGTACCGTGACATCCAGCGCACATCTGCTCGAAGATTTCCTTTCCTGTGCGCGAGTCGCTCTGAGCCATCACTGGCCCTGCCAGGGTAGTCAATAGTGTCGTTATGATTGTGATCGGATACTTCATGCGTCCTCGGAACTTCCATGCCAGACTGGTCGACGAACAAGGACGCAACCGTATCATGTGTCGCGGGGAGGCTCAAGTGCAGTGTCCGATGCGAGCACAGAGCCCGGACCACGGTCGAATTTCAGTTGGTATGGTGCGTAGCGCAACAGAGATGTTCAGCTGAAATGGCAGGTTGCCGAGGTGTAACCTGGTCGAGCGGCGACGGTTCTGAGCGCATGTCGGCCGTTCTGCGGCAGCTATGTTTGGGAATTTCTCCCGCTCCGCCTCGCCTCGAAACTGCCCCTTGGCGCGCCCAAACCGATCTCCCCGGCGGTATACTCCGAGCGAGGAGGTGGAAAACCCTCATGAGCTTACCCACCGTGGTCGAGGAGTTAACAAAGACAGCGGGGCGCGTTTGCGTGACCGCAGAGCTTCGTGCGATTGCATGAGCCTTTCACGCACACTGGTGTTGAACGTTGTCGGCCTCACGCCTGCGCTGCTCGAGCACGCGCCGAATCTGGCTCGCCTCGCGCGGAGCGGCGGAATGCGATCGCTCTCGACGGTGACACCAGCCGTGACTACATCCGTGCAGTCCACCTTCATCACGGGTGGTCTGCCGCGAAACCACGGCATCGTCGCTAACGGCTGGTACTTCCGCGATCTCGCGGAGGTGTGGTTATGGCGGCAGTCGAATCACCTCGTTGAAGGTGAGAAGGTATGGGAGGCGGCGCGGCGCCGCGACCCCGAATTCACCTGTGCCAAGCTGTTCTGGTGGTACAACATGTACTCGTCGGCGGACATCGCGGTCACTCCGCGGCCAATGTACCCTGCCGACGGACGTAAGCTTCCAGACATCTATACCAACCCGCCACAGCTGCGCGACGAGCTGCAGAAGCGACTGGGTCGGTTCCCGCTGTTCAAGTTCTGGGGGCCCGGCGCAGACATCGTGTCCAGCCAATGGATCGGACGCTGTGCTGTGGATGTGTTCGAGCGTTCGCGACCCACGTTGACGTTGGTATATTTGCCGCATCTGGACTACAACCTGCAGCGGTTGGGACCGCATGATGCGCGGATTGCGCGCGACGTTGCCGAAGTCGACCAGATTTGCGGCGAGCTGATCGAAGCGGCCCAACGTGCAGGCGCGCGCGTGATCGCGTTGTCCGAGTACGGAATTACCCCCGTCTCCAATCCTGTGCATATCAACCGTGCATTGCGACACGGTGGATTTATCCGTGTACGCGAGGAGCTGGGGCGTGAGCTGCTCGACGCGGGCGCTTCCACTGCCTTCGCCGTCGCCGATCATCAGATCGCGCATGTCTACGTGTCGAAGCCGGAGCGAGTGCGTGAGGTCAAGGCTCTGCTGGAATCGCTGCCAGGCGTCGAGCGAGTGCTGGACGATCCCGGGAAGCGAGAGGTGGGGCTGGATCATCCTCGCTCTGGCGAACTGGTGGCGATCGCGCGCGCCGACAGCTGGTTCACCTACTACTACTTTCTGGATGACGACCGAGCGCCCGATTTTGCCCGCACGGTAGATATCCATCGCAAGCCCGGGTACGACCCGGTCGAGCTCTTCATCGACCCGCAGCTGAGCATGCCCAAGGCGCGCATCGCCTGGCGCCTGGCGCAGAAGATCCTGGGATTCCGATACATGATGGATGTGATCTCGCTGGATGCACGGCTGGTGAAAGGTTCGCATGGACGGCCTACCGACGATCCAGAGCTAGGACCTCTGCTGATCAGCTCTGTCCCCGAGCTGCTGGCGGAGGGACCGGTCGCCGCCACGAGCGTGAAAGATTTGGTACTTGCTCACGTTTTCGCTTCTTCGGCCGAGCCGGTCAGGCGCGCAGCATGACACCGCGCGAACTGCTCGCCCGCTGGCTGTCCCGTCAGCTTCAAGCCGACGCAACCGCGTGGCTGGAGCAGTCGGCTGCGCAGATCCAGTCGTCGAATAAAGACGCGGATGTTTATCTCACGGTGAGCCTGGTGACGCGCAAGATCGGAAAGGCCGACCTTGCATTGAGCGACACCGATCTGCGCGATGCGAATACGACACGGCCAGGTTGGGACCCGCGCGGTTGGAGCGCAGACCAGGCCGCGCGTGTGCTGCTGGTGCTTGCCATGCAACAGGACCCGTCGCGCCTCGCGCGCGTGTTGGAGCAGTTGTGCAACAGTGCTGATGTGAGCGAGCTGGTGGCGTTCTATCGCGGACTTCCGCTCTATCCCGACCAGCCGCGCTATCTGGCCCGAGCGACGGAGGGACTGCGTACGAACATCAAGTCTGCCTTCGAAGCCATTGCTTTGCGAAACCCATATCCGAACGAGCAGTTTCCCGAGGCGGCCTGGAATCAAATGGTGCTGAAGGCGTTGTTCGTGGGCAGCGCGCTATGGCCGATCATCGGGCTGGATCGGCGCAGCAATCCTGCTCTCGCACAAATGCTGAGCGGCTATGCGCACGAGCGGTGGGCTGCGGGAAGGCCCGTGAGCCCCGAGTTGTGGCGCTGCGTTGGCCCGTATGCCACCGGAACTGCGTTGAAGGATCTCGAGCGCGTGCTGAAAGAAGGAACTGACCCGGAGCGCAGAGCAGCTGCGCTGGCATTGCGTGCGTCGCCCGATCCGGGCGCAAACGCCCTGTTGCAGCGTGACGCGGCGCTGGCAAGGGCCGTTGCCGGCGGCGAGTTGACTTGGGAGCGCGTCGTCGCTCCGGCTTGAACACAATACCGATCGCACGGAGGAATCATGAAATTCATCGATCCGCACATCCACATGAGCGCGCGCACGACCGACGATTACGAGCGGATGGCCGCGGCCGGCATTGTGGCGCTGATCGAGCCGGCGTTCTGGCTCGGTCAGCCGCGTACCAATGCCGGCAGCTACATGGATTATCTGTCGAGCCTGGTCGGATGGGAGCGTTTTCGCGCTGCGCAATTCGGCATTCGCCACTATTGCGCGATCGGGCTCAATGCCAAGGAAGCCAACAACGTCGCGCTGGCCGAAGAGGTCATCGCTCTGCTCCCGCGCTACTTGCTGAAGGAAGGCGTCGTCGCTCTGGGAGAGATCGGTTTCGATGATCAGACGGCTGTCGAGGAGAAGTACTATCGCGCACAACTGGACATGGCCAAAGAGCTGGACATGGTGGTCATGGTCCATACACCGCATCGGGACAAGAAGGCCGGAACGGTCCGCAGCATGGAGATCGCGCTAGAGCAGGGTCTGGCGCCGGGACGCGTTATCATCGACCACAACAACGAGGAAACGGTTGAAGACGTGCTGGAGCGCGGGTTCTGGGCCGCATTCACGCTCTACCCACACACCAAGATGGGAAACGAGCGCATGGTCGAGATCGCTCGTCGTTACGGCTCCGAGCGCATCATCATCGACTCGAGCTCGGACTGGGGCGTGTCGGATCCTATGGCGGTGCCCAAGACCGCACGCTTGATGCTCGACCGCGGAATTTCGGCGGAGGACGTGGAGAAAATCAGCTATCGCAACGCGCTCGCCGCTTACGGCCAGACCGGTCAGATGGCAGAGAAGGACTGGCTGGATCCGGCGGACATAGACCAGCGCACCCTGTTCGAGGGCAATTCGGTCTTGCGCGGGCAGCAACCGCGCGTCGATGAGCTGCAGCAAATCCCCGAGCGCATCAAGGATCTCGTGTTCAAGTAATCAACGGCCACCAAAACTATAGCGAGCGAGGTCCTTCCCTCCGTTAGGGAGGGCGAGGGCGGAGTGCTTTCACCCGTCGTTCCGCGACCCCCTGCAGACCATGAGAGACAAGACAAAGAGTACTTCAACGGTGATCGAGCCGGGCGCGTTCAGCGCCGTGTACCACCAGCGCTTTGCGGTGGACTACGACTACCCGGTACATTTCACCCACGACCTGTTCGCGCGCGACAACTGCGTGTTCGTCGATGCCCTGTCGCGCAAAGAGCCCAACAAGCGTCACCGCTTCCTCGCGCTCATCGATGCCGACGTGGCCGCCAGCTGGCCCGGCCTGGCCCACGACATCTGCGCCTACGCCGAGCACCATGGCGAGCGCCTGCAGCTGCTGGCCCATCCCGAGACCATCGTCGGTGGCGAACAAGTCAAGCATGACCCCGAACTGGTCACCCGCCTGCAGCGCCGGCTGCTCGAGCTGGGGGTGGACCGCCACGCCTACGTCGTGGCCATCGGCGGGGGCGCTTTTTTGGACATGGCCGGCTTTGTGGCCGCCACCGTCCACCGCGGCGTGCGCCACGTGCGGGTACCCACCACCGTGCTGGGGCAGAACGACTCGGGGGTCGGCGTAAAGAATGGCGTCAATGCCTTTGGCGTCAAGAACTTCGTGGGCACCTTCGCGCCCCCGTTTGCCGTGCTCAACGACGCCAGCTTCCTGCGTACCCTGCACCCGCGCGACCGCATTGCCGGCATCGCCGAAGCCGTCAAAGTCTCGCTCATCCGCGACCGCATCTTCTTCGAATGGCTCGAAACCCAGGTCGATGCTTTGCACGCCTGTGCGCCCGAGTCCATGGCGCGCATGATCCGCCGCTGCGCCGAGCTGCACATGCGCCAGATCGCCCATGGCGGGGATCCGTTCGAGACCGGCAGTGCGCGGCCGCTGGACTATGGGCACTGGTCGGCACACAAACTTGAGGCGCTGACCGCACACGAGCTACGGCACGGCGAAGCGGTCGCCATCGGCATCGCGCTGGACAGCCGCTACTCGGTGCAGATCGGGATGCTGCCCGCGGGAGAGGAAGAGCGTATCTTCGCTGTGCTCAAGCGACTGGGTTTCTACCTCTGGCATCCGGCCTTGGAGACACGGGACGCCAAGGGTCGGTGGCTCCTACAGGGAGGGCTGGATGAATTCCGCGAGCATCTGGGCGGAGAGCTGACCATAACGCTGCTGCGTGAGATCGGCCGCGGCGAAGAGGTGCACGTCATGGACGAGGCCGAGATCCTGCGTGCGATTGCCTGGCTGCGTCACAAGGAAACAGGACGATAGCGCTGGGTCGGACCCTGTGCGCAGGGACTGGGACGGTCTGACTGCGTGCTCTTTCTTTTCAGCAGCGCGCAGTCAGCCAGTACGGGAGCAGCGACAGCGGCTTCAAGGCCACTGTCGCTTAAGCGCTGAGGCGGCAAGCCACCGCTACTGATGAGTGCTGGCATGGTTAGCCTTCATGAACGCTTTGATCTCGTCCATGGATACTGTGCCGTCCTTGTCGGTGTCGATTGCGTCGAAGTTTTTGGCTACACGCGGCATCGCTTTAGCCTCTTCCTTGTCGAGAGTACCGTCATTATCTCCGTCCGCCTTCTTGAACGCCGCTTCGCCCTTCTCGTGCATGGCTTTCTTTGCCTGCTTCATGGACGCCTTGATCTCATCCATCGACACCGTACCGTCCTTGTCGGTGTCGATTGCGTCGAAGTTTTTGGACACGCGCGGCAGCGCCTTTGCTTCTTCCTTGTCCAACGTGCCGTCGTTGTCTTTGTCGGCGGCCTTGAAAGCGGTTTCCAGTTTGTCCGTGTTGTCCGCGAGCACGACGCCCGGCAAAGCGAGCACGGCGGCAAGAGCGAAAGCGGAACTAATGAGGCGGGTCTTCGACATGATGGGCTTCCTTGAATTCGTAGAAACAACAAGGTCACGCGCATACCGCACTGGTGCTTCATCGTGCGGCTCACGTGTTGGGAATTATGACTGGGTTTACCCGGGAAGGTTTCGTATATCTGTCGGGAGATTATCCCGACGTGTTGGGCCATTTTCCCAAATCTTTGGGAGATTTTCCCGGCTGCTACCTTCCGGCAGGCCGGCAACCGCGCCGGATCTTGTGCGCTGGCCAACTCAATGAAGACAAGCTAATGGACTCTATCTGGATCGCATGCGAAGATGCGACGGAGGTCAATCCTTCTTCTTCAAGCTGCGCACGTAGGCGATGATCTTGAGCATCTGGTCCTGGCTGATGCGCTTGCTGAACGGCTGCATTGCCCCAGCGGCGCCGCCGTAGATCACCTCGAACATCCCTACGTCGCTCGACACGCGGTCGTAGGTGAAGCTGTCTCCAACCAGACTGGGCCCGATGCGTCCAGTGCCGTCCGGCAGGTGGCAGCCCTGACACCAACTAAGGTATAGCTGCTTGCCTTCCGCGAGGACCTTTCCATCGCCGGCGTAGAGGTTCCGACCCGTCGCGTGGAACGTCTTGACGGCATCGGTCAAAATTTCTCCAGGCTTCGCTCGGACGTCTAATGGGCTGTCGTCGAAGGCGTTGCGGAATTCGATAGAACCTTGTGCGGGTGCGCCAACGGATGCGATCGCCATCGCGCACGCGCCGGCGATCGCGATTCTCCAGCAGGGGAGATCTAGCATCGTTGGATATGCGCGACGCCCGCGCCGGAGGGGCCGCGAGCGTCGCGCGTATGAAAGGCTATCTATCGCGAACGAGTCTTTGCTGTCTCGGCGCCAGATGGTACATCGCTGGCTCCGACCAACCGCCATAGCGCTCCCGGCGGATTCGAAGTTGCTCCCCTGTCATCGGTGTAGAAGCAGTAGCAGTTGACGGCCAATACCGAGCCGTCCTGGTCGCTGTTACCCCCGGTGAATTGCAGAGCGGTGTGCAGCAGTTCCTGCATCTGCCACTTCTTCGCCGCCTTATCCCAGCCCACGCCCCAAACTCTTCCCGAACACCAGTCGCCCGCGATGAATACGCCGTCCATGTTTGCATAATTGGCGACGCCGAGCCCCGTCACCGAACAACCCCAACCGTCCTTGAGTTTCGTTGCGCCAGGATAAGGCTCTTGATGCGGATACTCGGCGACGGGCAGCACTCCAACGATCGGACACACGTCGTTCGGACCCAGGGTCGGGTGGCAATGAGACGCCTGATTGTGCTTCCACCCGTAATTCTCTCCGCCCTTGCTCGAACGCGGCTGCCAGTCGATCTCTTCCCAGTGGTTCTGGCCGACGTCGCCGATCCACAAGTCCCCGGTCTTCGGATCGAAGCTGAACTGCCAGGGATTGCGCAAGCCGTAGGCCCATATCTCCGGTCGAGCGCCGATCTTGATCTTGGAGAAGCCTTCCTCGGTGATGCCGAACAGGCTCATCATCCGGTCCTTCGAGGCGGCGAGGAAGGGATTGTCGTGGGGAATGGTATACGCCGGGTTCTCTTCCTTCGTATCCACGTTCACGCGCAGCATCTTGCCCCACAGCGTTGTCAGACTCTGGCCCGCGTCGAGCGGATCGCCTTCCCATCCCGCATCGCCCTTGCCGACATACAGGTAACCGTCCGGTCCGAACACGATCTTGCCGCCGTAGTGGTTGTAGTAAGGCTGCGGGATATTCAGGATCACTTTTGCCGTCTTGTTGAATTGCTCGGTCGTGACCTGGTTCGAGTTTGCTGGATCGACGGTGAAGCGCACGATCAAATTTGCGCCGTTGAACGGAACCGACGCGAATGACACGAATGCGTAGCCGTTGCTCTTGAACTTCGGGTGAAACGCGATCGACCACAACCCCTGTTCGACGAATACAGTCTGCACTTCCGTCCCGAGCGGGTTGATCTTGGTCAGATCGAGGAACGGCTCAGGCAATACATTGCCGTCTTTTGTCACTACTTTGATGCGGCCTACGCGCTCGACGACGAACAGCCGCCCGGTGCCGTCGAATGCAGAAGCGACGCCAACCGGGTCGTTGAACCCGTCGGCAATCTTGACCAGCGCGATCTTCGGGTTTCCTGTGAGCGTGCCGCCGGGCCTTGCGACCTGATCCGGCGCCTTGGGAATCGTTTGACTGGCGACGGGCAATGCAACCACCAATCCCATCGACGCAACCAAAGCTGATATGAGTCTGAGCATGCCTCCTCCCTTGTGTGGGTTCATGAAATCGTGTGATCCCCGTGGCGACGGGTGCCCGCACGAACCACCAGACGGCATCGCCGGTCCTGCTTGGAAGAGCTGCGGGCTGGGGTGGGGCCCGGCTGCACGCGAAGCACCATGGCGATACAACACGCGCACGATAGGTTGAGGCGCCACATGGCGACAGGGAAAAGTTCCCGCGACACCCGGGCGTATACCCGGGCTTCGCACCGCTGAGGGTAGGCAGTCGGGGGCCAGCCAATCCCGGGTCGCGAGGGCGAAGCTCAGAGGGTGCTTGGCGATGCTTCGCCTATCGTGACGCTGTCGTTGTTCATGGCGGTGTCACCAGCATCGCGGCGCTCAACGGCACTGTTTCATTGTTTCAGCAGGACTCCCAAAACTTCAGCTCGACCCTCATCACCAGTCAGGCGAATGCGCTGTGGCCTTATGCTCGTATCATCAAGGTCGATACGCGCGTCGTCGGTCTTGCAGAACATCGCGCAGGCGAGATCTACGTCCTCACTAACGAGACGCTCGGGCCATACGGGACCACCGGAAAGGTGTTTCGCCTGACGCCGCGTCCGCAGTAACCACGCATCAGGTACCGGTGGCCATGACCGGCGTCGCCGTTCAATGGGCGGCTGGATTCGCGCCAGCAGGCGCGTCATTGTCCACGCGTCGCAGCGACACGATAGCGGCGATGACCGTCCACATCTCTTCTTCCGACAGCGTGCCGTTCCAGGCCGGCATCAGTTTGCCGCCTCTCTTGCGTCCGTATTTGATCGTCGCGATCATGGAGTCCGTTGTGAGGTCAGTGCGGTTGCGCAATGGCGGACCCTTGTAGCCGCGTCCGGCGCTGCCGTGGCAGTAACCGCCGCAGGTACTGTTGAGCGTCTCCATTCCCTTCTCGATCACTTGAGGATCGCGCAGATCGACGCCGGCGCTCTTCGCCGGTGGCGGGATGTCGGTGTCGCTGTCGGCTCTACCGCCGGCAACCGGGAGCGCGAGCGCGACGGCAACCAACAGAAGGGCCTGCGGAAGTTTGCTCATCGAAGGATGAGACGGAAGTGGAGTGCGCCCCCTTCGTCCAAGTTTGCGGTTTATCGCGGGACCTTGAATGCGAACAGCGTTGCTCCAGCGGGGAATTCGGCTACCTCAGGATAGATCTGTGCAGTTACTCCCTGTAGCGCCGATCCGATACCGCTGGGCACCAGGATGTACTGCTCTCCGCCGGCCATGTAGCTGATGATCCCCCCGCGCGAGCCCGAGCCCATGTTGAACTTCCACAACTCCTTGCCGCTGTCGGCGCTGTAGGCATGCACATAGCCCTTCATGTCACCGCTGAAGACCAGCCCGCCCTTGGTGGACAGGATGGTAGAGAGGCGCGGATATTTGTCTGTAACGGACCACTTTTTCTTGCCGGTCAGCGGATCCCACGCGTCAACGGCGCCGTAGGCTTGGTCACCGGGAGGATGAACCCATTGCAGGTCAGCCCCGGCGTACCAAGCAGGGACGGGTGTCATCTTGGGCTTTTCCGGCCGGGTCTTGGCCTGCTCGCACATCTCCTGCCGCGAATTGAACCAGACTCCGGTGTCGGGATTGTACGAGCCCGCGTTCCAGCTTCGCCCACCGCCCATCGACGGGCAGAACACATTGTTCGGCAGGGTGATGGGGGATTGGCGACCGATCAGCTCGCCGGTCTTGGGGTCGACGGTCTTGACGAAAGTGACATGCTTGTTGATCGTCCACACATTCTCGATCTTGCCGTTGGTGCGGTCGTAGATATAGACGAACCCGCTCTTGGCCTGATGCAGCATCAGCTTCTTGTCGCCCTGATTGATGAACACGAACTCACCCAGCGTGGAGTCGAAGTCCCAATCGTCGTGCGGGTGCTCCTGGAAGTACCACACCAGCTCGCCGGTTTCCGGGCGCAGCGCTAGCACGGAGGAGCTGTATAGGTTGTCGCCCGGTCGCGCCCCGACCCCGTTCTTGCGCAAATACCCCTTCGGACCCTCCGTATACGGTGCCCAGTCGAACCACGGCGAGGGATTGGAGGTGCCGTAGTAGATCAGATCGAGCTCGGGATCGTAGCTACCGACGTGCCACGCGCCCACGCCAGCGTACTTCGCGCTCGATTCGCCGAAGTCGGTCATGCCCCAGTGTTCGTCGCCCTCCAGGACCGGATCGAAATACCAGACCTTTTGGCCGGACTTTTGATCTACGCCGAAGATGCCGCCATGGCGAGCGGGAATACCGCCCTGCGTCGAGCCGTAGATCACCTTGTCCTTTACCGCCAGCGGCGGTGAGGTGAACATGCAGCCGCAGTCCATCGTGTCGACCAGCTGCGTCTCCCACACCGGTTTGCCGGTTTTCTGATCCAGCGCGATGGCGCGCCCGTCGATCGTGCCGATGAAGACCTTGCCGTTGGCTACGGCGACGCCGCGCGCGGTCGGTGCAGTCGGAAGCTGTTCTACGCCGTCTTTGATCTTCGGATAGTAGTGCCAGATCTCGTCGCCGGTCCGGCCGTCGAGCGCGAAAACCCGGTTGAAGTTAGCCGTGTAGTAGATGACTCCGTCGATGGCCAACGGGGTGGACTGCAAACCCTGCGTAATCTCGCCCGGCTGGTGCGTCCAGGCCACGCCCAGCCTGTGCACATTGCTCTTGTTGATCTCGTCCAGTGGACTGTAGCGTTGACCATCATAGGTGCGATGGTAGCTCGGCCAATCTCCCGCAACCGCGTTTTGGATAGTCCTGACTTCGGCTGCGATGCCGGTGCTAGAGAAACAGAAAGCGAGGACGACGACAGCCTCGTCGGCGACTGTGAGCCTGCGCATAGATCTCCTCCTCTAATTTTCGTTATGAACGCAGCGGCCGGCTTCGTGAGCGGAACCAAATACTCAATTAGGAATTAGGGCCCTTGCCGCGAGAGCAAAGTAGACCGCGCTACGCGAATCCGACAGGGAATGAATCCCTGCGGAGCCGGGATCGACTCTCGGAGCCCGCCTGGAAGGTTGACTTCCCAGCTCTGCTCGGACCGATCACGGCGGTATGGCGGCTGAGAGAACCGTTACAGATACAGCGTCAATACCCGGCTCCCTACAGGAGACAATGCGATGGCGTCGAGGCGGTCGGGAGCCAATCCCGGGTTGCCAGGGCAAAGCTCAGAGGCGGACTCGTTCGGGCTTCGGCTATTGTCAGGTTGTCGTTGTGCCTCGACGTAGCTAGGCGCCACGCCGTGGCGCAGCGGCAGGTTCGTTGTTTTTCGTTGTTTCACAGGACTCCCAAACTTCACCGGGCCTCACAAGGTCCGGTTTTTTTTGGTGTCTTGGATACCGTTGGTCCCACATCTCGTCGATGAAATGGTCCAGAGGTGTCGTCGATCGGCGCGGTCACGTTTCTTCGTGTTTCACGCACGTCGTGACCTCCTGCAGCGCGCCTTGATCGTGGTACACGCGGCGCCGGATCTCGAGGATCTCGGCCCGCTCCTGCGAGGATTCCCAATCGGACGCGATGATGATCCGGTCTTCCGGCAATCCTTCTTTGAAGTACCACAAGAACTGCTGTGTATACGCAATGCGCGCTTGGCACGAGAGCACGGGTGTTTGGGGCCATGCCATCGGCTCCTGAACTTCCACGGCCGGATCGGGGGCCTTGTTAGTCTTGCCGGCGCACGAACCTAGGGGTAGCAGAGGCAGGGCGACAACGATGCACGTCGTCGTAAGACGTGCCATGATTTTCTGCATTCGAGTCCCCCTAAGAATATTCGCTGTTGCTGACGGCGGAATTGCGTAGAGGCCCAAGCTACCGTGTTCTCGGGTCCATTCCACCGAAACGCTCCCGAGCGAATAGTGACGTCTTCCCAAAGTTTGGCAGGCGAGAAATGACCAGGGTGCCGGCGTCCGGTTAGCGCGTCGTCGAGCGACTCCGCGCAATCACAGACACGATTCCGGCGTGGACATACGCGAGATCTCCGATACTGGCGTGGCAACTACTTGCGGTGAACTGGACTCTGCCGCAGGTGTCTTCTTGTAAGGTAGGATGCCGGCCGGCGGATTTAGTGGCCGAATTGTGTGCGGGAACGGCTGTCGTTACTCGTTTATCGCACGGTCCACAGGGAGGTCGGGCTCCATCGCCGAGCAATGGGATTGCAGGCGGAACCTGGTGCAGATCCTACCAGGAGAGACATCGATATCAGCGCACACCCGCACGCGCGGACGCAAAGCGCTCGGTACTCGCCTTGGCATCGGAGAGCTGCTCTTGGTGCGCCTCTTCGGCCGCCAACTCTCCTTGGATGAACTCGATAACCATCCAGGCTGGAGCGGCCGGCATATGACGCTCGAGCTCGGCCCGGATCGAGGGCCAGGCGTTACGAAAACCTGGGTTCACTGTTCACCTCCTTCCGTGTCGAGTTTTAGGGGTCTCGACCCTTCGATTGGTTCTTCGCCGCCCTCTTTTCAATCCCACTGCACCATGAGAAGCACAAGGGCCACTATCCATACACTCCATACAAGCCACCAGCCCAGGGCAGACAGCCCGGTGAGACTCTCATCGGTAAGTAGTTTCTGTTCGAGTTCCATAGCAACGTCCCTCCGGCAAAAGACACCCGCGTAGACGCGGGC
>Ga0335080_10001677_pt1 | contig 21864 bp, 19 predicted proteins | sample Lox_Sample_34_FD_206720 | JGI IMG/M metagenome (GOLD analysis project Ga0335080, IMG submission 206720) | Soil microbial communities from Loxahatchee National Wildlife Refuge, Florida, United States - Lox_Sample_3.4 | ecosystem: Environmental > Terrestrial > Soil > Wetlands | place: USA...
AGGTATTTGTCAGCGCCTTCGTGAGATTCGGTGTAGTCATGATAGAGGCTGAAGGCGCGGGTTTCTGGCTGCTGGAGAAAGTAGACAATGTCGCGGTCCTGATGGGCGCGTTCGGAGAGGCGAGCGCGTTCGGATTCGCCGGGAAAAGGAGCTTCCCAGCTTTTTGTTTGGGTGAGCGCGTGGGGCGCGGCGGAGGGACCAGTTTGTGCGCCGAGTTTAGCGCGAAGGATGAGGGGAGCTTCGCCGGAACTGGCGTTGATGAAACTGATGGTGATGCGGCCGTCAGGTTCTTGCAGGACTTGCGAAGGGACGTTGCAGGCGGTGAGTTCGTAGCCGGCAGGAAGGATAACTTTGTTGCGCTTGATGCCGAGCGGGCGATTGAAGACGATGGCGTCGCCATCGCGATAGTAGCTCTTGGCGTCTTTGTAGGTTTTGAGGATGAGGACGCGGCCTTGGCCTTCGGGAGGAACGGGACGCGGGAGCGTGATTTTGATGAAATTGGTGTCCGCGTCGGCGTCGGACATGAGCGGATCTTTGCGGGCGTCTGTGCCGCTGACAACTTCGAATTTAAGGGGCTGGCCGGACATGGAGTCGATGACGGATTCGTCGCTGGCGACGCTGCCTTTGCGGATCGGATTGTAAAAAGAGGTGGCACCGGGAGTGGTGGCGGTAACTTCGTAATAGATTTTGAAGCTGGCGGTTTCGGGAGCGAGCAGTTCGTAACGCGTGTATTCGTCGGTTTCGGTTTGTTTGGTCGTTGCGGCGGGTGTGGGCTGCTGGGCTGGGAGGGAAGTTTGGAGGAACAGCGGCAGGATAAGCAGCGCGATGCGAGCGAAACGGCGCATGGAATTGCTCCTTGGGTCTTGCTCGTCGAAACGAGGCGACATCATCCTTGAGTAGGAGGTTGATGTAAAGAGTGAGTCGGTAAAAGCAGGAAGTCGCCGGGCACCTTAGACCGAGGTCGGAGGAAAAGCGGCGTCGAGCCGCCGCACTCCCGAGGCGCGGAGTCCCACGCGAGCGCAACTTCAGCGAAAAGAGAAGCTCGGTTGCGGACGGCGGAAGGTAAAATTGGGGAGTTGAGTTGGAGTCGTGGGGGACAAGGATGGCCAAGAAGCCGGGGTATGACGACGCCAAGCTGATTTTGAAGTTGTACGATTTGCGGCGCGAGCCGGAGATGCGCAAGGCGCGGCAGTGGTGGTTGACGACGTTCTGGCCGGAAAGCGCGGACGATTTTCTGAAGGTGTTCAGCGTATCGGGAACGCCGGAGAACAACTGGTTCCGGCAAGTGGTGAGTTATTGGGGCATCGTGGCGTCGTTTGTGAATAACGGGGTGTTGAACGAGAAGCTGTTTCTGCAGCCATCGTTTTCGGGCGAACTGTTTTTCATATTGATCAAGTCGCGGCCGTTTCTGAAAGAGCTGCGGGAGCGGACGAAGAATCCCGATTTGATGTTGAACCTGGAGCGCGCGATTCTGGGATCGAAAGAAGGGCGCGCGATGTACGCGAAGATGGAGCCACGCGTTCTGGCAGCGCGTCCGAAGAAATAAGTGTGAGGGCAGACTTGGAAACGGTATTGAGGAGGTTCATGCTCGGGTTGGGATGTGTTACCGCCGCGCTGGTGTTTGCCGCGGGGGCACGCGCGGAGGACTGCGGTGGCGGCGTGCACATGCAGCTGAGCGCGCCAGAAACGGCGCAAGGAACGCTGCTGCTGGCGGAGGTGCGCAGCGTGAAGCAGCTGACGTCGATCACGGGGAAATGGGGCGAGCGAGAGGTGCCGTTTTGGAAGGAAGATGCGAACGGGAAGGCCGAGTCGAGCGAAGATGTGCGGCGAGCGTTGTTAGGTGTGGACCTGGAGAAGCCCGCGGGGAAATACTCCTTTACTGCGGATGCGCAGTTGGCGAGTGGTGAGCGAGTGAGTTGTGTGGTGAGCATTGGAGTGGAGGAAGGGCACTTTGCGAAGGAAAGCTTGACCGTGAAACAGCAGTTCGTCGAGCCGAACCCGGAGCAGGAGGCGCGAGCCAAGGCGGAGCAACAGCGTTTGCGCGAAATCTATGACACGGTGACACCCGAGCGGCTGTGGGATGGGCCGTTTCGCATGCCGCTGGTAGGCGATTTCAAGGGCAGCAATTTCGGCAAGCGGCGGATTCTGAACGGCCAGCCACGATCACCGCACGGTGGAACGGATTTTCCGGCGCCGACAGGGACACCCGTGCACGCATCGCAGCGCGGAAGAGTGGTGCTGGCCGAGGAACTGTTTTTTTCGGGGAACACGGTGGTCGTGGACCATGGCTTGGGGATCTACACATTTTATTGCCACTTTTCGGAGATTGATGCCAAGGTCAGTGACATGGTGGAGGCAGGAAGGGTCATCGGAAAAGTGGGAGCAACGGGACGGGTGACGGGGCCGCATTTGCATTGGGCGCTGGAAGTGGAACGGTCGCGAGTGAGCGCGCTGGACATTGTGAAGCTGCTGGGCAGTGGTTCCGCGAGAGTCGCTCGGGACATTAAGCCAAAGGAAGGAGGGGCAAGCCCCTCCCCTACAGTGGACAATCGGAAGTAGCGCTTCCACGCCGAGCTACTGTGGTGTCAGATAGAGTGAGCGGTTGTCTTGTGACATTTTAAGACGGCGATCGCGATTTGAAGCGCAGTTCAGGCCAAAAAATCCTTTGAAGAAGTCCATCCGATATTTGGGCCTCATATCCGATACGCATGGATTGTTGCGCGAGGAAGCGCTGCAGGCGTTGCGGGGCTCGGATTTGATTTTGCATGCTGGCGATGTGGGTGCTCCGGAGATCCTCGACAAGTTGCGGGGGATCGCGCCGGTGATCGCGGTGCGCGGGAATGTGGATGAGGGCGCTTGGGCGGAGAAGTTGCCGATGACCCAGGTCGTAGAAGCCGGCGGGGTGACGATCTACATGCTGCATATTCTGGAGCAACTAGACTTGGAACCACGGGCGGCGGGATTTGCGATGGTCATTAGCGGGCATTCGCACCAACCAGGGCAGAGCGAAAAGGGCGGCGTGCTGTACGTGAACCCGGGAAGCGCGGGCCCGGAGAGGTTTCGGCTACCGATTGCCGTGGCGCGGCTGAATCTCGGAATGCGACCATGGAACGTCGAGTTCGTGGATGTGTCCGGCAAGGGTTAAGTACAACCGCTAGAAGTGACATAAATCACTGAAAACCAAAGTCTTATTGGGTAGCTTGGAAACGATAATCCGGATCAACCGTGAGCGTCTCATCGTGAAACGTTTGGGCTGCGGTCGGCACTATGCAGTAGTCTACGACGTTTCAGAATGGGGTTGAACCGGACGACGCAAAGTACTAGAGTACCGAAGCAAAAGGCGTCCTTTTGGTACCGTCTCGCTATTGCGAGATCAAGGTCCGAAACACACACTACAAGTTGTGTGGACAATGTTCGTGCTTGTCTCCTCGACCTTGTCGGCCGTTCGCTTCGGCTTCATGATCGGTAGAATTCTCTTCCGCTGCAGTCCGTCCTACTAGGCGGGCTTAGTCTCCGGGACCGAATTTTGATGAAAGGGTAGTGTCCCATGGCCATTCTCCACTTTCGCTGCAAAGAGCGGCGCCGGACTTTACGAGTCAGCATCACTGTTCCTATCACCGTGCATGGCCAGGACGAAAATGGCGACAAGTTTCGCGTGAAGGCCAAGTCGCAATCGGTGAACCGACACGGCGCTTTGATTCAACTGGATCAACCGGTGGTTGTGGGGCAGCTGCTCATTCTGGTAAATGAAAACAGCGATCGCACTGTGGAGTGCCGGGTGGTTTCTGTGAAGCATGACAAAGAGCGCAAGGCGCACGTGGGCGTCGAATTCATGTCTCCCGATTCGAACTTCTGGCACATGAGTTTTCCGCTGCCGGGTTCGCGGCCGCTGCGCCGGGCGCTGGATTCGAAGTTCTCCTCGTAAGCCTTTCCCAATCTTGCTGTAAAATCCCTACCCTATCCTTGCAACTTCTTTCATCTCTGCGGCAAACGAGTGTCTCTATGAACCTGAAAATGGCTCGCGTAATTCTGTTCACCGGGCGAATGGAAGCCATGACTGACTTCTATGGCCGGGTGTTGGGCCTGGAAATGATAGGCGAGGAAAAGGGCTGGCGTGAATTTTCCGCCGGGGAAGCGCGAATCGCTCTGCACTCCGGACCTGCTTCGCCGGGGCGCAAAGGACCGAAACTGGTGTTTCACGCAAAGGATGTGGCGGCAGTGCGGGATGGTCTGGTAGCGCGCGGCGCGAAGTTTGGAAAAGTCCGTCAGGGAGATCGATTCTGTCTTTGCGATGGCAAAGATCCGGACGGAAACCCCGTGCAATTGTCCAACCGCTGAGAATTCTCTCGAAGCACGGATTGTTTGACACCTTTGCGCGACACCGCCTATAGTGCCGTCGAGGGGCGTTTGATGGGCGGGGCTCGCCGCGAAGCTCGGCGAGGAGAGAGAAGAGCGAGCGGGAAAGTTTTCAAAAAGCTGACCGATGCTGGAAGGATTTTGATCGTTCCAAGCGGCGGCAACTTAGATTTTTTCTCGCACGACGCGCTGCGTCCAACACGGATTTCGAGTTCATGGCCAAAGGAACGTTTGGAGAACGCCTGAAGCGCGAGCGCGAGTTGCGCGAAGTCTCGCTGAAGGAACTGATTACCGGGACGCGCATCAGCGCGCGGTATCTCGACGCGCTGGAAAACGAGGAGTGGGAGCGGCTTCCCGGCGGAGCATTTAGTCGTGGGTTCGTGCGGTCCATCGCGCGATATTTGGGGTTGGACGAAGAGAGTTTCCTGGCCGACTACGACTTGGCGCGCGGCGAGCACGCGATGCCCGTGCCAAAGCCGTATGAAAATAAAATACCGCGGCCGCCGATCTGGATGCCGATCGCGGTCGTACTAGGCGCGCTGCTGATTTTGGGGCTGCTGGTGGCGGGCGGCGTGTACGGTTGGAAATTGTACGCCGCGCATCGGGCGGCGAAGCGCTCGTCTGCGGCGACATCGGTGACTGCGCCGGGGTCCGGCGTCGGCAACGCGACGAACGGAGAAGTGCTGCCGGTGTCCGCCGTTGATGCGCAAGCCGGGACTCTAAGCAACTCGGCAAATGTCCCGCTCGAACTTTCCCTATCGACTTCCGCAGGGACGCGCGTGCGCGTCGTTGCCGATGGCGCGCTGCAGTTAGACGCAAAAATTCCCGCCGGCGAGACGCGGCACTTCTCCGCCGCACAACAATTTCAGGTGACCGCGGACGACTCTTCGGCAGTGTTGCTGGAATTGAACGGCGTAGCCATGCCACCCATCGGGACGCCCGGAGCTTCCGGTACAATCGTGCTTAGCCAGAAGGATTTGAGGCAGGCGCCCGGTGGAACTCAGCCCTGAAGTCATCGAAGACCTGCGTGCGGGCCGCGCCGCGCGTGAGCGAAAAATCGCCGTTTGCGCCGGTGGAGCGCACCTCGCTCCTGCAGACCGTGCTGAAATATTGACCGTGCTGGCGGGCGACGCGGACGAAGTCGTGGCGCAGCGCGCGCAGGAAGCGATTCTTTCCCAACCCTTGGAAGCGTTTGTGGAAGCGCTCAGGCGCGAGAAGGCGGTCTCCGCGCTCTTTTCCTACGCGGGCAAACATTTTGCCGATAAACCTGCTGTGTGCGACGCGATGGTGCAGAACAAGAACTGCGCGGCCGAACATCTCGTGCCAGTGGCGCGGCACTTGTCGTTGCCGAGTGTGAAAGCACTGCTCGAAGAATTGGACCGCGTGAGCGATTCGCCGGCGCTGGCCGCGGCTCTTGAACATTCCCCAGCTATTACCGCGGACCAGAAGGCGCAGCTGCACGAGTTAATGGGTTCGGCGATTGATGAAGCAGCACTCGCCGAGGCCGCCGCGGAGGCGGAGCCAGACTTGGCGAAGCGGCAGACGCTGCTGCAGCGTGTGGCCAAAATGACCGTGGCGCAGCGCGTGCAGTTTGCCATTAAAGGTGGTTCCGATGCGCGGCGCACGCTGATTCGTGACAGCAATAAGGTGGTGCAGCGCGCGGTGCTGCAGTCGCCGCGTTTGACGGATCAGGAAGTGGAAGCGTTTGCGTCGATGTCGACGTTGACGGACGAGATTTTGCGCCTGATCGCAAACAATCGGAATTTTCGCAAGAACTACGCCGTAGTTCGCAACCTGATCAACAATCCGAAGACGCCGTTGGACGTTTCGCTCCACATGCTGCCGATGATCAATGCCATAGATTTGAAGCGCTTGACCACCAACAAGAACATTCCTGAAACGCTGCGCAGCACGGCGGCAAAGCTGCAGCGCACTCGCGCAGAACAGAAAAAGTAGATTTTCTTCGAGCCTGGCGGCAGTCCTCACAAAACACATTCGTGAATTCGCTTCGCGGCGTCGCGGTTCCGCACTAGAATTTTCTGAGGAGATACCGACATGCCCAATTTGCCGAAGTTTCCGCGACGTATCCTCACGGCACTGCTTAGTGCATGTGTCGCGGCTGCTTTCGTCAACTTTTTTTGCGGAATCGGCCGTATTGAAGCGCGTCAGGAAAAAGAGGACCCGTGGAGCACTGCGGAAGTCTTGCGGCCCGCGGATCTGGCGAGCCAGCTAAGCCAGAAAACGGCAAAGCCCTCGACGATCGTTTACGTCGGTTTTCGCACGCTGTTCGAAGGCGGCCACGTGCCCGGCGCGAAGTTCTATGGCCCGGCATCCAGCGAAAAGGGTCTGGCCGATTTGAGGACGGCGCTCAGCAATTTGCCGCGCTCCAGCGACTTGCTGATCTACTGCGGCTGTTGCCCGTTCGAGAAGTGCCCCAACATTCGGCCGGCGTACAAAGCACTGCGCGAAATGGGTTTCACGCAAGTGCGGGTGCTGGTTCTGCCGACGAGCTTCGCGAAAGATTGGGTGGAAAAAGGCTATCCCATCGAAAAGGGTTTGTAGCCGGCAGCGCCGGGATGCGTGGGCGTAAATCGCTCAGTTTTTGCGCAACACCAGGCAACTGGCCAGGATGTCGTGCAGGGCTTGGCGCTTCTCGGTGATCCCGGCAAGGATGTAGCCGATGCAAATTGTGGGTGAGCCGGACAGGATTTTTCCAAAGAAGCGCCCGGAGGCGCGGGCGAAGCTGATGGGTCGGCCGTCGAGGTCGGTGACGTATAGATTCAACATTTTCTTGCCGGGTGTGGCTTGCCATGAAGAACATTCGAAAAGTGCGTAATACAGCCAGCTGACCAGTAGAGTGATCCCAAAGAGACCGACCAAAAATCCGCCGCCAATCAACGCGGCGATATGGTCGCTGATATCCTCGCCGGAAGTGATGCCTTGGATTGCTCCGCCCGCGCCGGTTAGCGCGATCAGCAAGATGAAGAGAAACCCAAAGGCAAAGGCGCGCAGGATCCCATCAATCAAAAAGGCCACGAAGCGGAACCAGAACCCTGCGTAAAACACACGAGGATACGTGGCCACGGGCATGGGTGCGGAGTAGGCAGGACTTGCTGCGAGCGCTGGGTTCGGGACTGGCGGCAACGAGGCCGGCGCAGCGCCGCTCACCGCTTGGCCACACGCCGGGCAAAACGATGCCGCGGCGGCAATCTGGTTCCCGCACTTGGAACAATACACAGCGTCTCCTTTTTCTGCCGTGACCGACCGGCAGAACCTTGCTGAACTGCAGAAATCCTAGTGCTCGCCGCAGCGCCGGTCAATGTTAGCGATGCGTCCCGTTGCTTCGACCTTCACTATGTAATACGCATTTTCGGGCGTTGAGGTTCAGTGTGCCGCGTCGAGTGGCGGGTGCTTGAGATGAAAGTCGGTCGCGTTCTGGTAGGCGCGGGCGAAGGAGAGCAGCTTAGCTTCGCCGTAAAGATCGCCCAGAAAGGTCAAACTCACTGGCGTTCCTGGACCGCCAGCGTTCTGAAAATCGGTGACGTCGGTGCTTGGCGATTTCGGCGCATCGTCGCCGCGAAAACCGTTGGGCAGAATCACGGAGGGATGGCCGGTGAGATTGGTGATCACCAGTTGCTCGCCTTGCGTGGGAGCGACGATGACGTCCAAGTTTTCGAAAACCTTGGCCACCGCTTCCATAGCCATGCGTCGTGCGCGGCTGGCTTGAATGTACTCGACCGCTGGGATGAAACGCGAAGCACGGAAGGAGTTGGGCCAGTCAAAGGCCTTCTGCGAGGTGAGCAGCTTGTCTTTGCCGGTTCGCGTGAGTTCGTCGAACGCGGCAGCGGCTTCCGCGTTAAGCATGGTGACCATCGCCTGGTACGGGAATTTTGGCATCTCGACGGGAATGAAATTGACGCCCATCTCTTTCAGTTTGGCCAACGCGGCATCGTTGTATTTTCGGTCGTACTCGGCGCGCGCGCGGGCGGCTTCGCGGCGCTTCTTCTGCTCGTCGCGCTTTTTTTGCTCTTCCGCGCTCAACTGCTCTTCATCCTTCGGCGCTGGCGGCTGTTCGGTTGGCGGTTCGAATGCCGTCTTGAGATAGCCAACGCGCAGCTTGCGCCAGTCCACCGAGGCATCCCAGTGAAACCCGGCGTTGTGCACGCTGGGATCGGCGCCATCGGGACCGTAGATCGCTTGCAGCACGAGTGCGCAGTCTTCCACAGCGCGGCAAATCGGGCCGAGCTTGTCCATGCTCCAGGAAAGAGCCATGGCGCCGGTGCGCGGCACGAGGCCGAACGAAGGGCGCAAGCCCGTGCAGCCACAACGCGTGGAGGGCGAAGAGATCGAGCCGAGCGTTTCCGAGCCGATGCTGAAAGCCACGCAACCCGCTGCTGTAGCCGAAGCCGGGCCTGCTGAGGAGCCGCTCGAACCCTGATTGGTGTTCCAGGGGTTGCGCGTGACGCCGCCAAACCAATTGTCGCCGAGCGCCAGTGCGCCGAGCGTGAGCTTCGCCACCAGCACGGCTCCCGCTTCATCGAGGCGCTTCACGACGGTAGCGTCTTCGTCGATCATCTGATTTTCAAAACCGCCCGCGCCCCACGTGGTGCGATAACCTTTTGCGGCCAGCAAATCCTTCGCGCCCCAAGGCAGGCCGTGCAATGGCCCGCGATACTTTCCGGCGGTGATGTCTTTGTCGGCTTCTTTGGCCTGGGCCTTCGCGCGTTCTTCGGTAAGCGTAACGACGAATTTGAGAGTCGGATCGTAACGCTTCAGCCGTTCCAGATACATGTCGGTGAGCGCGACTGAAGAAACCTTTTTGGTGCGTACCAATTCCGCGAGCTCGCGCACGCTGGCAAAAGCAACCTCCTCGAGATTTTTTGGCGTGTTGGGAGCGGCGAGCGTGGAAATCTTTGCAGAGCGCGCAGGGCGAGCTTCGCGTTCGAATTTCACGCCCGGAACCACCGGATCGAAGACGAACGACGGGACCACGTTGTTGGGAATGTGCAGCGCGAAAATTGACTGATAGCCCTGCGCCCACTGGTTCAGGTTATCCAGCATCATTTCTTTGTATTCGTCGGCGATAGGCACGCCGGCGATGGCCGCGGCGTTGTCAATCATCTCCTTGGTGATTTTTGTGGCGTTTTGCGCCTGCGCTTGCGCCCAGAGCACACCCGGGAAGAGCGTCCCGGTCAGCCCAAGTCCTGAACACACACTAAAGAAGCTTCTGCGATCCAACATTTGGTTTGTCTCCCGAACACGTCGCCGGCGCGGGATTGTAATACAACCCGCCAAGCGAAGGGAAAACAGGAGGTGTGCCACCGAGCCGCGCGAACAGGCGAAAGCAGCAACTTCGCAAAGGGGGCCCAAAAAAGGCAGCGCCGCAAATGTCCTGCGGCGCTGCCCAGAGATTCCTGATTTCAAAAAAAAGCCGCTGGCTATCTGTCGTACTTCAGGCAGATTTCCAGCTGGCGAATAGCGTCATCTGTTGCGCGAAGCGCCTCGACGCGATGGCCGCCGAAATCGTGCGCGGCGTGCTCCATGTGTTCCTTGGCGCGACGCAGCGCATTGAGGGCATCGTGGATTTCCGGATGCGGCTCAGCCGCGGCTGCAGACGGCGGCGCCGCAGCCTTACTGGCGGCCGGAGCCGTAACGGCGTACGCCATCGCCAGCATCAGGGCCACGGTTGCAAATACAGTCAGGATTCTCATCTTCATGAACCACTCTCCTCGTCCGACGTTTGGCTCGGACTGCCAAGGTGTCCCCTATCCGCCGTCGGCGCGTGCGCTGCCGTGTATGCCGACCTGAAGCGGCAAACGCGCCAAAGAGGTGCGCGGCTGTGTAAGCCGGTACATCTTCTTTCTTACGGTATGTCCCCGCACGGGGGCCGAGAAAACTTGCGCTCCTGCGCTCAATGAGAGAACCCCCGATTATGGGAAATGTTTCGAGGTGTGATTGGTTGTATTTAGAGCGGCGCTAGTTCTTCTGCGGCAGAGCAAAAGCGATGTACATGCCACCCGAAGGAGATTTAAGGTCTTTGCCTCCGCCTGCCGCGATCACGACATATTGCTGTCCGTTCACGGCGTACGCGGCAGGAGTGGCGTTTCCCGCGAAAGGGAGCGTCGTTTCCCAAAGCAGCTTTCCGGTCGAATTGTCAAAGGCGCGGAATTTTTTGTCGTAATTCGTTGCTCCGATGAAGAGCAGGCCGCCGGCAGTCACAATCGGACCGCCGTAGTTTTCGGAACCCGTATTTTTCAGGCCTTTCGCAGCAAGTTCTGGGTATTCGCCGAGATTGATTTTCCAGACGTATTTTCCGGTGTTGAGATCGATCGCATTGAGCGTGCCCCACGGCGGCGCGATGGCGGGATAGCCTTCGGGATCGAGAAACCGTCGATAGCCGGTAAAGTGATAGCCCATAGCCGGCGGTTTTGGCTCTTTGCCCGGCAATTCTTTCGAGTCGCCGGTCATCAGAAATTCAATGAGCGCGGTCATCTGCTCATCCTTCAGATTTGGAAAGCCAGTCATCCGGCCTTTTCCTTTTTTGATGGTCGCGGCAATCTGCGTTGGCGACAAGCGATTGCCGATGCCTTGCAATGAGGGAATCGCCGGCGGCGAGCCCACCAGTTTTTCGCCGTGACAGACGCTGCATTGGCTCAGATAAATTGCTTTCCCTCCGCTGCCGCCCGAGTCCGGTCCCAGACTCGCGGTCCAAGCCATTTCGTTGGCGTTGATGTAAATGATTGCCGTCTGCGGATCGACCGCCGGACCGCCCCACTCCGCCCCGCCATCGAACCCCGGAAAAATCACTGTATCTTGGCCCACGCTGAACGGCACAAATTGCCCTTCGCTGCGGGCCTTGCGAAATCGTTCAAGCGCCCATTGATGCATTTCCGGCGTGCGCTGCGTGAGCGTGTCTGCAGTAAGGAGTTGCCGCGCAAACGGCGCAGGCTGCGTCGGCAGTCCTTGTTCCTTTGCGGCCACCTCGCCGGGAATCTCGCTCGCCGGATATTTGCGATATTCGACGGGAAAGAGCGGCTTGCCGCTTACGCGATCAAACAAGTAGACGAAACCCTGCTTGCTCGTTTGCGCTACCGCATCGATGGCTTTGCCGTCGCGTTGCACCGTGACGAGCACGGGCGGGGAAGGGAAGTCGCGGTCCCATAAATCGTGGCGCACGCCTTGGAAGTGCCAGAGGCGCTCGCCCGTTTCGGCGTTCAAGGCAAGCAAGCAATTCGCAAAGAGATCGTCTCCCACACGATTCGCACCATAAAAGTCGAAGGCTGCCGAGCCGGTCGGCACGTAAACGATTCCGCGCTTCGCATCGAGCGCCATGCCGGCCCAGTTGTTGGCCGCGCCGCTGTACTTCCAGGCATCCGAGGGCCATGTGTCGTATCCAAATTCGCCGGGATGCGGAATGGTGTGAAACGCCCAGCGCAGTTTGCCGGTGCGCACATCGTAGGCGCGAATATCGCCGGGCGGCGCGGGCAGCGTTTCCGGGTTGCGGCCGCCCACGATGATCAAATCCTTGTACACGATGCCGGGGCTGGTCAGCACAACGGACTGCGCTTCGGCAGGCCGACCGAGGTTCTCGCGCAAATCAATCCGTCCATCATTGCCAAATGTCACGATGGGTTTGCCGGTGCGCGCATCCAGTGCATAAAGAAAATTCATCACGCCTACGAGAATGCGCCGCTCGCCGTTGTCCGCCCAATACGCCAGGCCCCGATCTGGCTGAGTGCCGGCAATTCCTGAATCAAATCTCCAGAGTAACTTTCCGTTCGTCGCATCGAGCGCAAAAATTTTCTGTGAAGGAGTAATTCCATACAGCACGCTGTCCACAATCAGCGGACTCGTTTGCAAGCCTCCGGCTTCTCCGGTATCGAACGACCAGGCAACGCGCAGTGTTTTCACGTTGTCGCGGTTGATTTGCGCAAGGCGGGAGTAGTGAGTGCCTTCCGGCGTGCCGCCGTAGGCCGGCCAGTCCTGCTTTTCTGCGTGTGCGTCCATGCTTGACGACTGGCTCGCTGAGGACCACGCCACGGCGATCCAAATCAACGCGCCAACGCAGTTCCGTGCAATCGGTCGGCCCAAATTTCTCATCGCAGCCAGCGAGTCTACGCGCCTCGCAACTCGGTGCGCAACGGGGATGCGCGAAGGACAGACTCGGCACGATTGACCGGCTAAGGAGCAAAATGCGTTAAGAAAGCGCCTATCACGAGCGTGCTCAACAATCGAAATCTAGACTTGCAGCGAAGTGGAATGTGTCTTTTATTTTTTTCGGGGTGTTCGGCTGGAAGCGGTGGTTCCGCTCATCACTTTTCTGTTAGTAGCGGGCGCGGGCGTGACCTTCTTCAGCACCAAGCGCGCCTGGTTCAAATGATTCTCGATCACCGGGATCGTTTGCGAGGCGAAACGGCGCACCACATCGTCGTTGCCGTTCGCGGCTTCATGACGAAAAACCTGCAAATCATCGGTCAAGCTCCGCACCGTGTACCGCATATAAGTCTTGTCAAATTCGGATCCGTTCAGCGCGAACAAGCGTTCATAGGCCGCCTGATCTCTCGTCGCCAAACCGGTGGGCAGCGAAATGTTTTCTTTCCATGCAGCATGGTGCAATGTATTCGCTTCCTGAGGGTGGTCCGCCAGCATTTGCGAGGCGAAGTTTCGCACCATGTCGTTGTTGGTTTTGTTTTGGGCCAATTCCGCAAATTTTTGATTTTCCAGCGCGGTCAACTCAGCGCTTTTGGCAAAAGGCGCATCGGTCATGGCGGCATCCGCGAGGGTTGAGGTGGGTACGCCAATTTTTACAGCAGCCCAAAAGCCCAGCCCGGTAAGTACCAAAGTCAGGCCAGCCACATAGGCAATCCGGCCGGTCCGGGTTTCTAGAAAATTTCCCGGTAACATGGTGCGCTCCTTGCGGGCCAGGCGGCACGCTGAAGGTAAAGCCAACCAAGTTCGAATCCCATCGGGAAAGTATGGTAGGAGCCATTCCGCGGGCACCGACGAGGCGCAGGGCTGCTATAATCCCCGCCGCGGTTTTACAGGTTCGAACCGCCAAAGTCGAGGGAGTTATGGACTTAAAGAATTTCTCGCCTCTTGCGGCGGCGGTGGCGGTGGGGTTGGCCTCGGGGTTCGTGATGGCGCACTCAACGCCTGCGCCGGAGTCGCAGGGCATCCTGCTCGTTGCTAATCAAGTCGAACACACCACCCTGCTCATCGATCCCGCTACGCGCCAGGAGCTCGCGCGCATCGTGGTGGGCGTCAATGGCCACGAAGTCGCGGCCTCCCCGGATGGCCGCTTCGCCTTCGTACCCATCTACGGCAATTCCGGCGTCGGCCGGCCCGGGACGGACGGGACCACTATCGATGTTATCGATCTACGCCAACGCAAACTCGATTCGACCCTTGATCTTGGCAAGCCGCTTCGTCCGCATCGCGCCGTCTTCGGTCCGGACGGGATGCTGTACGTGACCGCCGAACTGGATAAAGCCGTCGACGTGATCGATCCAGCGTCGCGCAAAGTCGTTGCGCAAATTCCAACTGGCGCGATCGAATCGCACATGCTGGCTATCGCTCCCGATGGCTCGCGCGGTTACACGGCGAACGTCGGCGCCGGCAGCGTCAGCGTGCTCGACTTGAAAAAACGTTCTTTGATCACGGTGATTCCGATTGCCAAAACCGTTCAACGTATTTCGATTTCGCCGGACGGCAAGTGGGTCTTCACGCACGACCAAGCCGAGCCGCGCATCGCGGTGATTGATACGGCGACGAATAAGATCACGCGCTGGATCTCCGTTCCAGTGGTCGTTTACTCCTCGTCGCCGACGCCAGACGGTCGCAAACTCGTTGCCAACGCACCCTCTGGCAAATTGTTCGTCATTGATTTGGGTAGCTCGAAAGTCGAGCAGTCTTTCGACATTCCCGCGGCGGTGGGCGAAGTCCTGCTCGCGCCGGGTGGGAAGACGGCGTTCGTGAGTTGCCCGCAAGCGGGGACTATCGAAGTCCTTGATCTCGCCGCCGGTAAATTGCTGGAACCCATCAAGCTCACCAAAGGCGTGGACGGCCTCGCTTGGGCTCCTATCATCTAGCGGCTGCTCTGGAGGGCAATTTTCATGGACATCGAATGGGTTCGCAGTGTTTGTCTTTCGTTTCCGCAGGTCACGGAGGAAGAAGTCTGGGAAAACGATCTAACCTTCAAAGTTGCCGGCAAAATGTTTGCGCACTCGGTGCTGATCCCGGCGCCGGTTTGGCTCTCGTTTAAGGCTTCGCCCGAATCTTTCGCAGAGCTTACCGAACGCCAGGGCATCATTCCAGCTCCCTATCTGGCGCGCGCGAAGTGGATTGCTCTCGAAACCAAAGAAGCGCTCTCGCGCGAGGAACTCGCCGGGCTTCTGCGTGCGTCGTACAACATGGTGGTCGCCAAACTTCCAAAGAAAACGCAAACTGTACTTGCGGGTGAGGGCAGAAAGCGCGCCACTTCATTTTCGAACACTGCCGCTAGAAAAAAGAAAACCGCTTCGCGTGGGCCCGCACGTCGGGCGGAAAAAGGCAAAAAACGTACGAAGTAGATACTGTCCCTGGCATTGCCACCAATTCGTATCCGCCGGGCGAGGTCCTAAACCCCTTGTGTGCTTACCGATGGCGAACTAGCCACGCCTGTACCACGACGCTGTTGCGCCGCTTTTTAGCTGACGCCTATACTGGCCAAGATTCGCCGACCGGTCGCGAACGGCGCCAGTAGTGTTGTCCCCGACAAGTTTCGACCGGCTTGCTACATTCAACTTAGGGATTAATCCAGGTGGACGAAGTTAAGCAGTTTCCAGCCGTCGACCGCCGCCGCAATCCCGCGGTTTCCGCTGAACAGCGCGAAGCCGGTGAGATTGCCGTGTTCCAGGAACTCGGCAAAGCGCTTACCTCTTCTCTCCAGCTTGACCAGGTGCTGCGCACCATCATGGAGAAGATCGACGAGTTTTTGCGGCCGGAGAACTGGTCGCTGCTCCTGCTCGACGAAGCCAAGCAGGAACTGTATTTCGAGCTGGCGGTCGGCAAAGCTTCCCAGGCTTTGAAAGACGTGCGCATCAAAATTGGCCAGGGCATCGCTGGGTGGGTCGCGCAACACGGCGAAACGGTCGTCGTCCCCGACACTTCCAAGGACACGCGCTTCTTCTCCAAGGTCGACGAAAAGACGAAAACCGAAACGCAGTCCATTGTCGCCGTCCCGGTGAAGTTTCGCGACACCTGCCTTGGCGTCATCGAACTCATCAACTGCCTCGGTCCCAATGGTTTTGACCAGCGCGACTTAAAACTACTCGAAGCGCTTTCGGACTTTGCCGCCATCGCGCTCGAAAACGCCCGCCACGTGAAGCGCATTCACGAACTGACCATCACGGACGATTGCACTACGCTCTACAACGCGCGCCACATGAGCTTCATTCTGGAAACCGAGATTTATCGCTCGCAGCGCTACAACTATCAGTTCTCCCTCGTCTTCATCGACCTCGATCACTTCAAGCAGGTTAATGACACCCACGGCCACTTGATCGGTTCCCGCCTGCTGTGGGAAATTGGCAACGCGCTGAAAGCGCACTGCCGCTTGATCGACTTTGCATTCCGTTACGGCGGCGACGAATTTGTCATCCTGCTTCCGCAAACTTCGAAAGACAATGCGCTCAACGTAGCTCGCCGCATCCACAAGCTGATTCGCGAAACCCGCTGGCTCGAAGCCGAAGGCCTCGGCATCCACCTCACCCCCAGCCTCGGCGTCGCCTCTTATCCCGTCGATTCCCGCACCAAAGAAGGCCTGCTGCATCTCGCCGACGAAGCCATGTACCTCGTCAAGAACACCGCCCGCGACAGCGTGGCCGCCGCGAACATCGGCATCCTTCCGGACACCACCACGGCCGCGGCTGCCGAATCCGCTTAACTTTTCTGCGTCGCCTTTGCTCGCGTTGTACTAAGTGGAGCCTGCCGTCCAAATGCATCCATAGTTGCTGGGGATCGTAAACTGCTGCGCCGCACCTGCAACGACACCTGCCAGATTCTGTGAGCCTTCAATCTGCTCGAGGTAATTCCCGCCGCTGGGAAAAGTGAAGGCGGTAGTCTGCGGTTGATCGGTAAAGTTGACCACCACCAGACTAAAGACGCCGCTTTGCTGCCGCGAAAAGGCCAGCAATCCCCTCGAGTTGAAGTTCGCCTCATCATTGTAGAAGTAATGTTCGCCGGTCATGAACTGCGCACCGCCGCGGCGGATCTTGGTCAATTTCCGCAGTAGCCGAATGATCGGCCGGCCGTCATTGTCGTAGAAGTAGTTCCAGCGCACCGGCCGGTACAGCATCACGCGGCCATAGCCGGCGCTCGGGATCCAGTAGTTTTCGCAGAATTCCTGGCCTTCGTAGAGCAGCGGCGTACCCTTCGCAGTCAGCAATGCGATCAGGTAGGGCTGCAATTTGAACCATTTTCCATCGCGATCGCCTTGTTGCAGGAGGAGATCGTCGGTGTCTTGGTCTACCAGCACCGTACCAAAGTTGCATAGAAAACGCTGGTGATCGTGGTTCTCGATGTACTGCAGAGCCGTTTTGGGCAGCGCATCGGCGTTCACTGTGGCTGACGTTGGGTATCCGTTCAGCCCGAGTTGCAGGCCCAACTGCGCGATGGCGCCCGGAGCACCGACGGCGCAGTTGGCTGCCGTGGCAAGCGTTCCGTCTTGCCAGGTTCCAGTACTGTAAGTTGTATTCAGGATAGCGGGTGGATCGGGAAGGTACTCGGCAATCTGAATCAGATTGATGTTTCCCGCAGCATCGAAGAAGCGCTGGTAGTGATCGGTCGCGCCGGCCTTCGACTTCACGTACTGATAAGTCGAATAAACCAGGCTGGCGTAGCCGGAGCCGGCCGGGCCGTCCCAATATTCCGGCACATCGTCGAAGCGAAAGCCGTCGATGTGAAACGTGTCCAGCCAAAACTGGTTTACCGAATAAAAGTAGTCTTGCGTGAGCCGCTTCGAAAAATCATTCAAAGTGCCGTAGTCTCCGCTGCCGCCATTGAATGGGTTAGGTAGATCGCCCAGCAACGCGCCATAGAGCTGCGTGTACGCAAAATCGCCTCCAACGTGACCGTAAACCGAATCGATGACCACAGCGATGCCATGCTGGTGGCATTGATCCACGAATTTTTGAAAGTCGGAGGTTCGACCAAAGCGCTCCGCCACGCAGAAATAGCCAATTGGGTCGTAGCCCCAGTCAATCGTGGCGAGAACGTTGGCCACCGGCATCACTTCAATGCAGTTGATGCCTAGATCCGCCAGATAGGGAAGCTGCCGAATGGTGCGGTCGAGGTCGTCGCGAAATTCGCTGATCATCAACTCGTAGATGATGGCGTTGGCGAGCGGCGGCGTTTTCCATTGCGTTTCATTCGCGGAGAAGGCGTAAGGCGTGCCTCCCACGGTGACTGCCGAGATCCGGCCCACTCCCACCTCTCGCGAATAGGGGTCGATGATGAAGTCTACATCGCCGCGCGCCGGACTGTGCACGACGTAACGGTACGCGTATTTGCCCGGCTGCCCGAACGCCGTCGAACCCGATGGCGGTGGCGCGGTGTTGAGATCGATTTGTCCGGACCAATAATCGCCATACACCGGATCGACCGAATGCGCTTGCGCCACCAGCACCGGCTGTACGGCTTGGATGTACTGATCTTTTTCGTGAATGATTTTGATGGAAACCGAATAGCCCAGAGCCGAATCCACGCCCGGAAGGAAAATTCCAAACTGAATGACTTTCGGCGAGGTCTCCTGCGCGCCCAACTTGTTCATCGGTAGGTAGTTCATGGAGACCTCCGCTACTATCCGTGTACGTTTACGGAGTATAACTGCATCGCTTCCGCCGGGGAAGCGAAATTCCAAGGCCGGGGGCGCCCTCCGAGAGCAACCACGCTGCAAGCGCTGTCGTGCAGGCCCGTCGTTTTTTGCTTAAACTGAATGTATGCGTCGCAGTCAGGCTGCGCGGTACGCTCGCTGGTCGGCGGCAGTGGCCCTGCTGCTGGTTTGTATTACGCTGGGCGTGTATCTGAAGCGCGGTGTGCAGAGCCACATCGATCGCAAAAAAGCGCCACCCGCGCCTCCCGTCAACGTCGAGAAGCAGTCCAGCGGACTGACCTTCTCCAAGATGGATGGTCCGCGCAAAATCTTCACCGTCGAAGCTTCCAAATCCACGGATTTCAAGGGCCGCGATTCCAGTCTCCTCGAAAATGTGAAGGTTACGATCTTCGGTAAAGCGGGCGATCGTCACGACATCATCCACACGCAAAGCTGTCAGTACGGCAAAGAAATAGGTGCGATCGTGTGCGATGGCGCCGTGCAAATCGATTTGCAGAGCGCAGCGGATGCCGAACGGGCCGCCAGAGAGCCCGCCGCGCCTCCACAGGTTGTGCACGTCGCAACCAAAAGTGTCACCTTCGATCGCGCCACCGGCGATGCTCGCACCGAACAGCCCGTGTTGTTCACGTTTCCCTCCGGCAGCGGCGAGGCTCTCGGCGCAAAATACAACTCGGAGCAAGGCACGCTGCTTTTGCTGCAGAATGTTCGCTTGAGTCTCAATCCATCGGCTCCCAAGAATTCTGCGAAGCAGTCCCCGAGGCCCACTCCGGGAATACCGCCCAACGCCGACAACGTCGTGCATGTGAAGGGCAACTCGCTCGATTTCGGCCGCGATTCCCGCGTCCTGCACCTCTCCGGCCCTGCCGAAGCTGAATCTGCTACGACGCATCTCACCGCAGGCGAACTCACGCTTGAGCTCGACGCACGGTTCCGCGCCAGCCGTCTTCTCGCTGCGCCTTTCCCGGATGGCAAAGCCCCAGAACTTACCTCTCGGGGCGACGCGGACAAGATGGACCTCGTCGCCGATCAGCTCACCGCGAATCTCGATCCCGAAGGTTGGGTTGCGCGCATGGAAGCAAAAGGCAACGCGCACGGATCCCGTCAGTCCAAAGACGAAGACGACGAGTTTCGCTCCGATGCCGCCGCCGTCGACATGTGGCCGAAAGTGAATCGCGTGAAGGAACTCAACCTGAACGGCGGCGTCTCCGTGAAGACACACGTCGCCAAAACCGGCGATGCGCGCGCTCTGGAGACCGGCGCGCTCCGCATGAATTTCACCGAGGGAACCCTAACCGAACATGGCAAGCCGACTCTTGCGGAGACGCTGACCGCAGGCGCGATGGAATGGACCGACCCGCCGAGTCACGCAGGCGACCCGCCCAGGCAAACGAAACTGCAAGCCGACAAGCTGCGGCTTGCGTTCGGCGATGAAGGCAAACCGAAGCAGCTCACGGCTACGGGCAATGTGCAAACCGAACGCGCTGCGGCCGGAACTCCGCCGCAAACCGCCACAGCGAAATCCGGTGTCGCGCAATTGCTCCCTTCCGGCGGCTGGGAGCAAATGGATTTGCAGGATGACGTCCGGCTGAAACAAGGCGACCGCACCGCCCGCTCCGACCACGCCACGTTCGTGCGCGCCGAACAAACCGCGCTGCTCACGGGCCACGCCGTCGCTCGCGACGCCAGCACCGAGACGCATGCTCCGCGGATTCTTTTCTACCAATCGACCGGCGATATCCGCGCGGAGGGTGGTGTCCGCTCGACGGATTTTTCTCCAAGTGGAAAAGGCGGGTCATCCTCTAGCAATGGCGCCAGCCAGTCCCAGCAGCTTCCTGCCAACATCACTTCGGACAACCTGCAAGCCAACTCCAAATCCGGTCGCGCGCTCTACTCCGGCCACGCACGCTTGTGGCAAGGCGACTCCGTCCTGGAAGCTGACTCCATCGAGCTACTCCGCGACAGCAAAATCCTTAATGCCGCCGGGAACGTCCGCGCCGTCTTTCCGCAAACCACGACACCCGCGCAAGCGAACGCCACCTCCAGCGCTTCGAATCCATCTTCGGCGCAACAATCCGGCCAGACGCCATCGGTCACACCGGTAGCGGCTTCTTCGGCTGGCCAAGCTTCCGCAACCAAAACCGTCCTCTGGCATATCAGCTCCGGCACGCTCACCTACAACGACCTCACGAGTACCGCGCATCTTGAAAAAAACGTCGTCATCCAGTCTCCTGACCAGCGCATTCGCGCTCCGCAAATGGATCTCTACTTCACTCGCGGAACGCATCCGCAAACTCCCGCTGCTAACACTTCCGCCGCGAACCTCGTCGCGCCGCAACAAATCAGCCGCGCCGTCGGCACCGGCGGCGTGATAGTGGATGAAGGCGATCGTCGCGCCACCGCCGATCGCGGCGAATACACCGCCTCCGACGGGAAATTCGTCATGACTGGCGGCGATCCTACGGTCTACGACAGCACCCAAGGCACCACCAAAGGCCGTCAATTGACCTTCTTTTTAGCGGATGATACGATCATCGTCGACTCCGAAAATGGTTCGCGCATTTTGACGAAGCACCGAGTCAATAACTGACGCGGTTTCCCTCCAAACCGCCCGTGAAGAGGTATGCTGAAGCTCCAGGCCGTCGAAATCAGTAAGGCGTATCGCGGTCGTAAGGTTGTCGATAACGTGGCGCTGGAGATCGGCCAGGGTGAAGTCGTAGGGCTCTTGGGACCCAACGGCGCAGGTAAGACCACTACTTTCTACATTATCGTGGGCCTGGCTCGGCCCGATTCCGGCCGCGTTCTTCTCAACGAAGCAGAAATCACGGATCTTCCCATGTACCTCCGGGCCCGCAACGGCATCAGCTACCTTCCGCAGGAGCCTTCTGTCTTTCGGCAACTTACCAGCGAGGAAAACCTGCTCGCGATTCTCGAGACGCTGCCGCTCACTCCCGAGCAGCAGCGCGATCGTCTGGAAGAACTGCTTGTCCAAATGGGCCTGGAAACGGTTCGTACCTCGAAGGCTTACACCCTCTCCGGCGGTGAGCGCCGTCGCCTGGAGATCGCCCGCTCGCTCACGCTCCAGCCTTCTTTCATTCTTCTCGACGAACCTTTTTCCGGCATTGACCCTCTAACCGTTAAGGATCTGCAAGAAATTATCCGCGGACTGGCACGCTCAGGCATCGGCATTCTGATCACCGATCATAACGTCCGGGAAACACTCAACGTGACCGACCGCGCCTACATCGTGAATCATGGCAGAATAATGGCGAAGGGTACTCCGCTCGCACTGAGCAACGACCCGGAAGTTCGCCGTGTTTATCTCGGCGATCACTTCCGTTTGAACTAAGATTCTGTACTGAGGGATTGAAGGACTCCCGATCACCCATGGCCTGGCAGGGACTCAAACTCAACCTGAAAGTCGCGCAGAAGCAGATTCTGACGCCCGGCTTGGTCCAAATGGTCAGTGTCCTGGCGCTGAATCGTCTCGAACTCCGCGAGATGATCAATCAGGAGATGATCGCCAACCCCGTCCTTGAAGAACTCAGCGAAGAGCCTACGCAAACCGACAACTACAGCGACGAAACGTTCCTCAAGGCGGAAACTGAAAAAGTTCCCGAAAAGCCCGAGTCTAATCCGTT
>Ga0335080_10001678_pt1 | contig 21860 bp, 20 predicted proteins | sample Lox_Sample_34_FD_206720 | JGI IMG/M metagenome (GOLD analysis project Ga0335080, IMG submission 206720) | Soil microbial communities from Loxahatchee National Wildlife Refuge, Florida, United States - Lox_Sample_3.4 | ecosystem: Environmental > Terrestrial > Soil > Wetlands | place: USA...
GCATTGCAGGATGACGAACTGAACCAGCGCATCGTTGGTTGCGGACGTTTTCTGAGCTCGATGGCGGCGAGCGGACAATTCAGCGATGACGGATCCTGCCAGTAAAGGCGGACGTCGGGAGATCAGCTAAGGGCTGAGCCGGGCCGCCCCGGAGGAAGTTCTTCCCGCCCAATGCGCGGGAAGGGGCTGAGGTCGCGCTCCCGGGAACACTCCACGGCGCCGATTAATTCACGGTCGCGAATTCGGAGTGGAGCTGGGCGTCGGAGTTGGTGCCCACCCAAACGTCGAAGGCGGCCGAATCGAGGACCCAATCCTTTTTGGCGGCGTTCCAGTAGGTGAGCTCGTCTTTCCCCAATGAAAAATGGACCGTTTTCTTTTCGTGAGGCGCGAGCGAGATGCGCTGGAAGCCTCTGAGTTCGCGAACGGGTCGCGATGCGCTGCCGTACTGCTGGTGAATGTACAGCTGTGCGACTTCGTCGGCGGCGATGTCGCCGGCGTTCACGAGGTCGACGGAAACGTCCAATGCGTCACCGGATTTGAGTTGAGTGCGGCTGAGCTGGAGATTGGAGTATTGGAAGGAAGAGTAGCTGAGACCATAGCCGAAGGGGAACAGCGGAGTGGACGCTTCGTCCCAATAACGTTTGCCCTGATCTTCGGGAGCTTGCGTGCGGTTGTGCGCGTAAGAAATCGGAACCTGACCAACGTTGCGGGGCCAGGTGAAGGGAAGCTTGCCGCCAGGGCTGGCGTCTCCGAAAAGAAGATTGGCGACCGCGGCACCGCCTTGCGTGCCGGGATACCAGATGTCCAGAATCGCGGGAACGTGCTCAGTGGCCCACCTGATATTGAGCGGGCGGCCGTTCATCAGGAGCAGGACAACCGGCTTGTGCGTGGAGATAACACGTTCGAGGAGTTCCTGTTCGCGGCCAGGAAGATCCAGCGACCCGCGAGAAGCGCCTTCGCCAATCATCTCCTGCAATTCGCCGAGGACCAGGATAGTGAGATCCGAGGAGCGCGCGAGGTTGACGGCTTTGCCCATTTCGTCGTCGATCTGCTTGGCGGCCCAGGGGGTGGGTTTGGGCTCGTGGAAGATGGGGTCAAAGAAAGAAGGGAAAACGCGGCTGATTTGAACACCGGGCGCAAACGCGACCGTGGCTTCCGAGCCGAGTTTGTCTCGGATGCCTGCGACGAGGGTGACCGTTTCCTTGAGATCTTCCTGAAAAATCCATGGACCGACGGTGTCGTGGGGAGAGTCAGCGGTGGGGCCGATGATGGCAATTTTTTTGAAGGCAGTCTTGTTGAGCGGGAGAAGATGGCCTTCGTTGCGGAGGAGGACCGCGGTGCGTTCGGCGGCGATGCGGGCTTCGGTGCGATGCTCGCGAGTGGAGAGGATTTGTGCGGCGCGGGACTCGTCGACATAAGGATGATCGAAAAGGCCGAGGCGGAATTTGGTCTCGAGAATGGGGCGCGCGGCGTCTTCGATTTGTTCCTCTGTAATTTTGCCGGTACGAACAAGGCTAAGTAGATTCTCGTTGTATGAGTTTGTGGTGAGGGCCATTTCCATGTTGACGCCGGCGTTGAACGCGATTTGCGCGGCGTCCGCGTGATCTTTGGCGTAACCATGGGTGGCAAGGCTTTTGACGGAGTTGGCGTCGGAAACGACAAAGCCGTTGAAGTGCCACTGCTCGCGAAGGACGTCGCGCAAGAGCCAGCGATTGCCGGTGGCGGGAATGTCATTGAGATCCATGTACGCGGCCATGACGGTGCCGACGCCCGCTTTGACTGCGGCGTGAAATGGCGGGAGATAGAGGTTGTAGAGCTGGGAGTCAGAGATGTAAGAAGCGTCGTAATCACGGCCACCCTCGGCGGCGCCGTAACCGGCGAAATGTTTCGCGCACGCGACGAGGTGGTCCGGCGCGCCAATGTAATCGCCCTGAAAACCACGGACCTGCGCGGCGGCCACCGCAGAACCCAGATAAGGATCTTCGCCTGCACCTTCGATGATGCGGCCCCAGCGTGGATCGCGCGCGATATCGAGCATGGGAGCGAAGGTCCAGTCCACTCCAGCGGCATGGGCTTCTTTTGCGGCAATCGATTGCGCGCGAGTGATCAGCGCGGGATCCCAGGAGGCGGCGAGGGCGATGGGAACGGGAAATCCCGTGCGGAAGCCGTGAATGACATCGAGTCCGAAGATCAGGGGAATCTTCAAGCGGGTGTTTTCCATGGCCAGGCGCTGAAAGCGATTGCGGTCGGCCGGGTCAGGCACGAAGAGCATAGAGCCGACTTCACCCCTGGAGATTTTGGAATCAAGATCCTTGGGCGCCTCGAAAGCAAAAAATTGGGTGAGCTGGCCGATTTTTTCCTCGAGTGTCATTTTCTGGAGAAGGGCGCTGGCGGCCTGGCGGACGGAATCGTCGGAAAGAGACGCAGGTGGATGAGTCTGGGCGAAGGTCGCGAAAAGTTGAACGATCGAAAGGAGTATAAAGCGAAGAAACAAACTCACGAACTGGTGCGCTCGAGAGCCTCGGGGCATCGGTGGGTCTCCTTGAACTAGGCTGATGCTATTCACAATCGAGGCGCGATGTCTAGGACATGGGTCGCACGGCTGGAGGAGTATCGAATATCAGGTATGGGCGTATGCTGGATGGGTTTATAATGCCCGGCGATCATGAATACACGAGACGTGCATCCGGCGTGGGCGAGTCGACTATCGTTTGAGTTGAACGGACTGGACCAGGAAGCGCAGGCGCTGGTGGCCGGGCTGACCGAAGAGCAACTGAATTGGCAGCCGGTTGCCGGATCGTGGAGCATCGGGCAATGCATGGAACATTTGTGCATCACGAATGATGCGTACTTGCCGCGAATGACGGCGGCACTGGATGACAAAGCCGATGCTCCAGTAGAGCAGATTACGCAGGGCTGGCTGAGCGGATGGTTCCTGAAGAATTTTGTCGAGCCGGCGCCGAACGCCAGAAAGGTCCCTGCACCCGGGAAGATTCGCCCAGCTTCGCAAGTAGGCACAGCGGTGATCGAGCGATTTCTGGCGAGCAACAAGGCTTGCCGCGAATTGATCGTAAGAGCGCGGAGCAAGGATGTGAACCGGATACGGTTTTGGAACCCGCTGGCGCCGGGGATACGGTTCACCGTCGGTATGGGATTCGAGATTATTGCGAGTCACGAGCAACGTCACCTGTTGCAGGCGGAACGTGTGAAGGATTCGCCCAAGTTTCCGAAGAGCAGTACGGAGTTCACGTTTTTGCAGACGGATGTTCCGCCAGGGAATAATTAGGAGCGGAGGCAAGGCCGCGCAGGTCGCCGGAAACAGAAACGGACCGTGGAACGTATAAGGTGTGAGGTCGCTGCGCCGACCAAGGGCTGGCCTATGGGCAACGTGGGTAGACGAAAGTGTCTCCAATAAGAACTTGGCTACGACAGGAGGACTTATGAGACCTGTCTCGGTGTGTATCGCCTTGCTTGCTGCGATCGTCATTGGTGGAGGCCCTCCGCAAAAACCAGTCGAAGCAAAGAGTGGAGAGGCGCCCGTCGAGGTCTATGCCGACGCGGATGCATATAAGGTTTACGCAGCCGCGCTGGCAATCGACAGTTGGTATTGGGAGGGGTCGAATGAAATTCTGATCGTGCGGGAGATCCCTCCGCGCGAATGGGCTCCAGCCGGGGCGGAACAGATTCTGCAGGGACGTACGGCGTCGGTGCCGGAGATGGAGCAAATCCTGCAGTCGTTCCGTGAGGCAAACAAAGAGCCAAGGTTGCTGAACTCCGAAGTCGACCTGCATCGAGCGCATCGGTTAGTGAGAAGTACGGATGTGGAGGCGGCGTTGGCGAAAGGTGCGGAGGGGAAAAACAGCGACTCCTGGCAGGGATTTCGGGCAGAGTTCCCGAACACCGCAGGCTATGTGAGGTTGTCCGCTGTGGGATTCAATGCAACGAAGACAATGGCGCTGGTGTATGTGGAGCACCACTGCGGGACTGGTTGCGGCGCCGCGAACTACTACATATTGCAGAAACTTGGTGATGTTTGGGTGAAGTACTTTCCGCCGAACTTCGAGAACGAAAAGAACAAGTCGTAGCTGCCTATTTTGAGGATGACATGTGTAGGCCGACGGCTTCGGCGGAGAGATAGAGGCGGACGTCGTGTTTCGTGCCAGGGTCAGTGGCATGCCAGGCGATAAGTGTCGCCCCGGTTTGTTCATCCACCTCGTTTTCCTGATTCATAGACCAATTTGACGGCACGAGGATTTGAAGGCGCGCGACCAAATCACGAAAGCGAGTCCCCGCGCCTGATGGAGAAGCTTCCTGCCAATAGCAGACGAATTCGGCGCTATCGCCCGAAGGCGCCGCAGTTCTCTTGACTAGGCAATCTTTCGCACCCGGGAGCTTTGAGGGACTTGTGCCTGCGAAACTATTCGCGCGAGCCTCAAAGGCCCTCTTCAGCCCTTGGCATAACTCATCGCAACCAGAAACTCCACTGGTACTCACGCCCGTAGGGATGGATGGTGCAGTTTTAGCGGGACTGGGAGAAAGCATCGTGTGGTGAAGGAGGTAGGGGGAGTTGAAGGAGTTAACGACGAGGTAGATTTGTGCGGAGCCGTTGCCCTGTTTCCGAACTTCGAGGCGCAAAGGACATTGACCGATATAAGGACCTTCGGTGGGAGTGGGCTCGCAGTCGGGGGGACCGGCGTCGACGTAGCGATCGTCGCCTGGGGTCTTGATGGCAAAGTTCCATGACGAATTGAGTTGCCTTAGATCATTGATGGCTCGGGCGTACCAATTGCTGGCGTTGGCCAACGGGGCCTCAGCGTAACAGACGAGCATGGGAACGTTGTTGGCCCAAGTGGACATCGAGCAAGGAACCTTTGTGGATTCAGTGGAAACGCTCGGAAGTGGGAGAGTGTGCGAGATGTAACCTCGAAAGTCGATGGACGCGGAATCGAGAATGTCCTGGAGGCCGGAGCAAAACTGATCCTTGCATTGGGCAAAGGAAGGGATAGGCACGACGAAATACAGAGCGAAGCTTAAGCAAGCGAGTTTGCGACGCATATGTATGTTGGATGCGCGGGAAGCGCAGTGCGGGGATGGTTGGGATGGCCCCGTGACTATGAGGTTGCGACCACTGTATGCAGGTGTCAACGGTGATGTTCTGAGGGGTATCCCAAACAGAAATGGCGGGAACGCCAGACGGGTCGCGTGGAAGCAGGCTTGTGGTTTAGTATCGTCGGCGTTAGAAGCGAGTACCAAGGGAGATGGAATGAGAAAAGCATCGCACCGGGTTGTGTGGATTTGCCTACTGCTGGCCATTGCCGCGCCGTCGAACTTTGCGCAGCAGGAGAGCGCCGAACAGAGAAGGAAGGCCCTCGCTGACTTACTGACGGAGCAGTGGGAATACACGATGCGGACCAGCCCGGTGTTCGCGTCGATGCTGGGCGACAAACGTTGGAACGACAAGCTTGAGGACGTGTCGCAAGCGGCGATCGACAAGGACATCGAGGCAACGGAAGCGTTTCTAAGACGGTTCGAGGCAATTGACATAACGGGATTCCCTCCGCAGGAAGCGATGAACAAGAAGCTGATGGTGCGGAATCTGAAAATGGAGCTGGAAGGGGCACGGTTCAAGCCATGGGAGATGCCGGTTTCGCAGTTTGGCGGTGTTCACATCGAACTGCCGGATATGGTGAACGTCTTATCGTTCGAAACGGTGAAGGACTACGAGGATTACGTCGCGCGACTAAAGGCGATGCCTCTGTTGTTCGAGCAGACAGAAATTCAAATGCGCAAGGGGCTGGCAGAAGGATTGATGCCGCCAAAATATCTTTTGGAAAAGGTGGTAGAGCAATCGAATCGGGTCTCCAGCGCATCAGCGGAGAAGACACCGTTCGCGCGGCCGTTCGACAAATACCCGTCGGGGATTCCGGCGGCTGACCAGAAGCGTTTGCGAGAGGCGGGGCTGGCGGCGATCCGCGACGGGGTGATTCCGGCATATCAGAAGTTCGCGAAATTTGTGAGGGAGGAATATGCCCCAAAAGGCAGGACGGAACCCGGACTGTGGGCGCTGCCGGACGGAGGGGAACGTTACCGGTTCGCGGTGAAGGAAATGACAACCACGGACATGAATCCCGAAGCGATCCATCAGTTGGGATTACAGCAAGTGGATACGATAGAAAAGGAGATGCTGGCGATCGCGAACAAGCTCGGCTACAAGGACATCGCGAGCCTGAACGGGCACATCAAGACCGACCGGAAGTTCTATGCAACCTCAGGGCAGCAGGTGCTCGACTTGTATAGAGGCTACACCGACGATATGGGGCCGGAGTTGCCGAAACTGTTTGGGAGACTACCAAAGAACAAGCTCGAAGTGATTCCGATGGAAGCGTCGCGCGAGAAAGATGCGGTTCCTGCGGACTACACGGGCGGGGCGGCAGATGGGTCGCGGCCCGGGCATATCAACGTGAACGAATATGACCCGGAGCACCGGCTGACATTGAATATTGAAGCGATTGCCTACCACGAAGGGATTCCCGGCCACCATTTGCAGATTTCAATTGGGCAGGAGTTGGGTGAGTTGCCAGCCTTTCGCCGAAATGGCGGGTACACGGCGTTTGTGGAAGGCTGGGCACTATATTCGGAGCAACTGGGGAAGGAAGTGGGACGGTACCAGGATCCATACAGCAATTACGGGCGGCTGGAGAACGAGATGTGGCGCGCGATCCGGCTGGTGGTAGACACCGGGGTGCATGAAAAGCGCTGGAGCCGCGAACAAATGGTTGAGTATTTTCACAAATACACGGCGATGGATGAGCCGAACGTACAAACGGAAGTGGATCGATACATTGCGTGGCCGGGGCAGGCGCTGGCGTACAAGCTGGGGCAATTGGAGATTCTGAAGCTGAGAGAGAGAGCGAAGAAGCAAATGGGCGACAAGTTTGACATACGTGCGTTTCATGACGAGGTGTTGGGGAATGGAGCGCTGCCGCTGGATGTGTTGGACGAGGAAGTGACGGGTTGGATGAATGGGAAGAAATAGAGGAAGGTCTTCGGGTTGGCGGGGAAAGGAGATTTCTTGCTTCGCTCGGAATGAGACAAAAGCAGGGAGTTATTCCTTTACTTCGATGACTTGGTTTTCGTCGACCATGACGACGCGATGATCGCAACGGACGCGTATCTTGGTGCCGTACTGGGAAGCGAAGATGGCGAGAATCGTGCCTTCAGACATGTAGCCGTCGACGGTGCGAACGACGACCGTGTCCCCTTTCTTCAGTGAACGTTTGCGATCGCCTGGTTCTGGGTCAGGCATTGCGACTTCCTGATTGTTTTCGTCAACAAGTGAGCAGCTCGATTTTAGCATCGAGAGGGATAGCCCATGGCAAGAACGCCATCTTGCGTTTTGGACGGCTTGGAAGTTTAGGAGGCGCGACCGCGGCAACCGGCATGGCCGCACTTGCAATCGATGTCGGGAGTGTCTTCCATCGCCTCGCATTGCGGGCTGCAGTATTTCTGCTCGGATTCCACGCTGCAGGAACAATTCGGGTGGGCACAACGATTAGGTTGATCAGCCATGACGGCTCCTTAGGGGCGAGCGTCGTACTTTATTCTCGGCGCGTGGGGAACTCGTCCGCCATACCAGAAGAACCCGAAAGACAACCAAAACCATCAGGTGAAGCCGATGAAGCGGCCAGCGGTGACGACGGCGAGCCAGAGGAGGAGGGAGAGGCCGGCGGCCAGCTTTGCGCCAAGCGGCGAGTTGTCGCGTTCGTCCCATACAGAAAGATTGCGAAAACTAAGGAACTGGAAGAGGAGGGCTTGAACGCCTGCAAGAGCAATAAGCAGGAGTTTCAGGCGAAAAGCGGGATTGTCGTAGAGTTTGACCGCTTCGGAGGAAAAAAGCAGAAGTCCGGTGATAACTTGAACGGCGAACGCCGCCCAGGCCCAAGGGAGGAGGCGATGCGAGAAATCGGAGAGACGAGTTCGACGAAAGGCCAAGCCCAGGAGGCGAAGATCAAAGGCGCCGACGGAGGCGACGAGCGCAGCCATGCCAAGCAGGTGAACGGTTTCAATCGCGGGAAACAGCCAGAGAGATTCGCGGATACTCGCAGCGATGTGGGTTTGCTCGATCCACTTACAGAGGGCGAGCGTGTCGAGGGCGGCTATGGGGCCCCCAGGAGCGAGCGACCGTCGGGAAGAATGATTTTGCCGAGAGACATGTAAGGGGAACCGTCCTTAGCAACGAAGCCTTGGATGGTGACCCTGTCGCCTTTCTTGACGGTGTCGGCGGTCCAGCCGCCGTGGCGGGTGAGCATACCGAGGCTGCCCATTTCGCATTTCCAGTTGGCGGTTTTGCCCTTGTCGTTGGTGAGGTCCGCGTAGATGTAGGAGTGTGGGTTAATGAACTGGAAATCGGTGACGGTGCCGGCCATTTTGACGGTGTGGGTGGTGTCGAAGGCCGCGAGCCCATGATGAGCGAGGAGGGATGGCGCGGCGAGGAGAAGGATTGTCATGGCACAGAAAGCCAGAGGCCGAAGTGAAAGTCGAGCGAGCCCCATGAATTGATTCTCCTGCAGTCCGGGAACTATGCGCTGGAATGTAAGCTTAACATGGTCGAAGAAAGTGGATTCGCTAGAATCGGGCGAGGCGAATGAGGCAGTAGCGGACGATGACGATGGGGTGAAAGATGAGTGCGACACAGAAGGAAAGAGCCGAGAGGTTTCGCGCTTTGCATGCAGGGCCGGGCGCGTTTGTGATTGCGAATGCATGGGACATCGGCTCGGCGAAAATTCTGGAGGGGCTGGGGTTCCCGGCGGTGGCAACGTCGAGCGCGGCAGCGGCGATGGCGATCGGAAAGCGAGACGGCCACTTGACCCGCGAAGAGGCGTTAGCGCATGCACGGGAAGTCGTGGCCGCGACCAGCGTGCCGGTGTCGGCGGATCTGGAAAATGGATTCGGCGATCAGCCGGAAGTGGTGGCCGAAACCGTAGAGCTTGCCGGGGCGGTCGGCCTGGCGGGATGCACGATCGAAGACTCGACCGGAGATGACCGGAATCCGGTGTACGACCTGGGGCTCGCTACGGAACGGATAGCGGCAGGAGCGGAGGCGGTGCGCAAGATTGGGTTTCCGTTCATGTTGACGGCACGCGCGCACAATTTGTTATACGAGAACCCAGATTTGGACGAGACGATCCGCCGGCTGCAGGCATACGAGCGGGCTGGCGCGGACGTGCTTTTTGCTCCGGGTTTGCCGGATGTAGCGGCGGTGAAAACGGTGTGCGGGGCGATCGGGAAGCCGTTCAATTTTATGGTGGGGATGAAAGGGCGGTCATTTTCGGTGCAGGAGCTAGCAGAGGCGGGAGTGCGGCGAATCAGCCTGGCGACTTCGCTGTACCGAGCGGCGATGAATGGATTGATAGACGCCGCGAAAGAAACACTGGAGCAAGGGACCTTTGGCTTCGTGGATCGAAGCGTGGCCAGCGCGGAGCTGTTGCGGTTGATGAGGATTTAGGAAGCACGCATCCGCCCCAGTTCTTGGCCACGTAAGCGAGTCAGGGAAAACGGTTCGGCCTTGTTGCTTGGTTGACCTTGCTGGTCTTCCATAAGCGACAAGGGCTCCGGGCGCTGGCGCACTTCGAAGCCGGCGGGCGGCAAGAAGAGTGTTTCGGATTTCACTTCGGAATCCTCAGGAAGAATGACAAAGCGAAAGGTCAATGTGGCTTTCCGGCGCGGCGCGGTGCTCCTGGCGAATTGCCACTGGCGCGCGGCGGCGAGGGCGGCTTCGCGGAGCATGGGATGGCCCATAACGACAACGGAATCTTGAACGACACCTATGCGGCCAATAGTGATGGAGATGGTAACGTCCCCATGGATACGGCCTGCCAGCGTGAGCGTCGGATATATAGGAGCGACCGCAACTTTGACTGCACGAGCTGATTCAGCAGCGAGCGGTTTGGGCTCTAATAAAAGCGGGATAAGCGCTAAGGCGGCAAGCGATTTTCGCATGGAGCCGGTCTCGGTCCTTTCCTGAGGAGGAGTAGACGGACGGAGCGAAATCCGGATGCTGATTTTTAAATACGCCCGCAGGACGAGAATGTACAACTCAGAGTTTTTATGGAGCCTATAAGGATTTCCGTGGGCGTGTGACAACTGAACTTGTGGGCCCGGTTGCGCCGAGCTAGGCTGCGTGGCGATGATTCGCGCAGAAAAAAGAAGACAGAAACCAAAACCGGAAATCATCGAAGTCGATGCGGCGAACTTCGATGCGTTACCGTGCTGTGGAATCAAGGCGCCTACACATGTGGGGCGGCAAGAGAAGCGCCGCTGGCTGCAAGACAACGCAAAGCTAGGCGTGCGGGCGAAAATGCTTTTGACCAATGGCGGCGAGCCGTGCGGCTACATCGAATCCATGCCAGGAGAGAACGCGTGGCGCGGTGTGGATGCGGCCGGCTACTTGTTCATTCAGTGCGTCTGGGTTCCGAGTAAATGGCAAGGGAAAGGATGGGGAAGCTTACTGCTGAAGGATTGCGTGGAGGATGCCAGGAAGTTCGACAAACGCGGCGTGGCGACGATGGTGCGCGAAGGACCGTGGATGCCGGACCGGCGACTGTTCGTGGCAAACGGGTTTCAATCGGTGGACAAGGTTCCGCCAGATTGCGAACTGCTGGTGAAGAAATTGAAGAGCCGGTCACCCGATCCGGCGTTCCGCAAAGGTTGGGAAGACAGATCTGGGCAATACGGCGAGGGGCTGACGCTCCTGCGGGCAGCGCAGTGTCCGCACATCGCCAAATTTGTTGCGGACATAGCGGAGGCTAGCGAGAAGCGATACAAGATGAAGCTCAACGTGGTGGAGTTGCGGTCGCCACGGGATGCGCAGAACGCTCCCTCGCCGTACGCGGTATTCTCGCTGGTTTACAACGGCAAATTGCTCGCCGACCACCCCATCAGCCGTACCCGGTTTTGCAACATCATGAACAAGGTGACTAAACGAACTGGGTGTTGACGCGTGAGCAAACCTGAGGCGCGAACTCGCTACGCGCGGGAGCGGTTGCGTGTTGGTAGAAGCCTATTGAGTTGCGGCACTTTATCACGGGAGGCGGAGAAAACAGCAAGCGCGAAATTGTGGGGAAAAAAGAAGGGCGCGATAGCTCAATGGCTTTCGCGCCCGCTTTGGATTGTGCCGTAAGTTTCCGTACCTGCGGCACAAGGTGGAGAGAGAGTAAGGCGAGGGGAGGGGCTAGGCAACCGGGTTGAGAGGCGAAAGGCTGTGGAAGGCTGTGCGGAAGTGTGCAAAACGAGGAAAAGTCGTGGAAGAACCGGGACGCGGTTCGAAGAAGGAGGCCGGTTCAGTGCTTGTCGGAAGACCAGTTACCCAGGGCGACGATGTCGTAGGAGGAGCCGGAGCCGTTGGGTTTGACGGAAACGAGGTGCTGCTTTTCTTTCGTGCCGACCTTGAACAGCATACCGCCGGCATCGGGCTTGTCGTCGCCGCAAGTAAGTGTGTGCGAGTCTTTATCGGAATTCGACGAAGCAGGCGGATGGGAGCAGTCGAGAACTTTGCCATATTTTGCGAGAGCTTTCTTGTAGAAGGCGGCAACTTTTTCGGGCGAGTCGGCGGAATCCATTTTGACGACGGCCAGTTTGAAACCCGAGCCGCCACCCCAAAGACCGAAGCGGGCAGATTGAGAATCGTTGGAATCGTCCTTGTGGGGAGTGGAGTGAGGGTAGAGGGGAAGACCGACGTCGGAGGAGGATGCCTGGCCGCTGAAGACGATGCCGGCGCCATCCTTTTCAGGTTCCTGTTGAGCGGGGACAGGTAAGGTGCATAGAAGAGCGCAGGCCAGAAAACCCCGGGCACCGCGGAGCGAATGGGACATAGGTATCCTCCTGGGTTTAATACGTGGGTTTGCGACGGAAAGTTCCAGACCGGCAGATCGGCATTACTTGCGGGCCCAGGGGCGTGTGGCCTTTTGACGGGCGGGTTTCGGCGAACAGAGGATAGCGGCCAAGGCGCAAACCGCAAAGCCGATGAGAGCTAAACGGTCGGCAGCGTTTTCCACCAATAGCGTACCGTAGGGTTCAAACAGGACGAGCGCGAAGATCAGGCAGGCGCCGGCGGCAATAAGAATCGTAGCGAGGCGGTTAAAGAGCTGCGCGACAGTGATGATCACCAGCACAAACATCACCGGTACCGCCAAGCGCAATCCGTATCCGCGGAAGAAAAGAGCCAGAAAAGTGGCCAGGCCGCCACACGTCAAGACGGCAAGCAAATCGGCGTTGGTAAGACGGCCACGCGTCAGCCTGGTCATAACGTTCCCTCAAATAACGTCAGACTCATACGAGTCTGCATTGTGACATTTTGGGGTCGATGGTCATTGTCCTGGGACAAAAATCACAGGATGGTTCTCCAGAGAAAACAGCAGGGATTGGGCGGTTAGGGCCTGGGTTGAGCAACGGCCGAAGTGCTGCGAGGAATGAACACGCCAGGGCGAACGCCGGTAGGCTTGTCGTGATCCCACACAAGAGTGCCGCTGACGAAGACCTTTTCAATGCCGAGGGGCAGTGCAAATGGATCGGTGTAGGTGGAGCGGTCGATTACCGTAACGGGATTGAAGAGGACAAGATCGGCGACCTTGTCTTCCTGGATGACGCCGCGGTCGTGCCAATTGAGACGTTGCGCGGGAAGACCGGTCATTTTGTGCACGGCCTCGGGCAGGGTGAGCCAATGCTTTTCGCGGACATACAGTCCGAGAACCCGCGGGAACGTGCCTGCGCCACGCGGGTGGGAGGAGTTGATGCCGCCATCGCTGGCGACCATGACCCAGGGTTGGTGATAAAAGGCTTTGATGTCCGGCTCAATCATGGACTGGCCGATGATGATGGCTTCGGTGTTGGCGGCGTCGCCTTCGCGGATAAGGCGGATGAACATGTCGACGTCGGAAAGCTTGGCGGACTTGGCGAGATCCGCGATGGTGTGGCCGGCATATTCAGGATGCGGCTTGAATTCCGTGATGGTGATGTGGGAGGCGCCGCCAACGTCGGCGAGAGCTTTAGCAACGCTTTTCGGATTTTCATATTGCTTGTCAGGCACGGTGACTTTCAGGTCTGAGTGCCACGCGTCGTAGGGATAACAGTCGGCGAGAAAGTCGACACCACGCTTGCGCGCGTCTTCGATCACTTTGATGTATGCCGCGGCTTTGCCCTGGACGCCGACAGTGCCGAGCTTGATGTGGGAATGCTCGATGGGAATGTGTGCCTGTTCGCCGATGGAAATTTCTTCGTTGAGGGCCTCGAAGGACTTGTCGGCCTCATCGCGAATGTGAGTCATGTAAACGCCGCCACTTGCAACAGCGACTTTGGAGAGTTCGATGAGTTCGCTGGTGTCAGAGTAGCTGCCGATCTGGTACTCAAGGCCCGAGGAAAGGCCGAGAGCCTGCTGTCCCATAGCGACGGCGAGGAGCTGTTTCATGCGCGCGACTTCGTCGGGGGTTGCGACACGCCTGAAATCTTTGGCCATGACTTGCTCGCGAATGGTGGCATGTCCTACGAATGTGGCGAAGTTGAGCGAAGTGTGAATCTGCTGAACCTTCTGAACCCATTCCGCAACAGGCCATGGAGAATCGCCGTCCGCACCGATGACGAGAGTGGTAATGCCCTGGGCGATCTGAGTTTCGGCGAGGGGATCGGTGAGCAGACCTTCTTCGGAGTGGTTGTGAATATCGATGAATCCAGGGGAGAGCACCAAGCCCGTCGCGTCGAGGGTGGTTTCTCCTGGAGCGGGCAGAAGATTGCCGATGGCGGCAATGCGGCCGTTAGCGATACGTACGGAGACGAGACGAAGTGGGGAGCCAGTGCCGTCGGCGAGTTGCGCATTGCGAATCAGGAACGAGCCAGGTGTTTGTTGTGAGAAGAGAGGGAGCAGAGCGATCAGCGCGAGGAGGAGGATCACGACTGCGGAAAAGGGCTTTTGACGAGACACGAGATGTTGGTTCCCCATGAAGGACCAAATAGAGTGGCCCTGAGATGAATGCGATGGCAAGAAAGATACCACGAGCAACAGAGCAGCGCAGACGAGATGCCGGAGTGCCGTGCCTCTCCGCAAATAATTCTAGAAAGTGACAGAAGTGAGAGCTTTGTGGGCTAGCTCGGCGGCTCCGGGCTTGCCAGCCAGGGTCAGTTCAGCCCACTCGGCCGCTGCACGGGAGATGCGGACGGCTTCGGTGCTAAGAGATTCAGGGCCGCCGGAATCGGAGTTGCCGAAGAAGATGCGGTCCATGGGGCGGGAAGCGATCATGCGATTTACCGTGTACTGGCCAGGAACCGCCATCATCATGGCGTGGCCGCGGCGATAAACCTGAATTTCGACGGGGTCGACCCGAAATTCCGGAAGCAGGTTCTGGAATTGCTTTAGGCACTTGCCGGCGAACTCCTTGCAGTCTTCGTCTTCGAGGAGCATCCCGCGTTGAGATTCGCGAAGTGCCGTGTAGAACGTGAGGATTTCATATTTTGGGTGATAACCGGGTTGGTTGCGGATGGTCCAATCGGCGACGATAAAGTCGGTAAAAAGATTGCCGGGACACCAATTGTCATAGCCCTTCCGATAGACGGGCTTGTCGAAAATCATGTTGACCATGGGAACAGGTGCGTAGCGCATACGGCGCATGGCTTGCTTCTGCTCGTTGGGCAGGCTGGTGACGATGCGCGAGGTGATGAATTTGGGCGTGCAGATAATGGCTACTTTTGCGGAGACGGTAGTGAGCTTTTCTTCGTGGTAGTAAGTGACGCGAACTTCGTTGGTATCGGGAACGACGGCGACTACAGTGGCCCCACCGACCAGGCGTTCGCCATATTTGGGCTGCATCACTTCGACGATTTTCTTGGAGATGCAGCCGAGGCCTCCCGGGAGAATCACGCGTAAGCTATCTTCCCCCTTGATAAGGTATTGGGCGTCGACAACGCCGATATACGCGGAAGTGTCCTCGGTAACCGCGCCCCAGTTGGATAAGCCGTAAGCGTCCCACCACTTGGCGATTTCCGGATCGTAGTTCTTGGTAATGTCGGTGAAGGGCTTGGCGTCGAGCTCGTTGATGTCTTTGCGTGGATCCAGTTTCATGATGTCGTCGACAAATTTCCTGAAGCTGTCCACGACAGGCTTTGGGTAAGGGAGTTGCGACAAACCGGAGCGCCAGCTATCGGGCGTGTAAACACCACTATCGATGGTGGGATCCGGCATGTCGATAGGAAGCAGGTGGAGACCGATTTCGTTAGCGAGTTGGTCGCTGTAGCTACCGCGAAAATCGTAGGCGGCGGCAGTGGAGTAGGCTTGGCCAGCAAATTCTTCTTGATAGGCGTTACCGCCGAAATGGTCTTCTTTTTCAAGGAGAAGAAAATCTTTATGGCGGAGGAAGTAGGCGGCGGAGAGTCCGGCCATTCCGCCACCGATAATGGCGACTTCGACTTTGCGGGTAGCGTCGGGCTTGGGGAAAGAGTGGCCGTCACGAACCTGGTGGCAGACGTTGAAGTGTTCGCCTTGCAGTTTGGCGGCACGGAAATCGTCATCATCACGGTTTAGGAACAGGGCTGAGTCGATGGGGCAGCCGGACGCGACAGAGCCCGCGACCACGAATTTGATGAAGTCACGACGGGAAGGAGAGTTTTCAGTCATAAGTTATAAGTCCTAAGTGGATTCCACAGAGTCGATATCGATTGAGTATGAACCAAGACGCGACGGTGGGCTCCTTTGTCACGAACGGCGCTCCTCAGGATGACGGCTAACACAAATGATGGCATTAGGGACGCTCCAGGAGTTCTTGGGCTTCGGAGCCCATGGAGCGAGTGCGGATGCGGTACGAAATGATGATGAGCGCGACAGAAATGACGAAAATCAGCGTGGATATGGCGTTGATTTCGGGGGTGATGCCGCGGCGGAGTCTGGCCCAAATTTCAAGAGGAAGCGTGTTGTCGCTGCCGATGAGGAAAAAGGTGACGGCAATTTCATCCATGGAGAGCGTAAACACGAGGAGACCAGCGGCGATGAGCGAAAGGCGAAGATTTGGCAACGTGATGAGCCAGAAAGTTTGCCAGGGTGTGGCGCCCAGGTCGAGTGAGGCTTCTTCCTGTGCGCGGTCCATTTTTTGCAGCCCGGCGAAAAGTTCCGTAGTGGCGACGGAAATAAGAGCGGTGCCGTGACCGAAGAAGACAAGCGTTAGGCTGCGAGAGAAGTGCAGCGACACAGCGAACATTAATAAGGACAGGCCGGTGATGATCCCGGGAAGGATCAAAGGGAGAAGCACGAGCCGGCGAAAAATGGATTTGCCGGGGAAATCGGCGCGATCGAGTGCGAGCGCCGCGAGTAGGCCGAGAGTAAGCGAAACGATGACGGCGCCAGCGGCGACGAAGAGACTGTTGAGGACGGACTCCCAAAGGGAGTTGTCGGCGAAGAGCTGGAAGTACCACTTCAGAGTGAAATGTTTTGGAGGGAAACCCCCGACGCCGTCGCGATTGAAAGAGTAAAGAATGAGAACCACGATGGGGAGATAGAGGAAGGCCAAAACGGCGAAGGAGAAAATCGCAAGAGCTGACCCACCCTTCGTAGGCTTCGCAAGGATTGGGGCACTCTCGTCTCTCCTGTCCGTGCTCATCTGTAGGACCACCGCTTTTCCAGGCGTTCGGTTAGGAACAGTAAAGAAATCGTCAGAAGAAGAATGCAAACGGAGATCGCGGCGCCCAGTGGCCAGTCGTAGGCTGTGCCAAAGAGGCTCTGGACAACGTTGGCGATCATGATGCTGGACGGACCGCCGACCAGGAGCGGGCCGAGAAAATCCCCCAGCGTGAGTACGAATGCGAAGGTCGTTCCGGCGAGAAGGCCGGGGAGGGAGAGCGGGAAGATCACTCGGAAAAATGTGACGCGAGGGCTGGCGCCAAGGTCATGCGAGGCTTCGATGAGGTTGCGTGGGATGTGTTCGAGAGAGGCGTAGAGGGGAAGGAAAACGAACGGCGTATAGATGTGCGTCAATGTGAGGACAACAGCGAATGGGCTGTAGAGGAAGAAGCTGACAGGCGCATGGGTGATGTGGAGATACTGCAGGAAGCCGTTGAGGACACCGTCGGAGCCGAGAATGGTTTTCCAGGCATAGCCACGCACGAGATAGCTGACCCAGAGCGGAACGATTACCAGTTGATAGAGAAGGTCTTTGCGCAAACCAGCGTGAAACGACATGTAGTAGGCGAGTGGATAGCCAAGCCCGAGCGAGAGAATCGTAACGCTAGCGGCGATGCGCATGGTGCGCAGCAGGACTTCTGCGTAAACGGGATTCTGGAAAAGTTTGGCGTAATTTTGCAAATTCCATTCGTGGACGATGAGGCCGTCGCGAACGAGCCAGAAACTGTGCGCGAACATGAGAGCGTAGGGGAGAAGAAGGAATAGGCCGACCCAAAGGAGGGGTGGCACGGAGAGGCTGGTTTTGTAGGTGCGCGAGTACATGGTTGAGCTCAGTCGCTGACCGGAATAGCCTCGGCGGGTTCGAAGAAAAACTCCTGTTCGCCAGTGAGCGGACCGCGTGCCGGAATACGGGCGCGGAGAAGCTGGCCATTAGCTTCGATTTCAAGCTGTTCTGTTGGGCCGGAAAAGATTTGCTGGCGGATACGCGCGCGGAAACGGGCGGCATACGGAGTGGCGGAGGCTTGCGACGCTAGACGAATGGCGTCGGGGCGGAGGGAAAAGACCACGGAACCATCGGGGAGCGTGACCGGCCAATTCAGACTGCCGGCCGCGGCGATGCCTTCGCGAATGGTAGCGCGAAGAAGATTGGTCTGGCCGATGAATTGCGCGGCATAGCTGGTCGCGGGATGCGCATAGATGGCGCGAGGCGAGGCGACTTGTTCGAGGGCGCCGTTGCGCAGCAGGGCGATGCGATCGGAAAGTGCCATCGCTTCTTCCTGATCGTGAGTGACGAAAAGGAAAGTGATCCCGAGTTCGCGCTGCAAAGATTTGAGTTCGGACTGCATCTGCTTTCGAAGATTGGCGTCGAGAGCGGAGAGCGGCTCGTCGAGAAGAAGCAGTTGCGGCCGATTCACCAGGGCGCGTGCGAGCGCGACGCGTTGCTGCTGGCCCCCGCTAAGCTTCGATGGACGGGTGGCGGCGTACTCGGGCATCTTGACGAGTTCGAGAGCGGCCTTGACGCGCGACGGGACTTCCGCAGCCGGTGTGTTTGTGACGCGAAGACCGTAAGCCACGTTGTCGGCAACCGAGAGATGAGGAAAGAGAGCATAGTGCTGAAAGACCGTGTTGACGCGCCGCTTGTAAGGCGGAAGGGTGTCGAGGCGGTGGCCGTTCATCCAGATTTCGCCGGAGGTGGGTTGTTCGAAGCCGGCAACAAGACGAAGAAGAGTGGTTTTTCCAGAGCCGCTCTCACCGAGAAGCGTAAGAAATTCGCCGGCAGCAATCTGCAGCGAAATGTTCTTGAGAACCTCGCGAGGACCGAAACGCTTGGAGAGGTTGCGCACTTCCAGCAGTACGCCGCCCGATTGCGGGGGAGGGGTGGAAAAGACAGCCGGACTGGAAGCCGGTTCGGTCACTGCGCAGCCTTAACCTCATTCCAGACTTCGATGTATTTGGCGCGGCGAGGAACATCCTGCCAGAAGTAAATGCGTTGCATGTAGGCGTCGGGATCGTCGAGATGCAAGCTCTTCTTCTCCGCGTCCGTCATAAATTGGGCGGCTCCGGGATTCGCGGGCGTGTAGTGGGTCACGTCGGTAATTTGTTTTTGGGTTTGCGCCTGGATCATGTATTCAAGGAAAGCGTAGGCAAGTTCTTTGTGAGGGCTTTCGCGCGTGATCATTAAATGGTCAATCCAGCCGGTGGTGTTTTCCTTGGGGATGATTTCGCCGATGGGGAAATTGCCCTGGCGGAGTTGGTTGGTCATCAGTGGCCAACCCATGGCGGCTACGATTTCGTGATTTTCGAACAGATTGGTCAACTCGCCGCCGGTCGACCAAAGCTTACGGACGTTTGGTTTGAGCGCAAGAAGTTTCGTTTTGACGGCCGCGAGTTGGTCATCGTTCAGGTTATAGAGTTGCGATGGATCGGGTTTGTCGTACCCGAGGAGCTGTGCAGCCATATATAAGGTAGACAGATCGTCCCAGACAGAGATTCGTCCTTTATATTTGGGATCCCAGAAAATGGACCAGGAATCGGGGGGCTGGGGGAAAACGGTGGTGTCGTAGAGTAGGGGGTTCGGTCCCCACATAAATGGCACGCCGAAGGATTGGCCCCCGGCTTTGACAAGTTGAAGGTCACGAAGCTTAGGGGAAAGCTGAGAATAGGTCGGGAGTTTGGAGAGATCGAGAGGTTCGGCGAGTCCCGCATGAACAATGGAAGCGGCGACATCGCTGGAGGGAGAGATGACGTCGTAATTGGAGGCGCTGCCGCCGCGGAGTTTGGCGACGAGGTCGTCACTGGAACCCATGTAGGATGCGGTGACTTTGCAATGATGCGATTCTTCGAAGGCGTGAATGAAGGATTGGTCGGCGTAGCCTTCCCAGACGAGCAGGGAGAGAGTAGGTTCCTTCTTTTGGCAAGAGACAAGGAAAAACACAAGAAACAAAACCGAAGAGAAGAAGGCCGCGGTTTTAGATCGTGGGAGCCCACCCTTCGCGCAAAGAATGTGCAAAGGATGGGGCACCCTCAAGTACATAGAATTAGTGGTCGGCTTCATAGACGATTTTGCCTCCGACGATGGTGAGAACGACCCTGGTTTGGTCGATGGTGCGCGGGTCGATTTCGAAGATGTTGCGGTCCACGATGATGACGTCGGCCCATTTTCCTTTTTCGATGGAGCCGGTGAATTTTTCGGTGTGTCCGGCGAAGGCGGCGTTGATGGTGTAAGCCTGTACGGCTTGCGGCACGGACAATTTTTGCGATGCGACGAAACCTTCCTTGGGCTTGCCGTCGGTGGTCTGGCGAGTGACCGCGGTGCGGATGCCTTCCCAGGGATTCAGGGTCACCACAGGCCAGTCGCTGCCGAAGGCGTATTCGCCGCCCCGCTGTGCGATCGATTTCCAGACCCAGGCGCGGGAAGCGCGATCGGTTCCGATGTTGCGGGCCCACACATTGAGGATGTCGTTGTCGGGATAAGAGTGAAGCGGCTGCATGGAAGCGACGATATTCAGTTTGCCGAAACGGGGGATGTCGGCGGAATCGATAGTTTCGACGTGCTCGATGCGGCTGCGGCGATCCTTGGACTTGTTTTTCTGTTGCGCGAACTCGTAGGCGTCGAGCGCGGTACGCACAGCGAGGTCGCCGGTCGCGTGCGTGTAGATCTGAAAGCCACGCTTGTCGAATTCGGCGACCGCAGCTTTGTATTTTTCGGGATCCCAGAAGAGCGAACCTTTCTTTGAGGGATCGTCGGAATAGGGTTGCAGCATTGCCGCGGTGTGAGACTCGATCACGCCGTCGAGCGCAAATTTGACGGCGTTGACATCGATCCAGTCATCGTGGAATTTCTTGTGCGCCTCCTCAAGGGTCTTGAGGTCTTCCGGACGAAGCTCCGGAGGCTGGAGCCGATAGGCGATGTGAAAGCGGATCCAAAGTTGTTTTTCGTTGCGCAACTCATCAAGGGTGGCGAGTTCTTCGAAATCACCGCCGGCACTGTGAACGCTGGTGAGCCCGTGAGCTACGGCGAAACGCATGCCGGCGCGATAGGCGTTGAGCTTGTCGACGTGGTCGGGTTGAGGAACTATTTTGTCGACGAGAGCGGAGGCCGATTCTTTCAAAGCGCCGGTTGCCTCGCCGGTGACGGGATCGCGAACGATTTCACCATTGAGCGGGTTGGGGGTGTCCTTGGTAATGCCCGCGACGGAGAGGGCTTTGGAATTAGCCCAGGACGTGTGGCCATCTGAGGCGCGGAGAAAAACCGGCCAAGCAGGAAAGAGCTGATCGAGAGATTTCTTGGTGGGGAGGGCGTCGGGCGCGAACATGTCGTAAGTCCAGCCGCGGCCTAGAATCCAAGGCGTGTCGGGATGAGAGTCGGCATATTTTTTCAGGCGGTCAAGAATTTCAGCAGCATTTTTGGCGCCAGCGAGGTTGACGCGCGTGAGGCCAAGTCCGCCAGAAAGGAAGTGGACATGGCAGTCAATGAGGCCCGGGAGAACGACTTTACCGCCGGCATCGATGATCTTGGTGCCGATGCCGCGCATGCGAGTGACTTCTTCGTCGCTGCCGACAGCGGCGATTTTGCCTTTGCGAATCGCCAAGCTTTGCGCCCAAGGGTGCTTCTCATCGGCGGTGAAGACTTTTGCATGCTGAATGATGATTTCGGCGGGAGCTACACGTGCGGATTGCTGTGCGAAAGCAGAGAACACAAAGAACAGCGGAAGACAGATTGGAAGCGCGAACCTGGTGATCTTGCGCGTGTGCATACCGTTTAGATGTCAGAATCTCCAACTCTTTCCAAGCTGCTCCAAAAATCAGAAAGTCGGGGGCGTGTTGACCCACAGGATCCAAGTTTCCGACCGGCCGGGATTTTTCCAGCGGTGCGGGGTGGAACTTTCGAAATAGAGGCTATCGCCGGGTTTGAGCTGGTAATGACCCTGATTCTGAAGCCAAATTTCAAATTCCCCGCGAAGGACATGAAGGAATTCCTCGCCCTCGTGAGCATAGGGTTCCCCGCTATCGCCGCCTGGTTTGATGCGGAAGAGATGCGGTTCCATAGCGGTGTTGCCCCAGGCGAGCAGTTCCATACGGACATCGGGACTGGTTTCGAGAACCTTGCGATCGGAGGGATGCACGAGAGCGGGGGCGTCGCCATTGGTTTCGAAAAACGAAAGAAGATTGGTTTTGTAAAAACGTGCGATGCGGCGAAGCGTAG
>Ga0335080_10001680_pt1 | contig 21856 bp, 17 predicted proteins | sample Lox_Sample_34_FD_206720 | JGI IMG/M metagenome (GOLD analysis project Ga0335080, IMG submission 206720) | Soil microbial communities from Loxahatchee National Wildlife Refuge, Florida, United States - Lox_Sample_3.4 | ecosystem: Environmental > Terrestrial > Soil > Wetlands | place: USA...
GCTGTCCGCGGGTCGGCGAACTTCACCTCCGTCTTGGCGGGGTGGACGTTGACGTCGACGACGTGAGGCGGGACCTCGACGAGCAGGACGGCCTCGTAGCCCCGCTCCCCGCCCCCCGCCGAGCGATAGGCCTCCATGACGGCCTTGGCCAGGGCCCGGTCGCGCACGGCCCGCCCGTTCACGAAGAGCCGGAGGCTCGGCCGTGGCGGGCGCGGCCTGTCCGGCCGCGACACGAAGCCACGCACCGTCGCCCACTCCGTGCCGCCCTCCACCGCGACCAGGTCCTCGAGCCGCTTCGCTCCGAAGAGCTGGAAGAGCCGGGCGGCGAGGCCGTCGACCGGGGGCGCCTCGAAGACAGTGCGGCCGCTCGACCGGAGCGAGAAGCCCGTCTGCGGCCGGGCGAGGGCGAGGAGCGTCAGGGCCTCCGCCACGTGCGCGGCCTCGGTCGAGGCCGCGCGCAGGAACTTGCGCCGGGCCGGAACCGCCCCGAAGAGGTCCCGCACCTCGACCGTCGTTCCCCGCGGGTGGCCGGCGTCCCGGACGTGCCGCCGCCGTCCGTGGGCGACCTCCACCTCGGTGCCGGCGGGGCCTTCCTCACCCCGTGTCCGCAGGACGAGCTCGGAGACCGCCGCGATCGAGGGGAGGGCCTCCCCGCGGAAGCCGTGGGTCTCGACCCTCTGAAGGTCCTCGAACGTGCGGAGCTTCGACGTCGCGTGGCGCTCGAGGGCCATCTCCGCGTCGCGGCGGTCCATGCCCCGGCCGTCGTCACGGACGCGCACCAGCTGCACGCCACCGCCCTCGATCTCGACGTGCACCGAGCGCGCCCCCGCGTCGAGCGCGTTCTCCACGAGCTCCTTGACCACGGACGCCGGCCGCTCCACCACCTCGCCGGCGGCGATCTTGTTGACGAGGTCGTCGGGGAGACGCTCGACCGGGTCCACGGGTTACCACGATCATTCTAGCCGGCCGGGCGCCGAGTGGCGGCCTCGGCGAGGGCGCGGCCGTGAATCGTGGTCGTGATTCGTTGACGCCGCCGCGGGCGGGGAATAGTCTTGCCGGACCCTGACGCTCCCGCCGGAGAGTGTGGATGGCGACCTTCCGACGCGTCGGCCTCGATCACCCCGGGACGGCGAGAGAACGCCGGCCGCGTCTCTCGTCCCGCGCCTTGGCGGACCCGGACACGGCGCAGCCTCCCCCGAGCGGCGGAACGAGAGAGTGAACCTCCTCCGTCTCGCGACCCGCGCGAGGTCCGTCCCCGACGCGGGGCGCAGCCTCGCCCTGCTGGCCGCGTACACGCTACTGGTCCTCGGCCGCTTCCTCTTCGCGCCCGCAGGCACCGCCCTCGACGTGCCCGACATCACCCGCTACTACGCCTGGGTCCACCAGTTCGTGTCCGACAGCCTCCGCGCGGGGCGCCTTCCCTTGTGGAACCCGTTCAACTACGCCGGCACGCCCTTCGCCGCCAACCCCTCGGTCTCGCTCTTCTACCCGCCGGCCTGGCTCTGCGTGCTGCTGCAGCCGGTCGACGCGGAGCGATGGCTGATCGGCGGCCACGCCCTGCTCTCCGCAGCGTTCATGCGGCTCTATCTCAGGCGGATCGGCGTGGGCGAGCTGCCGGCCCTCGCCGGCGCCCTTCCCTGGGCGTTCGGCGGCTTCGCTCTCGCCAACGCCTCCGTCGGCCACCTCCACGTCCTCTTCGCGAGCGCCTGGCTGCCCCTCGCCGTCCACTTCTACGAGCGCGGCTGGCGCGAGCCCCGGCGCACTCCCTGGCTCTGGGCCGGCGTCGTGCTGGGCGTTCAGCTCCTGGCGGGAGAGCCCCAGACCGTCCTCTACAGCGCGCTCCTCCTCGCGGCCTACGGGCTCGTGCGCGGCCTCGCTCACCGCGATGCGGAGGGCTTCAGGCGCGGGCTCGCTCACCGCGATGCGGAGGGCTTCAGGCGCGGGCTCGCCGCCTGGGGCCTCGGCCTCGGAGCGATCGGTCTCGTGGCGGCCCTCTTCGCGGCGGTGCAGCTCCTGCCGACTCTCGAGCTCCTGCGCCTTTCGGACCGCGGCCACTCCACCTACGCGTTCGCCACGGCGCTTTCGCTCCCTCCGCGCAGCCTCATCGGCCTCGTGCTCCCCTGGTCACCCACGGTTCCGTGGCTCACCGAGGGAGCCGACAACCGCCTGGCGCTCCTGCTCAACTGGGAGTTCGCCGCTTACGTCGGCGGCCTCGTCCTCGTGCTCGCCGCGCTCACCGCGCGGCGCGCCGGGCCCGCGGCGCGCGGCCTGCAGGGGGCGCTCGTCCTCGGGCTGGCGCTGAGCCTGGGGTCGCACACGCCCCTCTACCGGGCCCTCTACGGAGTCGTGCCTGGGCTCGCCGCCTTCCGCATCCCGGCCCGCGCCCTCGTCATCGTGGTCTTCTGCCTGAGCGCACTCGCCGCCTGCGGGCTCGAGCGGCTGGCGCGCGAGGACGAGGTGCTGCGCCGCCGCGGCTGGCGGACCGTGGGGGCCGGATCGCTGGCGTCGCTCGGGGCGCTGGCGCTCCTCGCGCCGCGGGCCGGGGCGCTGCGTCTCACCGAGATGAGCCTCTACGGCGTCGTTTCGGCGGTGCGGCCGCTCACCGCGCTCGACCCGTTCGTGCTCCATCCCGCGCTCGGCCTCTTCGGCGCCGCGCTCCTCCTCGTGGTCGTGGGCCGGTTGCCACGGCGCGCGGCCGTGGTCGCGCTCGCCGGCTTCCTCGCCGTCGATCTGCTTCTGGCGCGGCCGGAGCCGCCGCTCGCTCGATTCTCCCCCGACACCGATCCCTCCTTCCTCACGCTGCGCGCGCTGGCCGCCCAGGCCGGAGCCACTCCCTGCCGGGTCGACCTCGCTCCGAGCCACGTGGCCGCCGCCGCCGCCCTCGGCGCCCGCGTCGAGAACGTCAACGGTTACTGGCCCGTGTCGATCGGACGCTTCTTCCGCTACGCCTACGGCATGCGCGGGCTCGAGACCCCCGCCGTCCTCCGCCACCAGCTCCACGACCAGCTCTACACGGCGGGAGACCCCTTCGCCCTCCGCCTCCTCAACGTGGCGATCGCCTCGCGCGTCGCCGCCGACGGCACGAGCGTCCTGCTTCGGGATCCCGAGCCGCTGCCTCGGGCGTGGATCGTGGAGAGCGCCGAGCGCGTGTCGGGCGAGGCCGAGGCCCTCGCTCGCGTGCGCTCCCCCGACTTCCAGCCCGCGCGGACGGTGATCCTCGAAGCAGAGCCTCGCCTCGCGCTCGCAGGCTCCGGCGCCGACCCCGGCCGCGCCACCGCCCGCGCCCTGCCGGGCGGCGGTCTCGACATCGACACCGACAGCCCCCGCGGCGGCTACCTGGTGCTGAGCGAGGTCTTCTATCCCGGCTGGCGGGCGAGCGTCGACGGCCGGCCCGTCGCGCTCGAGCCCGCCGACGACGTGCTCACGGCGCTGCCGCTCCCACCGGGCCGCCACCGCGTCCGCTACGTCTACGAGCCCGCGAGCGTCCGCGTCGGGGCTGGCCTCACGCTGGCGACGCTCGTGGTCGCCCTGGCCTTCTCCGGCGCCGGCCGGCGCCGGGCGCCGCCAGGTCCTTCCTGACGGCGTGAGCCGCTCTGGGACGAAACCCAACGGAAGAGGAGAGACAGAAAGGGGGCCCGGGCTCACGGACCGAGGCCCCTGAACGGACAGATACCTCGGGTTCCCGCCCCACGAAACGGGCGGGAACCCTCGGTGGACCCTAGTCGCTCGCCGTCTGCTCGAGCTGCGCCTGGGCCGCCGCCAGCCGGGCGATCGGCACCCGGTACGGCGAGCACGAGACGTAGTCGAGACCCACCTTGTGGAAGAAGTGGATCGAGGCCGGGTCTCCGCCGTGCTCGCCGCAGACTCCGATCTTCAGCTTCGGCTTGACGCTGCGGCCCTTCTTCACGCCGATGTCCACGAGGAGGCCGACACCCCCGGCGTCGAGGGTGACGAAAGGATCCTTCTCGAGGAGCCCGTGCTCCTGGTAGTAGAGCAGGAACTTGCCGGCGTCGTCGCGGGAGAGGCCGAAGCCCATCTGGGTGAGGTCGTTCGTACCGAAGGAGAAGAACTCCGCCTCCTTCGCGATCTCGTCCGCGGTCACCGCCCCCCGCGGGACCTCGATCATGGTGCCGATGAGGTACTCGACTCCCGACCCTCCCTTGCCCAGGACCTCCTGGGCGGCCTCGAGCACGATCGCCTTCTGCCGCCTCAGCTCCTCGACGTGGCCGACGAGCGGGATCATGACTTCGGGCTTCACCGGGATGCCCTTCTTCGCGACCTGGAGGGCCGCTTCGAAGATCGCCTTCGCCTGCATCTTGGTGATCTCGGGGTAGGTGATGCCGAGCCGGCAGCCACGGTGGCCGAGCATGGGGTTGAACTCGTGGAGCTCCTCGACCGCCCGCAGCAGCTTCTCCTTGGCCGCGATCGCCCTCTTGTTCTTCGACGCGCTCTTGGCCTTGAGGGTGGCGATCTCGACCATGAGCTCCTCGCGCTTGGGCAGGAACTCGTGGAGAGGCGGGTCGAGGGTGCGGATGGTGACCGGCGTACCGTGCATCTCCTTGAAGAGCCCGGCGAAGTCGGCCTTCTGCATGGGCTCGAGCTTCCTGAGGGCGGTCCGGTAGTCCTTGACGTACGGGCCGTACTCCTTCGCGACCTTGGCGATCTCCTTCCGGATCTCCGCCGCCCGGTGACCCTTCGCCTCTTTGAGCTGCTCCTTGAGGCGCTGCGTGACGTCGATCCCCCGCTGCCCGCGGGCGGCGGCGAGGATCATCTTCACGACGTGGGGCAGGCGCTCCTCGCCGAAGAACATGTGCTCGGTGCGGCACAGGCCGATGCCGCGGGCCCCGAAGCCGAACGCCACCTTGGCGTCCTTCGGCACGTCGGCGTTGGCCCGGATGCCGAGCCTCCGGACCTCGTCGGCCCAGCCCAGGAGCTTCTCGAACTTCTGGTGGATCGCCGACTTCTCGGGCTTGAGCCGCCCTTCGACGACCTGGATGACCTCCGAGGCGCTCGTCGGCACCGCGGCCAGCATCACTTCGCCGGTCGACCCGTCGATCGAGATCGGGTCACCCTCGGTGAGAGTGTGGCCCCCGACCTTCAGCTTCTTCCCCTTGGCGTCGATGTGCAGGGCGCCGCAGCCGACCACGGAGGGCTTGCCCATCTGCCGGCCCACGACGGCCGCGTGCGACGTCATGCCGCCCGTGGCGGTCAGGATGCCCTGGGCGACCGACATGCCATGGATGTCGTCGGGCACCGTCTCCATCCGGACGAGGAGGACCCTCTTGCCCTTCTGGGCCCACGCCACCGCGTCGTCGGCGGTGAACACGATGGCGCCGGTGGCCGCGCCCGGCGAAGCGGGAAGGCCCTTGGCCGCGACCTCGACGCCCTTCCGGGCCTTGGGGTCGAAGATCGGGTGGAGCAGCTGGTCGAGCGCCTGCGGCTCGACCTTCAGCAGGGCCTCCTTCTTCGTGAGGAGCCCCTCCTCGCACATGTCCACCGCGATGTTGATCGCGGCCAGCCCCGTCCGCTTCCCGTTCCGGGTCTGGAGCATGTAGAGCTTGTTCTCCTGGATGGTGAACTCGAAGTCCTGCACGTCCTTGTAGTGCCGCTCGAGGCGGGTCGTGATCTCGCGGAGCTGCCTGTAGGCCGCCGGCATCACCTTCTCGAGGTCGGCGATCGGGTGCGGCGTGCGGATGCCCGCCACGACGTCCTCGCCCTGGGCGTTCTGCAGGAACTCGCCGTAGAACTCCTTCGCCCCCGTGGAGGGGTTGCGGGTGAAGCCGACCCCGGTGGCCGAAGTGTCGCCCATGTTCCCGAACACCATGGTCTGGACGTTCACCGCGGTGCCGAGGTTGTGCGGGATGTCGTTCAGCTTCCGGTAGGTGATGGCGCGGGGGTTCATCCAGGACTTGAAGACGGCGTCACGCGCGCCCACGAGCTGGTCGCGGGGATCCTGGGGGAAGGGGTGGTGGGTGTTCCTCTCCACCACGACCTTGTAGCGGGCGATCACCTCGTCGAGGGCCTTCTCGTCGAGCTCGACGTCCGTCTTCGCCCCGGCCTTCTTCTTGACCGCGGAGAGCTCGTGCTCGAACTTGTCCTTGTCGATCCCGAGCACGACGTTGCCGTACATCTGGATGAAGCGCCGGTAGCTGTCCTTTGCGAAGCGGGGGTTCTGAGTCTTCGCCTTCAGGCCCTCGACCGAGCGGTCGTTCAGGCCCAGGTTGAGGATCGTGTCCATCATGCCCGGCATCGAGAACTTCGAGCCGGAGCGGACGGAGACGAGCAGCGGGTCGGCCGGGTCGCCGAGCTTCTTGCCCTGGAGGGCCTCGAGCCGGGCGAGGGCGGCTTCCGTCTGCTGATCCACCTCGGGCGGAAGGTGGCCACCGCTCTCGTAGTAGGCGTTGCAGGCCTGGGTGGAGATCGTGAAGCCGGGGGGGACGGGCACCCCGGCGTTCGTCATCTCGGCGAGGCCCGAGCCCTTGCCGCCGAGGGTGTCCTTCATGTCCTTGTTGCCGTCCGCCTTGCCGCCGCCGAAGAAGAAGACGTATTGACTCACGAGGTACCTCCGAGACTGGAAATGTCCGCGACGCGATAGAAGAGCGAGAGAGTCTGCTTGAGGAGGGCGAGGCGGTTGCCGCGCACCCGCACGTCCTCGGCCATCACGAGCACGTCGTCGAAGAAGCGCCCCACGGGCGCGCGCAGCGAGGCGAGGCCCCGCAGGCGGCCCTCGTACGGGCCCGCGGCCTCCTCGAGGCGGGAGACGGCCGTGAACAAGGCCCGCTCGGCATCCGCCTCGAAGAGCTTCGGATCGACGGCCGCCGCCGGCTCCGCCTGGGCGAGGATGTTCTTGGCGCGCTTGAAGGCCTCGGCGAGGGCGGCGAAGTCCTCGGGCTTCTCGCGCCGCACCCGCTGCAGCGCCTCCGCGCGCCGCAGGGCGTCCACGGCATCGGCGAGCGCGCGGTTCGTCGACGGCCTCCAGGGCCCGGCGGGGGCGACGCCGTTCACGCCGGGCGCGGTCACGACGGCGGACACCTCGTCCGCCGAAAGCCCGCGGGATTGAAGGACGTACGCGAGGCGATCGAGCAGGAACGCCTCGACGCTCCGCGCCGTCGCCTCGGGAGGCTGCTTCAGGCCGTCGAACCCGTCGGTTGCCGCCCGGAGGAGCGCCCCGAGGTCGGGCGCCCTCTCGCCCGCCGCCGGGCGCCAGAAGTCGAGGACGGCTCGCACCGCGCCCTGCCCCGCCCGGCGCAGGCCGTAGGGGTCACGGCTGCCGGTCGGGCTCTCTCCGAGGCCGAAGTAGCCGGCGAGGGTGTCGAGCTTGTCCGCCAGGGACACGGCGGCGAACACGCGGGAGGCGCCGTCCCGGCCCGCGAAGGCGGCGAATGGCTCCGCCTCCGGCTCGACCGCGATCGGGTGATAGTGCCAGCGGACGGCCGCCACGACCTCGTCCGGCGCTCCCTCCGCGGCCAGGTAGATCCCGCCCATCACGCCCTGGAGCTCCGGGAACTCGCGCACCATGAGCGTGACGAGGTCGGCCTTGGCGAGGCGTGCCGCCTGCGTCGCCGCGGCCAGGGCCTCGCCCGACAGGAGGCCCTGGCGGCCCATGACCTCGATCAGCTTCACCATGCGATCCGACTTGTCGCGGTAGGTCCCGAGACCCTGGTGGAAGGTCACGCCGGCGAGGTCCGCGCGGCGGTCCGCGAGAGGCCGCTTCCGGTCCTCGGCGAGGAAGAACGAGGCGTCGCGCAGACGCGCGACGACCACCCGCTCCAGGCCCCGCACGATCTCCACCCGTGCCGCGCCGTCGCCGTTCACGACCGACGCGAACCGCGCGATCGTTCCTTCGGCGTCGTGGAGCGAGATCGCCTTCTGGTGATGGACGAGGACGGTCTCGAGCACCTCGGCCGGCAGCGCGCGGAACTCGCGAGGGACGTCGCCCACGAGCACGGTCGGGTACTCGACGAGGTCGCGCCACTCCTGCCGCAGGCCCCGGTCATGCCACGTCCCGCCGCGCGCGGCGGCACGGAGCTGGTCGTCGATCCGCGACGCACGCTCCCCGGGCGCCAGGATCACGAACCTCTCGCGCAGCGCCCTCTCCAGCTCGTCGAAGGAGCGCACCTCGACCGGCCGGCCGCCCGCCCCCTTCGGCAGGAAGCGGTGGCCGCGGGTCGCGCGGCCGCTCTCGACGACGACCTTCCCCCTGGCCCCGCCCTCCACGGCGTGGACGGCGAACGGCACCACCTCGCCGCCGAGCAGGAGGACGAGCCAACGGATGGGGCGGCCGAACGGGAAGGCGCCGCGCCCGTCCTCGAGCCACGCGTCCCAGCTCATGCGCTTGGGGAAGGCGAGCGCGCGGAGCGCCGCGGCCAGGAGACCGGGCAGCACCTCGGCCGCATCCCGCCCCGCGACCTTCCGGACGTGGAGGAGGTAGAGCTCGCCGGGCTTCGCCTCGTCCTTCGGCGCCTCGCGCAGGTGATCGACCGCCACGCCGTTCTTCTTCGCGAAGCCCTGGGCGGCCCCGGTCCACTTCCCGCCTGCGTCCCTGGCGACCTTCACCGCGGGGCCCCACACCGGCTCTTCGCGATCGGGCTGGCGAGCCTTGACCCCGGCCCGGACGACGAGGCGGCGTGGGGTGTAGAGGACGGTCACGTCGCTCGGCTCGAGGTGCTCGCGCGCGGCCGCCTCCACGAAGCGGACCCGGAGCTGCTCGGCCAGGCCGGGCAACCACGGCGCCGGCATCTCCTCGAAGCCCACCTCGAGGAGCAGCTCAGCCACGGCTCGCCTCCGCGCCGTCCGGAGCCGGCGTCGGGACGGCCTCGTCCACGTACGCCCGGGCGACCGCGCAGGCGAGCCTGCGGATCTTCAGGATCATCCCCGCCCGCTCGGTCACCGAGAGCGCGCCTCGGGCGTCCAGGACGTTGAAGGCGTGAGAGCTCTTGAGCGTCCAGTCGTAAGCGGGCAGGTACGCACGGCCGCCCGCCGTCTCCAGGAGGCGCGAGCCCTCGGCGAGGGCGGCGTCGAACGTCCGGCGGTGCAGCTCGACGTCCGCCAGCTCGAACGAGTAGCGCGAGAGCTGGACCTCCTCCTCGTGGCGCACCTCACCGTAGGTCGTGTCCTCCGACCAGAGCAGGCGGTAGACGTCCTCCACGTCCTGGAGGTACATCCCGATGCGCTCGAGGCCGTAGGTGATCTCGCCCGAGATCGGGGCGAGGTCGATCCCGCCCGCCTGCTGGAAGTACGTGAACTGCGTGATCTCCTGGCCGTCGAGGAGGACCTGCCAGCCGATGCCCCAGGCGCCGAGGGTCGGGGACTCCCAGTTGTCCTCCTCGAAGCGCACGTCGTGCACCGACGGGTCGATGCCGATGGCCTCGAGGGAGGCGAGGTAGAGGTCCTGGATGTCGGCCGGAGGCGGCTTGAGGATGACCTGGAACTGCTCGTGCTTGTAGAGGCGGTTCGGGTTCTCGCCGTAGCGTCCGTCCGCGGGACGGCGCGACGGCTGGACGTAGCCGACCTTCCACGGCCGGGGGCCGAGCACGCGGAAGAACGTCTCGGGGTGCATCGTGCCCGCGCCGACCTCGGCGTCCCACGGCTGGTGGATGAGGCAGCCGCGATCCGACCAGAACCGCTCGAGGGCGAAGACGATCTCCTGGAGCGTCACCGCGCGGCCTCGCGAAGGGTCTCGCGGATGACCCGCGGCGCGCGCAGGTCGCGCTCGAGGTGGGCGGCGATGAGCTCGCGGTGGAACGCCTCGAGCGCCCGCGCGGCCGGGTCCGCCCGGTCCCCCAGCGCGTCGGGCGGACGGCGGAAGAAGCCCGACAGCGCCCGGGCGGCCTCGGCCGGGAGCTCCGGCCCCGAGGCCGGGCCGCAGCCGCGGCAGACGAAGCCGTGGGCCGCGCGGTCGTAGGTGAGGGCTCCCGCGGGAAGCGGGCCGCCGCACGCGGAGCAGCGCTCGAGCGGCGGGTAGAGGCCGTGCAGCTTCAGCAGCCAGGCTTCGAGGTAGCGGCCGAGCGCCTCCGGGCTCGCGCCGCCCTCCGCGGCCCGCACCACGGCGAGCGCCAGCCGGTAGACCCTCTCCTCGGCCTCGCCCTCCGGGCAGAACGCGTCCAGGATCTCGGCGCAGCCGGAGAGGAAGAGCGCCGCGTCGAGGCTGCGGGCCCCCGCGCGGAAGGCCGAGTGGAGGAGCTCGGCCTGGCCGAGCCGGAGGAGCTCGGCGCCCTGGCGCCCGTAGAGGGTCACCCGCACCTCGGAGAGGGGCTCGAGAGCCGACTGGTAGCGGGGCCGGCTCCCCCGCGCCCCGCGGGCGACCGCACGCACCTTGCCCCTTTCCCGCGTCAGCAGGACGACCACCTTGCTCGTTTCGCCCAGCTTGTAGCCCCGGAGGACCAGGGCCTCGGTGGTCAGAAGGGCCATTGGCGCGATGCCGCCGCTCCGCAAACCTGGCTAACGTAACACAGGGGCGCCGTGCATTTCTTGATGCATCGGGAGGGTGCGTGTTACTTTCGCGATATGCCCGTCGACTGGAAGCGATTGATCCTGATACTCGTTACAGGCGCGGGGGCCGGTCTCCTGTGGAACGCGGCGAGCGGCCGCGGGTTCGCCCTCGGCCGCAGCGTCCTCGTCCAGACGGGCGACGAGCTGGTGGCGGCGAAGGACGCCCGGGCCCTCCTCGACCGGGGCGCCCTCTTCCTCGACGCGCGCCCCCGGGACTTCTGGAGGATGAGCCGGATCCCCCGGGCCCTCTCCCTCCCGGAGGAGGACTTCGACCGTGCGCTGGCGCAGGTCGAGCCGCGCCTGCGCCGCGCGAGCGCCATCGTCGTCTACTGCAGCGGCTACGGGTGCGAAGCGAGCCTCGTCGTCGCCCGGAAGCTGCGCGAGCGCGGCTACGCCGCCGCCGTGCTCGACGAGGGCCTCCCCGCCTGGCAGGACGCCGCGGGACCGATGGACTCGGAGCCGCGCCCGTGAGCGGCCTCCTGCGCAGCCCGCGTCTCCACCTCCTCCTCCGGCTCGGCCTCGGGGCGTTCTTCGTCTACGCGAGCCTCGACAAGATCTGGAGCCCCGCCGCCTTCGCGAGGATCGTCTACCAGTGGCAGGTCGTGGGGCCGGTTCCGTCGAACGTCGTCGCCGCGACCCTCCCCTGGATCGAGCTCCTGGCCGGCCTCCTCCTCGTCGCCGGCGCGTGGAAGAGGGAGGCCGCCCTCGTCGTCGCCCTCCTGCTCGTGATGTTCCTCCTGGCGGCGGCTTCCGTCCTCGCCCGCGGCATCGACGTCGAGAACTGCGGCTGCTTCTCGGTGGCGAAGCCCGAGGCCGCGTCGGCCTGGGCGCCCGCGTGGACGAAGGGCGTGGGGTGGTTCCTCGTCACCCGCAACCTCGTCCTGCTCGGCGCCGCCGGCGTGCTCGCGTTCCTCACGCCCTCGCGGCCAACGGCGGGCGCGGCGGACGGCGTCGCGGCGCTCTCCGCTCCGCGTTCGGAGTCCCTGCCGTCGTGAGCGACGCGACGACCCGCGGGGTCCACGTGGAGGTGCAGAGCACGTACGAGGCCGACCGCAGCTCTCCGCGCGACGCCCGCTACTTCTTCTCCTACCGGGTGAGGATCTCGAACCGTGGCGAGGACACGGTGCAGCTCGTCAGCCGGCACTGGGTCATCACGGACGGCGAGGGAAGGGTGGAGCACGTCCGGGGGCCGGGCGTCATCGGAGAGCAGCCCGTCCTCCGGCCGGGCGAGAGCTTCGAGTACACGAGCTTCTGCCCGCTCCCGACGGCCGTCGGCTCGATGCACGGCACCTACCAGATGGTGACCTCGGGCGGCTCCACGTTCGACGCGGAGATCGCGCCGTTCTCGCTGGCGGTCCCGAACGCCCTCAACTGACGAGCCGGCGGCTCAGAACGTCGACGGTGAGCAGGCGCCGACGTACTTGCGCTCCACCCAGTTCTCGGTCGGAACTCCCCAGCCGACGCGAGACGCGATGATCCACTGCTCGTTGTAGGAGTTCGAGGTCTTGACCCCGATCTCACCCTCGGCGTCGACCTTGCCGCAGATTCCGGCCTGGCCCAGGGCCGAGACCACCGCGACCATGTAGGCGGGCACGTTCAGGATGCGGGGGCCGCCGTTGACGTCGTTGAAGTCGAAGAGGTCCGGGCGCTGGGTCAAGGTCCGGTCGATCGCGGCGTAGACCGCGTCTTGCAGCTGAGTGTCCGGCTTCGTGCAGGACGCGCTCGGGCCGGGGTCGCTCGCGGCGAGCGGGCAGGGCGGGATCACGCTCAGCGCCATGGGTGTCGGCGTGGGCACCGGGGTGGGGGTCGGGGTGGGGACGGGCGCCGGCTGAGCGGGAGACGTGCCCCCACCGCAGGCCGTCAGCGTGGCAATCGAGAGGATCGCGCTGAGGCTCGCGGCGCAACGCAGACTCGACATCAAAGACCTCCCATGAATCCATGCCTCGGCCGAGTCGGCCCGAGGCAAAGGGCATCAGTGTAGAGGCGGCCGTCGGCGCCGTCAAGTCGTTGATCAGTACGAGTTTACTTGGACTGAACGGGCCCGCCCTGCCTCAGCCGGCGAGCCAGTCCCCCTCGTAGAGGATCTCCGCGTCCCCCGTCTGGCGGACGCTGCCGCCCTCCGGCCACTCGATGTCCAGCACTCCGCCGTCGCAGACCGCGCGCACGCGGCGACCCGTCCGGCCGGTGACGATCGACGCCACGGCCGCGCTCGCCGACCCCGTGCCGGACGACATGGTGTAGCCGACGCCGCGCTCCCAGAACCGGACGCGGATCTCGGAGGGCGAAACCACCGTCACGAACTCGACGTTCGTGCGCTGCGGGAAGAACGGGTGGCTTTCGAGCGCGGGCCCGAGGGCCGACAACAGGGAGTCGTCGGCCGGCCGGTCGAGGAACAAGGCGCAGTGCGGGTTGCCCATCGACGTCGCCGTGATGCGCACCGTTCGGCCGGCCGCTTCGAGCGGATGGTCGACGACGCGGGGTTGCGAGGGCTCGAGGGCCACCGGCACGTCGCGGCTGCCGAGGGCGGGGGGCCCGAGGTCCGTGACGATCCTGTAGGCCGACGGAGAGACGGGCGTCACCTCCACCGCCTTCTTCCCCACCACCGTGCTCACGACGTGACGGTCCGCCGCCCAGCCGTTCCGCACCGCGAGGGCGGCGAGGCAGCGCAGGCCGTTGCCGGAGACCTCTCCCGGCAGGCCGTCGGCGTTCACGAGCGCGAAAGACATGCCCTCCGGCGTCCGGGCGTGCAGGACGACGCCGTCGCCGCCGATACCCCGATGCCGGTCGCAGAGGCGGGCCGCCCAGGACGACACGTCGCCCGGGGCGACCTCGCGAGGCACCAGGATGAAGTCGTTGCCGAGGCCGTGGGCCTTCGCGAACCTCATCGGCTCGGCTTCTTGCCGCGAGCCGGCTCCGGCGGCGGGAAGGTCGCCACGGTCAGCACCGCATGGCCGGCGAACCCGGCCGGGGTCCAGTGCTCGCCGGCGTCGGCCGTCCGGAAGAGGCCCTGCTCCGTGGCCAGGAACGCCTCGAGGCCCGCGGCCGGGGCGAGGGGGAACATGAGGCGCGTGGGGCTTCCCGGGCTCGCGGAGAGCCGCGTCCAGCTTTCCCCCGCGTCCTGGCTCCTGTAGAAGCCGCTCTCCCCCGCCGCATACAGGAACGGTCCCAGCCACACCATGTCGCCGACCCGCTCGCCCTGGAGGCCGGTGGCCGCCCAACTGGCCCCGCCGTCCGAGGACCGGTAGACGCCGCCCGATGCCGGAGCCGCGAAGAGGACCGGGTCGGCCGAGAAGTACGAGGACAGGGCCATCGCGCGGACGGGGCCCTCCGGCAGGCCCTTTCCCGGCCCTTCGAAATGCCGGCCCTCGTCCCGGCTCACGAGGAGCCCCCGGTCGCAGGCCACGACGAGCGCGCCCCCCGGCCACTCGAGGCGGTGGACGGCTCCGCCTCCGAAGGCCGTGCGCTCGAAGGTGCGGCCGCCGTCGCGCGATCGCTGCACCCCGTCCCCGGTGCCGATGAAGACGGTCGGGTCGGCCTCGGGCCACAGCGAGGGCAGCGCCTCCCCGATTCCGGGGACGAGGGAGAGGGGTGCCCAGGTCTCGCCGAAGTCGTCCGAGAAGTAGAGGCCGCCCTCGCCCGCCAGCCAGACCCGGGTGCCCACGGTGCGGATCGAGCGCACGGCCCCGATTCCGTCGAGCCGGACGCCGGAGGTGCGGCCGTGGACCGCCTCCCACGACCCGGCCCAGTCCGTCGAGCGCCACAGGCCCTCACCGGTGCCGGCGAAGAGGGTCAGGCTGGTGACGATCCTCCCCTGCTGGGCTCCGCCCGACGCCGCGGCGAGCAGCAGGACCGCGGCCGCCGCGGCCGGCCGTCGCCCCCTCATCGCGAGAAGTACGGCCGCAGGCGCAGGCAGGCCTCCTCCGGGTCCTCGGGGATGACGCGGGTCCCCGCGACGACGGTCATGAAGTTCGTGTCCCCGGTCCAGCGCGGCACGAGGTGCATGTGGATGTGGTCGGCGACGCCCGCGCCGGCGGGCCGGCCGAGGTTCATGCCGAGGTTGATGCCGTCGGGCCGGTAGACCTCGCGGAAGACCTCCTCCAGCCGGCGCGCGAGGGACATCATCTCCCCGAGCTCCTCAGGCGTGGCCTCCCCGAGCGACCCCACGTGCCGGCGGGGGGCGACCATCACGTGGCCGCCGTTGTAGGGGTAGAGGTTCGTGACGACGAAGCTCAGCTCCGTCCGGTGGACGACCAGCCGGTCCGCGCCCGGCTCCCCCGAGACCGCCCGGCAGAGAACGCAGCCCGGTGTCTTGTCTGCCGTCGTCACGTAGGCCATCCTCCACGGCGTGAAGAGCCGCTCCACGCGTCAGGTCCTCGCCACGTCGTCGGCCTCGTAGACGGGCAGGCTCGATCGCACGCCCTTGAACTTCGCGTCCCCCGCGTAGCGGATGAGGATGCGGCGGTCGATCGCCTCGTCGTCGTACTCGACGACGCCCTCGTCGTTGCGCACCACGGCGAGGTGGGCCTCGAGCTGGACGACCGCGTCCCGGCTGAGGGCGATCCCCTCGTTGAAGAGCGCCCCGTCCGCGTCCACGCTCACGCCCCGGCCCGCCACCGGCAGCGCTTCGACGAGGGCTCCGTAGGCGCCCTCGTCCTCCTCGATCGGGCGCTTGGCCGCCGAGGAGAGCCGTCCGGCCAGGTTGACGTGGCGGCCGATCACGGTCGAGTGGAGCTCGCCGCGGCCGGCGACGAAGCGCGCGAGGTAGACGCGGCCGTGATGGATGGCGACGCCCATCTTGAACCACGTCTGCCCGGCTTCCCGCTTCCGGCGCAGGGAGTCCTGGCAGAGGATGGCCGTCCGGAGCGCGTTCAGGGGGTCGAGAGGGTCGGCTCGGCCGGTCCCCCAGGTGACCATCATGCCGTCGCCGAGGTACTTGTCCACCCTCCCGCCGAAGCGCTCCACGATCGGCACGAAGTCGTCGAAGACGCCGTAGAGCTCCTGGGTCAGGTCGCGCTCGGAGATGTGCCCCTCCGACGTGCGCGTGAACCCGCGCAGGTCGAGGAAGAGGACGGTCGCGGCCACCGCGTTGTTCAGCACCTGGGCGGACTCCCCGAACTCGTAGACGCGCAGCCCCATCCGGGTCTTCTCCTCGAGCTCGAGCGAGCGCTCGGCCCCGAGCGACTCCACGCGCTCGCGCAGGTACGACACGATCTCGAAGCGTCGGAGGGCGACCGAGAGGTCGAGGAAGGCGTCGAGGATCTCCGGCCCCCGCCGGCGCTCGGCCTCCGCCTTGACGGCCGGCGAGGCGACGAGCCTCGACCCGGTCGACCAGGGATCGCCGAGGAGGTAGGCCTGGACCGGCCCGCTCAGGACGATGCGGAGGAGGCTGCCCGGCTTCAGGTAGAGCTCGCGCGGCAGGAGGGGCAGGTGGCGCCCCACCCGGGCGAGCAGGCCGCGGTCCCCTTCGCGCAGCCGCCGCTCCGCCTCCCGCACCAGGGTCTGCTGGATCTCGAAGAAGGCCTCGGGCGGGATCCTGTACCTCTTGTTCGACGCCAGGAAGTGGCCGAGGTCGATCTCGCCCGCGGTCGTCTCGGTGAAGGCGAAGCCGTCGTCGATGACGGAGAGGACGAGCGACGGGTTCTCGCCCCAGGCGAGCGCCCCCTCTTCGTCCCGCGGCCGGCGGCACTCCTGGTCGATCCGCCGGTAGAAGGACTGCAGGAGCGGGAAGAGCGACTGCTTGCCCCTGCGAAGGGACTGGCTGCGCAGCTCGAGCCCCCGCAGGTGCTCGGCCGCGTCCTTGCTGTGGGCCAGCCAGAACAGGTTGAGCAGGCCCTGCCGCCGGTCCACCTGCCGGACCGACCGCACGACCCGGACGAGCGCCGCCTCGTACTCGGCGTAGTCCCGCGCCGGATCCCCTGGGCTGAGGGTCAGGGCTCCGATCTGCCCGAGCTGGGTTTCGAGGAAGCGCTGCTGCAGCATGCGCAGCCGCGAGTGGACGTGGACGAGGTAGGCGTCGCGCCCTTCGTCGCGCTCGGGCGCGGGCAGCTCGGGCAGGGGGGCCCCGAAGAGCTCCTCGGCCTCGGCGAGGCCGCCCGCCAGGTAGCGCAGGGCCTGGGGGTCCTTCAGGAACAGGGAAGGGGGCATCCTCCCCTACCCCCGGTTGATCAGCTCGCGAAGCTCCTTGCCCGGCTTGAAGTAAGGGACCCGCTTCGGAGGCACGACGACCCCCTGTCCGGTCTTCGGGTTGCGGCCCGTCCGGCTGCCCCGCCTCCGGATGCGGAAGCTCCCGAAGCCCCGCAGCTCGATCTTGTCCCCGCGCTGCAGCGCCTCGGCGATCGAGGAGAACACGGCGTCGACGATGACCTCGGAGTGCCGGCGGGTGAGGGCGGCCTCCCGCCCGACCTCATCCACGAGCTCGGCCTTGGTCATCGCCCTACTCCTCCTGCTTCTCCTTGGCCGCGGCGGCGGCCTGGGCGGCCCGGAAGACGTCGCCGAGGGTCGAGCGATCGCTGCCCGACGAGTCGCGGTAGGCCTGGAAGTCGCGCTGGAACTCGTCCGCCTTCACGGCGCGGATGGAGAGCCCGATCTTCTTCTCGCCCTCCTGGACCTTGATGATCTTCATGGGGAAGGCGTCGCCGGGCTTGAAGTGCTCCTCGGGGTGCTCGATGCGCTTCTCGTCGAGCTCGGAGACGTGCACCAGGCCCTCGACGCCCTCCGCCAGCTCCACGAAGGCGCCGAACGTCGTCAGGCGGACGATCTTGCCCTCCACCACGTCGCCCACCTTGTGGTGGGAGAAGTAGTCGTCCCAGACGTCGGTCGCGAGCTGCTTGAGGCCGAGGGAGAGGCGCTGGTTCTCGGCGTCGATGTTGAGCACGACCGCCTCGACGGTGTCGCCCTTCTTCAGGACTTCGGAGGGGTGCTTGACCCGCTTCGTCCACGAGAGGTCGGAGATGTGGATGAGGCCGTCGATGCCCTCCTCCACCTCGACGAAGGCGCCGAACTCGGTGAGGTTCCGGACCTTGCCCGTGATCTTGGAGCCGATCGGGTACTTCTCGGCGAGCTGCTCCCAGGGGTTGCTCTCGACCTGCTTCAGGCCGAGGCTGATCCGGTGGGCCTCCTGGTCGAGGCCGAGCACCTGGCACTCCACCTCCTGACCGACGGTCAGGAGCTTGGACGGGTGCTTGACCTTCTTCGACCAGGACATCTCGGAGACGTGGATGAGGCCCTCGACGCCCTGCTCCAGCTCCACGAACGCGCCGTAGTCGGTGAGGCTCACCACCTTGCCCTTGACGCGCGCCCCCACCGGGTACTTGATGGTGGCCGTCGTCCAGGGGTCGGCCTGGAGCTGCTTCATGCCGAGCGAGACGCGCTCGGTCTCGCGGTCGAACTTGAGGACGACCACCCGCAGGTCGTCGCCCACGTTGATGACCTCGCTCGGGTGGTTGATCCGGCCCCACGACATGTCGGTGATGTGGAGGAGGCCGTCGATGCCCCCGAGGTCGACGAAGGCCCCGTACTCGGTGATGTTCTTGACCGAGCCGGTGAGGACCTTGCCCTCCTCGAGCGTCTCCAGGGTCTGGAGCTTGCGCTCGGCGTTCTCCTCCTCGAGGACCGCCTTCCGGGAGAGGACGATGTTGCCCCGCTTCTTGTTGACCTTGATGACGCGCATGCGGAGCTCCTGCCCCTTGAGCGCGTCGAGGTTGCGGACCGGACGCACGTCCACCTGGCTGCCGGGAAGGAAGGCGCGGACGCCGATGTCCACCGCGAGGCCCCCCTTCACCCGCTCGATCACCCGGCCCACGACAACGCGGCGCTCCTGGTAGGCGCGCTCGACGTCGTCCCAGACCTTCATCTTCTCGGCCTTCTCCTTCGAGAGGACGACGTAGCCCTCCTTGTCCTCGGTCTTCTCGATGAGGACGTCGACGGAGTCGCCGGGCTTGATCGTGATCTGGCCGTTCTCGTCGCGGAACTCCTCGATCGGGATCATGCCCTCCGACTTGTAGCCCACGTCCACGATGGCCTCGGACTCGGAGACCCGCAGCACGACGCCCCGCACCACCTCGCCCTCGGCGAAGTTGCGGAAGCTGACGTCGTACATGTCGAGGAGACGCTCGTACTCCTCGGCGTCGACGGCGGGCTCGACGGGCTCTGGTTCGGGGGAGGCTACCGGAGCGGCAGGGGCGCTCTTGGGAGCGATCGGGGCGACGGGCTTGGCGGCGTTTTCGGTTTCCGGCATGAGTGAGACGGATCCTCCGAGATCTCGAGATTGTCCGGCGGAGGGACGAGGCAAGGCGCCGGTGGCGCGCGACGACATCCCGGCCAAACGCGAAATTCTAAGCGGGTCAGTAGGATGCTGTCAAGACGCACGAAGCGCGGCACGGTTGACGATCCCTCCCCCCGGCCTCACCTCCGGCCCCCCGGCCCGGCTCCCCTCTCGCCGAGCGCGCGCTCGGCGGCCGCCACGAGGCCCTCCGCCGTCGAGGGGCGGGCCACGTCCTGCACGTCCAGCCCGGCCGCGCGAGCCGCCGCCTCCGTCGTGGGTCCGATGACCGCGACCTTGAGGCCAGAGGCTCGCTCCCCCGCCGCGTGGGCGAAAGACTCGACGGCTGACGGAGATGCGAAGAGAGCGAGGTCGATCCCGGTTTCGAGGGCGCGGCCCACGGCTTCCGCGAGGCCCTCCGGCTCTACGGTGGCATAGGCCTCGACGACGTCGACACGAGCCCCGAGGGCGCGCAGGCCTGAGGCGAGCTCCTGTCGGGCCCGGGTCGAGGCGGGCACGAGCACGCGCGCGTCCTCGACCCCTCTCTTCCCGAAGGCCTCGACGAGCGCGGCTGCGGTGAACCCTCCCTCCGGCTCGAGCGAGACCCGGTCGTCGGGGAAGGAGGAGCGCAGGGCCGTCGTCGTCGCCGCGCCGACGGAGGCGACCTTCGGCCGCGAGCCCGGGGCCACGGCGATCCGCGGGGGGAGGCCCAGCACCACGAGGCGCCCGAGGACGGCGGTGACGGCGTTCGCGCTCGTGAAGACCACCCAGTCGTGCCTCGGGAGATCGGAGAGAGCCTCGTCGATCGGCCCCGGGTCCGGAGGCCCCGCGATCTCGATCGCCGGAACCTCGACCACCGTGGCGCCCCTTTCGGCCAGGAGGGTGGCGAGGCGCGAAGCCTGGCCCCTGCCGCGCGTCACGAGGAGGCGTCGGCCGTCGAGGGTGCCCATCCTCTCAGCGACCGAGCAGGGCGTGGGCGCCCCGCGAGAGGAGGTCGTCGGCCAGAGCGCGGCCGACCTCCTCAGGGTCCGAGCCCGTGCGCTCGCCACGGACGAGGGCCGGGCCGTCGGCCTCGGCCACGAAGGCGACGAGGTCGAGCCCGCCGTCGACCGGGAACGCATGGGCTCCGAGCGGCACGTTGCATCCGCCGCCCAGGGCGGCCAGGAAAGCCCGCTCGGCCGTCACCGCTCGGGCGGTCGAGGCGTGGTCGAGGGGCGTCAAGGCCCTGCGCACCGGCGTGTCGACCGCCCGGCACTCGAGGGCGATCGCCCCCTGTCCCGGCGCCGGTACGAACCGCCGGGGGTCGAGGACCTCGGTCACCTCGTTCGCCCGCCCCAGCCGCTCGAGCCCCGCCATCGCGAGCAGGATCGCGTCGAAGCGCCCCTCGCGCAGGCGCCGGATGCGGGTGTCCACGTTCCCTCGCAGATCCGCGAGGACGAGGTCGGCCCGCAGGGCGCGGAGCTGCGCCTGGCGGCGCAGGCTCGTCGTGCCGACGGTCGCTCCCGGAGGAAGATCGAGGAGGCGAGGCCCGGACGAGAGGACGGCGTCACGGGGGTCGGCCCGCTCCAGGACCGCGCAGAGCTCGAGACCCTCGGGCAGCGCGGTCGGCACGTCCTTCAGCGAGTGCACCGCGAGGTCCACCTCGCCGGCCAGGAGCGCCTCTTCGATCTCCTTGAGGAAGGCGCCCTTCCCGCCCACGGACTCGAGCCTCCGGTCGAGGAGGAGGTCGCCGGTCGTCGTGATGACCCGCAGCTCGACGTCGTGGCCCCGCGCGGCGAGGAGCCCCTTCACGTGCTCCGCCTGCCAGCGGGCGAGGGCGCTGCCGCGGGTGCCGATCCGGAGGCGGCTCACAGGCCGAACAGCTTCCGGATGAAGCCCACGTGCTCCGCCTGGCCGTTCCCGGCCAGCTCCTTGAGCTGCACGGTGGGCCCGTGGAGCAGCTTGTTGACGATCGCGGAGGTGGCGGCCTCGAGGGCGCTCTCCTGCTCCGGCGTGAGGGGCCCGAGCCTCTTCCGCGCCTTCTCGAGCTCGGCCTTGCGGATCTCGTCCGCGCGCCGCCGCAGCTCGACCAGGAGCGGCACCACCTCGAGGGATCGGCGCCACTCGACGAACTCCCGGATCTCCTGGTCGAGGATCGCCTCGGCAGCGGCGGCCTCCTTCTTCCGCTCCCGGAGGTTCGCCTCGGCAACCGTCTTCACGTCGTCGAGGTCGTAGAGGAAGACTCCCGCGACCTTGCCCGCGTCCGCCGCGATGTCGCGGGGCACCGCGATGTCGATCAGGAAGAGGGGGCGGCCGCGGCGGGCGGCCTGGGCCGCCTCGACGTCCGGGCGCTGGATGACGACGCCCGCGGCGCCGGTGCCGCTGATCACGATGTCGGTCCGGGCGAGCTCGGTCCGCAGGGCCTCGAAGGGCGCCGCCCGTCCGCCGAGGGCGGCCGCGAGCTGCTCCGCCTTCTCGAACGTCCGTCCCCCGAGGACGGTGGCCCGGGCGCCGTCCCGGACCATCTGCCGGGCCGCGACCTCGCTCATCTTCCCCGCCCCGACCAGGAGGACGGCCCGCTCGCGCAGCTCGCCGAAGATCTTCCGGGCCAGCTCGACCGCCACGTGGGAGACCGACACCGCGTTCCGGCCGATGGCCGTCTCCGTCCGGGCCCGCTTCGCCGCCGCCACGGACCGGTTCCGGAGCGCGTTGAGCACGGCGCCGAGGCTCCCCGCCTTCTCCGCGGCCTCGTAGGCGTCCTTCACCTGGCCGAGGATCTGCGGCTCCCCCATCACCATGGAGTCGAGGCTGGCCGCGACCCGGAACGCGTGGCGTACCGCGGCCTCGCCCTCGAGCCGATAGAGGTGGGGCTCGAGCTCCGCGGGATCGCGCCCGTGGTAGCGGGCCAGGAAGGCGGCCACCGCGCCGCCCGCACCCTCGCCGGAGCGGCCGTACACCTCGACCCGGTTGCAGGTCGACAGGATCATCGCCTCGCCGAGTCCGGCGTCCTCGCGGACCCGGGCGAGCGCCTCGGCCAGACGCTCCTTCGGGAACGCGAGGGCCTCGCGCACCGCGACGGGGGCCGTCTCGTGGTTGAGGCCGACGACGAGGATCACCGGGCCGCGA
>Ga0335080_10001681_pt1 | contig 21855 bp, 20 predicted proteins | sample Lox_Sample_34_FD_206720 | JGI IMG/M metagenome (GOLD analysis project Ga0335080, IMG submission 206720) | Soil microbial communities from Loxahatchee National Wildlife Refuge, Florida, United States - Lox_Sample_3.4 | ecosystem: Environmental > Terrestrial > Soil > Wetlands | place: USA...
GCGACAGCTTGTAACCGGCGCAGTCATCGATCATCTGCGCGCCAGCGGTCAATACGCCATGGTTTCGACGTATAACGGGCGCCCTGATGATGATTACATCCTCAGCGGAAAACTGGAAAAGCTGGAAGAAGTTGACTACCCCGCGGGGGTGAAAGTGGAAGTCGCGATATCTGCACAAATCACCAATGTAAAAACAGGCTCCACGGTTTGGAGCAACGCGGTCTCGGAAGTTGGAACCGTCTCGCAACGAAGTGTGCCCGGGATTGTGTCCCAGATGAATCGGACCATGGACATAGCGATCAGCAAGCTGCTCGTCACGGTTCCTGAGCTGATGTCAGGGAAGAGTTCAACTCCACAGGAACAGGCGCAGTGATTCGTGAATTCAGTTCCTTCGCCGCAGGACGATGGCACCGTGACTTCCGGCCGACCTGATTGAGCAGAGGCTTCCACACGTCGAGGGAGTCAGCAGCATCCGTACAAGACGGGAATGCCGAGATTACTGGGAAATGAAAGTGGAGAACCGCAGATGAGTACAAACCTGATGACCGTCGACGAAGGCCGCTATCGCACTCTGCTGGGCGCACCCAGCGCCCTGGCAGATCAGCCCACAATGAAGGCTGTCCTGCGCAGCCTGCGCGATGTTCTGTCCAACGTCTCCGAGCTGCATGGCGCTGATCTGTTTGTATTGCACGACAACGGAAAGAGCCTGCAACTGCTCGAGGGCGATAAGGAAGCAGACGGACCGGTTATTAGCGTCGGCACCACCATTGCCTGTGTCGGCGTATGCGCCGAAGCGCTTGAGAAACAGCAACCGATTTTCCTCCCCGATGTAGCGGAGGAGATGTTGAAGCATCCTGAACTGGCCTCCTTCGCACCGGAATCTGCGGGTAGAAGCACGTACCTGTTTCCTGTATCCACGGCGCAGAAACGATATGGAATCCTGGCGCTGACCAAGGAGCGGGGGCAGGAATTTCACCCCGAAGACGTGAAGCTGATGGAATCCATGGCTTCGCATGTCGCCGTTGCGCTCGAATGCGCACAGGCCCGCGACACCGCGGAGCGTTATCACCGGGAAGTCCTGAACCAGCGAGATCGACTCTGCCTGTTGCTCGAAATTAACAACCACATTGTCAGCAAGCTTGAGGCGGAGGAATTGTTTCAGGGCGTGGCCGAGTCGATGCGCCGGCACTTGGGCAACGATCTTACATCGTTATGGCTCTTTAATAAGGAGACCGGTTGTTTCGAGCGTAAGTTCCTCGAATTCCCGAGTGGAAAAGGGTTTCTCGAGAAAGTGGTGATCGCGGAACCGAACGAGCTATGGAGCGAATGGTCGCGTTTCCGCACCCCGCAGTTTTATTCACCGACGGACTCCGCCATACCTTCCGCGCTCCGCGATGCGTGCCGATCTGAATCGCTTCAGTCGGCCGCGTTTGTGCCACTGCTGGGCGGCGATGGCCCTTTGGGATTGCTGACAATGTGCAGTCGTAAAGCGAATGCCTTCAGTGAGGCGGACCGCGATCTGCTGTCCCAAATCGGTACTCAGATCTCTTTGCTGCTCGAGAATGCACTTGCCTATGGCCGGCTCCGGGCATCCCGGGACGATCTCGAAGAGCAGAGGCTTTATCTCGAATCGGAAATCGAAGCCGAGTACAACTTCGAAGACATCGTGGGCAAGAGCGCGGCAATCCGCAAGGTGCTGGACCAGGTCGCGATCGTGGCGCCCACCAGTTCGACCGTGTTATTGCACGGCGAGACCGGCACCGGTAAAGAACTGGTGGCCCGAGCCATTCACAATCTCAGTCCGCGTGTTGGGCGTACATTTGTCCGGCTGAACTGCGCCGCCATTCCCTCCGGACTGGTCGAAAGCGAGCTATTCGGTCATGAAAGGGGCGCCTTCACGGGCGCCCTCATGCAGAAGCGCGGCCGGTTTGAATTGGCGGATCAGGGCACTCTGTTTCTCGACGAGATCGGCGACATCACCATGGACCTGCAGCCGAAACTTCTGCGGGCTCTGCAGGAGCAGGAATTCGAACGCCTCGGCAGTACCAAAACCATCAAGGTCGATGTCCGGCTTATTGCGGCGACTCATCGGGACCTGGAGGGTATGATCCGCAACAATCAGTTCCGGGAGGATCTGTTTTACAGACTGAGAGTCTTCCCCATAGAGATTCCGCCGCTACGCGAAAGGCGGGAAGACATTCAGCTTCTGGTCCACTTTTTTGTCTCACGCCTCTCCCGGCGCATGCAAAAGCGTATCCGTTCGGTGCCGAAGCCTGCGATGGAGGCTCTGGTGAATGCCGACTGGCCAGGAAATATCCGCGAACTGGAGAACTTCATCGAGCGCTGCGTCATTCTCACGCAGGGAGACGAATTGAACGTACCGCGCGCTGAATTGAGGAAAGCCGGAATGCGCAGTATGGTTTCATCGCCTTCGACATTCGAGCAAGCCGAGCGCCAGGCGATCCTCGACGCTCTCAAAACCGCGTCGGGAAAAATAGCCGGCAATGGCGGGGCAGCAGAGCGGCTGGGCCTGAAAAGAACCACATTGCAGAACAAGATGCGGAGGCTGAATATCACTCGATCCGATTACGTAGTCTGACATCATGCGGTCGTCCGACCGCATACGGGCAACTCGATGCCTCGTGGGCACATGCATGCTTTTTCCCAAGTTGTGCTCGGTGAACAATTTAGGCCAGACGCTACAGTTCGGCCAGAAACCTGCCTTCTTCTGCTTGCGGGCTACTCACGAAGTGGTCCTACAGAGGATTCCAAAGCATGAAAAGGTTGACCGAATTCGCAATCATTCTTCTTCTGTTTGCAGTCTCATCTTGGGCTCAGGAATTCAGACATGAAGTGACCGTTCAAGGTTCCGGGTTCTTCCAGAAGCAGACCACCAAGAATGGGATCACCAATGATCCAGCCAACTCTGGCGGCGTCATGGCCGGATATCGATTGAATCTGAAGAACTGGCTGGCCATCGAGGGCGACTATGACTACTTCAGAAACCACGAGAGCTTTCAATCGAGCTACGGCAGCACGTTCCTACCGATGAACGTCCATGCAGTGACCGGCATCGCAATCGTTAAACTTCCTTCCTTCAAGGCGCCAGCGGTGAAGAGAGTGTCTCCATTCGTGCTCGCAGGAGGCGGAGCCATGTTCTTTGATCCACGTCGGGGATCCGGGAGTGAGCAAACCCGTGGCGCGTTTGTGTATGGCGGCGGCGTCGACGTGCCAGTGTCAAGACACTTCCTCGTGCGCGCGCAATATCGAGGTTTTATCTATAAGATCCCGGACTTCGAACAGGCGAGCCTCAAAGTCGACAAATACACTCACGCCGCGGTGCCCTCCGCCGGTCTGGTGTTTACGTTTTGAAACGTTTGCCGTTCTTGCTGTTCAACTTTTCCAGGCGGCTGCATCAGCCGCCTTGTTTCTTAGCAGTCTCCCGCGGCCCTGCCCTCATGCTGGCACTGCCCGTTGGTAAGGGCGCCGTACGGTCGAGAAGGCCCCACTCCTCAATCACTTACGAGCAGAGTTCGTGGTAAGAGAGCTGCAACATTCTTACACCAAGAGCTAGCGGCTCGGAAAGAGATGGAGAAGGGGCCCATTATGTTACGTATCGAAACGGAAGAATTGGACGGTGCTTTAATCTGCAGGCTCGAGGGCCGGTTCATCGGCGAAGGAGCTGATCAGGTGCGCGCCCTCGTCATGCGCTGTGATAGCAAACTTCAACTCGTCGTCGACCTCACGGAAATACTGTTCATCGACGCAACCGGGGAAGAGGTGCTTTCGTTTGTCAAGAAACTCGACGCGCAATTCCTTGCCGAGACTTCGTATTCTCGGGACATCTGCGAGCGACTCAACCTTCCTTTGGTCCGCAAGCAGAAATCGAATCGGCGCCTTTCCGTGAATTAGCAAGCAGCGGGCAGGGTTGGCCGAATCAGGTTTTGGCCCATGCCAGAGTCAATCGGCTCGATTGGGTGAGCGTCGTCGGGTGGAAGAAAGAAGCCCAACGTCCAGACCAATCAAGGACCGGCTTGAGTGAGTGCGAACCTGTGCCCATTTCCTGCTTCATCTCCCTTACTTCGTAAGGTGCTCGCAAAGCGCAACGCTCTAAGAGCCATCGCCGGCGCTAAGCATTCCACTCCGCATCTTTGACCCCGAACTGATCTTCTCATCAGGGTTTCGCTATCCCCTCGAGAAGGCGTACGTGTGTCCGGGCGACTGGAACGCTCGGCAATGGCAATGACCGCATGAGAGCAGTGCGCTCGCCCGGATATGGGCAGGCTGGACTCCGCCCAGCGTGGCGCACATCGGATTCAAGAACTTACGAAGACTGGAAATTGGTACAGCACCTGCAATCGTCATGCACACGAACGAGAGTATCTGTTCGTTACGTGCAAAGTGCCGTCTGGCAGAGCCGAAGCTGCAATGGGTGGATCCACCGCCCAATTCGCCGGTGACACATTTGTGCTGCCAGCAATGATTTTGAGCTCAGGTTCAACGCGGAGTCCCGTGGGAAGAGTGGTTATAACAGGAGCAAATCGCATGTCGATCTTTAGCGAAATTCGCAGTTCTATTTACAGGTTCTCCAGTCATCAAGGTGCCTCGAGGTTTAGCCTCACCCACCAGTCCGCCGAGCCACGGCCGAGCCACTGGCGTCAGTACACCGTAATGGCCGTGGCCTGCATGAGTCTCAGCTTGACCCTCGTGGGGTGCAGCAGAAGCAACGCCGCAGTGGAATTGCCGAAACCCGAAGTGTTGGTGGCAGTGCCGGTTCAACAAGATGTTCCTTTGCATAACGAATGGGTCGCGACACTCGATGGGTATGTCAACGCAGACATTCGACCCCAAGTCTCTGGCTACGTCATCAGCCAAAACTATAAGGAAGGTTCGCTGGTTCGAAAAGGTCAGGTCCTGTTCGAAATCGATCCCAGGCCGTTCCAAGCCACGCTCGACCGAACCAAGGGAGATCTGGCGCAGGCGGAAGCACTGTTGGCGAAAAGTACGATCGATGTGGAACGCGATGCTCCTCTGGCGGAGAAGAAGGCCGTAGCGAAGGAGAAACTGGACACGGAGATCCAGGCCAAACGCGCCGCTGAAGCGGCGGTCGAATCCGGTAAGGCGGCGGTCGAACGCGCGCAACTTGATCTTGGCTGGGCCAAGGTCACATCCCTGGTGGACGGCATTGCCGGAATCGCCCAGGTTCAGATCGGGAACTTGGTAGGCCCGAATTCTCTGCTCACGTCAGTCTCGCAGGTCGATCCCATCAAGGTGTATTTCCCCGTGAGCGAGCAGCAGTACATGCAAGCCAAGCACATCAGTTCCAGCGCACAGCCCATGGATTTGTTCGATAGCTCAACGGAACTGATCCTGAGCGACGGCACCGTCTACCCGCACAAGGGCAGAGTCTTGCTGACCGACAGGCAAGTGGACTCGAACACCGGCACGATTCGCATGGTCGCGGCATTCCCAAACCCAGGAAATGCCTTGCGCCCGGGGCAGTATGGGCGGGTACGAATCCAGACCAGCATCAAGAAAGAGGCCCTGCTTGTGCCGCAAACTGCAGTGACACAGTTGCAGGGAGGTTACCAGATCGCCCTTGTGGGCAGCGATAACAAGATCAGCATTCGCGCCGTCAGAGCCGGCGAAAAGATCGGGCAGATGTGGGTCATCGAGGAGGGACTGAAAGCTGGCGAGCAGGTTGTGGTGCAAGGTCAGGACAAAGTGCGTGAGGGAACTCTCGTCGCGGTGAAACCGGCCGATCCAACTGTCGTCGCTGAAAAAACCGGGAATTCAACTCAGGAAGGGCAGTGATCATGTCGAAGTTCTTCATCAATCGTCCGATCGTAGCACTGGTCGTTGCCATCCTGATGGTCATCGTGGGCCTTGTAACCATCGTTGGCTTGCCTGTTGCACAATTCCCGAACATCGCTCCACCGGAGATTCGCTTGAGCGCCGTGTATGTCGGCGCCGATGCGAAGACGCTCGAGGAGGCTGTGGCCACTCCGATCGAGCAGCAGGTGAACGGCGTAGACAAGATGGATTACATGTACTCGACGAATGCCACAAACAATTCGAACACTCAGTTGTTCGTGGATTTCCAGCTCGATACCGACCCCAACATGGACCAGATTCTGACCCAGTCTCGCCAGCAGTTGGCGAACGGCCAGATTCCGCAAGAGGTCATCAGTTATGGAATCGACATCAAGAAGTCGATGACCTCGCCCCTCATGCTGATCTCGGTGTATTCACCGAAAGGTTCCAGAGATGCGAAGTTCCTGGCCAACTACGCGCACATCAACCTTAAAGATCCGATCCAGAGATCGTATGGGGTGGGCCAGACCGATGTTTTCGGTGCCGGGCAGTACGCCATGCGCGTGTGGATCAAGCCCGACAAGCTGGCGAAACTGGGAATCACAGTTACCGATGTGGTCAATGCGATCCAGGCGCAGAACAAGGTCAACCCGGTGGGCCAGGTTGGCGGTGAGCCGGCCGTGTCGGGCCAGCAATTGACCATGTCCGTCCTGGCGCAGGGCCGCCTGCGTTCAACAGAGGACTTCGAGAACGTCGTGGTGCGTGAGAATTCCGATGGCGGCATCGTTCGCGTCGGCGATGTGGCGCATGCCGAACTCGGTGCCCAGGATTACAGCATGGTGAGCCGTCTCAACGGCAAGCCGGCGGCAACCATTGCCGTCTACCAGTTGCCCGGTTCTAACGCCGTGCAGGCCGTCGACTCGTTGCGGAAGCTGATGGCGCAGATGAAAGGAAGATTCCCGGATGACGTGGACTACGTAGTGTCGCTCGATCAGACGGCAGCGGTCCGGGAGGGCATGAAGGAAATCATCTTGACTCTGGTGATCGCTATCGCCCTTGTCATCCTGGTCGTGTATTTGTTCCTGCAAGATTGGCGAGCCACCCTGATTCCGCTGCTGGCAGTGCCGGTTTCACTGATTGGAACCTTCATGCTCTTCCCGGCTTTCGGCTTCTCGATCAATACGCTTTCGATGTTCGGCCTCGTACTGGCTATCGGTCTGGTGGTTGACGATGCCATCGTCGTCGTCGAAGGCGTGCAGAGGCACATCGAAGAAGGTCTGGCGGCAAAAGATGCCGCACGGAAGGCGATGGAGGAATTGTCTGGCCCGGTGATCGGAATCGCCTTGGTCCTGTCGGCCGTATTCGTCCCTACGGTTTTCATTCCTGGCATTACGGGACAGCTTTACAAGCAGTTCGCCATCACGATCGCGATCTCTGTAATCCTGTCGGCGTTCAATGCTCTTACGCTAAGTCCAGCCTTAGCTGGGCTACTGCTGCGGCCTAAGCAAGAGAGCCGTGGCCCACTGGCCAAATTCTTCGGTTGGTTTAACCGTAAGTTCGACGCCGGTACGAATGCCTATGTCCGGGCGTCGGGAATGGTCGTCCGAAAAGGAGCCTTCGCACTCGTCGTGCTCGTGATGTTTGCCTTGGGCGGGATGTTCTTCGGTCGTAAGCTCCCTTCGAGCTTTCTCCCTGATGAAGATCAGGGCTATATGTACATGAACATGCAGTTGCCGGAAGGCGCTTCTTTGGAGCGGACACAACAAGCCTCCACAGAGGTCGAAAAGATCCTCGGCTCCACGCCGGGTATCGATCATTACACCAGCGTCATCGGTTTTAGTTTGCTGAGTTTTACCCGCAGCAGCTATACCGCTTTCTACTTTGTCCAGTTGAAGCCCTGGGAAGAACGCAAAACAACCGAAGAGTTGTACAAGGTCATTTGGGCGCGATTGAACCAGAAACTCATGGCGATGCCGCAAGGCACCATGTTTGCATTTTCACCACCCCCGATCCCGGGCGTCGGTACTTCCGGCGGAGCTCAATTCGTTCTGGAAGACCGCTCCGGAAAAGATATCGATTTTCTCTCTGCGAACGTGGACAAGTTCCTCGCCGCGGCACGGAAGCGTCCTGAACTTGGGATGGTAAGCACGACTTTCGTGCCCAGAGTTCCCCAGCAGTTCTTGACCGTCGATAAAGAGAAAGTCCTGAAGCAGGGTGTGCCGATCAGTGATGTTTACCAGACGGTTCAGGCCTACATGGGCGGCTTGTTCGTGAACTACTTCAATCAATTTGGACGCACCTGGCAGGTCTACGTGGAAGCGGAGGCTCCCTATCGCGCGACGACAAAAGATATCGGCCAGTTCTACGTGCGCAACAAGAAAGGTGACATGGTGCCTCTCTCCGCGCTAACGAACTTTGAATCGCGCGTCGGGCCCGAATTCACCATGCGCTACAACGAGTACAGGTCCGCGCAGATCAATGCCATCGCTGCGCCTGGATATAGTTCCGATCAAGTCACAACGGCGCTCGAAGATGTCTTCCACCAGACCATGCCGCCGGAAATGGGCTTCGATTACATGGGTATGTCGTTCCAGGAGCAGAAGGCGCGCCAGGGCGTGCCCACGTGGGTCATCTTCGGGATGTCCTTCCTGTTCGTCTTCCTGATTCTGGCCGCGCTGTACGAAAGCTGGTCGCTACCGTTCAGCGTGTTACTAAGCACCCCGATCGCGGTATTTGGCGCATTCGCCGTTCTCTGGCTACGACGCGCCGTACTGGGCCTGTTCGTGCCGCCATTCATGGTGCAAATCGAGAACGATGTTTACGCCCAGATCGGCCTGATCATGCTGATCGGTCTGGCCGCCAAAAACGCGATTTTGATCGTGGAATTCGCCAAAGAAGAGCATGAAGTCCACGGCAAGCCACTGGTTGAAGCCGCCCTGGAGGGAGCCAAGCTGAGGCTACGTCCCATTCTGATGACCTCTTTCGCATTCATTCTCGGCTGCGTACCCCTGTGGACCGCGGCCGGGGCAGGAGCCGTGGCGCGTCAGATCATGGGAACCGCAGTCATTGGTGGAATGTCGGCCGCTACAGCGATCGCCATCTTCATCATCCCGGCGCTGTATGTACTGGTCGAGTCCCTAAGTCAGCGCTGGAATCGCAAATCGCAACCGGTTGCCGCTCCCGAGCCGCGCCCCATGGAGGCTGATTAACGTGAAAAACGCAATTGTCCTTTCACTTCTGACCCTGTTCACCTGTGCCTGCGCTGTCGGGCCGAACTACAAGCGTCCCAAAGTAGACGTTCCGGTTACGTATCGCGGAGCATCTCCAGAGGAAGGCGCGCGGCAAGCTTCTCAGGCTGGTGGCAATGCCACGCAGCCATCGTCGGCGCCGGCCCCGCAATCTCTGGCTGACCAGAAATGGTGGGAAGTTTTCCAGGATCCGACGCTCCAAGATCTGATACGCACGGCCTTGAAGCAGAATTACGACCTCCGCATTGCAGCCGCGAGAATCATGGAAGCACGGGCGCAATTAGGCATCACGCGCGCCGACCAGTTGCCGAGTGTCAATGCCGGTGCTGCTGGTTTGAACGATCGCGTGCCAAGGACGCAGTTCGCTCCTGAAACCGAGACCAACGTCAACGCAGTGGGCGCCTCGATGGCCTGGGACCTCGATTTCTGGGGTAAATACCGCCGTGCGACGGAAGCAGCGCGGGCGAATCTTCTGGCTACAGAGTGGGCGCGACGCGCGGTAATCAACGGCCTAGTGAGTGATGTGGCGGCTTCCTATTTTCAGCTTCGCGCATACGACCTTCAGCTGGAGATCTCGCGCCGCACTTTAGCCTCACGGCAGGAGTCGCTGCAACTTACTCGCACACTGTCGGATGGCGGAGCCGCCACCATGCTCGACGTACGCCAGGCCGAACAGTTGGTTGCGACGGCGGCGGAGAGCATACCCAATTTGGAAAGACAAATTCAACAAGAGGAGAATTTCCTCAGTACTCTGCTGGGAAGCAACCCGGGACCCATCGCACGGGGATTGAAACTCACCGAAGAGCCGCATGTGCCCGAGGTGCCAGCGGGACTTCCTTCGAACTTGCTGGAGCGTCGTCCCGACATCCGCGCTGCCGAGGCAGAGTTAGTCGCCGCCAACGCGCAGATCGGAGTGGCGAGAGCTGCATACTTTCCACAAATTTCGTTGACAGCCAATAGCGGGTTCCTGAGTTCGGCTCTAACCAGCCTCTTCACCGGTCCTGCGGGATTCTGGAATTTCGGAGGATCACTCGCGCAGCCCATTTTCGCCGGCGGCAGAATCAAGTCCGGCGTGCGCCTGACCGAAGCTCGTAAAGAGGAGATGCTGCTCACCTATCAACGCACTATCCAGCAAGCATTTCGGGGCGTTTCCGACTCACTGGTGGGTTACCGAAAAAACCGCGAGTTCCGCGAGAGGCAACAGGAACTGGTATTCGCCGCGCAGGACGCAGCGCAACTTTCGGAAATGCGCTACAAGGGCGGCGCTACCAACTATCTGGAAGTGCTCACCAATGAAACCAATTCTTTTAACGCAGAACTGGGATTGGCTCAGGCGCAATTGAATGAGCTTTTGGGACTCGTGGACATATACAGGAATCTCGGTGGAGGGTGGCAGTCATAACTATACGGAAAGGATGAGAGAACGGCACTCGGACTTCCAACTCTCGTTTGCAGGAACGTTTTGAAGAGGAGATCAATATGAGTACTTGCGCAAGCACTTCAAGCTTATTTGCAGAGCTGAAAACCAGAATCGAAACTCGCCAGGCGCGAGTCGGTGTAATCGGTCTCGGCTATGTGGGGCTGCCACTTGCTTTGCTCTACACGGAAGCGAAGTTCCGAGTGACCGGTTTTGACGTCGACCAGTATAAAGTGACGACTCTGAGCTCCGGTGGGTCCTACATTTATCGAATTCCGCCAACTGAGATCCAGGTGGCACGGTCTGGAGGTTTCAGTGCGACGGCTGAGTTTTCGGCCCTCGGGGAAATGGACGCCATCATCATCTGTGTACCGACGCCTTTGGACGAATATCGAGAGCCCGATCTCAGTTTTATTACCAACACCGCCAAGGCCATAGCACCGCATTTGCGCGCCGGTCAATTGGTGGTTCTCGAGAGCACGACCTATCCTGGCACCACGGAAGAACTTCTTATTCCCATCTTGGAAGGGAGCAACGGCTGTGGTTTGAAGGCGGCTCGCGGCGACACCGCTGATGGAGCAAACGAATTCTTCGTCGCCTTCTCTCCTGAACGAGAGGACCCTGGTAATGACAGCATCGCTCGACGAGATATCCCGAAGGTGGTGGGAGGATTTGACTCTCAAGCTTCCGAACTGGCCGCCACGCTATATGGTGCAATCTTCAACCGGGTCGTTCCTGTATCCTCGCCTGCCGTTGCCGAGATGACGAAGCTGCTGGAGAACATTTACCGCTGCGTGAATATAGCGCTAGTCAATGAATTGAAGCTTTTATCCCTGCGCATGGGGTTAGATATTTGGGAGGTCATTGAGGCCGCGTCAACCAAACCATTCGGCTTTCAACCCTTCTATCCCGGCCCCGGCCTCGGCGGACACTGCATCCCTCTCGATCCGTATTACCTGTCGTGGAAGGCGAAGGAGTGGGATTTCCAGACTCGATTCATCGAACTGGCTGGAGACATCAACAGCGCGATGCCCTATCACGTGGTTTCAAGTGTCAGCAGAGCTTTGAATTGCCAAGGAAAGGCGACGAAAGGAGCCAAAGTGCTGGTGCTTGGCGTGGCCTACAAAAAGGACATCGATGACCTGCGTGAGTCTCCTGCCCTGACCATTATTGAACTGCTGCAGAACGATGGCGCTCAAGTCAGCTACAACGATCCATACTTTCCCTCTATCGGCAAAGGGCGCCATTACGATTTGCAAATGAAATGCACGCCTGTCGAGGACGTCGGCAACTATGACTGTGTACTGATCGTGACCGACCATTCTGATTATGACTACCAATGGATCGCCCAGCATGCATCTTTGGTCGTTGATACGCGCAACGCGATGAAAGGCATTCATGCCGGGAACATTGTGCGTTGTTGAATAGCCGGCCTGGAGTGTCTGTCCCATCTGCCTTAGTCATCGTGGTGCTGAGCTTGCTGGTCCGATGAACCGGCAATGTGCACTCCGACGAACCTCCAACCTCGAGAACGCTCGGTCGTGCATTGCACGGTGGAGGCTCAACTGAGAAGGAGAAGGAGAAGGAACTGGAACACGTGGCTCGTGACCTGCAGGTCATCGTGCTTAGTGCAGCACTACTTTTTCTTGAGCACCATATCCGTGGATTGCACTCGATTCTGTCTAAATGATCCCCGCTGTGCTCAACCAAAACACCAGCTCTGAATTCATGGCATAGCTAACCCAAGGGCAGTCGGGTGAGGAACAAAATAGGCGACGAAAGCACTGTCTATTACAGGAGCAATCACGGAAGATGATCTTGCTTCAACAGGCTGGCGCCGCGACTATTCTCCTGCTGCTTACGCTCTCTCTTCAGTGCGGGGGCGCCGCTGCCCTCATCCTCTGGATTCGAAGCATTCCCCGGGAGACTCAGCGCGTACGGGTATTTCACTGCGCTTCGCTCGTCATGCAAACCACCGTGGCTGTCATTGTTCTACACGGCATCGTCATTTTGATGTGAGCCAGTTGCTATCGGGGTCTTTGCCTGCCGTCTTGGGAATCAGCTTTCTACTTCTCGGAGAGCAGCTATGCCACGGTTGGATATGGGGATGTGGTCCTTCCGTCGAAGTGGCGCCTGCTGGGTCCGCTGGAAAGCATGGTTGGCATGCTGATGTCCGGAGTGTCGATTGGACTTCTGTTCGTCGCGGTCACTCATCTGGTCGACGGGCCGTCACGCTCTCATTTACCATTTAACCCCAAACCCGCGAATGCGGATCAGATCGGCATCCGACAGAGGCGGCGCTGTGATTTCCGCAGCCGCAGGCCCGAAGGATATCGTTCCTGAGGGATTATATACACTCAGCACGGGACTGATGGCCTGACAGACGACATCGTATCCGGTCGTCGACCTTAAGCGCGACGTCAATCCGCTCCGAGCGGGAGAATGCAATGCCATAATGATGAGATCGGCCCGCAGTTCTTGGGCGGTTTCTAGGATCGTCTCACTCACAGGTTTTGTTGACTGGAACACGACATGACACTCAGGTGTGACGTGCAGGTTGGCGTTACCGGCGAGTTCTGTCAGACGCCTGACGGCTTGCTGGTACGCACTGTTTCGCGGTTCCCTGATGTCAGCATCCAGGCCGCGCTGGGGAGGACTGGCTGAGACGACATTCAGAAAAGCCAGCCTGGCTTCGAAGTGATTGGCCAGCGCAATGGCCTGGGGTAGTCCCTGGAGAGAAGCTTTTCCGAAATCTGTCGCAAAGAGAAATGTGGGATGTTTCGAGGGACTCTCGATCCAGCAGTCGTTTCTCGAGCGTGGCCCGAAAACTAAGACCGGACAACTTGCCTGCCGCAAAATATGTTCCGCGATGGAGCCAAAGAACAGCCTGGCTACGCCTTGTCGTCCATTTGTGCCGACGATCACAAGATCCGCGCTTTCTTGCCGGAGGATCTGTTGCAATTCCGGCCACGGTTCACCGCGCCGGACAATGAATTTGTGCTGAATGCCAGCAAGAGCGCCGCTTCGAACGAGGGAGGCTTCCAATTGCGCGGCCTCGCGTAACACTGCCTCCTCGCAGGCAGCGATTGCCCCAGGACCTGCCATACGCGCACCCAGGGACGACACCACATGCGCCAGGCAAAATCTCGACCCATAGGAACGTGCGAGCGCCAGCGAATGGCGCAGTACCTTTTCCGAAGCCTCAGAGAAATCGGTCGCAATCAATACCGAGTGCGGTTTCAGAGATGCTGCGATCACTGCCATGCTGGATCAAAACGCCGCTCGTTCGTCTCAACTACCGTCGGATGAGGTGCGGGCAACTTGGTCCGTGACTGCTTGGGGAGAGCTGGGATCCAAGTGCAGCGCACCTCTACTCCACCGACGGGCTTTGCGTGCGCACATGAACTTTCTCGAATTTGCAAGCAATCTGCCAAAGCACCCGGAGCGGCATCTTCGTGCAAACGCACCATCTTGAACTCTGAACTCGCTCGAGGCCATGCCCGGATGCAGTCACTGCCCTGTGCAGGGCACTCGGAGAGGCACACTCACGAGCCGGCGAAACGAGAAAAGGCGTTCTTGCTGGGACTGATTTGGCACACCATCTGCACAGGAAAGTCAGTAGAAACTGGAGTGGCTTTGGTCCACTCTTTGATCACCACGATTTCAACGTTGGAGAATCATGCGCATGTCTAGTCCGCTGGAAACGAAAAACGCAGAAACGCGGTCTGGCGGGACCCGGATTTCACCCCTGGCCGGTAAACCTGCTCCGAGGAAAATGCTGGTCGAGCTTGCCAAGTTAGAAAGGGACTACTTTGGCCGCAAACCGGACCTCGCGGATCCCAGCCAGTTGGTTGCGTTTGGAACCAGCGGTCACCGCGGGACGTCCCTAGACGGCACCTTCACCGAAGCGCACGTTCTCGCCATTACCCAGGCGATTTGTGATTACCGCAAAACGCAAGGAACCACTGGCCCGCTGTACCTGGGCAAGGACACGCACGCTTTGTCCGCGCCCGCCGAGCGCACCGCATTGGAAGTTCTCGCCGCGAACAATGTTGAGACCATCATCCAGGAGGACGATGGGGTGACGCCAACGCCGGTCATCTCACATGCCATTCTGTTACACAACCAGACTCGACAAATGGGTCTGGCGGACGGCATTGTCATCACACCTTCCCACAATCCACCCGAAGACGGTGGCTTCAAGTACAACCCGCCGAACGGTGGCCCGGCGGATAGCGACGTCACGCGCTGGATCGAGGATCGCGCGAACGTTCTGTTGAAAGACGGCAATCGCGAAGTAAAGCGAACTCCGTACGAGAAGGCCATCAAAGCTGCTTCGACGCACCAGGCGGACTTCGTCCTCCCTTACGTGCTGGATCTAAAAAACGTTGTCGACATGGCCGCGATTCGTGACGCGCGACTGCGGCTGGGTGTGGACCCGCTGGGCGGGGCCGCGCTTCGATATTGGGAACCGATTAACTCGATCTATGGATTGGACATCGCGATCGTAAATCCCACCACAGACCCCTCATTTTCCTTCATGCCACTCGATCATGACGGCAGGATTCGCATGGATTGCTCGAGCCCGTACGCCATGGCGAAACTCGTCGGCCTGAGGGATCGATATCAAATCGCTTTCGCCAACGATCCCGACTCCGACCGTCATGGCATTGTGACACCGACGTCGGGTTTGATGAACCCGAATCACTTCCTGGCGGTCGCGATCCGGTACCTGCTGACGAATCGGCCTGAGTGGAGCGCCAAATCCTCAGTCGGAAAGACATTGGTAAGCAGCAGCATGATAGACCGTGTCGTTGAGAAACTCGGTCGTCAGCTGTACGAAGTGCCAGTGGGCTTCAAGTGGTTTGTCCCCGGACTGCTCGACGGGTCCGTCTGTTTTGGTGGGGAGGAGAGCGCCGGTGCGAGTTTCCTCCGCCGTAATAGCACCGTGTGGACCACCGACAAAGATGGACCGATTATGGATCTTCTTGCTGCAGAAATCACGGCTCGAACGGAAAAAGATCCCGGCGTGCACTACCGTGAATTGACCGCGGAGTTCGGAAGTCCTCTTTACACGCGAATTGATGCCGCGGCCTCGCCTGACCAAAAACGAAAACTGCAGAAGCTCTCAGCTGATTCGGTGAAAGAATCAGAGTTAGCAGGCGAGCCCATCGTTGCCAAATTGACGAACGCCCCCGGAAACCACGCTCCCATCGGCGGACTGAAGGTGGTTGCGCGATCGGGGTGGTTCGCGGCTCGGCCGTCCGGAACGGAAAACATCTACAAGATCTATGCCGAGAGCTTCACAGACGAGTCGCATCTGAATGTAATCATTCGTGAGGCTCAGGAGATCGTCAGCAATGCTCTCGGTCAATCCTGAGCACTAAAAGAAGATTATGGAAATCAACGAAATGACTCGCGAAGAGTGTGGCGCATTTCTGGAGCATGCCTCCCTCGGCCGCCTGGGTTGCTCGAATGAGAACCGGCCGTATGTGGTTCCGATTCATTTGGCCTACGCAGATGGTTACGTGTACGTCTTCTCGACCTTTGGGCAGAAAGTAGAGTGGATGCGTGCGAATCCCAATGTATGCGTCCAGACCGACGAAATACAGAATCAGAGCAAGTGGATCAGCGTGATTATTTGCGGCGAATACGAAGAACTACCCGAGCCCCAATACACGGCCGAACGAAAGCATGCCATTTCGCTGCTGGCGAAACGCTATCGTTGGTGGCTGAATGCGCTAGGTCAGCGGCAAATGACAGTAGGCGAGAATTCCATTGAACCGCTCCTTTTCCGCGTTGGTGTCCAATCCATGTCTGGGCTGCACGCTACTGAGGTGAAAGATGAGGTTTAATTCACTCGAACTGACACCGACGGGGCTCTACGCCCCGCGACTTCTCCCGGAAGAGGGCGAGCAAACGCTCGCGATAGTCGGTTTCGTCAGCTCGCATCGCCTCGAACACCGAGCGGAGGGAGGATACGTGTCACGCAAGCCCTCGGTGAGGTCGGCATAGAGCCGTTCGTCCTCTTTCGAGGAAAATGGATTGATCAGCGTTGTTTTCTGGGGCAGTTGTGATACCACTGGACGGCACAGCGGGGTGACCACATGAGGAAAATCGTTTCTGTCATTCCGCGTGCGGGAAGACCGAGACTCGACCTGGCCGGATTCATCACCACGAGAAACAATCCCGTGTCGCTACTGCATGCACTTCGGACGGCCGTCGCGGCGGTTGCGTCCCTCTTGATCGCACGCCTTGGTAGGCTCCCGGAGGCCCATTGGGCTCCCATATCAACCATTGTTGTGATGCAATCGACATTAGGAACCTCTTTGCCGATTTCGGTTCAGCGGTTCGCGGGAACAGCCTTAGGAGCGCTTATCGCGGCACTGATCGGTGCCCGGTTTGCCGGCAACGCCATCGCCTTCGGCGTATTGGTGTTCTTCATCGGCATTTTCTGTGTTTCGCTGCGCATTGAGCGCTCCGCCTACCGCTATGCAGGCATCACCCTGGCCATCGTCATGCTAGTTCCTCGGGTGACCGACGGTTGGATACTCGCATTACACCGCTTCGCTGAAGTGTCTATCGGAATCGCCGTTGGCCTTGCGGTTTCGGCGTTATGGCCTGAGCAAGGGATGCGATCCGGCCTCGACGGTCAGAAGGCATTTGATCTTTTGGTTCAGCCTGCAGAGGAAGCCCGCAGCTACCCAGCAGTTAGGCGACACCAAGACGGTCCCAATTAGGTCCTTCTGCCAGAGCGGGTGCTCTTCAACAGGAACAGCCCTGAATTTGCTGAGCTTCGGAACGTTGGTGAACGGTGAGCTCCTATTTCTAAGGTCAAATGCGGTAGCTGGTCCCAGGTCCGACAGCGTTGTGGAATTACCTCGACACACTGCACTCGAGTAGGCAATCGAATGCGTTTGCCTTCAGGAGGTCGAGAGATCGCACCACAATATCTGCCGGCAAATGCTTGCCATTCGGAGTCACGCCGATGCTTTTCATTCCGGCGGCGCGTGCGGCTTCGATGCCATGCTGCGCATCTTCCACAACGATACAATGCCCGGGCGGGACCCCCAATTTTCCGGCCGCAAGGAGGAATACCTCCGGGTCTGGCTTCCCACGGTGCACATCTTCGGCGGAAACGATGGCCTGGAAGAATCCTGCGGCTCCTAAGGCGTCGAGAATTGTTTCGATGTTGGCGCGTGGGGCCGCTGACGCAATGGCTTGTCTCCAGCCCTCTCGGTGGAGCCGCTGCACCCAGCTGATAGCTCCGGGAAGCACAGTGATCCCGTGCTGGCGCACGTACTCGCGATAGAGCGCTTCTTTGGCGTCACCGATCCGCTGGATTGACTCGACTGTAGCTCTTTCACCCAGCCATTGCCTGAGAATGGAGTCGTTACGCTGACCGAAGGTGGCCAGGAATTTTCCGGCGGTTACTGGGAAGCCTTCTCCCGACATCGTATCGCGCCACGCCCGCCAATGGTACTCGGCAGAGTCGACGAGAGTCCCGTCCATATCCCAGAGTACGGCTCGAGCAACGGTCATGACTGTGCCGTCCACGCCTTGCGTTTGGACATCGCTAATGCCCGATGAAGTCAAAGGCTTCGTGGCTGCCCTTCAGGAGTCAATGCAGCCACCGACGACATCGATCCTTTCGTCCGATGGTCGCTTACAGGTTGCAACGAAGCTTCGCGGGTGACGGGAATCGTCGGATTCCCAGACCCGGGCGGGTTCGTGCCAATGGCGGTGACTTTGGCCAAGCGGCGCAAGTGCCTCTCGGCCCCACTAAACTTCGCGGTCAGGAAACTCTTCACGCAGTTCCACGCAACCGCAACACCCGTTGTGAGGCCTCCGAGGCAAAGGATGTTCATATCGTCATCCTCTACGCCCTGACGAGCGGAGAAATCATCGTGACAGATGGCCGCGCGGACTCCGTCCACTTTATTCGCAGCGATCGATGCACCGATCCCGCTGCCACATAACAGCACACCACGTTCCACGATTCCGTCTGCAACCGCACGAGCAAGCGGGATGGCAAAGTCTGGGTAATCATCGTTCCTGTCGTAGGACGAGTTCCCAAAGTCCACGACCTGGTGCCCTCTGGCGCCGAGCAAGATGTGGAGCTTCTGCTTCAAGTCGTATCCGCCATGATCGGCGGCTATGCCGATTTTCATCATTACCTCCGGTCCTGGGAGCGTCACCGCTCGACTCACTTTGGTGGCATCCGCGCCTAAACGCTCGGGACTTTGCACTCCATGGGCCAAACCGCAACCCTCGATCGACGAGGTGAACCGCTGAATGTCTCGATCGGAGGATTTCCCGGTGCCCACATTGAGGCATTGACGCAGGGCAGGGCACGCTGCACACAAATTTGCCATTGGAACCTGTAGAAGAGAACGAGATTCAGCGCAGTCCAGAGTGGCAAGCCATCTGCTGTTGATTCATTTTCGAGTCAGTGAAATCGGCTGCAAATGGGGAGAGCAAATGAGCGCCGGGAACTCAGTACCTGATTGCGCGCCGGGGGACCTCCAGCAGGCGCACCAGGATAAAAAGACGAGGCGATGGGCAAGGATTGTAAAGCTGGCGCGCGGGGGGCTTGCGCTTCGATTCCGGTCTTTCTTTCGATTTTCTCTTCGATTCTTCGCAGCTGTGCTTGGTATCGGTCTACTGGGCTACTTAATCTTCCGAACTGGCCCTGGGTTGGTCTGGAAACAACTTCAGGTGGTCGGCTGGGGCGTGGCTCTGATCATTATCCTCGGAGGCCTCTCTCAGTTCATCAAGACCTGCGCCTGGCGACAGGCATTCACATGCGAGCTCAGTAAACTCTCGTGGTCCCGCAGCTTCGTCGGCCAGTTGATCTCGGACGGAATTGGACAATTTGGGGTTGCAGGAAAGGTGATCGGCGAAGGGATGCGGATATCGATGCTCGGTCGTGCGGTGCCCTTGGCGAATGCTCTGTCAGCCGGTGCGATTGATGGAGGCTTGCATAGCTTCACCGCGGTACTGGTCACTGTTTCCGGAATTGCAGCCACATTACTGCTGGCACCGCTTTCTGCAGCGTCGCGGGCATACGCGTTGCTGCTCGTTGCCGCGCTCGTAGCGCTTGTGATCTTGGCAGGCATATCTGTTACCAGGCGCTGGCACCTGGTGGGGAACGCGATCCGGGCGATTGGGCGATTGCCACGCCTGCGGAATTGGGTCAGTGACAAACAGTCGATCATCGACTCGGCCGAAGACAACCTGCTTACCTTTCATGACGAAGCACCAGCCGCGTTCTGGACAACCCTGATCTGCAATCTTCTCTGGCACGCGCTGGCAGTGCTCGAAGTTTACGTCATCCTGCGATTTATGGGCGCCAGAATCGCGCTGGGCGGAGCTTTCGTGGTGGAAGGCCTCACCAAAGTGATCAATCTGGTGGGAGCGTTCAACCCGGGCAACTTCGGGACGTATGAAGCCGGAAATATGCTCATTGCAAAAATCTTCGGTGTGACTGGCACATCAGGATTGACGCTGGCGCTCTGCCGACGCGCACGAACCCTGTTCTGGGCGGGAATCGGCGCCATGTGCATGGTTGCAATGAAGAGGACTGAGGACACACCGCTAAATATGAGCGGAGGTGGGTCCGACAGCGGTAGGACTCCTCGCCCCGTGACCAACTGAGGTCCGGTGCCCTTTACCGGGCACTTTAGGATCCGGCCGGTACAAGCTGATTGCCCCAACGGCAGGATAAGAAATGGTTTGGTCTGAATAGGAGTTCGGTGCTTGGCGTGCCTACATCGTCCGGTGAAACTGCTTTCGATTGTTTCAGGAAACGTTTCATCGAAAGATGCGTGAAGGGAACGCCGCAGCGCCAGGCATGACAGGCGAGCGGCTTGGGAGCTCAGTCAATGATTAAGAATCCGGCGTTAGTCATGGTTACTTTTTTTATTTTTGCATTTTGCCTCTTGGGCTGCGCTCAAAGTCAGGAGCCTCAGGAGCCCACGATCGACTCCACCATTGCTCTAGTCAGGGCCAACATGCAGGCGGACCGGGATACCCTTGTCACGAGCGGAATGAATTTCAACGAAAAAGAAGGCGCCGCCTTCTGGCCAATCTATAAGGAATACCAGTACGAGCGATCCAAGGTAGATGACCGTCGTGTTGCTGTCATCAAGGAGTACATGCAACGGTACCCGAACCTAAACGATGCTGAGGCCAAAGCGATGGCCACGCAGATGTTGAACTGTAGTCTGCAGTTAGCGGAGTTGAAGAAAAAATATTACAAGAAGTTCAACAAGGTGCTTCCAGCGCTGACGGTAACGAAGTTCTTCCAACTGGAGCGTCGAGTCGACTTGATGATGGATATGCAGGTTGAAGCCTCCCTTCCTCCCCTGACGCAGGCTGCACAGTACGCGGCACAGAAAGAAGGCGAAGCACAATCGTCCCACGTGATTGTCGCAGAGCCGCCTGAGCAATGAGGCACAGCGCAATGGACCGCAATGTTCTCCGCGGGCGCCCCATCCTGCGCGTGATGTTACCCAGGCTGGTGATGGCGGCTCTGCTCATGGTGATCGTAGCGATCGCGCAAACGCAACGTGAGAGAGAAGTACTGTCGGTTCAAGGCTACGAAGGACAGGCGGATGTCATTCGAAACCAGGGGCGGGTGTTCGTGGATGCGCAAGCGCTTGCACGAATCACAAAGGGATCGTTGAATGTTAGCGAGGACCGCATCGTTCTGACGCTGCCTCGAGGCGATACTTTGGGACCAGTCGGCGACAGCGATACCGAGCCGGTATTCTCCCGCCCTTTCGTAAAGGCGGCGATCGAGGCGATGGCGTGTATTCGAGAATGGGGTGGAACCCTGCTGGCGACGGTCCAGAATGGGTATCCCGTGACCAAAACGGCCGCGGGGTACACAATCACCGCCTACCAGGGTCGCGCCGCAGACAGCATTGCCCTAGCCTCAACTGCGGCATCGACCGACTCTGACCGTCAGGGCCTCGAATTGTTGAGGAACGAGTTCAATAATTTACAGGCTTGGTCTGACGCATTCGTAAGGGCTCGCGCTTCGATGAGCGCAGCAGATCTGACAACCTCGGAAGACGCGCTCAAAGATGATCAAGACGCTCAAAAACTAGTCCATTGCGGTCAATTCCTCGCGCAGATGTTCGCCGGCGGCACCCTTCAGGATGATGCGGCGTGTCATTAAGACATAAACGCGTGAACCGCAGAGTTCTGCAATCGAATCCGCCTGTCGACCCGATGTCTACGTCGGCCCTTCCAAAAATCCGACCAAAACCACGCCTCAGGTGGGCAGATACAGAAGGGCTCCCGTTGCCGCTCGGAGCTACCTGGATCGAACAGGAGCAGGCCTTCAATTTTGCCCTCTACGCTGAGCAC
>Ga0335080_10001682_pt1 | contig 21853 bp, 19 predicted proteins | sample Lox_Sample_34_FD_206720 | JGI IMG/M metagenome (GOLD analysis project Ga0335080, IMG submission 206720) | Soil microbial communities from Loxahatchee National Wildlife Refuge, Florida, United States - Lox_Sample_3.4 | ecosystem: Environmental > Terrestrial > Soil > Wetlands | place: USA...
TCACGGTCCTGATTGGGGGCGTGGTCATCGACCGGATCGGACTGCGGAAGTCGCTACTGATCTTCGGCGTACTCTGCCTCATCGGGCCGGCGATTACGGCATCGTCGGGGCAACTCTGGCTCATGGCTACTGGGCGGCTGATCTTCGGCATGGGGGCGGAGTCGCTGATTGTCGCGGTCACGGTCGCGCTGGCGCGCTGGTTCAAAGGCAAAGAGCTGAGTTTCGCCTTCGGCATCAATCTGACCATCGCGCGGCTGGGATCGTTCGCCGCGCTCAACTCACCCACCTGGGCGCGCAGCGCCTACGCCAACTGGCGCCCTCCGTTCCTGATCGCCCTGGGGTTCGCAACGCTGTGCGTGGCCGGAGCTCTGGTCTATTGGGGGATGGAGGTGTACGCCGAGAAGAACTATCACCTGGGAGAAACGTCTACCGACAAGGTGGTTTTTGCCGATCTGTTCAAGTTTGGCACCAGTTACTGGTACATCGTGGCGCTGTGCATCACGTTTTACTCGGCCATTTTCCCGTTTCAGACGTTTGCGGTGAAATTCTTTATCGAAGCGCATGGTACTTCGCGCGAGTTCGGCGGCTTCCTCTCGAGCATGCTGACGTTGTTTGCCATGATTGCGACGCCGCTGTTTGGGCTGATGGTCGACCGGATCGGCAAGCGGGCGCTGCTGATGATGTTCGGTTCCCTGCTGCTGATTCCCGTCTACCTGATGATGGGATATACCAAGGTGAACCTCTACGTGCCCATGGCCATGATGGGAGTGGCATTTTCCCTGATCCCGGCGGTGATGTGGCCCTCGGTCGCCTATATCGTGGACCAGGGGAAACTGGGAACCGCGTACGGGCTGATGACGATGATCCAGAATATCGGGCTGTTTGGCTTCAACCTCTTGATCGGCTGGGCCAACGACTACGGGCACGCCGGTGCGGACAACCCGGCGGGCTACCACCTGGGGATGTGGATTTTCTCGGTTTTGGGCTTCGCGGGGATGCTTTTTGCATTTTTATTACATGAAAGAGAAACCGGCCCCCACGGCCATGGGTTAGAACGGATAACAACGAAGTCGCCAGCCGCTTGAGCCCCGGGGTGTTCGCTGCCGGACCGCTTGAGGGAACGCGGGCGGCGATGGCGTATTTCCGGGGTCTTTCATGAGAAGCGTTGAATCTATAGGATTAAGAAGTTTAAAGGTGCAGCCAAGGGGAGCTGCAGGCCGTCTTTACCTGGTCGCAGGGGCACCAAAGTCACTTCCTGCAAGACCGCAAACGGAGGCCAGCTCCGGGGCGCAGGGGACGTCCGCAGCCCTACCCGACGGGCATGCAAGCAGTACAACGAAAAGACATTTAAGCCGCATCACATTGACTGCGGCCGGAAAAGGCGACTTGACGGACGCAAAGAAACTTCAGACTGAGAAACAGCTTTCTGAAGCCCAGGCCATCGAACGGGCGAAGCAGGGAGATGCGGAAGCGTTCGAGACGTTGTACCATCTGCACAAGCGGCGGGTGTATTCGCTGTGCCTGCGAATGACGGCCAATACGGCGGCAGCCGAGGACCTGACGCAGGAAGCGTTCCTGCAGCTGTTCCGTAAGATTGGAACATTCCGTGGGGAGTCGGCGTTTTCCACCTGGCTGCACCGGATGGCGGTCAACGTGGTGCTCATGCAGTTGCGTAAGAAGGGTCTGCCGGTGGTCTCGCTGGAAGAGTCGCTGGAGAGCGATGACGAGACCCTGAAGAAAGAGCCGGGGGCCGAAGACGCAAACCTGGCTGGATCCAACGACCGCCTGCGGCTGCAGCATGCCGTAGGGGCGTTGCCACCGGGGTACCGGATGATTTTCATGCTGCACGATGTCGAGGGATACGAGCACAATGAGATTGCCGAGATAGTGGGTTGCTCGATCGGCAACAGCAAGTCGCAGCTGCACAAAGCACGGATGAAGTTACGGGAACTCCTGAAGACGAGCAGAGCTGAAAAAGCCGGAAAGCCGTAGGGAGTATCCGAGCAGAGGCATTGGGGAGAGAGAAGTATGACCTGTGATGAGTTTCAGCGGGTCCTGCCGGAGAGTTGGGGCGCGCAGAGCAGCGAGGAACAGGAGCATGTGAAATCCTGCCGCTCCTGCGCCGATCTGGTTCTGGACCTGCAAGCCATTTCAGACACGGCGCGCCTGTTGCAGGCCACCGATGAACCCAGTCCACGAGTGTGGAACTCCATTGAAATTGCATTGCGACGGGAAGGGCTGATTCACGAGGCCCGCCCGCTGCGAAGCTTCGTATTCGCCTGGCCGCAACGGCGGCTTGCCTGGCTCATGCCGCTGACGGCAGTCCTGGCGCTGGTCTTCGGCGTATTGATTTTTGAACGGGGAGGACGGTCACCCGGCATGTCATCAGGAGTCGAGACTCGGCAGAGCACTCCTGGGGAGTTCACACTGGCATCGGCCGAAGAAGAGCAACTGCTCAAGATGGTGGCCGATCGGGCGCCGGCTCTTAGGCCGGTGTTCGAGTCCGACCTGAGGAACGTCGACGCCTACATAAAGGATGCCGAGTTGTCGGCGCGAAACAATCCCAACGATGAGATCGCACAGCAGTCGTTGATGAATGCCTACGAGCAGCGGGCTATGGTCTACCAGATGGCTTTGGACCGCTCGGTGCCATAATATGGATTCGGGGCGGCGGAGGGAATCCGCCGGACTTGGGGAGACGTGAGTATGCAGCCGGGTTTTCGCAGGGCCGCCAGTCTAGGTACGGTGGTGATTCTTGCCGTGACGGCCTACGCCGTCGGGGATGAGCTTCACCGGGACTACCGCTTCAAGGTTGGGCACCGGCCCAGTGTCTCCATTGTCAATCAGTACGGCCCCATTTCGGTAAAGCCGGCAAACGGACATCACGTTATCGTGAGCGCGATTTTGCACTCTGACAAGGTGGAGGTCTTTCAGAGCCAGAGCGGGAACCGGATCTCCATTTCGTCGCATCTGCTGCCCGGGTCCGACGCCGAGAGCGGCCGGGTCGACTATGAAGTGCTGGTTCCTGCGGATGCCAGCGTAACGCTTCATTCCGCGACCGGACCGTTGCATGCCGAGCGGCTGCACGGGGATGTGATTCTCGAAGGCAATACCGGACGGGTCGACGTCTCCGATGTAAGCGAGGGACATGTGCATGTCCGAACGATGGACGGTCTGGTGACCCTGACCAATATTACCGACGGTCACGTGGAAATCACCTCGGTCAGCGGAAACGTGGCCCTGAAGACGGTGACAGGACCGTTCATCCAGGTGAACTCCAGCAGCGGCAAGATCCTCTATGACGGCGACTTCGGCTCGGGCGGGCAGTACGAACTGACCAGCCATACCGGAGACATTGAAGCCACAGCGCCCAGCTATGCTTCGATCGATGTAACTGCCCGCTCCGAGCAAGGCAAAGTAGAGAGCGACTTCGCCTTGTCCCCCAGCTACACGTCCTTTGCGGTCCGTGCCGGGAGTGCCTTCGCAGGCACCATGGGCAAGGCTGCGTCCTCGGTTAAGCTGTTCTCGTTCAGTGGTAGAATCCACCTCAGGAAACGCTAGACAAGCTGCCCGGAAGAGTTGCGCCGGCTGGTCATTATTCATGAGACTTGCACCCGGTTCGCGCCCCGACGATTCTGCGGCCGCGCGGCAGGCTGCTTCCGCAATCAAGGTGGTCTTGCTGGTGGGTTTTATGGGCGCGGGCAAGACCAGCGTGGGCAGAGCCCTGAGCGGCCGGTTGGGCTGGAAGTTTGAGGATCTGGACGATCGCATTCGCGCGCGGGAAGGGCGTTCCATCGAAGATATTTTCCGGGATTCGGGAGAAACAGAATTTCGCCAGGCGGAGCATGCCGCTTTGCGCGAACTGCTGGGCGAGCAGTACGAATTTCCGCGAATTGTGGCTCTGGGTGGCGGAGCCTTCGCGCAGACGGAGAACGCGGCCTTGATCGTGGCGGCGGGCGTGCCGACGGTCTTTCTGGAGGCCCCGGTGGAAGAACTCTATCAGCGCTGCCAACAGGAGGGCCGGGAGCGGCCCCTGCACCGCGACGCAGCTTCATTTCGCGCGCTCTATGAGCAGCGGCGCGCATCATATGCAGCGGCCAAAGTTCACATTGCCACTCTCGGCAAGAAAATCGATGCCGTGGCGGCGGAGGTGGCATGCAGTCTCGGTCTGGACTAGGAATGTCGAAGGCTTGCGGCGGTGTGGTAGGGCTCTCGTGGGCCGTGTTGGTTGTCGTATTGGGTGTATGCACAGGTTCCGCGGCGCAGGACAAAGGCAAAGCTAAGGCTGCGTCGGGCCAAGTGGTGGACTCGGGTTCCTTTGGCGTATTCATGGGAGGAAAGCGGGTGGCTACGGAAACCTTCTCCATCCATCAGGATGATGGCGGAAGCTCGATCAGCTCTGAATTCAAGAGTGACGCGGGGATGGCGAAGGCGGTGCAGTCCTCCAGCCTGGAACTGACGGCGAGCGGAGACCTGCGTAAGTATGAATGGCACGAGTCCAGCCCGGGAGAATCGCAAGCTGAGGTGGAACCGAACGAGAGTTTCCTGATGGAGCGCTTCAGCAAAACGCCGCAGGAAAAACCGCATGAGCAGCCATTTCTTTTGCCGGCTTCCACCAACCTGCTGGACGACTACTCCTTCGTGCAACGGGAAGTGCTGGCATGGAGATACCTGGCCACCACATGCAAGCAGGAAAAAGGCCAGCTTTCGTGTCCGCTGAAACAGGGCTCGCAGATGGGGACGTTGAATCCGCATGCGCGGACCTCGATGCCCGTGACCGTACAGTTTTCAGGGCGGGAGAAGACTGCGATCCGGGGAACGGAACGTGAGTTAATACGTCTGGACCTGAAGAGCGACGCCGGAGACTGGACCCTGTGGCTCGACGACCAGCTGAAGCTGCAGCGAATTCTGGACCCGACCGACAACACTGAAGTAGTTCGAGACTAAGCTTGGCCTTAACCGATGCACGCGCGGCCCGTGTTCTTGCCACAGTAATGATTTTCTTGCTGGCGCTGGGCTTTCTCTACATCGCGCGCAATACGCTGATGGCGTTCCTATTCGCTGTGTTTTTCGCGTACCTGGTGGACCCGGCGATTTCGCGCGTGGAGAAATGGACGCGCAGCCGGAGCATCGCCATCGCTTCGATCTACCTGCTGATCGTAGTCATGCTGGCGACGTTTTTCTTTTTCGTCGGGCCGCGAATCGTGCACCAGGGGCAGCGATTGGGGCAGGCCCTTCCCAGCCTGCTGGAGCGCGTGAGTTCGGGAAAGATTGCGGAGCAGATCGGGGCGGAGCATCACTGGAGCCTGAACACCCGGCGGCAACTGGAGTCGTTCCTGGCCAGTCATCGCGACGATCTGCTGGAGATGGCTCAGCGCGTCGGTCTGAGAGTTGCGGGGATCGCCAAGAATTCCTGGCTGTTGATCGTGGTGCCGATTCTGGCAGTTTTCTTTCTGAAGGACGGGCGCGTGTTCAGCGATGTCTTGCTCACTTTCGTGCATACCCGGCCGCAGCGGGAGCTGGTGCAAGGCGTGGTCAGCGATCTTAATCAGATGCTGGCGCATTTCATCCGCGCGCAACTCACTTTGGCGGCGCTGTCCTTTCTGGCTTACTCGAGTTTTCTGGGCCTGATGCGCGTACCCTATGCCCTGATGCTCAGCAGCGCCGGCGGCATCATGGAGTTCATTCCGGTGGTCGGACCGCTGGTGGCGGCGCTGCTGATCATCAGTGTGGCTCTCCTGATGAGCTATCCTCACTGGCTGGCGCTGCTGGCCTTTCTCGGAGCATGGCGTTTGGTGCAGGACTACGTGGTGTCTCCGCGGGTGCTGGGAAAGAGTATGGAGTTGCATCCTCTGGCCGCCATTTTTGGGGTGCTGGCAGGGGGCGAGATTGCCGGCGTGCTAGGGGTGTATCTCTCCATCCCGGTGATGGCCAGCCTGCGCATCGTGTGGCGGCGCTGGCGGCTTTACGCCGAGAAAAAGCGCTTTGGTCCGCTGGACGAATATTCTTTCGGCGCAGAGATAACACCGCGGCCATAGCCGCGTCTTGGCCTCCAGAGCAACCACAGTCAGCTCCGCAGGTTGCCAAGCTGCCAAACGCCGCACTAGAATGGCGGCGCTAAATCAATCTGACAATTTGTTTTGCACTGAGGAGGCTACATGAAGGCAAGAACAGTTCTGCTCACTCTGGGGTTGTGCCTGCTCGCGGCGATATGTTTCGCGAGCGATGTAAATATGGGGACCTGGAAACTGAACGAGGCGAAATCGAAACTCCCGGCGGGAGCGGGGAAGAATAATACGGTTGTCTACGAGGCGGCCGGCGACAGCATCAAGGTGACAATCGACGGAGTGGATGGCGACGGAAAACCGGTGCATAGCGAGTGGACCGGCATGTTCGACGGCAAGGACTATCCGGCGACGGGTGACGCGCGCTCCGACATGCGATCTTACAAGAAGGTGAACGACCATACGATGGACTTCGCCGCGAAGAAAGATGGCAAGGTAACGCTGTCCGGTCGAATCGTGGTGGCGGCCGATGGCAAGACTCGCACCGTGACCGCCAGCGGCACGGATGCGAAAGGGATGAAAATCAAGACGGTCGCAGTGTACGACAAGCAGTAGCAGGATTCCCTTCGGTTATTGCGCCTGGGCGATGCTCTTCTGCACACTCCCCCGGGAGGGCATCGCGTTTCTCTTTTTTGAAGGGACAGAGGGTGCGATTTTCCCCGATCTCAGGCTCGGTGACTTACAACTTGACGGTGGGCCACGCGAGAGGCATAATTCCAGCCTCGCAAGGCTGCTCCGATTTCGGCTCCACGCCGAACTCCACGCCAGTCGCGCGTTTTGAACGCTGCCCGCGATGGGCAGGGCCGAAATCCGGCAACAGAAGGAGCCTTCATGACGAATCTCACTGCCTGCAAGACTGCTTGCGCGGTGGTAACACTTTGGTTCGCCGGCGCCAGCGTCTTGTCGGCGAAGACGTTCAAGACGCTCTACAGCTTTAGCGGCCTCGATGGCGCCAACCCTTACGCGACGGTGACCATGGGAACTGACGGAGACTTTTACGGCACCACCTACGATGGTGGCAGCGTTCTAGGTGGCACGGTATTCAAGATGACACCGAAGGGTAAGCTCACCACGATTTACGAATTCTGCCACCCGCAAGGTGTCTGCTACGACGGTAAGTATCCAGACACGGTTCTGGTAGAGGGTGCCGATGGATCGTTTTACGGAACCACGCAATGGGGCGGCGAACAGGGCGGGTACGGGACAATTTTCAAGGTCAGCCGGAAGGGGAAGCTGACGACACTCCATAGCTTCGGCGGCACGGACGGAACGTTTCCCTTCGGCTCGATGGTGCTCGCCTCCGACGGCAATTTTTATGGTACGACGCAAATGGGAGGGGCCAGCAACGACGGCACCGTATTCAGAATGACCCCCAGAGGTAATTTGACGATCTTGTATAGCTTTTGCTCGCAGGCCAACTGCGCCGACGGCCAATATCCATACGGGCCCATCATTCAGGGCAGTGACGGCAAGTTCTACGGGACAACGCAGGGCGGCGGGGGCATTGCCGGCTGTTCCTGCGGGACGGTTTTCAAGATCACCGCCCGCGGCAAGTTGACGACGCTGCACGTCTTCGATGGAGCCGATGGCGAAAATCCTTGGGGCGGAGTCGTGGAAAGTGCTGACGGCGATTTCTATGGAACCACCGCCGGCGGTGGAGGGTGGGGCGTAGGCACAGTTTTCAGGATGAGTGCGCACGGCGAACTGACCACGCTGTACGCCTTCAAAGGCAGCGATGGCCAAGCCCCATACGCGCTGATGCTCAGCCGTGATGGCCGCTTCTACGGCACGACCTCGACCGACGGCGCCAATGGTGGCGGAACAGTATTTCGTATTAGCGCTCGCGGCAAACTGGAAACGCTTCACGATTTCGGCGGAGCCGATGGTGGCTTGATCTACAGCGGCCTGATTCAGGACACGGACGGGTCGCTCTATGGCACGACTTTTCTTGGCGGAAGCGACGATGACGGTACCATCTTCAGATTTCCGCCAACACCGTAACTTAGTTACCAGAGGATGGTATGGACGGTTTGCTCACGTTGAAGAAAGTATGCGCCGTGGCCGGATTATGTCTCGCCAGTACGCAGCCCTTATGGGCAGGAAACTTTCGCAGGCTCCACAGCTTTAGTGGCAACGATGGCGCCAATCCCTACACGGCGTTGACCCAGGGGACTGACGGCAACTATTATGGCACGACCATCGATGGCGGCAGACTCGGCGCAGGTAGCTTCTTCAGGATGACGCCCGCGGGTAAACTCACCTCGCTCTACGAATTCTGCTCGCAACACAGCTGCGACGACGGTATGCATCCCAGTACCGTGCTGGTGCAGGGCGCGGATGGCTCGTTCTATGGAACAACACAACGGGGCGGCGACAAAGGCGGTTACGGGACAGTTTTCAAGGTTAGTCGAAAGGGCAAGCTGACGGTGCTCCACAGCTTCAACGGCACGGATGGATGGACTCCAAACGGCTCTATGGTGCTTGCCTCTGACGGCAACTTTTACGGCACGACAGAAGTCGGTGGGGCTAACGGCAAGGGCGTTGTATTCAAGGTGACTCCCCGCGGCAAATTGATCACCCTCTATAGCTTTTGCTCGCAGGCCGGCTGCTCCGATGGCCAATATCCGTCCGGACCGGTCATTCAAGCCAGCGACAGCAACTTCTACGGGACAACGGTGAACGGAGGCGCTGCCGGTTGCGTGGACGGCTGCGGAACGGTTTTCAAGATTACGTATCAGGGCAAGTTGACCACGCTGCACGCCTTCGATAGCGCCGATGGCGACTCCCCTTGGGGCGGCGTCGTGGAAAACGTTCGCGGCGATTTCTTCGGAACTACCAGCGGAGGCGGAGCTAATCTCAACGGCACAGTTTTCAAGATGAACGTGCACGGCGAAGTGGCCACGCTGCACAACTTCGAGGGCACTGACGGCACATCCCCGTTTGCGCTGATGCTCGGCCGTGATGGCCGCCTCTACGGCACGACCTCGACCGGCGGCAATGGCTACGGAACGATATTTCGAATTACCGCTGGCGGCAAACTGAAGACCCTGCACCATTTCCATGAAGTCGATGGCAGCTTGATATATAGCGGGCTGATTCAAGGTACGGACAGGAAGCTTTACGGAACAGCCTACTTTGGCGGGAGCGATGACGACGGCACCATCTTCAGTCTCTCGTTGGCACCGTAACTACTTGGAGATTTCCAGGCAGTCCCTCCCACGGGCCGAAGGCACAGCCACAGCCCGCACTCTTTTCCGGTCGCCGACCACTTGACGCTGCCGCTGTAGAAAGTCATAATGCCAGCCTCGTGCGGGCCGGACCGGCGCCCGTCGCGGCTTTGAGCCGGCAGCCGGAGTGCCCGAAGATCGGAACCAGAAAGGATCCTCCTATGTTCGGTTCTGCCATGTTGAAGAGAGCCTATCCCGTGATCGGGTTGTATCTCGCCAGTACGTTGGGTCTATCGGCGAAGACGTTCAATAGCCTGCACAGCTTCAATGGAGCCGACGGGGCCAACCCGTATACCGCGCTGACCCAGGGATCGGATGGGAACTTCTACGGGACTACCATCGATGGCGGAGCCAACGGCGGAGGCAATTTCTTCAAGATGACGCCGAAGGGCAAGCTCACGTCTCTATACGATTTCTGTTCCCAGGCCAATTGCAACGACGGCCAATACCCGGACACGACCCTGGTGGAGGGTACGGATGGCAGCTTCTACGGAACCACGCAATCCGGCGGAACGAACGGCGGCTACGGCACGGTTTTCAAGATCAGCAGAAAAGGAAAGCTTAGCGTTCTGCATAGCTTCGACGCCAGCGACGGAGCTGCGCCCTACGGATCGTTGGTGCCTGGAGCCGGCGGCGCCTTTTACGGAACGGCCAATGTCGGGGGTGCGAATGGAGGCGGAACTGTTTTCAAAATCACTCCGAAGGGGAAATTGACGACGCTCTATAACTTCTGCGCGAAGAGCAGCTGCAGCGACGGTCAATATCCCGTGGGGGGATTGATCCGGGGGAGCGATGGGAACATCTACGGGACAACGCATGCCGGAGGCGACGCGAGCTGCACCGACGGTTGCGGAACGGTCTTCAAGATCACTCCGAAGGGCAAGCTGACCACGCTGCACAGGCTCAATGCGGCGGAGGGAGATTATCCCTACGGCGGAGTGGTCGAGAGCAGCGGAGGGGTATTCTACGGAACCACCGGCGGTGGCGGCGACAACGCGGCCGGGACTGTCTTCAAGATGACCCGTAAGGGGAAGCTGACAACTCTGCACAGCTTCGACGTGACTGACGGGGCTACTCCCTACGCTCTCACCCTGGGAAGCGATGGAAGGTTTTACGGGACGACATCCGCGGGTGGGGCTAACTACAACGGAACCGTCTTTCGCATCACGGCGGGCGGCGGGTTGAAAACCATGCACGACTTTGACGGGGTCGACGGCCGCATGACATTCAGCGGGTTGGTGCAGGCGAAAGACGGCAAGTTCTACGGGACGACCTATTTCGGCGGAGACAGCGACAACGGGACGATCTTCAGCCTGGCGGTGAGGCAGTAGCGTAATCTGCAGGGGGCGCGGGCCGGGCGGGCGCTACTGACCAGCACCCGACTGCACGCCGAGCGCCTGCAGAGCCGGCTGGGCCTTCGAGTAGCCGCTGGCGGCAGCGGCTTGTAGCCACTTTCTGGCTTCCCCAGTGTCGACGGCGATCCCATCGCCATAGAGATAGCGTAGGCCGAGATTGTATTGGGCTGCGGCATTTCCTCCCTCGGCCGCAATCCGAGTCCAGTTTGCCGCCCTTCGGCAGCTCTGAGACACCGGCCTGCCCAGTTCATAGGCCATGCCCAAAGTGAGGGCTGCCTGATCGTCCCCGTAGCGGGCCTGTCTTTGCAGTCCATTAATCTCGTAGCGGCTCAGGGAGTTCACCACCGACAAAGCCGCCTCGTCGGTGACCTGTTTGTGGCTGGGTCCGAGAGATGGGATTTCGGCGACCGCGCTTACATTCAGGAGTTTGGGTGAGCCCCTCCGGTCGAGCGCGCCGCTGCTCACGGTGTGCTCTGTGCTGGGCGCAGCCTCCGCTACAAAGCTGGTCGAGTCTCGCCGCAGAGTCTCGGAGAGGAAGAACGTCACGAGGATGAGCAGCACAAGCAGAGGGCCCACTGACGATCTTGCCGTGCGCAGCGTACGCCAGGCGCTGGCAGGGACAACAACCCGGAGCCGCCACGGAGATGCGGGGCACTGAGGAGAAGCCACCGGGCGCTGCACCGGCCAAAACGCGGAAGTACTCTCGAGCAACCCGCGAGAGGAATCCGGCGCGTGCTGACCGTGTCGCGAGGAAAGAGCGGCAACAGAACCCTTGCTGGCGAGGCGAACCTCGGCATCGTGTTCACACTGCAGGACCCAGGCCGCAGCCAACAGCGCCTCAAAGGAGGGGACATCGAGGGTAGGCCGGTCGCTCATACCGAAATTTTTTCTGCGCCAACTTCTGCAGGGAACGCTGGCGACAGCAAAAAATGTGGAGCCTGAATCGGTTTTTTGCGGATGCGAGTATACCATCGGATTAGTCTGCCGGACTAGCACGAACCGCTAGTTGCAAAGATTTGCAGATTAGTGAAACCGCGTGGACACGAGCGAATCGCCGGAGTTTTTCGTTTTTCAGTCTGCTCCGCCCACCCCGATGGCCGCCTCGGCCTTCACATTGCGCAGAAATTCTGCAGCGGATTCGGGAGGCACGGTGTTGATGAACATTCCCGAACCCAGTTCGAAGCCGGCGACGCGTGTGAGCCGCGGAATGATGCTCACGTACCAGTGGAAGTACCTCACTCCGACACTTTCGGCTGGAGCGCTGCGCAGGGTGTAGTTAAAGTCCGGGTTTCCCAGGCCGTAGTGGAGTTTGCCCAACACTTTGCGCAGCGTGTGCGCCAGATCGGTGATCTCGGGGGCGCTGATATCGCCGAAGCTGGCCATATGGCGGCGCGGCAAAATATAAGTGCAGAAGGGAGTGGGAGAAGCAAACTGCTCCAACACCACGAAATGCTCGGTGGTGAGCACGATCCGGTCTTCTTCGGCAATCTCTTCCTCAATCATCTGGCAGAACATGCACTCGCCGTATTCGTCGTAGTGCTGCAAGGCGAGTTGAAAACGTCCTCTCACCTGGCTGGAGATAACCGGCGTGGCGACCAACTGGGAGTGGGGATGCTCGAGGCTGGTGCCGGCCTCGACGCCGTGGTTCTTGAAGATGGTGATGTGGGCAATGCGCGGGTCGAGGCTGAGTTCGTCATAGCGGGACTTGTAGGCCCGGAGTACGTTGGCGACATGGGCATCGGTCATAAGCGCGGTGAGGTGAGAATGGTCCGGTGTCTCGATGATGACGTCGTGTACGCCGAAGCCCCCAATACTGCGGCGGTACCGGTGAATGGTGCGGACGGGCTGAACATCGCGGGCGAGCGCGGCGAACTTGTTAGGCACCACCCGCACCTGCCAGGGATCGGTGCCCTGCGCCGGAACCCGCAGAATCTCAGGCGGAGTCTTGTCCTCGTTGCCGGGGCAAAACGGACAGGTTGGCACCAGAGCCGCCATGGTTCTCTGCGGCTGCTGGCGGGCGAGGTCCTTGGGGCGCTTAGCCCGCTCCGTGGCGATGATGACCCATTCCTTGGTGAAGAAGTTCTGGCGCAGCTCCGGCATATGAGACTCCCGCTTGATCTATCGGCACAAGGCACACCCGACTGTAGTCCCGACGCGGGAGGGCCCCCGGCCGGCACGGCGTGGCTGTTGTAAAATCCAAGCAATCATGGCGAACAAGACTCCTGTGGGGATTCTAGGAGCGACGGGCATTGTCGGCCAGCGGTTTGTGCAAATGCTCGAGCATCACCCGTGGTTTGAGGCTGCGTGGCTGGCGGCTTCCGACCGTTCGGAGGGCCGCCCCTACGGGGAGGCAGCCCGCTGGCGCATGAAGACGCCCTTGCCCGGCCGGATTGCGGACATGCGGGTCTCCCCGGCGCGTCCCGAGGGCGCCCCCAAGGTTATCTTTGCCGCCCTCGATGCCGCCATCGCGGCGGAGCTGGAGCCTCGTTTTGCCGAAGCGGGCTGTGCCGTGGTTTCCAACTCCAGCGCGCTGCGCATGCAAAGCGACGTCCCGCTGGTCATACCCGAGGTAAACCCCGAGCACATCAAACTGCTCGAGTGTCAGGCATGGCGCAGAAAGTCCGGCGGTTTCGTGGTCACCAATCCAAACTGCTCGGCCATTGGACTGGTCATGGCGCTGGCCCCACTGGAACAGCGGTTCGGCATCGAGACGGTGATGGCCGTAACCATGCAGGCGGTAAGCGGCGCCGGGTACCCGGGAGTGGCGTCGCTCGACATTTTGGGCAACGTCATCCCTTACATCGCCAAGGAAGAAGAAAAGATGGAGGAGGAGACGCGCAAGCTGTTGGGGCAAGTCAGCGGATCGAGTGTAGTCCCAGGAACGTTCGCTATGAGCGCCCAGTGCAACCGGGTATCCGTGGAAGATGGACACACCGAGTCTTGTTCCGTGCGATTGAAGCGCAAGGCCAGGGCGGAGGAAATAATCGGCGCGTGGAACGAATTCCGCAGCGTGCCCCAGGAGTTGAATTTACCCACCGCTCCGGCACGGCCGGTGTACTATTCGCCGGCGCCGGACCGCCCGCAGCCGCGCTTCGACGTAGATTCCGGGGCCGGAATGACTGCTACTGTCGGCCGCCTGCGGCCGTGCGGAGTGCTGGACTGGAAGTTCACCGTGCTCTCCCACAACACCATTCGCGGCGCGGCCGGGGCGGCGCTGCTCAACGCCGAGCTGCTCAAGGTCCGGGGATACCTGGATTGAACTCCGCCCAGCGCAGGTGCAAGAGGATTGGACGCGGCCAGGCGTCCGACATCCGTTGTTTGATTGGTTTCCTTCCGCGGGCAGGATTGCTCCCATGATCGTGATGAAATTCGGCGGCACTTCGGTGCAGGACGCCGAGGCGATCGAACGCGTCGCCGGTATCGTCAAGACGCGCCTCGACCAGAAGCCGGTGGTGGTAGTAAGCGCCATGGCCCGAGTCACCGATCAACTGCTGGCGATGGCCCGGGCGGCCGGCAGCGGGGACCGCGATGCGGCGCTGGAGCTTGCCCGCGCGCTGCGGGAGCGGCACTATAACACCGCCGGTGAGCTGCTGGGCACGGCGCTGTATACGCGGTTCCACGGCGACCTGGAGGTCTATTTCGAGGGCCTGGAAGAGCTCTTGCGCGGAATTGCGGCAGTGGGAGAGCTGACGCCGCGGACTACCGACCACGTCGCCGCGTTCGGGGAAATTCTTTCCAGCACCATCGTGACCGCCGCATTCTGCGCCCTGGGCCTGGATGCGACCATGGTCGATTCCCGGGAATGCATCGTCACCGACGGCACCCACACCCGCGCTGCGCCTTTGATGGAAGAAACCGCAACCCGGCTGCGCTCCAAGGTCCCGGCTCTGCTCGAGAATCGGCGGGTACCGGTGATGGGGGGATTTATTGGCGCGACCAAGACCGGAGTGACCACGACCATCGGGCGCGGAGGATCCGACTTTTCGGCGGCTATCGTGGGAGCGGGACTGGAGGCCGAGCGGATCGAGATTTGGACCGATGTGGACGGCATGATGACCACCGATCCAACGCTGTGTCCCGAAGCGCGGCGGATTCGGGTCATCAGCTTTGATGAGGCGGCAGAGCTGGCCTATTTCGGCGCCAAGGTTCTGCACCCGGCCACGGTGTTGCCGGCCATCCAGAAAAATATTCCCGTCTATATTTTGAACTCGCGAAATCCGGGTTGCGAAGGGACCCGCATTGCCGCGCGCGGGCGCCCCTGCCGGAACTTCTTCAAGGCGATCGCGGCCAAGAAACGAATCACCATCATCGATGTCGCGGCGCCCCGTATGCTGCTGGCCCACGGTTTCCTGAAGGCGATCTTCGACGCGTTCGACCGGCATCGGGTGGCGGTCGATGTGGTTTCGACGTCGGAAGTAAGTGTGTCGCTCACGGTCGACTCGAATGAATCCATCCCGGCACTGGCCGCGGACCTGGCGAAGCTTGCGGATGTAAAGTACGAGGGACGGAAAGCGATCGTTTGCCTGGTAGGAGAAAATCTGCGGGAAACGCCGGGCATCGCAGCGCGGGTTTTTGGCGAGTTGACCGACGTAAAGATCCGCATGATTTCCCAGGGCGCGTCCGAGATCAATCTGACATTTGTGATAGAAGAAGACGACGTGCCCCGGGTTATCCGGAGGCTGCATACGACGTTCTTCTCTGATCTGGACGCTGAGGTGTTTGCCTAGATGGCGGATCTTCGTAGATGCCAGATTCGGATGAATTCTGTTTAGCGAGAAAACCAGTTTTGCGCTAAAACGGGTTACGGAATGAACCTTCTCCTCCTTGGCCGTGGCAAGACGGGATCGCTGGTGGCGGATGTTGCCCGCCAGCGCGGCCACCACGTTGAAGCCATCGGCGCCGCCGACAACCGGGAAGGCCAGGCACTCACTTCTTCACGACTGGGCAAGGTTGATGTGGTGATCGATTTCACCACGCCGCATGCGGTTTGTGCCCACATCGAGACGTGTACCGAGGCGCGAAAGAACATGGTGGTTGGCACGACCGGATGGTATGACGAACTGCCGCGACTGCAAAAGCTGGTGGAGGCCGGCGGCATCGGTCTTTTGTATGCGGCGAATTTTTCCATCGGGGTGAATCTGTTCTTCGAAGCCGCGCGCACCGCCTCCGCCGCCCTGCGGCACGAGTATTCCGGGCAGATTTTTGAGCGGCATCATGTCCACAAGAAAGACGCGCCATCGGGCACAGCGATCACCTTGCGGCAGATCGTTCACGAGGCGTCCGGAGGCGAACTGGAAATTACATCCTTCCGCGAAGGAGACGTAGTCGGCATGCATGAGCTGATCCTGGAGTCCGGCGCTGACACCATCTACCTTTGCCACGACGCGAAATCCCGGCGTGGCTTCGCGGAAGGAGCGGTTCGCGGGGCGGAGTGGCTGGCCGGGAAAAAAGGCTTCTTCGATTTCAAGGACGTGTGGCGCCAGCTTTAGGCTGGCTCCCGGTGCGGCCACGCTGAATCTTCCCTGCCGCGATTTTGCAAGCTTCTCCATTCGCGCTATCTTAGTGCCATGCAACTTCGTGGTTGTGGGACAGCGCTCGTTACACCCTTTCATCAGGACGGCTCCATCGACGAAACCGCTCTGTGGAATCTGGTTGCCTGGCAGGTGGAATCGGGAATCGATTTCCTGGTTCCGTGCGGCACGACCGGCGAGACCCCCACGCTCTCGCATGACGAGTGGCTGCGAGTGATCGATGTGGTGGTTGAGGTCGCGGCCGGCCGCGTTCCCATTATGGCGGGAGCCACCTCCAACGCGACGCACGACGCGGTAGAGAAAGCCAAAGAAGCCGCCGCGCGGCCCGGCGTCGACGCGGTATTGACCGCGTCGCCTTACTACAACAAGCCGACCCAGGAGGGCCAGTACCGTCACTTCAAGGCCATCGCCGAAGCGATTGACAAGCCGGTGATTCTCTACAACGTTCCCGGCCGCACCGGAGCCAACATCGAGCCGGGAACGCTGGCCCGACTGGCTGAAGTGCCCAATATCGCGGGAGTGAAAGAGGCGAGCGGCAATATGAGCCAGATCGCCGATGTATGCAACGCAGTTCCGGAGCATTTTCTGGTGTTCTCGGGAGACGACGCTCTCACCCTTCCGGTAATTGCACTGGGCGGTGTGGGCATCATTTCCGTGGCCGCAAACGAGATTCCGCGGGAAATGGCGGAGATGACACGCTGCGCCTTGAACAACGACTGGGAGGGAGCACGCCGCCTCCATCGCAAGTACCTGCCACTGATGCAGGCGAATTTCGTGGAATCGAATCCACTGCCGGTGAAGGCCTTGCTAGCCATGATGGGAAAGATCGAGGAGGTGTACCGTCTGCCGCTGTTGGCGATGAAGCGTGACACGCGAGCCAAACTGCAGAGGGTTGCCGCGGAAGCAGGCGTGATCGCCAAGCCAACCGCCGCGGCCGCCGATGCCGCGAGTTTTTACATCTATGAAAACTGGCTGGCCGGACCGCACAAGATCGTGCTCCACCGTTCCACCTGTGGGCAGTGCAACCATGGCAAGGGCCGCCCTTCCGGGCACGACGCCAACCATGCCCGCTGGCATGGGCCGTACGGCTCGCTGTCGGAGGCAAGACAGATCTCACACGACATGACCGGGATCCTGATCCGTAGTGAATGCAAGTGCATCTAGAAGCGATATCATCCATCTGAGTCTTTGCGCCGAAGTTGAAAAGCCTCGGCGAAGTACGTGAAATCTCCTCTATACTCTCTCTCGCATGTCCTCGCTCAAATCCGCCATTGAACGGCTGGCGTCGCTCGGAGAAGTGGAGGGAAATCCCGAGGCGCGGCGCACGTTTCTGGACTTCCGCGAGGAACTCACCCGGGGAAAGATTCGCGCAGCCGAGAAGGTAAAGGGCCAATGGACGGTCAATGTGTGGGTGAAGCAGGGGATCCTGCTCGGATTCAGGCTGGGCGAATTGAGCCCCATGGGCAGTGATCCGGTGATGTCGTTTGTCGACAAAGATACGTTTCCGGTGCGGCGCTTTTCAGTCGAAGACCGCGTGCGGATAGTTCCGGGCGGCTCGTCGGTGCGGACGGGGGCTTACGTGGCTGCGGGTGTGATCTGCATGCCTCCCATGTTCATCAACGCGGGCGCATACGTAGACGAAGGCACCATGGTGGATTCGCACGCGCTGGTGGGTTCTTGCGCCCAGATCGGCAAACGGGTTCACCTGAGCGCGGCGGCTCAGGTCGGCGGCGTATTGGAGCCAGTGAATTCCGCCCCGGTGATTGTTGAGGACGATGTGCTCGTTGGGGGGAACTGCGGCATCTACGAGGGCACCCTGGTCCGGGCGCGGGCGGTGCTGGGCGCGGGGACGGTTCTCACGCGGTCGACACCCATCTATGACCTGGTTCACAATCAGATTTACACAGCCACGGAGGATAAGCCGCTTGAGGTTCCCGAGAACGCGGTGATCGTGCCCGGTTCGCGGGCGGTCAAGAAGGGCAAGGCGGCGGAGTGGAATTTGTCGCTCTACACCCCGGTCATCGTGAAATACCGGGACGAGAAGACAGACCAGCGGATTGAACTGGAAGACTGGCTGCGCTAGTTCGGTGGAGGCTAACTGGAGAGTCTCGAGGGTACTACTGTGAGCGGCAGCTGTGGCTGTTCGCGGTTCAACTTGTCTCGCACTTCCAGATGGCGACGGCGGAAATGAACGCGACCCCGCTCACCCCAGGCGCGCACAAAGTAGTAATTCAGGCCCGCGCCAATCACTGAACTTGCCAGCGGAATGACTCGTCCCGCCCACTTTTCGACGACCTCGCTGCTGGCCTGTACGGCAATGCGCTGAATCACCCTGGGCACAAACCGGTTGACAACTTCCTTTTCCAGCAACTCCCGGCTGATGTCGACGCCGGCGGCGCTGGCAGCCGCGATCCACAAATCGGCGGTTTCCTCTTCCGTGTTGTATTCGAATCCATAGATCAGGCTGAGCTTCTGAAGGGTGCGGATGGTGATGCCGGCCAGGATGCCCAGGTCGGGGACGATGGTGACGAGGCCGCCCAGGCCCAATCCAGCTCCCTCGGCTGCCGCTGCCTTCATTCCGCCGCGAATCACCCGATCGGCCACTTCGTCGAGCAGGCCGAGTTCGACGGAATAGATTCCCTGAAAACTGGTGATGGGGACCCCGTAGGCGGCCCGCATCTGAAGCAGAAACTTGTAGGGATCGACCCGCACCGATTCATAGGCTCGCTGAAAACCATGCTGTAAGGTGCTTTCGACGCGATGACGGAGCCACGATTTTTTCAGGGGATGAGGCATAGGCCTGTCTCAATTATCGCAGATGGCATAGATGCCAAAATCCCGCAGGCCGGATGCTCGCCCGCCGGGGCAGCCCATCCCGGAACGAATTCCCAAGTCTGCGTCTGGGGGGACTACAGGACACCCTCACCGCCTGCCAATGGCGCGTGTGCTAGCATCAATTGACTCCCGATGCCAACTGGAAAGCTGCAAATCGTGCCGCTAGGCGGCCTGGGCGAGTTTGGAATGAACTGCATGGCCGTGCGCTGGGGCGATGACATCATTGTCATCGATGCCGGACTGATGTTTCCCGAAGCGGAGCTTTTGGGCGTTGACATTGTGGTACCTGACATCTCGTACCTGCTGGAAAACCGGCAGCGGGTGCGGGCGATCGTCCTTACTCACGGCCATGAGGATCACATTGGCGCCCTGCCCTGGATTCTTTCCGAGCTCAATGTGCCGGTGTGGGGTACCGAGTTCACCCTCGCCTATGTGGAAGACAAACTGGACGAGCATGGCCTTCTGGAAGGCGCCGACCTGCGCGAAATCACCGCGGGAGAGAGTTTCAAGATCGGAGCCCTTACCATCCACCCGATCCAGGTGACGCACAGCCTGGTCGATTGCGTCTCGCTGGCTATTCACACGCCGCTCGGGGTTCTGATCCATACCGGGGATTTCAAAGTCGATCCTACGCCCACCGACAACCGGCTATTCGATCTGCATGCTTTTGCGGAGTACGGAAAGTCAGGGGTTCTGGCCTTGTTTCAGGATTCCACCAACGTGGAGCGCAAAGGGTACACCCCTAGCGAGCGGGCGGTGCGGCGAAAATTCGACGAGGTGTTCGCCCGCACGCAGCGCAGGCTGTTCATCTCCTGCTTCTCCTCGTCCATCCATCGCATCAAGCTGGCGGTGGAACTGGCCTGGGAGCATGGGCGCAAAGTTGCGTTCATCGGCCGATCGATGGTCAGCTCGGCGGAGATCGCCGAGGACCTTGGCTACGTCGACATCCCCGAGGGCCTGCTGATCCATCCCGGGGAGATGAAGAATTTCGCGCCGGAGAAGGTATGCGTTCTGATCAGCGGGACGCAGGGGGAACCGATGTCGGCGCTCTCCCGGGCGGCGGTCGATAATCACAAGCACGCCAAGATTGAAAAAGATGACACCGTGGTGTTGTCGTCGCGCATTATTCCCGGCAACGAGAAGGCGATTTATCGCATGATCGATCATCTTTTCCGGCGCGAGGCGCACGTGATCTATGAAGACGGCAGCTCGCCCCCGGTGCACGTCAGCGGACACGCCAGCCAGGAAGAGTTGAAGCTGATCATCAACCTGGTGAAACCCAAGTATTTCGTCCCCATCCATGGCGAATACCGGCAACTGAAGCTGCACGCCGAACTGGCCGGGGCCATGCACGGCGCCGTGGGCAACGTGATCCTGGTGGAAAGCGGGGATATTCTGGAATTCGATGAACTCGGAGCGCGGAAAACCGGCCGCGTGAACGTGGGCCGCGTCTGCATCGACTCGGGGTCGCGCACGGATGTAGTTGAAGATCTGATTATCAAAGATCGACGACACCTGAGCGAAGACGGCATCGTGCTGCCCATCATTGCCATCAACAAGCTCTCGGGCCGGGTGGAGACGACGCCGGAGATCGTGACCCGGGGCTTTGAGCCGGGAGAGGACGGTTTCATCGATGGCGCCCGTCAACTGGTCATGCAGACCCTGGAGATATCGAGTGATGAAGAGAAGGCGGATTATGGTGTGATCAAGGAGAAGATCCGCGCGGACCTGAAGCGCTACATCTCCAAGCAAACGCAGAAACGGCCGCTGATCATGCCGGTGATACTGGAGATATAGACGGCGCGTCTCGAAGTGGCCTGCCTGGAGACGGCGACCATGCGCCGACCAGGCGAGCGGGTTCGACCAGCGGAAGCGGGCAATAGATTGGCATGCTTTCAGTAGCGCGTGGAAAGAACATGGTCACCCTCGACGACATTCGCGAAGCTCAGTCACGCTTACGGGGAATCGCTCTGCACACGGAGCTGATCGAATCTCATTTTCACGACTCCAGCCCAGGGCTGGATGGCCGCAGGCTCTACCTGAAGCCTGAGAACCTGCAGCCGATCGGAGCATTCAAACTGCGGGGCGCCTACAACAAGATCGCCGGGCTTACGCCGGCTGAGCGAAGGCGCGGCGTGATTACTTATTCCAGCGGCAATCACGCGCAGGGAGTGGCATATGCCGCCCGAGCCTTGTCGACGAAGGCGATTATCGTCATGCCTGCGAACGCGCCCGCCATCAAGCGCGAGGCTACGGCGGCGCTGGGGGCGGAAATTGTCCTGGTCGGACCCAGCAGCGAAGAGAGGATGAAACGGGCGGAAGAACTGGCGGAGAGTCACGGCTACGCAATTGTGCCGCCCTACAACGACGAGAAGATTATCGCGGGCCAGGGGACAATTGGCCTGGAGATCCTGGAAGACCTGCCCGAAGTCGAGACCATCCTCGTACCGGTGGGCGGAGGAGGAATGATCAGCGGTATCGCGACGGCGGTCAAACTGACCAAGCCAAGTGTTAAGGTCATCGGCGCCGAGCCGGAACTGGCCGCGGATGCCAGGGCGAGCCTGCGTGCCGGCGCCATCGTTGAATTCTCCGCCGAGCAGGTCACTGGCACCATCGCTGACGGGCTGCGGACACAGAGCATTGGGCCCATCAACTTCGAGCACATGCGCCGGTATGTAGACGACATTGTCGCGGTGAATGAAAAGGAAATCAGAGAAGCTGCGGGTTTGCTGGCGCAGAATCCGAAGACTGTCGCCGAGCCCAGCGGGGCGGTATCGGTGGCGGCGTTTCTCTTCCATCGGGAGCAGCTGCCAAAGACGAAAATCAATGTCGCCGTGATC
>Ga0335080_10001684_pt1 | contig 21849 bp, 18 predicted proteins | sample Lox_Sample_34_FD_206720 | JGI IMG/M metagenome (GOLD analysis project Ga0335080, IMG submission 206720) | Soil microbial communities from Loxahatchee National Wildlife Refuge, Florida, United States - Lox_Sample_3.4 | ecosystem: Environmental > Terrestrial > Soil > Wetlands | place: USA...
CAGGTCGAGCGCGCGCTGGCCGCGGGGATCGACGTGACTCACGTCGACGCGCACATGGGGACCGCCTTCAACCTGAAGTTCGTCGATTGCTACTTCCGGGTGGCGCAGGCCTATCGGCTGCCGGCGTTCGTACCGCGCGTGCGCGCCCGCGACCTGCCCGCGCACGGCCTGCCCGACGCCCTGAAAGACTACGTGCGCCGGATCGACGAGCACGAGGCCGCGGGCTTCCCGATCTTCGATCACTTCGACGCCGACTCCCTCGAATTCCCGCCCGGCACCGGGCTGACTCACAACCAGGCGCGGCTCGAGCGCCTGGGCAGCGGCCTGTCCTATCTCATCACTCACTGCGCGCAGGGCGGCCCCGAGCTCGAGTCGATCACCCGCGACTGGCGGCAGCGCGACGAGGAGCGGCGCATCTACAGCGACGGCAGCATGCGCGACGCCCTGGCGGCGCGCGGCATGCGCACGCTCGGCATGCGGCCGCTGCGCGACCTGATGCGCCCGGCCAAGGCCAGCCGCTAGCTCCGGACGCTCACCCGGATGCCGCGCTTCTCGAGCTCGCCGAGCGCGAGCGCGGGCGAGATCGCCTCGCGCGCGCTCGCCAGGCCCGCTTGCACCTGACCGTCGAGCAGCGCCGCGACGATCGCGGTCGCGAGCGCTGCCGCGGGCAGGAGCGAATCGTCCGCGCCGACTTCGATCTCCGCCTCGGGCTCGCTCGCCGCTCCGAAGGCGCGCGCCGCGACCGCGAAGCCCGGTCCCCCGGCGGCGCGCAGGGCGCTCGCGAACGCTCGCGCGAGCCAGCCCTGGGGGGGCTCGAGATAGCGCAGCTCGTCCACCAGGTGACTCGCGGTGAAGCCTTCGAGATCGGCGCTCGAGCCCCGCACCAGCGCGCGGCGCCCGACGGGCTCGGCGAACGACCAGAGCTCCGGGAGCCGGCGCGGCAGGGCCGCCCCGGCCGCGAGTGACTCGCGCGCCGCGCCCTGGTCGCGTCGGGCGGTGTCGCTCGCGGCGAACGGCCCGGTCGAGGCGATCTCGAGCCGCCGGATCGCCGGCAGCCGCCGCACCAGTGACTCGGCCAGGAGGCCCGGTATGCCCGGCAGGGCGCCCGCGTGCAGCACGATCGGCACCTGCGCCTTCCAGGCCAGCTCGCCCACGTGCGCGCGCCCGCGCGCGCCGAGCGAGATCGGCGACAGCCCGACGAACGGAACCCGCAGCTCGAGCGCCGTCTGCAGCGCGCCGCCCAGGTCGCCGCCGCAGCACGCCACGACCGCGGCCGCGCCCTCCAGCGTGCGCGCCAGCACGCGCGGCTGCGAGGCATCGGTGTAACTGGCGCTGGCGCGCGCCTCGAACGAGAGCGCCACTGACTCCGCGCGCTGCGCGTTGCGGCCGGCGATCTTGATCGGCGCGCGCGTGCGCGCCACGAGCTCCTGCACGCACAGCCGCCCGATCCGGCCGTAGCCGCCCAGCACGACGATCGGCCGCGTCACCCCCGCTCACTCCTCCAATGGCGCCGCCGCTAGCATAACGCGCGGCGCGGGCGATACGATCGCCCGATGCCGCCGCCCGACGAGACGCGTGTGCGCCTGCGCGAGCTCCACTCGGCGCGCGCGGTCGACGAGCGGATCAGCGTGCTGGCCGCCGAGCTGGCGCGCGCGCTGGCCGGCACCGAGCCACTCCTGGTGGTGATCGCCGAGGGCGCGCGGCGGTTCGCGCAGCGACTCAGCGAGCGACTCACCGCGCTCGGGATCGCGCCCGAGCTGCGTTTCGTGCGCGCGCGCCGCTCGAACGGCCTGGCGCTGCGACCGGTCGAGCTCGAGGGCGCGGACTCGGCACAGTTCCGCGGCCGCGACGTGGTGATCGCGGACGACATCGCGGACGAAGGCCGCACGCTCGAGGCGGTGAGCGAGCGGGTTCGCGCCGGTGAGCCCCGCTCGCTGCGCACCGTGGTGTTGGTGTCGAAGCTGTCGCGCCGGAAGGTTCCGGTTGCACTGGACCACGTCGGCTTCGAGGTCGCTGGCGGGTGGGTGGTCGGGTACGGGATGGATCTCGACCAGGACTATCGAGAGCTGGACTGGCTGGGCGTGGTGGAGGGGACGGAGGAGCTGGAATAGGAGCGGGGTTGCGCGTCCGCGCTCCGGTCGACACGGGCCTTCGGTCGCTGACTCGCGGAGCGCAACGATCAGGGTTCGACCAGCAACACCGTCACGTTGTCGTGACCGCCGGCGGCGTTCGCGCGGTCGACGAGGGCGCGGGCGGCTTCGTCGAGGTCGGGGGTGCGGGCGAGCTCTCGGATCTCGTCGAGCGTCAGCGCGTCGTGCAGGCCGTCGGTGCAGAGCAAGAGCCGTCCCTTGGCGGGGATCTTGGTGTGCACGACCTGCGGCTCGAGCGGCCCGAGCGTGCCGATCGCCTGGGTGAGCACGTGCTTGTCGGGATGGGTCGCCGCCTGGTCGGGAGTCAGCAGGCCCTGCTCGACCATCGAGGCCACCAGCGTGTGGTCGGTGGTGAGCTGGGTGATACCCTTTTTCGAGATCGCGTAGATGCGCGAGTCACCCACGTGCCCGATCAGCGCGTTGCGTTTGCGCACGAAGATCGCCGACAGCGTCGTGCCCATGCCGAACGTGCCGCGTTCGTCGGCCTCGCGCACGACCGCGGAGTTGGCGTCGTGCAGCGCTTGCAGGAGTGACTCACCCTCGTCGCGCAGGCGCGCGGGCCGCGGGCGGGAGCGCAGCGCCGCGATCGTGGCTTCCACGGCGATCCGGCTCGCCACCTCACCGGCGGCGTGGCCGCCCATGCCGTCGGCGACGATGAACAGGCCCAGCTCGAGATCGACGGCCGCGCTGTCCTCGTTGTTCGAGCGCTCGATCCCGACGTCCGAGAGCAAGGCGTAGCGAGTCACTTGCGCTCCGCGGCGTCACTGCGCAGGAAGCTGTACTGGATGTGGTCGAGATAGCGGCCGTCGACGAACTCCGCCTCGCGCGCCACGCCTTCGCGCACGAAGCCCAGCTTCTCGACCACGCGCTGACTGGTCTTGTTCTCGAGCGCGACCAGCGCCTCGATCCGGTGCAGGCGCAGCCCGCCGATCGCGTGCGCGAGTGCGGCGGCCGCCGCTTCGGTCGCGATACCCCGGTTCCACTCCGAACGCCGCACCCAGTAGCCCAGGCCCGCCGCCGCGCGCACCCAATCGACGCGGTGCAGACTGGTGACTCCCGTGAGCCGGCCGGTCTCGCGCAGCTCGATCACGAACTCGAACGCGCTCTGGCGCGACCAGGCGCTGCGCGCCGCGCGCAGATAGCGCCGGGTCTCGGCCGGGCCGTGATCGAGGCGCGCCCAGGGCAGCCAGGGCACCAGGTCGGAGAGCGTCTCGGCGATCGCATCGTGGAGCGCGGCCGCGTCACCGCGCTTGGGCGCGCGCAGCCGCAGCCGATCGGTCACGATCTCACTCGGATACAGCTCGAGCACACTCACGACTTATGATCGCGTGGGCAGCAGTCTCAGCTGTCCGTACTTGACCTTGATCACCTTCACACCCGCGCGGTCGAAGCGGATCGTCGCCTTGGCCGCGTCCCCCGAGCCGATCACCTCCATTATGCGGCCCGCGCCGAAGATCGGGTGCTCGACCCGCTGTTCGGGCTCGAGCTCCGGCACGTCGTGCGGGAGCTGCGAGTCGCTGTAGTCGATCCGGGGGCCGCGCTCGATGTCTGATCGGACGGGAGCTGGAGGGGTGGGAGCGGACCCCGTGATCCGCGGTCGCATGCGGCGGCCGCTGATCAGCTCCTCGGGTATCTCGGCCAGGAACCGGCTCGGCGGGTTGTAGCGCACCGAGCCGTGCAGGCGGCGCAGGGTGGCGTTGCACAGGGTGAGTCGCTCCATGGCGCGGGTCATCGCCACGTAGCAGAGCCGGCGCTCCTCCTCGATCGCGGCCGGGTCCTCGAGTGAGGCGAAGTGCGGGAAGATCCCCTCCTCGAGGCCGACCACGAACACCCGCTTGAACTCGAGGCCCTTGGCCACGTGCACCGTCATGAGCGGCACGCGGTCACTCGCCGAGTCGACGTTGTCGGCCTCGGAGAGCAACGTGACTTGCTCCAGGAACAGGTCGACCAACGGCCGCGCCTCGTCGCCGGTCTCGCGCGTCTCCAGGTTCTGGCGCTCGAACTCCTCGACCGCGGTCAGGAGCTCCTTCAGGTTCTCGAGCCGCGCCTCGGCCTCGATCGTGTTCTCGGCCTCGAGCGCGCGCAGGTAGCCGGTGCGGTCGAGCAGCGCGGCCAGGGGCTGCGCCACCGAGTCACCGTCGAGCGAGCGCCCCAGCTCCTGCATCAGCGCCACGAATTCGGCAATGCGCTTGGCGGCGGCGGCCGACAGGAAGCCGAGCCCGCGCACGAGCGCGTCCCAGAGCGTGGTGCCGGCTTCTTCCGAGGCCTCGAGCACGCGCTCGACCGTCGCGCGGCCGATCCCGCGCGCGGGCGTGTTGATGATGCGCAGCAGACTCTCGGTGTCGGCGGGATTGCGCAGCGCGCGCAGGTAGGCGAGGGCGTCCTTCACCTCGGCGCGGTCGTAGAAGCGGGTCCCGCCCACGACCACGTAGGGCAGGTTGTACTTCAAGAGCTCTTCCTCGAGCGGCCGCGACTGCGCGTGCGTGCGGTAGAAGATCGCCGCGCTGCCGAGTGACTCGCCGGCGTCGCGCGCGCGCAACAGCTCGTTCACCACGAACGCCGCCTCGCCGCGCTCGTCCTGGGCCTCGAAGAAGCGCACCAGCTCGCCGCCGGCGCGCGTGGTGTAGAGCCGCTTGCCCTTGCGCTCGAGGTTGTTCGCGACCACCGCGCTCGCGGCCGACAGGATCGGCTGGGTCGAGCGATAGTTCTGCTCGAGCCGGACCACGCGCGCGCCCGGGAAGTCCTTCTCGAAGTCGAGGATGTTGCGGATGTCGGCCTCGCGGAAGCGGTAGATCGACTGGTCCTCGTCGCCCACCACGCACAGGTTCCGGTGCGCCGCGGTCAACAGCCGTAGCAGCCGGTACTGGATCGGGTTGGTGTCCTGGTACTCGTCGACCAGCACGTAGCGCCAGCGCTGTTGGTAGCTCTGCAGCACGCCCGGGTGATTCTCGAACAAGCGCGCGGTCAGCAGGATCAAGTCACCGAAGTCCAGGGCGTTCGCGCGCCGCAGCTCCGTCTGGTAACGCTGGTAGATCTCGCGCATGCGCTTGCCCTGGAGCGAGGTCTCCTGTGCCAGGTCGGCCGGCAACAGCCCGCGGTTCTTCAGCCGGTCGATCGAGGCGCGCACGCCGCGCGGCGGCCAGCTCTTCTCGTCCACGTCGAGCGAGCGCTCGACGCGCTTCACCAGCGCGAGTGAGTCGTCGGAGTCGTAGATCGCGAAGTTCGGCTCGTAGCCGATGTGGGTGACGTCGCGGCGCAGGATGCGCACGCAGGTGGAGTGGAAGGTCGAGACCCAGACCCCGCGCGTGCCGCCGCCCAGGATCTTCTCGACCCGCTCGCGCATCTCGCGCGCGGCCTTGTTCGTGAACGTGACTGCCAGGATCTCGTGCGGCCGCGCCGCGCCGCTCGCGATCAGGTGCGCGACGCGGTGCGTGAGCATGCGCGTCTTGCCCGAGCCCGCGCCCGCCAGCACGAGCAGCGGCCCGTCCACGTGGCGCACGGCCTCCGCCTGCTCCGCGTTCAGACCGCGCGTGATCTCTTCCGGCCCCGGCACCGCGCGAGCTTCGCCAATGGTGGCGGCGGTCGCAACCGAGCTCGCGAGCTCCCGACTTACTCCACGGTCACGGACTTGGCGAGATTGCGCGGTTGGTCGACGTCGGTGCCTTTGAGGGTGGCCACGTGGTAGGCCAGCATCTGCAGCGGGATGGTGGCGAGCAGGGCGGACATCGGTTCACTCGTGGTCGCGGGGACGCGGATCACCTCGTCGGCGTAGCGCTCGACGTCGCGGTTGTTCTCGTCGACCACCGCGATCACGATCCCGCCGCGGGCGCGTGCCTCCTCGGCGTTCGAGACCACTTTGGCGTAGACCGAGGGCTGATTCGCGACGATCACCACCGGCACGTTCTCGTCGATCAGCGCGATCGGCCCGTGCTTCATCTCGCCCGAGGCGTAGCCCTCGGCGTGGATGTACGAGATCTCCTTCAGCTTGAGCGCGCCCTCGAGCGCGATCGGGAAGCCGTAGCCCTTGCCCAGGAACAGGAAGTCGCGCGCGTGCTGGTGGCGGCGCGCGATCCCCTCGACGTGCGACCACAGGCCGAGCGCCTGCTCGATCAGCCGCGGCAGGCGGCGCAGCTCGCGGCCGTGCTTGCGCGCCTCGTCGCGCGACAGCGTGCCGCGCTCGATGCCGAGCTTCAGCGCCACGAGATAGAGCGCGACCACCTGGGTGGTGAAAGCCTTGGTCGAGGCCACGCCGATCTCGGGGCCGGCGTGCGTGTAGAGCACCCAGTCGCTCGAGCGCGCGATCGTGCTGTCGTGCACGTTGCAGATCGCGAGTGACTTCGCGCCGCGGTCGGTCGCCTCGCGCAGCGCGGCGATCGTATCGGCGGTCTCGCCCGATTGCGAGACCGGAATCACCAGGTGGTCCTCGCCGATGATCGGCTCGCGGTAGCGGTACTCGCTCGCGAGGTCGACGTCGACGGGCACGCGCGCCAAGCGCTCGATCATCGACCGGCCGATCAGGCTCGCGTGCCAGGCCGTGCCGCAGGCCACGAGCTGCACGCCGCGCAGCTTGCGCAGCCAGGCGGGGTCGAGCTGGATGCCGTCGAGGTCGACGTCGCCGTCGGCCTCGAGCACGCGTGCGCCGATCGTGTCGCCGACCGCGCGCGGCTGCTCGTGGATCTCCTTCTGCATGAACCGGTCGTAGCCGCCCTTCTCCGCCTGGACCGGATCCCAGAGCACCTGCTTGCGCTCGCGAGTCACGGGCTTGCCGTCGAAGGTCTGGATCGAGACCGAGTCCGTGGTGACTCGCGCGAGCTCGCCGTCGTGCAGGATCTGCACCTGGCGCGTGTAGGGCAGGAGCGTGGCGATGTCGCTGGCCACGAAGTTCTCGCCCTGGCCGTACCCGACCACGATCGGGTTGCCACCGTTCTTGGTGATGATGATCTCGCCCGGCGACGACTCGTCGATCACCGCGATCGCGCACGAGCCCTCGAGCCGGCCGACCGCCTGGCGCACCGCCTCCTGGAGTGACTGGCCGCGCTTGCGCGCCTCGTACACCAGGTGCGAGATGATCTCGGTGTCGGTGTCGCTCTTGAACACGCAGCCCGCGCGCTCGAGCTCGTCGCGCAGCTCGCGGAAGTTCTCGACGATGCCGTTGCCGATCACCGCCACGGTGCCGGCGACGTGCGGGTGGGCGTTGCGCTCGCTCGGCTTCCCATGAGTCGCCCAGCGCGTGTGACCGATGCCGAGCGAGCCGGCGAGCGGCACGTCGCGCAGCGCGGCCTCCAGGTTCACGAGCTTGCCCTGCGCGCGCACCAGCCGGAGCTTCTTGTCGACCACGACCGCGATCCCGGCCGAGTCGTAGCCGCGGTACTCGAGCCGGCGCAGCCCGTCGAGAATGACGTCCTGCGCCCGGTCACTGTGTCCGACGTAGCCGACGATTCCGCACATAGCTCTCGAGACTCCTTCAGGCCGTCCGGTCAGTCACTGATCGTGATGACCGCCGCCCTTGAACCGGCGCTTGCGCCAGCCCTCGATGTTGCGCTGCTCCGCGCGCGCGATGCCGAGCGCCCCGCTGGGAACCGTCTTGCTGATGGTCGAGCCGGCGCCGACATATGCCTCGGCTTCGATCACCACGGGAGCCAGCAGATTCGAATTGCAGCCGATGAAGGCGTGGTCCCCGATCGTGGTTCGCCGCTTCTTCTCCCCGTCGTAGTTCACCACGATCGAGCCGCAGCCGAAGGTGACTCCCTCGCCGACGTCGGCATCGCCGATGTAGGTCAGGTGATCGGCCTTCGTGCCCTTGCCCAGCACCGAGTTCTTGACCTCGACGTAGTTGCCCAGGCGCACGTCCTCGCGCAGGTCGGCGCCCGGGCGCAGGTGGGCGTTGGGCCCGAGCACGCAGCCGTTCGCGACCTTGGAGCCCTCGAGAGTGCAGCCGGGCTTGACCCAGACGTCGTCGCCCAGCGTACAGCCCTCGATCACCACGCCTGGGTCGATGCGGCAGCCCGCGCCGATGCGCGTGCCGCGGCGGATCACCGCGCCGGGCGCCACCACGGTGTCCTCGCCGATCTCGACGTCGACCTCGACGTAGCTGCGCTCGGGGTCCACCAGGGTGACTCCATCGCGCATCAGCTTGTCGCACAGTCTCTGGCGCAAGAGCGCCTCGGCCTGCGCCAGCTCGGCCTTGGTGTTGATGCCGAGTGACTCCTGCCAGTCGTCGGCGCGCGCGGCGTCGACCGATTTGCCCAGCTGGCGCGCGATCTCCACCAGGTCGGTGATGTAGAACTCGCCCTTCTCGTTGTCGTCGCGCACGCGCTCGAGCAGCTCGAACAACAGCCTGCCGTGCGCGAGATACGCGCCCAGGTTCACCTCGCCGATGCCCTTCATGGTGTCGGCCAGGTCGAGCTCCTCGACGATGCGCGCGATCTTGCCGCCGGCGTCGCGCAGCACGCGTCCGTAGCCGGTGGGATTGGGCAGCTCGGTGACCAGGATCTCGAGGTCGGCGCGGCTGCGCTCCCAGGCCTCGCGCATCGCCACGAACGTGCGCGCGCGGTAGAGCGGGTGGTCGCCGTTCATCACCAGCACCGGGCCGTCGTGACTCGAGAGGAGCGTCTTCGCCTGCAGCGCCGCGTGCGCGGTGCCTCGCTGCTCGGCCTGCCGCACCAGCTCGACGTCGCCGTAGCCCGCCTCGGCGAGGGCCGCGCGCACCTGCTCCTCGCCCGAGCCCACGATCGCGATCCGGCGCGTGGCGCCGAGCTCGCGGCCCAGCTCGAGCGCGTGCATCAGGATCGGGCGGCCGCACACCGGGTGCAGCACCTTGGGCAGACGCGAGCGCATGCGCGTGCCCTTTCCCGCCGCCATCAGGACCAGCGCCAGCTCACCCCGGGGCATGTTTCTCCATCCTTTGCCGTGATCGGAGCGCCGCGGGCGCCCCCTAAGCCAGCATCACGAAATCGCGACCTTCGACGAGCCCGAGCCCGCAAAGAATCGCCCGAATCCGCCCGCGCGCGCCACGAACCGCGGCTGCCCCCAGAAGGAGCACGCCGTCGCGCTGCCAATCCGCGGCGCATTCCACCAGCGCCCGTGGCCCGAGCACCGCGATCCCATGCCAGTGTCGTACCGCCCGGGGCTCTTCGGGCGCGAGAAAGGCCTGGGTCGGGATGCCCTCGGCGGCGAGCAGGCGGGCATAGCGACGCGCAGTCCGGCCGCTGCCCAGGAACGCCGCCCCGCGCATCGGCCGGATCCGGCCCAGCCAGTGGGCCTTGGCCCGGGCCAGCGCCTCGCGCCCGTAGCGCGGATCGGTACGGGTCAGCCGGCCGTCGTGGTCGCGCCAGCGGTGCAGGACGCGCGGCACCTTTTCCGCGCGCATGCCCTTGGCCAGGAGCCGGTAGAACAGGTCGAGATCCTCGGCCCAGCCCGGGTCGCGCCAGCCGCCCAGGCTCTGCAGAGTCACTCGTTCGATCAGCCAGGTCGGATGCGCGATCGGACAGTCGACGAAGGCCTCGCGCGCGATCTCCTCGGGCGAGACACACGAGTTCGACCAGTCCGTGTACAGCCGGAAGCCCTCGCGCAGCCCGCCGTCGCGGAACGACTCCACCAGGCAGCCCGCCAGCACCACGTCGCGCCGGCTCTCGAGCAGCGCGCGCTCCGCGGCCAGGCGCTCGGGGTGCATCTCGTCGTCGGCGTCCATGCGCGCCACGAACCGCCCGCGCGCGGCGGCCAGGGCATCCGAGAGCGCCGGCACGATCCCACGCGCGGGTCGCGAGAGCACGCGCACGCGCGGATCGCGGCGCGCGTAGTCGGCCAGCAGGCGCGGCGTCTCGTCGCGCGAGCCGTCGTCCACGCACAGGAGCTCGAGCGGCGGTCCGACACTCGAAAGTGTCGAATCGAGCGCGGCCGACAGAGTCGCGGCGCCGTCGCGCACGGGCAGGAGCACCGAGATCTCGGGCGGGGGCGCGGCGGAGGCACCGCTCCCGAGGAGTGACATGTGGCCGATCGTAGCAGAGAATCTGCGGCGCTCCGGGGGGAGGAGAGGATCTTGCGGGGGACTTCCGTCGCGCTGGCGCTCGCGCTCTGCGGCTGCATCGCCCTCGGGCGCGAGAGCTACACCACGTTGACGTCGCCCAACGGGGCGCCGGTGTCTCCCGCGGACGAGGTGCCGATCTCGCGCGAGCACTCCGGACACGGCTTCGCCCAATCGCCGACCGCGCTGCGCGACGCAGGCGACGTGCTGGTGTCGGTGTGTGACTGGGATCCCGGCTTCTGGATGATCGTGTTCCCGCCCATCCCGCTGCCGCTGTTCTCGAACGAAGACACTCCCGGCCTGCCCGGCACGACGCTGGTGCGAGTCACATTCGAGGCCCAGGGACCGTGGCAGGCCCGCTTCAGCGACCTGGCGCTGGTGGCCCCGGACGGGACGCGCCGCACGCCGATCCGCTACCGCGTGGTGCTGCCCGAGAAGGCCGAGTCGCTCGCGGGCCAGAGCGGACCGGTGCGCGAGCTCGAGCCGTGCTCGCGCTCGGTCGAGCCGCACAAGACCGTGAAGCGCGCGACCGCCGCGGTGCTCGGCCCGGGGGAGCTCTTGCTCACGTTCGAGACCGGGGACCTGCCCAAGGACGGGCGCACGCTCCACCTCGACGGCCTCACGCGCAGCGACGTGCCCGTGTCGATGCCCGCGATCGCGCTCTCCGGCGGCAGCCGCTGGTACTGGTACCGATTCTTCCCGTGATTCCTTTGCGCGTAGAATCGGACCATGAAGATCGGTTTGACCATGTTCCCGACCGACTACTCGATCGCTCCGGCGGAGCTGGCGCGCGCGGTCGAGGAGCGCGGCTTCGAGTCACTCTGGTTCCCGGAGCACTCGCACATCCCCGCCAAGCGTGAGACGCCCTGGCCGGGCGGCGCCGAGCTGCCCAAGATGTACTACGACGTGTTCGAGCCGTTCGTGGCGCTGGCCGCGGCCGCGGCGGTCACGAAGTCACTCAAGCTCGCCACCGGCATCTGCCTGGTGGTGCAGCGCGACCCGATCCAGACCGCGAAGCACGTCGCCACGCTCGACCGGGTGAGTGGCGGCCGGTTCCTGTTCGGGATCGGCGCGGGCTGGAACGCCGAGGAGATCCGCAACCACGGCACCGACCCGAGGCAGCGCATTCCGCTGCTGCGCGAGCGGATCCTGGCGATGAAGGAGATCTGGACGAAGTCGAAGGCCGAGTATCACGGCCGCTTCGTCGACTTCGATCCGATCATGACCTGGCCCAAGCCGCTGCAGTCGCCGCATCCGCCGATTCACGTCGGCGGCGGCTTCCCCAAGGCGGCCGAGCGCGCGATCGAGTACGGCGACGGCTGGATGCCGATTCACGGCCGCGACGCGATCTACGAGCGGCTGCCCGAGTTCAGGCGCATGGCGCAGGAGTCGGGTCGCGACCCGGCAAAGCTCGAAGTCTCGATCTTCGGCGCGCCCCCCGAGAGCGGAGCGCTCGCGAAAGCGCGCGAGGCCGGCGTGGCGCGCGCGATCCTGGGCCTGCCGCCCGAGCCCGCCACGAAGATCCTGCCGCTCCTCGACCGCTACGCGGCGCTCGTGCACAGTGTCCGCTGAAGGAGTGGAGAAATCTCCGAGCTCTACGGACAGACGTACGGCCTGAAGGCCAACCAGCTCCGGCGTCTCACCAACCTGTACAAGCGCAAGCTGCCGCGCGAGAGACTCGTCACGCAGGAGTTCGCGCGCACGCTCGCCGAGATCTCGGCGGACTGCGGACGCCAGGTGGGCGTCCTGGTCGCGCGCAGCGGCCGGGTCGAGTACGTGATGGTGGGCGACGCGTTCTCGATCGAGCTGCCCGACTTCAAGCGCGTGCGCGCCGGCGCCGGCCGCTTCCGCGGCCTGCGCTGCATCCACACCCACCTGCGCGGCGAGTCACTCACGCGCGACGACCTGACCGACCTGACGCTCCTGCGGCTCGACGCCATGGTCGCGGTGCTGGTCGGCGAAGGCGGCCTGCCCGACAAGGTCGACTACGCCTCGCTGCAGCCGGTCGACGCCGCGAACGAATCGGTGACTCGCCACGAACTCGTCGCGCCCAGCCAGCTCGACTTCGATTTCCAGTCCTGGATCGAGGAGCTCGAGGCGCGCTTCGGCGAAGCCCAGCAGGGCGTGGCCACCGATGGCGACGGCGAGCGCGCGGTGCTGGTGTGCGTGGAGATCGGCAACGATCCGCACGCCGACGACCGCTGCGAAGAGATGAAGGAGCTCGCGCGCACGGCGGGTCTCTCGATCGTGGACGTGCTGCGCCAGCGCCGGCCCAAGCCCGACGCCAAGTTCCTGATCGGGCCGGGCAAGATCAAGGACCTGGTGACTCGCGCCTGGCAGCGCGGCGCGGAGATCGTGCTGTTCGACCGCGATCTGTCGTCGGGCCAGATCCGGGCGATCACCGATCTGGTCGAGGCGCGCATCGTCGACCGCACCCAGCTGATCCTCGACATCTTCGCGCAGAACGCGAAGACCAAGGAGGCCAAGCTGCAAGTCGAGCTCGCGCAGCTGAAATACCGGCTGCCGCGGCTCGCGGGCTCGGGCCAGACCGAGGGTCTCTCGCGGCTGATGGGCGGGATCGGCGGACGCGGCCCCGGCGAGACCAAGCTCGAGGTCGACCGCCGCCGCGTGCGCGACCGGATCAGCCTGCTCGAGAAGGGGCTGAAAGACGTCGCCAAGCAGCGAGAGACTCGCCGCTCGCGGCGCTCGCGCGAGGGTCTGCCGATCCTGTCGATCGTGGGCTACACGAACGCGGGCAAGTCGACCTTGCTCAACCGACTCACCAAGAGCGAGGTCTACGCCGCGAACAAGCTGTTCGCGACCGTCGACACCTCGGCGCGCCGGCTGCGCACGCCGCGCGAGCGCGACGTGATCATCACCGACACCGTCGGCTTCATCCGCGACCTGCCGCCCGAGCTCGTGGCCGGCTTCAAGTCCACGCTCGAGGAGATCCGCGACGCGACCGTGCTCTTGCACGTGGTCGACGCGTCGAGCCCGCAGATCCGCGAGCAGATCGAGGCGGTGCACGAGATCCTGGCCGAGCTCGAGCTCAGCGACAAGCCGGAGCTGTTGCTGCTGAACAAGTGCGATCGACTCACACCGGAAGAGCGCAACGGCGTCGAGAAACGCTTCGGCGGGATCTGTATCTCGGCGCTCAACGGCGCCGGGATTCCCGAAGCGCTGCAGGCGGCCGAGAGACTCGTCTTCGAGGGAGACAAGAAATGAGGGTGATGCGCAGCGTGCGAGTCGCGGGCACCGGCATGTACGTGCCGCCGCGCGTGGTGACCAACCACGACCTGACCAAGCTGATGGACACCAGCGACGAGTGGATCCAGCAGCGCAGCGGGATCGTCGAGAGACACCACGTCGACGCGGGCATGGGCCCGGCCGAGCTCGCGTTCGAGGCCGCCAAGGCGGCGCTCGCGAACGCGAAGATCACGGCCGACGACGTCGACGCGATCCTGGTCGCCTCGCTCTCGCCGCAGCACGACTTCCCCGGCATCTCGTGCTTCCTGCAGGACCATCTCGGCATCGCCGGCTGCCCGGCGATGGACGTGCGCTGTCAGTGCACGGGCTTCCTGTACGCGCTGCAGGTGGGCGAGCTGTACGTGGGCTCGGGTCAGTACGACCGCGTGCTCGTGGTGGGCACCGAGGTGCACTCGACGGCGCTCGACTTCACCACGCGCGGCCGCGAGGTCGCGGTGCTGTTCGGCGACGGCGCCGGCGCGATCGTGCTCGAGCCCTCGCCCGAGCCCGAGCGCGGAATCCTGTCGGTGCACACGCACGCCGAGGGCAAGTACGCCAAGAAGCTGTGGATCGAGGCACCGGGCTCGTCGCTCTGGCCGCATCGCATCACGCACGAGATGCTCGATCAGGGCCGGCACTTCCCGTACATGGAGGGCCGGCTGGTGTTCAAACACGCCGTCGACCGCATGCCCCAGGCGGTGGAAGAGGTGCTCGGGCACAACAAGGTGCAGATCGGCGACGTCGACCTGTTCCTCTTCCACCAGGCCAACCTGCGCATCAACCAGTTCGTGGCCCAGAGGCTCGGGATCCCCGAGGAGAAGACCTACAACAACATCCAAAAGTACGGGAACTGCTCCGCGGCCTCGATCCCGATGGCGCTCCACGAGTGCGTGCAGGCCGGCCGCGTGAAGGACGGCGACCTGATCGCCATGGCCGGCTTCGGGTCCGGATTCACCTGGGGTTCCGCGCTGATCCGATGGTGACTTCGTCGCTTGCGATGCTCAGCCCTTCGCCTCGCTTCTGCTGCTAGCGCGCTGCGTTGTAGGTGCCGGTCGGTTTCTGACCGATCCGCGCGCAACCATCGAAAATTGCACGAAAAAGAAGCTCCTTGACCCCGTGACGCGACGTGTTATTTTCGGCCGCGTCACAGCAAGGAGACATCCCCATGGCTACCGCCCGAGTGAGCGGATTCGATCGCTTCAACGACGCGCTGAAATCCCTGGACGAGCAGCTCCAGGACCTGCGCGAACGCTTCGACCACCAGCGCCAGCGCGTGGAGCGCGAGGTGCGCAAGCGCGCCGAGCAGGTGCAGGAGCGCGTGCAGGCGAGCGACCTCTACAAGCGCGCCGAGCAGGGCTACAAGGACCTCGGCTCGCGCGTCGACGAGACGCGCACCCAGATCTACGACGTGTTCGGCATCGCCTCGAAAGCCGAGGTCGACAAGCTGCACAAGCGGCTGAACAAGATCTCGAAGCAGATCGCGGACCTGTCCGAAGGCAAGCCGGTCTCGCACTCCGAAGCCGTCTGAAAAGCGATCCGTCGGGTTAGGATTCGTCTGCACATCCGGCCCGAAGGAGATCGCCATGTCGTTCGAAGCCCTCGACTTCTATCGGATCGAGGACTCACTCGCGCCCGAGGAGCGGATCGCCCGCGACACGGTGCGCGAGTTCGTCGACAAGGAGTTCCTGCCGGTCGTGGTGAAGCACGTCCGGCAGGACGGCTCCTTCCCGATGGAGCTCGTGCCCAAGCTGGCCGAGCTCGGGCTGTTCGGGGCCAACCTCCACGGCTACGGCTGCGCCGGCATGAACAACGTCGCGTACGGGCTCGTGATGCAGGAGCTCGAGCGCGGCGACTCCGGCCTGCGCTCGTTCGCGTCGGTGCAGGGCGGCCTGTGCATGTACCCGATCTACAGCTACGGCAGCGACGCGCAGAAGGAGCGCTGGCTGCCGCGCATGGCCGAGGGCCGCGTGATCGGCTGCTTCGGGCTGACCGAGCCCGACTACGGCTCGAACCCCGGCGGCATGCTGACGCGCGCGGTGCGCAAGGGCAGTGAGTGGGTGCTCTCCGGCACCAAGCGCTGGATCACCAACGGCACGGTCGCGGACATCGCGATCGTCTGGGCGAAGACCGACGACGACATCCAGGGCTTCATCGTCGAGCGCGGCATGAAAGGCTTCGAGGCGCGCGACATGAAGGGCAAGTTCTCGCTGCGCGCCTCGGTCACGAGCGAGCTGTTCCTGTCCGACGTGGTCGTGCCCGAAGCCAATCGCCTGCCGAAGGTGAAGGGGCTGAAGGGGCCGCTCGGCTGTCTCACTCAGGCGAGATACGGCATCGCCTGGGGCGCGCTCGGCGCGGCGCAGGCGTGCTTCTCGGAGGCGCTGCGCTACTCGCAGGAGCGGATCGTGTTCGACCGGCCGCTCGGCTCGTTCCAGATCCCGCAGCAGAAGCTCGCGTTCATGGCCACCGAGATCACCAAGGGCCAGCTCCTGGTGCTGCAGCTCGGCCGTCTGAAAGATGCCGGCAAGCTGCACCACGCGATGGTGTCGATGGCCAAGATGAACAACGTCGACATGGCGCTGCAGATCGCGCGCCAGGCGCGCGACATGCTGGGCGCGAACGGCATCGTCGACGACTACTGCTCGATGAGACACATGGTGAATCTCGAGACCGTGCGCACTTACGAGGGCACGCACGACATTCACACGCTGATCCTGGGCAAAGAGCTGACCGGGCTGGACGCGATCGCGCACTAGCCGATGAGCACGCGGCGCGGAGCCTGGGCCGTCTTCGGTATCGCCCTCGCGCTGCGGCTCGTGCAGGTCGCACAGGTGGTCGCGCACGATCCCTTCTACGACCACCCTTCCGTCGATTCACTGATCTACGTCGACTGGGCCAAGCGGATCGCCGCCGGTGATTGGCTGGGTCACGAGGCGTTCTTTCTGTCGCCGCTCTACGGCTATCTGCTGGGAGCCGTGTACGCCCTGCTCGGACCGAGCTTTCTCTCGCCCCTGCTCGTGAACGCGCTGCTCGGCGCGGGCACCTGCGCTCTGACCTATCTGCTCGCAGGGCAGCTGTTCGATTTGCGGGTCGCGCTCTGCGCGGGCCTGCTCGCCTCCTGCTACCGCATGGAGATCTTCTACGCTGGCGCGCCGCTGCTCGAGCCACTGCAGACGTTCCTGTGCGCGGCGTTCACCTGGGCGGCGCTCTCGGCACTGGCACGGCCGAGCGCAGGCCGCTTCGCGCTCGCGGGCGGGCTCACCGGCCTGGCGGTGCTGGGCCGCCAGAACCTGCTCGTGTTCGCGCTGCCGTTCGCGCTCTGGATCCCGCTCGCCTTGCGCGGCCGCGAGTCAATGGCGCGCAGCGCGCGGCTCGCGGGAGCGTACCTCGGCGCGACCTTGCTCGCGATCGCGCCGGCGACGCTCCACAACGCGCTCGCGGCCGATGACTTCGTGCTGGTGAACTCGACCGGCGGGATCGTGCTCTACACCGGCTGGAACCCCGAGGCGAACGGCGTCTACATGGTGCCGAGCCTCTTTCCGCGCGCGCTAGCGGACGACCCGATCGAGCAGAAGGACGCGTACCGTGCGCTGGCCGAACAGCGCCAGGGACGGTCACTGCGCGCCTCGGAGGTGTCGAGCTACTGGCGCGGCCAGGCGCTGGCCTGGGCCGTGGCCAACCCCGAGCGTGCGCTGGCGCTCGGGCTCTGGAAGGCGCGGCTGTTCTTCTCCGCGTTCGAGGCCTGGGACGTGCGCTCCGAGACGTTGGCCCGTCCGACTTCGAAGCTGCTGCGGTTTCCGCTCGTGAGCTTCGGCGTGCTCGGCCCGCTGGCGTTCGCCGGCATCGCGCTGACGGCCGCGCGCTGGCGGCAGCTCGTGCCGCTGTATCTCGCGCTGGCGACGCACTTCGCCACCTTCGTGGTCTTCATCGCGCTGTCGCGCTATCGCGTGCCGGCGCTGTCGGCGCTCGCGGTCTTCGGCGGAGTGACTCCGGTGGCGCTCTTCGAGGCGCTGCGCCAGCGCCGCACGGGCCGCGCGGCGCTGGGCGCCGGCGTGCTGGCCGTCGCGCTGTTCGCGGTGAACTTCCATGTGCCCGCCGAGGATCTGACCATGGCGCACTTCAATCTCGGCAACGCCTATGATCAGCAGCAGGACTTGCCGAACGCGATCGCGGAGTACTCGACTGCGCTGCGCGGCGCCCCGACCTACCTCTCGGGCTGGAACAACCTGGCGTTCGCGTACGAGCGCAGCGGCGCCGACCGCGAGTTACAGCGCCAGACCTGGAAGCGCGTGCTCGAGCTCGCGCGCGCGCAGGGCTCCGCGCGGCACGTCGAGCGCGCCACCCGGCACCTGGCGGCGTTGGCGCCCCCACCGCCGCCGCTGCCCGTGCCACAATGATCGGGTGAGCCAGCGGCCCCAGAATCCCGAGATCCGCCTCCTCGATGGCGGGTTCTATCTCGGCCGCCCGCTCGAGCACTACCGCTGGCTGCGCCGACACGCGCCGGTGTACTGGGATCCCAGCGCCGAGCTCTGGGCAGTGTCTCGTCACGCCGAGGTGATGGCGGTGTCGAAGAACCCGGACGTCTTCTGCTCGCGCATGAGCTCGCGCCCGGACGCGCCGCCGATCCCCTCGATGATCAACCTCGACGACCCGCAGCACCGCCGGCGCCGGGCGCTGGTGAACCGGGGCTTCACGCCCAAGCGGGTCGAGGACCACGAGCCGAAGATCCGCGCGATCTGCCGCGAGTTGATCGCCAAGGTCGCGCCGCGCGGCCGCTGTGAGTTCGTGCGCGAGATCGCGGCGCCGCTGCCGATGATCGTGATCGGCGACCTCTTGGGCGTCGAGCCGGAGGACCGCGACAAGCTCTTGCGCTGGTCCGACGATCTGATCGCGGGCACCGACGCCGCCGCGCCGCCCGAGGTGAAGCTGCGCATGATGACCGCGGCCACCGAGTACATCCAGTACGCGCAGCGCGTGATCGCGCGGCGGCGCGCGGAGCCGCTGCGCGACGACCTGATGAGCATCCTGGTCCACGCCGAGATCGACGGCGAGCGACTCGCCGACGACGAACTGATCCAGGAGAGCCTGCTGATCCTGGTGGGCGGCGACGAGACCACGCGCCACGTGATCACCGGCGGCATGCTGGCGCTGATCCAGCACCCCGACGCGCGCCGCGCGCTGGCGCGCGACCCGGGCGCGATCCCGACCGCGGTCGAGGAGATGCTGCGCTGGGTCACTCCGATCAAGAACATGAACCGCACCGCCACCCGCGACACCGAGCTGTGGGGCGAGAAGATCCGCGCCGGCGAGAAGGTGCTGCTCTTGTACGAAGCGGCGAACCGCGACGAGCAGGTGTTCGCCGAGCCCGATCGCTTCGACGTCGCGCGCGCGCCGAACGACCACGTCGCCTTCGGTGGCTACGGCGCGCACTTCTGCCTGGGCGCGAGCCTGGCGCGGCTCGAGCTGCGCGTCATGTTCGAGGAGCTCCTGGCGCGGCTGCCGGAGCTCGCGCTCGACGGCGCGGAGTCACTCCGCTACCGGCCCTCCAACTTCATCGTCGGCATCGAGCACATGCCGGTGGTGTTTCGCGCGCAGGAGTGAGCGAGACATGCCCGACCTTTCCGGGAAGACGGCCTTCGTGACCGCGGGCGCGACCGGCATCGGCTTCGCCTGCGCCGAGGGCATCGCCAAGGCGGGCGGACGCGTGATGATCTGCGCGCGCCGCGAAGACACGCTGCGCGAGGCGGCGGCGCGCATCGGCGCCAACGCCGACTGGGTGACTTGCGACGTGACCGACGATGCCTCCGTCGACGCCGCGGTCGAGGCGACCGCGAAGCGCTTCGGCGCGCTCGACCTGGCTGTGAACTGCGCGGGCGTGGGCTCGGCCGGTCCGATCGCAGCCATGAAGACGGCCGAGTTCCAGCGCGTGCTCGACACGAATCTGACCGGCGCCTTTCGCTGTCTGCGCGCCGAAGCGCGCCTCATGCAGGCGCGTGGCGGCGGCAGCATCGTGAACGTGAGCTCGATCGCGGGCGCGCTCACGCACCCGTGGATGTCGGCTTACTGCGTGTCGAAGGCGGGTCTCGACATGCTGACCCGCTGCGCCGCCGACGAGCTGGGCGCGCAGCAGATCCGCGTGAACTCGGTGCTGCCCGGCGTGACGCGCACGCCGCTCGCGGCGGCGCTCACCGAGGTGCCGGTGTCTCGCGAGGAGTACCTGTCGCTGATGCCGATCTCGCGCATCGGCGAGCCCGAAGACGTGGCGCGACTCGTGATCTTCCTGCTCTCCGACGAGGCCAGCTGGATCACCGGCCAGCTGATCCCCGTCGATGGCGGGCACACGATTCGCAAAGGCCCGAACCTGGTTCCGTTGTTCGAGCGTTTCATCCCGCGGGAGTAGGGCGCGATGCCGAAGCTGTCGCTCTTCACGAAGATCTCGTACGGCATCGGGCAGCTCGGCGAGGGCATCAAGAACGGCTCGTTCGAGATCTTCCTGCTGTTCTACTACAACCAGGTGCTGGGTCTTCCCGGCACGCTGGCGGGCGCGGCCACCTTCATCGCGCTGGGCTTCGACGCGTTCTTCGATCCGTTCGTCGGGTCACTCTCGGACTCGCTGCGCTCGCGCTGGGGCAGGCGGCATCCGTTCATGTACGCGGGCGCGGTGCCGTTCGGCGTGATGTTCTATCTGCTCTGGGTGCCGCCCAGCGGCCTCGGCGAGCTGGGGCTGTTCCTGTGGCTCACGGCATTCGCGATCGGCGTGCGGGCGGCGATGGCGATCTATCTCATTCCGCACAACGCCATGGGCGCCGAGCTCTCTTCCGACTACCACGAGCGCACCTCGATCGGCGGCTGGCGCATCGTGCTCGGCTTCGTGGGCGCGTTCCTGGCGTCGCTCCTCGGCTTCGGAGTCTTCTTCAAAGACACCCCCGACCACCCCTTCGGCCAGCGCAACCTGGCCGCCTACCCGCACTTCGCCGAGTTCTTCGGCGTGCTTGCGACCGCCGCGGTGCTGTGGTCGGCGTTCGGGACTCAGTCGCGCATCCCGTTCCTGCCCGTGCCCGCGCGCGACCAGGAGCCGCTCACCTTCACCCGCTTCGGACGCGAGCTGCGCGACTCACTGCGCAGCCCGTCGTTCCGGGCGCTGTTCGTGGGCACGCTGGTGTTCTTCGTGACGCGCGGCGTGCAGACCGCGCTCCAGCTCCATCTGTCGGTGCACTTCTGGGAGCTCGGCAGCCAGGAGATCCTGAAGGTGAACGTGATCGGCTTCGCCGGACTGCTGGTCGGAGTGCCGGCCTGGGGTGCGCTCTCGAGGCGGTTCGACAAAAAGCCCTCGTTCCTGGCCGGCGTCGCCATCTTCTCGGTGGCCATCGTCGCCGGCCCGGTGCTGAAGCTCGCGGACCTCTGGCCGGCGCACGAGAACGAGCTCGCCTATCTCGGGCTGCTCGGCATGTTCGGCTTCTTCGCGAACTTCGGCGGAGCGGCGGCACTGATCGCCGCAACTTCGATGATGGCCGACCTGACCGACGAGCACGAGTTCGAGACCGGCCTGCGCCAGGAGGGGATCTTCTTCGGCGCGGTGGCGTTCTCGGCCAAGGCCTCGTCGGGGCTGGGTCACCTGCTCTCGGGCGTCGCGCTCGACGCGATCGGCTTTCAGGTGAACGCGGAGCGCGGCGCCGTGGCGCCCGAGGTGGTGCGCCACCTGGCGGTGATCTACGGGCCCGCGACGATCGGCGTGCTCTTGATCGGCGCCTTCTATCTGGCGCGCTACCAGCTGACCCGCGACCGGCTGTCCGAGATCCAGAAGGTGCTCGAGCAGCGCCGCACCGCGATCTCTTCGTGACTCGATGATCCGGTCGCTCCCGCTCGCCGCCTTCCTGCTCGCGCTGCTCGTCGCCTGGTGGAGCGGCGCTTACAGCCACGCGTCGCCCGAGCAGGTGACCGCGCTGGTGAGTCGCGCCGGCGTACTGGGTCCGATCTTGTTCGTGGCGCTGTTCGTGGCCGCCGAGCTGGTGCACTTCCCGGGGATCCTGTTCGTGTTCGCGGCCGCGGCGCTCTGGCCGCTCTGGGTCGCGATCCCGACCGCCTGGGCCGGGGCGGTGCTGGGCGCGCTCACGGTGTTCGCGATCGCGCGGCGCGTGGTACCGCCCGGACTGCGCGGCCGCGTGCCGTCGTGGCTGCTGCGCTACGAGCATCTGCTCCAGTCACACGGCCTCGTCACCGTGATCGGCCTGCGGCTGGTGCTGTTCATCGCGCCGGTCATGCACTGGCTGCTCGGCGCTTCCTCCGTCTCGCGCCGCGACTACGCGCTCGGCACCGCGCTCGGCCTGCTGCCCGGGGTGATCGTGTTCGCGATCCTGGGTCGCACCGCCGTCGACCACTGGAGCGCGTTCCGGCCCTGGCTCTACGCGGGGCTCGCGCTCCTGCTCACGGCCG
>Ga0335080_10001685_pt1 | contig 21844 bp, 19 predicted proteins | sample Lox_Sample_34_FD_206720 | JGI IMG/M metagenome (GOLD analysis project Ga0335080, IMG submission 206720) | Soil microbial communities from Loxahatchee National Wildlife Refuge, Florida, United States - Lox_Sample_3.4 | ecosystem: Environmental > Terrestrial > Soil > Wetlands | place: USA...
TCGCGGGACATGGTCATGTAGGGCTGGTCCCAGCGGCCGAAGCAGGCGATGCGCTCGAATTGTTGGGTTTGCAGGTCGACGTATTTCTGAGCGTAGGCGCGGCAAGCTTCCAGAACGGCAGGAGCCGGCATCTCAAGCTTCTTGCGGCCGAGTTGTTCGTCGACCTTGATTTCGATGGGGAGGCCATGACAGTCGTAGCCTGGGACGTAGGGCGAGTCGAACCCGGCCATGGTCTTCGACTTCACGACGAAATCTTTGAGGCCCTTGTTGAGGGCGTGACCCAGGTGAATCGGGCCATTGGCATAAGGAGGCCCATCATGAAGAAGGTAAGAAGGACGGCCGGTGCAGATTTCGCGCAGCTTTTTGTAAAGACCAATTTCGGCCCATTTTTTAAGCCGCGAGGGCTCGTTCTGGGGTAGATTTGCCTTCATAGGGAAGGCAGTTTGAGGCAGAGTTAAGGTCGCCTTCAATTCAGGCGCAGAGGACATTGGAACTCCCTGAAACGGTAAGAAGATCTTGAATACCTAGTTTAGATCACCCAGCAACCAAGACCTGTTGTCGGGGACCCGAAGAGCCGAACAGAATTTTGAGGTAACAAGTGCTCATGATGGGCGTCTATCGTTTATGGGAACGCTCACCTCGGAGAATTATGAATCTCTGGAGAACCTAACAATCCACGGCGATGCATCTGCTCTTCTGAAGACAAGAGCGGGCAATGTCGAGCATAATGGAGTGATGGACCGGGAAGCGGGCGATAGCCAACCTGGGCATTCGCTGCCGAGAGGGCCAGCATCGGCAACTATGGCAAACGACGTACTTTTACAGAGCGACCAGGCGCCCAAGGACGATTTACCTTCCCTTGAAGGACACGAGTTCGACTCGTTTTTTGGTAAGGCTTTTGAAGAGAAGCCAATCTGGAAAGAGCTTTACCAGAACGTTCACGACCTGTTCTTTCCCCCGAAGCTCCCACCGCTGGTTCTGACATCGACGCCGATTCCGGTGCCGGACCGGATGGCGGTGAAGGCGAATCCCTGGGCGATCGGGACGTCCAGTTTCGTTAATCTTGGAATTCTAGCGCTGGCTATCTGGCTTGGAATCAGTATTTTTCACCCGCCTGTGAAAACGCAGCAGAGCCTGACCAATATTGATGTCAGCGACATTCTGAAGGCTCCGCTGAAGGCAGCTGCGGCGGGCGGCGGCGGTGGTGGCGGTTCGCACGACATCGTGGATCCGATGAAGGGCAAGCTGCCTCCGCGGATGAAAGATCCGATTACTCCTCCGATGGTGCCGGTGTTGGAGAAGCCGAAACTGGCATTTACCCCGGCGATCAACGTCCAGAAAGACATCACACTGCCGGATAACCCGCAAATGGTCGACTTTGGCGTCAAGAATTCGGCCAATGTGACGCTTGCCTCGAACGGTTCAGGCGGCGGTGGCGGCATGGGCAGTGGGTATGGCGGCGGACTTGGTTCGGGCACCGGCAACGGATATGGCCCGGGATATGGCGGCAATACCGGCGGAGGCGTTTATCGCATTGGCGGCGGTGTTTCGGCACCGGTTCCGATCTTCACGCCGGAAGCGGAATTCAGCGATGAGGCGCGGCGCGCGAAGTACCAGGGCGTGTGCCTGATCTCGCTGATTGTGGATGCGCAGGGAAATCCGCAGAATCCGCGGGTGGTACGGCCTCTAGGAATGGGGCTTGATGAGAAGGCGCTGGAGGCGGTGCGGAAGTACAAGTTCAAGCCGGCAATGAAGGGCGGCAAACCTGTCGCGGTGATGATGAGTATTGAGGTGAATTTCAGGCTCTACTAGGGAGTAGAGCACAGGGAACAGGGGTAACAAACGAGGGCGGAGCGCGATGGCGCTTCGCTCTTTTGTTTTGAGACAAATACTCATTCGTGGTGCGGGTCGAATCTGAAAAGAACCGGTGGCGTGTCAATCGATTTACTTCAAGTGAGTGACGGTGGAGCGTGATAATCTTCGGTGTTCCAATCGAGGAGGATGCTGCGATGCGTCTAGCTGTACACGTGTGCGTGGTTGGTGTGATGGGTGTTGCCATGGCGCTGGGGGCCGGAAGCAGGGCAGCGGCGCAGGCGGATTATCCATTCAGAGACACTTCACTGTCGGATCAGGCACGTATCGAGGATCTGCTGAAGAGGCTGACGCTGGATGACAAGGTCCTACTCATGTCGGATCATCCGAAGATTGCGCGGCTGGGGATTGTTTTTTCCGGTCAGGTGGAGGGATTGCACGGGCTGGCGCTTGGGGGTCCGGCGAACTGGGAAGCGAGGGGACGGCAACCTGCAGGGACAACGACGTTTCCGCAGGAGAAGGGACTCGGGGCGATGTGGGATCCGGAGCTGCTGAAAAAGGTCGCGGCTCTGGAGGGTGAGGAGGCGCGGTACTTCTATCAGAATCCGGTGTGGGATCGCGGGGGCGTGGTGGTGCGGGCTCCGAATGCGGATTTAAGCCGCGATCCGCGCTGGGGGCGCACGGAGGAGTCGTACGGCGAGGACCCTTACCTGGTGGGCACGCTGACTGTCGCTTTCGCACAGGGGCTGAAAGGCCCAGACCCGAAGCACTGGCAGGCAGCTTCACTGATGAAGCATTTCCTTGCGAATGAAAACGAAAATGGGCGGATGCACACTTCGTCTGATTTTGATGAGCGGCTATTTCGGGAATATTACTCGGTGCCGTTCCGGATGGGATTTGAGCAAGGCGGTTCGCGGGCGGTGATGGCTTCATATAACGCGTGGAACGGGACGCCGATGATGATTAACCCGGTGCTCAAGGACGTAATGATCAAGGAGTGGGGTAATGATGGCCTGATCTGCACGGACGGCGGCGCGCTGGGATTGCTGATCACTTCGCACAAGACATTTCCCAACAAGGAGCAGGGATCGGCTGCGGCGGTGAAGGCGGGGATCAATCATTTTCTGGACCGGTACCAGGAGGATTTGAAGAAGGCGCTCAAAGATGGACTGGTGACCGAGACGGATATGGATGCGGCACTGAAGAATCTGCTGACGGTTTACCTGAGACTCGGCGAGATGGACCCTCCGGGAGTTGATCCTTACGAGAAGATCGGGCGCGAGTCGGGCGGGGAGGCTCCGCCGGCGGAGCGGGATTCGAGCAAGGCACTGGCGCGGCAGGCAACGGATGAGTCGATCGTGCTGCTGAAGAATGAGAATCGTGCTCTGCCGCTGGACAAAACGAAGCTAAAGACGATTGCACTGATCGGGCCGTGGATCGATACGGTGCTACAGGACTGGTACAGCGGGACGTGGCCATACAACGCGACGATTCTGGACGGCATTCGTGAGGCTGTGGGCAAGAACACGAAGGTGTTGTTTGCAGACGGGTCGAACGAAGAGGAGGCCGCGGCGCTGGCGAAGAAAGCCGATGTGGCGATCGTGGTTGTGGGCAACCATCCCGTGTGCAATGCGGGATGGGATCAGTGTCCGGCGCCTTCGAATGGCAAGGAGGATGTGGACCGGAAGACGATCGTGCTGGAGCAGGAGGAGCTGGTCAAGAAGATCTTCGCTGCGAATCCGAAGACGGTCGAGGTACTGCGTTCGAGCTTTCCGTACGCGATTGTGTGGAGCCAGCAGAATGTGCCGGCGATTGTGCACATGGTCCACAACAGCCAGGAAGAGGGACATGGACTGGCAGATGTGCTGTTTGGGGAGTACTCGCCGGCGGGAAGGTTGACGCAGACGTGGCCCACGGGCGATGACCAGCTGTTGCCGATTCTGGACTACAACCTGCTGGATGGCGAGACGTATCTGTACAGCAAGAAGAAGCCGTTGTATGCGTTCGGGTATGGGTTGAGCTACACGACATTTGATTATCGCGGAGTGAGCACGAGTTCGCAGCAGCTGGATCCGGATGGGAGCGTGCAGGTGAAGGTGAAGGTGAAGAACACAGGCAAACGCGTGAGCGATGAAGTGGTGGAGATGTACGTGCAGCACATGGGATCCGCCGTAACGCGGCCGCAGCTTGAGTTGAAGGGATACAAGCGAGTGCGGATCGAGCCGGGTGCGAAGAAGGATGTTGCACTGGAATTGAAGGCGCGAGACCTGGCATATTGGGATACCCCGGATCACGTTTGGCGCGTGGAGAAGGAGAAGGTGCGAATTCTTGCGGGCGGATCGAGCGACAAATTGCCGGTGCAGGCGATTGTCGAGGTGACGGGAACGAAGGACTTCAAGCCATAGGATTCGTTATCGTCCGTGGACGAAGATGGATTTCAATTCTATCGGTGGAATGACTTCGAGTTGCGCGAATGTTGTCCGGAGCTTCAAGGGGTTCGGTAGAATCCCGTAAGAATGGAGAATGACGCCAGAGTTCTCGCGCTGAACGAAGAGTTTGGCGTGCCCGGAATCATGCAGATCGTCAAGGGCAACGGCGGTCTGCCGAAGATCGAGATCGAGACCCGATCAGCCACGGCGGGAATCTACCTGCATGGAGCTCAGGTGACATCCTGGAGGCCCGCTGGAGCCGACCAGGTGCTTTTTGTGAGCTCGAAATCGAATTGGTGTGTTGGCAAAGCAATTCGCGGAGGGATTCCGGTGTGCTTTCCATGGTTTCGTGCGAAAGGTGATGATCCATTTGCGCCGACGCACGGTTTTGTTCGAACCAGGGAATGGCGGGTTGAGTCGATTACGCATGAACAGGTGGATTCGGTCAGTGTACGGCTCTCGACAGGTAGTGATGACTCGAGCAGACAATGGTGGCCCTTCAGTTTTCGGCTGGAGTATGGAATCACGGTTGGCCGCGAGTTGAAGCTTGAACTCACAATGACAAACACCGGGCAATCTGAGTTGCGATTTGAGGAGGCCTTGCACACTTACTTCGGAGTGGGGAGTGTGGAGGCGGCCGAAGTGCGGAGGTTGGATGGTGTAGCTTATCTCGATAATCGAGACGGCAACCGGAGGAAGGTGCAGGCCGGCGACCTTCGGCTTGCGGCGCAGACTGACAATGCCTACGTAGACGCCTGCGGGGAGATCGTGATCTTCGACCCGGTCATGCGGAGAATCCTGAGAACGCGGAAACGGGGTTCCCATTCGACGATTGTGTGGAACCCATGGCGCGACGGGGCAGCTTCTTTAACGGACTTGGCCGAGGCGGAGTGGCGGCAGATGCTGTGCGTCGAGGGTGGGAACATCATGGATTCCGCCGTGAGGTTGAGTCCGAAAGAGGCGCACTCGATGATCATCGAACTTGGAGTGGACCGGGTCGAGGTCGAATAGTTGATTGTTCGGGGTGCAGGACGGTTAAAAATTCGAAAATCTGCGGACGAAGGACGGGGCTTAAGGCGCTGAAAGTACTAAATTTTTCAATTATTTACAACTTTCGTGTATTACTAAAGTTTTATTGACTCATAACCGGGCCTATCCTACTGTTAAAGCTCCAAACAGGTTCAATGGTTGGGGCCCGTTGGGAGTATGGCCCGTTGTCCAGTCCGCGTTGATTTTGCAGTCCGTCAGGGCTGAGCGAAGCGCCTCCCGACGGACAGAGTGTTTCAATTGAGGTTTTGGCAAAAGCTGCAGCCTCTTCTCGTTCGGTCAAAGCCACAGGATTCTCCCGACCGACCCGATGTACTCCTTGCGGACATTGCAGACAGTGCTTGCGTCAGCGACTGGCACGGAGCGTGAATGGTTGCTGTACGGATTCTTTCCCTTTAGGTGCCTTGTGAGATCAGTTCTGCTTGTTCTCAGCGTTCTTCGATCCGCAGAAACCCGATCGTTTGTTAGCACTATTGTCGGGAACGCCGGCCATAAGCTGGTGCAGGCATCCGATTGCGAACGAGCCAAGGTCCTTCTCGGCAATGGTGTTGAGCCCGAAGTCATCGTTCTCGAGCTTTCAGATTCAACAGCTTCATCTGATCTCGACTGTATCCTGCACGCTGCCCGGAGGTCATCGGTGTGCATCGTCTGCAGGCCAGGTGACCGCTATCGCAAGATTGCCGAAGCACTGGGCGTCAGTCTCTTCATCGATGTCCCCCTCGAAGAAAAGGGAATACTGGCGGTCCTTGAGCGTGCGAGCAGTGCACAGCAGGCCCTGGATTGTCGAGGACCGGGAATTGATTCAAAGACAGAATCTGTTGGTGAGCCGATCATGGAGGAACTCTCGGACGGGAGGTACTTCCTGGCAGCAGCGCCGTCCACACTGAAGATCTATCGCCAAGTGCGACTGCTTGCTGATGTGGATGCTCCGGTTTTGATTCTTGGTGAGAGCGGCACCGGCAAGGAAGTGATTGCGCACCTGATTCATAAGCACTCGCGGCGGTCGGAACATCGGTTTGTGAATGTGAATTGTGCGGCGCTTCCAGCTGACCTTCTGGAAAGCGAGTTGTTTGGATACCAAAAGGGTGCGTTTACGGGTGCCATCAAGGACAAACCCGGCAAATTTGAGCTGGCCAATCGCGGGACACTTCTCCTTGACGAAATCGGCGAGATGAGTGCCCAGATGCAAGCAAAGCTGCTGCACGTGTTACAGGACGGTCAATTCAGTCGTCTTGGAGCGCGTGAAACCAGCAGGGCTGATGTACGCGTGCTTGCGGCCACCAATGTGCACATTGAAAGCGCTCTCGTTGACAAGACTTTTCGCGAAGATCTCTACTACCGCTTGAATGTCTTCACAATTAACGTGCCGCCTTTACGGGAACGGCGTGAAGAGATCCCCTGCTTGATTGAAGAGATCGTTCGGCGTTCGCCTGATGAACTTCGCAACGGGTACAAATTCACGCTTTCATCGCGACTGATGGACGCTGTTCTTCTCTATGAATGGCGCGGCAATATCCGCGAATTGAGGAATTTCGTAACGCGGACGATGACCATGCGAGATCCGGACACGGCGGTTCATGAACTTGAGACGAAGATTGCCGCGGGATACAGCTCCGCGATGGAGGAACCGGAAAGTGCTCCGAAACTTCCCGCGGAAAACGCTGGAATGCGATCGATCGTGCGCGACATGAAGGATCGAACCGAGGCACAAATGATCCAGAACGCCCTCGACGTTTCGGGATGGAATCGCAGGCATGCCGCCAAGTATCTCAACATCAGCTATCGAGGCCTTCTTTACAAGATCCAGCAGCATCGCCTCGCCCCCAAGTCGCCGGCCTAGAGCCGAGCGTTCTGTCGACGCGCGTTTTTCGCAAGCAAAATATTCGAGGCTTTGCTGGCATATGGCGCCAGCCTCTCGGTCTGCGCGCCAATGCCGGATCTTCCTGTTGCAGATTGCATTGCAACAGCTTGCATACTCCTGGCAAGTCGGTATGCAAGCTTTTGCATACCTGCGGTCTGGCCAGGTTGAGATTGGGGAGAAAAGGATAGATTTCCTTTGCAAATCAACACGGTTCTCGTCCTGAAGGCGTCGTGGTCGTTTGGTCATCCCCTTGCAAATAGATCATGTGGATGCGAAGAAGATATGTTGGCCGAAACTACTCGGACGTTTCACGGAATTGAACAACCCGATGCGCAGTTGATCTTCGGAAGCACGCCAGGAATGCGTGAAATTCGAACGAAGCTGGAACTTGCGCTGAAGGACGATCGGCCTGTTCTGATCGAAGGCGAAAGCGGAACGGGAAAGGAAGTTGTCAGCCGTTTCTTGCACCGGGAATCAATTCGCCGCGACGGTCCTTTTGTAAAGGTCAATTGCGGCGCGGTTCCGTCAAGGCTGCTGCACGGTGAGATGTTCTCTTGCGGGGACGCTGTTTCCGGCGCGGCTGAGGAAACGAAGCTCAGTGTTATCGGCATCGTGGGAGGGGGAACACTCTTTCTGGACGAGATTCTCGACATGGACCTAGACCTACAGCGGGAGCTGACGCGAGCGATTCACGCTGGTCAGAACAAACGCGGCCGTGGCGAGAGGAGACGATTTCCAAGGTTTGTATGCGCCTCTAGTGTGGATCTGGATTTGGAAGCTATTCAAAAGCCAACTCTCGCCCAACTGCTGGGATCTTTCGGTCATCGCGTGCGACTGCTCCCGCTGCGCGAGCGCAAGCGTGACTTACCCGAGCTCTGTGAGTACCTTGCGGACAAAATTGCTCGAGATTATGGTCGTCCGGTCCCGCGCCTGAGCCAGTCAGTGCTGGATGCGTTCAGTCAGCGAAATTGGCCTGGGAATATCCGCGAACTGGAGAACTGGATCGTGCGGATTGTGATTTTTGGTACGGAAGAAGCGATGGGGCCCGAGTACGGCCGTCAAGTGGGAGGCAGAATCGATGTTCCGGGCAGACGCCACCGGGCTACGCGCATCAAGTTCAGCCATTTGAGACGGTCGCGGAGACGCATTTAGCGGGGTGTTTCCAGGTATGGTTGCGGCATCGAGCAGTTGACCCTGAAGTAACCTTGGCGCTGATCCCCCGCTGAGGAAAACGGGACGGAGCGCATGAAACGATATCGGTTCTGGAATCACAATTTTAAGTGCGAATCGCAGGTAAGCGAGCCGTGATTACTTTGAGTAACACCTTCGGGTTACCGTCGCGGCAAGTCTGCGACCCTAATAGGGCATTGTGGAATTGATCGAGGTCACCGAGTATTGAGAGGACCTTCTCCCACCTGGCAAAAGATTGGCTTTCTGGGTCAGGTGGTGAGGGAATCCGAACGTTCGGATTTCAAAAAAATGCTGGGAATGTAGCTCACAGGGCGAAGCTATGTCCAGATTGTAGCTGCAGAGGATCTCCGGGGGTACAGAGTGTTAAAGCTGCAGGACACGGATACGCGAACGGAGAAGGGAGCGTGGTGTGCGGTTTACACCCGTCATCAGCACGAGAAGACCGTGAGCGAGGTTTTGGAGAGCAAGGGTTTTGAGGTCTTTCTACCGCTGTATGAGTCAACGCGCAGGTGGAAGGACAGACGGAAGGTACTCACCTTACCACTGTTCCCGTGTTACGTTTTTGTGCGTGGAGCGATTGAAAGGCGCCTGCCGGTCCTTACCACGCCAGGCGTGCACATGATCATCAATCGGGGTGAGAGGATTGCGACGGTCCCCGAGGAAGAGATCGATGCGATCCGCCGAACGGTCGAGAGCCAGTTTCGAGTTGAACCTCATCCTTTCCTGCGCTGCGGCGAGCGCGTCCGTGTGGTGCGAGGATCACTTGAAGGAGTGGAGGGCGTATTGATTCGGAAGAAGAATCTCTATCGCCTGGTCCTTTCAGTCGACATGCTTGCGCAATCGGTGGCGGTTGAGATTGACGCTCTGGATGTTGTGCCGGTGCAGCGTAGCCTGGTTGCCTTGTATCCGGAGGAGCGGCACCAAGTTGACTCTCTGCAGCGAACTTCGCTGGCAGGAGATTAGGCAATCGCTTCGGAGCTTCGCAATTTCTTTAGTTATTGATTTATCGAACCGGGCCACGGAATTCAATACGCAATTCACGACAAGCGTCGAAGTGCAGTGACCACCACTTCAGACGCGAAATCAAGATCGACAGGAGTGGGCTATGAAACGCGGTTTGTTGAAAGCGTTGATTCTCGGAGTCGTCTTCTTTCTTTTTGGCCCTGGATGGAGCAGGGCGCAATCGGCAAGCAATGGAAGTGCGTCTTCTGGTGTGCAGGCGGGTGATGGTTCAGCGGGCAAGGCTCATGATGACACCTTCATCATCGGTAACGATGACGTACTGGCAATCAGTGTCTGGAAGGAGCCGGATCTAACCAAGTCGATTCCGGTGCGCTCGGATGGCAAGATTTCTTTGCCTCTCGTGGGCGAATTGCAGGCGACGGGAAAAACTCCGCTGCAGTTGGAACGCGACATTTCGGAAAAGCTGAAGGGGTTCATCACGGCACCGGAAGTGAACGTGATCGTGCAACAGGTGAACAGCCGGAAATTCAATGTGCTCGGAGAAGTTGGGAAGCCTGGATCGTATTCGCTGACGGCCAACACGACAATTGTTGATGCAATCGCGATTGCAGGCGGCTTCAAGGATTTTGCAAAGAAGACCGGCGTCTACGTGCTGCGCAAGGCACCTGACGGGCGTGAAAATCGACTGAATTTCAACTACAAGGACTTCATCAAGGGCAAGAACGCTGATCAAAACATCAAGATTGAACCCAACGATACGATCATTGTTCCGTAAGGTCGACCACTATGCTCAAGATTGCGTGTTTCTGTCTTGCTTTCGCGGCGATGCCGCTGTTGGCACAAGTTGCACCGAGTGCCTCGGGCGGCGGATACGATCTGGATTCTGAACACATGATGACACCCCCTCCGGTGAGCCGAGAGGGATATCCGGTGGATGCCGGCTCAGAGGGAAGAAGCAACTTCATTGCGGGTGGGCTTGTATTCACTGCAGCTGCAACGGACAATTTAATGCTGTTTGGAGGGGGCGATAAGAGTCCTGACCAGACCTTTGCGTTTCTGCCAACCATCGAATTGGATCGGAGGACTCCGAGGGATGGAGAAACCCTGAGCTACAGTACGGGATACACACTGTACAACCACTACAGCCAGCTGAACGCGGTAACCCAGAATGGCTCAGGCACCTATCGGCTTCATCTCACTCCGTACGCCGTAATTCGGATGAGCGACAGTTTTCTGCAGAACTACAACACGTACAACCAGGGAAATCCCTTCGCTGGCGGAGGAGTGTCGGGGGCTCCGGGTTCCTCAGATACTCCGCTGATCGAGCCATACGCCAACCAGCTTTCGAATTCGAGCAATGCCGGCTTTGAATATCAGTACGCAAAGAACGCGATGATAGGGGCAGGCGGGTCCTACTCCTTCCTGAATTTCTCGGGCAATTCTTACATCCCCCAACTGAGCGACCAGAATACAACGGGCGGGAACGGATTCTTCAGCCGCAGATTCGGGCGATCCTACGCTGGAGTGACGTACCAATTCTCCAAGTTCGTTACTCATCCATACGGCAGTTATACGATTGCGAACACGGTGTTCGGTTTTTATACGCACTATTTCAGCCGGACGATCTCAATTTCAGTGCTGGGAGGTCCCGAGCACTACACCTCCTGGACAGAAGTGAAGCCCAAGTCCAGTGCGTGGACGCCGGCGGTGCAGGGAAGTGTTGGGTGGCAGGTTGCGCGAGCGAATCTCGCCGCCAATTACTCTCATGTCGTTTCGGGTGCGGGTGGGCTGATCGGTACGTTCCACTCGGACACGGGCAGTTTGAGCTGCCTGTATATGTTCACTCGAAAGTGGAGCGCGAGCGCCCATGCGGAGTATTCCCACTTCGTAAATATCAATTCCAATGCAGTTGATCTTTCTGTTTATGCCGGGGGAGACTCGATTTCCGGCGGAGTTGATGTGCAGCGAAGGTTCACTGAGCGGCTATCAATGGAAGCTGGATATCTGCATTTGCATCAAAGCTATCCCGGTGTTGTGGCTACGGGCACTTTAGAAGATTCAAACCGCGGATATGTTTCCATCATGTATCAATTCAACCGACCGTTAGGACGATAATCATGCCCGAACTTCTCGAAGAACAGGAATCGACACAATTCGACTACAAGCCTTACCTGGATCTGGTAAGGCGCCGCCACGTTTATTTCCTTGTGCCGGTGCTTGTTGGCTGGCTTCTAGTTTGGGGGATCAGCTGGGTGCTGCCGGCCAAGTACAAATCGAGCACCTTGATTCTGGTCGAGGAGCCGACGATGCCGGCGAGCTATGTGGCGCCCAACGTCAATGAGAATCTGCAGGATCGGATGCAAAGCATTACTCAACAGATTCTCAGTCGGACGCGGTTGCTGACAATCATCGACAAGCTGAATCTTTATGGCGGCGGAGGCGCTAAGACCCCGGATGACAAGATTGATGCGATGCGTAAGGACATCACGATTGATCTTGTGAAAGACACGCGGAATAGCGAGATCACGGCCTTCAAGGTGAACTACTCTGCGAGAGATCCTGAGCTGGCGCAGAATGTGACGAACGAATTGACGCAGCTGTTCATCAACGAGAACCTGAGAGTTCGCGCAGAGCTGTCACAAGGCACAACACGGTTCATGGAGCAGCAGCTTGAGGACGCGCGGATTGCGCTTGCCGCGCAGGAAGCGAAGGTCAAGCAGTTTGAAGCGGCGCACGAAGGCGCGTTGCCGAGCCAACAGCAAAGCAATCTCCAGATTCTGGCTGGTTTCCAGGGACAGCTACAGAATCAGCAGGATTCTTTGAACACGGCCAAGCAGCAGCGAGTCTACTATCAAACCCTGATGGAGCAGTACAAGAACTTGCACGCATCAGGTCGTACGGCGGATGGTGCACCTACCGAGTTGGGCGCCCTTAATGGGCAACTCGAGAGACTGAAGGCGCAACTGACGGATCTGAGTTCGCATTACACCGATTCTTATCCCGACGTGGTGCGGGTAAAGGCCCAGATTGCCGCCGTCGAACAGCAGAAAGCGGACCTGCTCGCGGCGCCCAAGACTGGATCGAAGGAGCCGAACGAGAACGAGTCGGGTCCAATGATGCAGTTGCAGAGTCAGTTGCAGGCGAACCAAATCGAGATTCAAAGCCGTGAACGGGCGATCGCCGGGCTCGAGCAGAGGATTGGCGAATACCAGGCCAGGCTGAATGCTCAACCTGGGACCGAACAGGAACTGCTCGATGTTACTCGCGGATATGAGCAGTCGAAGGCAATCTATGACGATCTTCTGAAGAAGAAGACGCAATCGGTGATGGCCACGAGCATGGAGGAGTTGCAGAAAGGCGAGCGGTTCACGATGCTCGATCCGCCCAGTCTTCCTGTGAAGCCGGATTTTCCGAACCACCTGAAATTCTGCGGCTTTGGTCTTGTTGCCGGTATCGCCTTAGGATGCCTGGTCGTCTTCCTCATCGAGCTGTTTGACGACCGGATGCACGGAGAAAAGGAAATCAAGGCTATGCTTGGCCTTCCCGTCCTCGCGGAGATCCCCGAGATTCAGGGTCCGTTGGATGAGCAGAGGCGGAAGAGGCAAGTTGTCCTGGGCTGGGCGTTAACAGGGATTGTGTGCCTTGTAATCGCCCTGGGATCAACCTACAGCTTCATGCGAGGTTAGTGCACGTGTACAAAACCTTTTACAATCTGACACGTAGTCCTTTTGACCTTACGCCGGACCCGACATGTTTTGTCCCGACGGTGCGGCACAACGAGGCTCTGGCTGCCCTCTATTACGGGATCCGCCGGCACAAGGGCGTGGTTGTGGTAACAGGGGAAGTGGGCACAGGCAAGACGCTCATGCTCCGTTGTCTACTGCAGTTGTTCAAAGAGAGCAGCGAAATTGCCTATGCATATCTCTTCAATTGCCGGCTCTCGCCCCACGAGTTTCTCCATTACGCAGCGGCAGATTTCGGATTGAAGGTGGAAGAGGACCAGAGCAAAAGCGGTCTCCTGCTTGAACTCAGCCGGTATGTTACCTCGCGAGGTCTCCAGGGGCTCACAACGGTTCTGGTGGTCGATGAGGCCCACAATCTTTCGATGGAGTTGCTGGAGGAGATTCGCCTGCTCTCGAACCTTGAGACGAACAACGACAAGCTTCTTCAGATTGTCCTGGTTGGCCAGCCGGAACTCGATGTAAAGCTGGACTCGTTTGCTCTTCGGCCGTTGAAGCAGAGAATCGCATTGCGCGCCCATCTCACTCCGCTCGATGAGCAGGATACGGACCGGTACATCCTGGAGCGGCTGGCAATTGCCGGTGGGGGCCAGCAGTCGGATACGCTCTTTTCGCCCGAAGCCGTAAAGGCGATCCACCAATTCTCGAGGGGATATCCACGATTGATCAACACCATTTGTGAGAACTCGTTGATCACCGGATATGCAAAACAGTTACGTGTCATCACGCCGGATATCGTGCTTGGGGTTGCAAAGGATTTCCATCTGAGCACGAACGGTTCAAAGATCGCGAAAAATGGGAAAGCCGAGGAGGACGCGGATCTGGAGCGAGTACACAGCAGCCTCCTTCGTGATCTATCGGCCGCATCCCAAAACGGGTCGAGTTCGGAATCGAATCTACACATCAAGGTTCAAGCGGGGGAACATGAGTCAAATATTTGACGCTCTTCAACGTTCAGAAGCGGAGCGGAATGGCGGAGATCCGATTGCGGATTCTCGCATTACCGACCTGCTGCGACGCACAGAACGCCAAGCTTCGGTCCAGGGAACGACCGACGCTGCCGATCCGTGGACCAGCCCGATTGCTGCTGAACCTGCACTCGGGTCTGCCGAATCGCACGGGGAAGGCGCCGTCAGCGTCGCGGCGGCGCTCCAGACAGCGGTGGCTGGGTCGTCGGTTCAAGATCGCACCGAGGGGCCGATGCAGTGCGACGTTCTGAGGATCGCGCCTTCTGCCGAGTGCCACCTGGTAGCCGGTTCCGACAGCGAGAGCCCGGCAGGCGAGGCATTCCACTTGCTTGGCGTCCGCCTGCGGCATCTGCGCCGGCAGCGGCCGATGAAGAAACTGCTGATTACGAGCACAGTCCCCCAAGAAGGCAAGAGTATGGTGGCAGCGAATCTCGCTTGCACCCTTGCGCTGCGTACGCAGCAAAAAGTGTTGCTTCTTGAGGGTGACGTCCGGCGACCGACCCAATCGAAGATATTCGGACTTCCAAACAAGTCGGGAGTCTGCGAGTGGCTTAACGGAGTTGGGTCTCTAGTCAAGAACATGTATCGACTGGAAGGGCCTGGGATCTGGATTCTTCCCGCTGGCGTCGCGACGGGAAATTCACTAGAACTGTTGCAATCGGGCCGGGGGATTCCGCTGATGGAGCAACTAACAAACTGGTTTGACTGGGTGGTGATCGATTCCCCTCCAATTCTTCCTCTGGCTGACACGAGCGTCTGGACGAACCTGGCGGATGGAATCCTGCTCGTAGCCCGTCAAGGCGTGACTCACAAACGTCAGCTGAAGCGCGGCCTGGAGGCCCTGGGAACGCACAAGGTAATTGGGGCACTTTTGAACAGCGCTACGAGCTTGGAGAGCACTGATTATTACTATCGACCCAAAGATCGGTTACTAAACGACGATGCGGAAGCGTGATTCTTTTCGCTATGCTGACCGAAGTTAAGTAAGCTCGCAGTCGATAACGGGTTCGATTTTTTGCGCAACACGCTTTCAAATGCGCTCCAGCGCTCCCTGAAATTCCAGTAAGCCTGAATTTACGCCGGTTTAAGGCAATTTGAATCAGTTTGCGGAATCTTGGAGCAAGGGACGATATGCCTTGGAGGATGCAGTGAATATGGGAAGGCAAGGTCGGCCAATCAACTATGCTGATCCGCTGAATGAACAGGCTGTAGAGCGCAGGGCCCTTGATGAAGAGAGCTTCAGAAGGGTGATTGCAATCGAGCGTAAACGAACCGAACGCTCGAAGTCGCCGTTTGTGCTGATGCTTCTCGAGGTGCCGAATCAAAAGAGCGAAAAGGCAGTTCAGGCGCTCGAAACCGTGATGTCGGTTCTGCTGGGATCGAGCCGGGACACGGATCTGGTGGGTTGGTACAAAGAGAAGGCCACGATTGGCGCGATGTTCACTGGATTGGCCGCCGGTGACAAAAGCGCAATTCTGATGACAATTCTCAGCCGGGCCAGCAGTACCCTTCGTGATGAGCTGAGCTTTGAGCAGTTCAGCTTGATCAGCATCTCGCTGCATTATTATCCTGATGATTGGGATGAGAAAGGACCAGGCCGCCCCAGCAACCCCGCGCTTTATCCAGATCTTTCAAATCGGGCTGGCAACAAGCAGCCGCTGCTGATTCTGAAACGCGCTCTGGACGTTGTTGGAAGCTTGGCTCTGATTGTCTTGTCGGCGCCTTTGTGCGCGATGATTGCGATTGCCATCAAGCTGACATCGAAGGGGCCGATACTGTTTCGCCAGATGCGGGTGGGTCAGCACGGGAGACAATTCGAATTTCTCAAGTTCCGATCGATGTACCTCGGCAATGATCACAATGTGCATCGCGAGTATGTTACGAAGCTGATCAATAAAGAGGCTCCAGCAATTCCAACCCAGCAGCAAGGCGCAGTCTTCAAGCTCGCGGGAGACAAGCGCATTACCCCACTCGGCCGGTTCCTGCGCAAGACCAGCCTGGACGAGCTCCCGCAGTTCATCAATGTCCTCGTTGGCGACATGTCGCTGGTTGGACCGCGACCGCCGATTCCGTACGAACTGGCGGCGTACCAGACCTGGCACCGTCGCCGCGTACTCGAAGTGAAGCCTGGGATCACCGGGTTGTGGCAGGTTACGGGCAGAAGCACCGTTGATTTCGATTCAATGGTTCGTCTCGACCTGAAATATGCCACGTCATGGAGTCCGTGGCTCGACATCAAAATTCTTCTCCGAACGCCTCTTGCTGTGATCCGAGGGTCCGGCGCCTACTGAGGACGAATCTCCTGACATTTAAAAATCAACTAACTGGCAGAGATCATCACTGATCCAGGTGAGGATTTCTGCGTAAGCCATCCCCCAACCAATCAGCGATTCTGCGGAAAGTCGGCGAATCATGAAATTTGGCGTCATTGGTTACGGCTACTGGGGCCCGAACATTGTGAGAAACCTCGTGAGTCTGGAGGGGTCTCAGGTCCTAGCGATTGCAGAAGTAAACGCTCAAGCTCGCATTCGAGCGCAGAAGGCTCATCCCGGAATACAAGTTGTCGCGAGTGCCCTGGAAGTCATCTCCTCACCGGAGATTGACGCGGTGGCAGTCGTGTCTCCTGTGTGGACCCATTACGAGTTGGCCAAAGCGGCTTTGTTGAACGGGAAGCACGTTTTCGTAGAGAAGCCCTTTACGAGCACCTCAGCCCAAGGCGAGGAACTGATCAACCTCGCTGAACAGAAGAACCTGACGATCATGGTCGATCATACCTTCCTCTTTACCGGAGCGGTAAAGAAGATCAAGCAACTGGTCGATGATGGAGCGCTGGGCAATCTGTATTACTACGACTCCACACGCGTGAATCTGGGATTGTTTCAGCATGATTGCAACGTGTTGTGGGATCTGGCACCGCATGATTTGTCCATCATGGACTACCTGCTGAAGGGAGATCCAGAAGCGATTGTCGCAACTGGCCAGGGGCATCTGAACGGCCACGAGGACGTAGCCTTTATGACCCTGTACTTTCCAGAAAAGGTCATCGCCCATATCAATGTGAACTGGCTCTCCCCGGTAAAGGTGAGGACGACGCTGATCGGTGGCGAGAAACGCATGCTGGTGTGGAACGACCTTGAGGCCGACGAGAAGGTGAAGATTTACGACAAGGGTGTCCAGATTGGCACCAAGGAAGGCGTATACGAATTACTTGTCAGCTATCGCTCGGGCGATATGTGGTCTCCGCAACTTGAGCAAGGTGAGGCTCTCCGGCTGGAGATGAGCTACTTCGTAGATTGCGTATCGTCGGGAGAGCAGCCGTTCAACGACGGGTGTGCCGGTCTGCGCGTCGTGCGCATGCTGGAGAAGGCGAACGAATCGCTGAAACAGACGGGAGCGATGGTTTACCTGTGAACAACTTCAACTGCATCGCGGACGACGTGAAACTGGGGGAGAATGTTCGGCTCTCTAAGTTCATTAATCTTTATGGCTGCGAAATTGGAGACGAGACAAAAATCGGAGCGTTTGTCGAGATCCAGAAGAACGCGAAGGTTGGCCGTCGCTGCAAGATCTCCAGTCATACGTTCATCTGCGAAGGTGTCACGATTGAAGACAATGTCTTCATCGGCCACGGTGTGATGTTTATCAACGACAGCTATCCGCGAGCAACGAACCCGGGTGGAAACCTGCAGACGGAAGCGGACTGGAAAGTGGAAAAGACGGTGGTGAGAACGGGCGCGTCGATCGGGACAGGGGTGACAATACTTCCCAACACCTGCATCGGTGAAAACGCGATCGTGGGGGCCGGAAGCGTTGTAACCAAGGATGTCCCCGCGAATGCAATCATCGCCGGCAACCCGGCCAAAGTGCTGCGTTATGTGACACCCTCAACGAAGAGCGGCGCCTCTCAGCAGGCAGTCTGATCGCAATCGCCATTCTCTCGGTTAACGAATTTCCGACGCGACATCTTTCCAAACAGAAGAATCAGTTATTCGGCGGCCAGTTCGGTCCGCGCAGCTCTGCTGCAATCACATTTGGAATCAGGAGAAACGATGAATACGGACCAAGTGATCCCATTTCTCGACTTGGTTGCTCCTCATGTGGAACTGGAGGAGGAACTTACTGCCTTGTTTCGCCGTGTTCTGCATACAGCGGGATTTATTGGCGGACCGATGGTGGAGAACTTCGAAACAGCATTTGCCGAGTTTTGCGAGACTCGTCATGCTATCGCGGTGAATAGTGGCACGGATGCTTTGCGGTTCGCAATCATGGTCAGTGGTGTTCAGCCTGGCGATGTCGTGCTCACGGTTCCGAATACCTTTATTGCCACTAGCGAGGCCATCTCGCAGGCCAAGGCGGTTCCGGAATTCGTTGACGTCGATGAGCAGACCTACAATATGTCGGTCGTAATGCTACAGCGCTACCTGGAGAAGAAATGCGTGCGCGACAAGTCGGGGCGACTCGTCAGTCTCCGGAGCGGTCGCACGGTGACAGCAGTTATTCCCGTGCATCTCTATGGACAGATGGCCGACATGGATCGGATCCTCGAGCTTGCGGAAGAGTACAACCTGATTGTGATTGAGGATGCATGCCAGGCCCACGGCGCGGAGTATTTTTCGCGCAAGCAGAACCGGTGGGTAAAGGCGGGCTCCATGGGGTGTGCGGCTGCGTTCAGCTTCTACCCGGGGAAAAACCTTGGAGCGTGCGGCGAGGCCGGGGCAATCACTACCAACGATTCTGCCATGGCTGCAAAGATGAAGATGCTGCGAGATCACGGGCAAAGCCGGAAATACCATCACGATGTCGAGGGCTACAACGGCAGACTCGATGCACTCCAAGCCGGTATCCTGCATATCAAGCTGCAACATCTCAAGCCGTGGAATGAAGAGCGCCGAGCGAAAGCTGCGGAATACAACCGGCTTCTTTCGGGCAGTGATGCCATTGGATTGCCATGGGAGCCCTCGTGGTCCCGCGGGGTGTATCACCTCTATGTAATACGCACGAGCGACCGTGAGGGGATCATGAAGCATCTCAAGGATGCGGGAATCGGGTCAGCCATACACTATCCCGTGCCACTTCATCTGCAGAAGGCGTACGCATCGCTTAACTACAGTGCGGGCGACTTTCCAGTGACGGAAAGCGCGGCCGCTGAGATTGTGTCGCTTCCGATGTACCCGCAGTTGAGCGCGGGACAGCAGAAAAGGGTAGCAGCCGAGGTGATGGCGTTTGCAGCAAAGCAGCGCGATTCTGCCGACATGGAGCAAAGTACCCTCATTCCGGCGGAGCCCATCGCATAAATGCCAGCAGATGAAGCAGCTTCGGCACTCTCACGGACGAACGAGATGGCAGGTTTACCGAGCTACGTTCTAATCACCCCTGCGCGCAATGAGGCCGCGTTCATCGAGGCTACGATCAAATGCGTGATCGCACAGACCGCACTTCCCCTGAAGTGGGTAATCGTGAGTGACGGCTCGGTGGATGGTACTGACGAGATTGCGCGGAAGTACATAGAGCTGCATCCGTGGATCGAATTGATTCGCATGCCGGAGCGCACAGAGAGGCACTTTGCGGGGAAAGTGCTTGCGTTCAACGCAGGGTACGAGCGAATTAGAGGCCTCGTGCCGGAGGTTGTGGGCAATCTGGATGCGGATGTGACGTTCGAGCCGGATCATTTTCGATTCTTGCTGAGCAAAGCTGCTGAGGATCCGGGTCTTGGAGTTTTTGGAGCGCCGTTCAGAGAAGGTGACTTCCAATATGACTATCGCTTCACAAATATCGAGAATGTGTGGGGCGGGTGCCAGCTTTTCCGGTGGGAGTGCTACGAGGATATCGGTGGCTACAGGCCGGTGAAAGGCGGCTGCATTGATCACATTGCAGTCGTTGGCGCTCGAATGAATGGCTGGAAAACAAGGACCTTCACAGAGCGCGTCTGCATTCATCACCGCGTGATGGGTACAGCGCAGCAGGGACCGATCAAATCGAAATTCAGAATGGGTGCGAAGGACTATTCGGTCGGCAATCATCCGGTGTGGGAGCTATCACGCGCCGCTTATCAGATGAGAAACCGGCCGTTTGTGATCGGCGGCTTCGCCATGGCTGCGGGATATTTCTGGTCAGGTCTCAGGCGAGCCGAGGTTCGAGTGACGCCAGGTATGGTTCGATTCATACGGCGCGAACAGATGAATCGGCTGCGCAAGTTGTTCGGCATGGCAAACACCGAAGGAGAACCCGTCGGGGTGGGGCCGGTTGCCGGCCCTTCCGCGGGAATAGCAAAACGGGGTTTGTGACTCTGGCAGAAGCGCGACGAAGAGCGGGCGAGCCAGGTTTTGGAAGTTGACTGTGAGTGAGAAGCTGGAGCACATTTCGGTTTGTATCTGCACGTATCAGCGTCGCGACTTTCTGATCCGGCTCATCAGCGAGCTGAAGAAACAGAAGACAGAAGGATTGTTTACCTATTCGGCGGTGGTGGCGGACAATGATCCGGAACAGTCTGCTTTCGGGGTCGTAACCGAGTTGCAAAGCAAAACACCGTTCGAGATCAAGTACGCGGCGGAACCGAAGCGGGGAATCGCCAACGCTCGGAATCGAGTGATCGCCAGCTCTGATGGTGACTATCTGGCTTTTATCGATGATGATGAGTTTCCGTCGCCGATATGGCTTCTGATGCTCTTCAAAACCTGCCGGGAATACAAGACAGACGGGGCATTTGGGCCAGTAAAGCGTCACTTTGACGTTGATCCGCCCAGGTGGATGCTGAGGAGCAAGTTCTACGACCGCAGGGTCAACGCAACCGGTACTCCTGTTCAATGGCAAGAAGCCCGAACCGGGAATGTGTTGCTGAAGAAAGCGGTGATCGGGGAAGATCCAGTACCGTTTCGGCCGGAATTCAGAGTCGGAGAAGACCAGGATTTCTTTCGCCGGAAGATGGAGGAGGGACGCAAGTTTGTGTGGTGCGCTGAAGCAGAGGCGTTCGAGACTGTGCCGCCGGCGCGCTGGAAACGAAGCTATCTGGTCAGGAAAGCTCTCTTGCGTGGATCGTCAGCGGCTTTGCAGCCGAGCTGTGGGTTCGCCAGCATTGTGCGCTCGATCGTCGCAGTTCCTCTCTACGCGCTTGCGCTTCCATTTACCCTGTTACTCGGCCAGCATCGGTTCATGACGACTCTCGTTAGCATGTGCGACCACTTGGGAAAACTCCTCGCCCTGGTAGGAATCCAACCTATTAAAGAGGCATATGTCTCGGAAGGTTCCTGAGCATGAACTCGGCAGCGCAGAATGAAATGTTGATTGAGCCAGATGACTTGATCCTGGTCACCGGTGCCTCCGGGTTCATTGGCAAGCGCGTCGTACAGCGGCTGATCGACACGGGTTTCCGGAATGTCCGGTGCCTCGTTCGTCCGTCGAGCAAGTCGAAACTTAGTGGTCTGCTGAGCATTGGGAATGCCGGCGAAGTCGAGATTGTTCGTGGTAACCTGCTTTCGCGCGAAGACTGTGTGGCAATTGCGAGAGACGCGAAGGCGGTCATTCACCTGGCTGCCGGGCGCGGTGAAAAGTCTTTTCCGGATGCATTCATGAACTCTGCGGTGACGACGCGCAATCTTCTTGAAGCGTGTGTTCAACATGGCGTGTGCCGGCGATTCGTAAATGTAAGTTCGTTTGCGGTCTACGACAATGGCCACAAGGCAACGGGCCGATTGCTAGATGAATCCTGCCCGCTCGAAGCACATCCCGAAGTGCGCGGAGAAGCTTATTGCTTCGCGAAGACGAAGCAGGAGCAGGTTGTTGCGTCGTTTCGCGATCGCTTCGGCCTCTCTGTAATCACTCTGAGGCCGGGCGTGG
>Ga0335080_10001687_pt1 | contig 21842 bp, 20 predicted proteins | sample Lox_Sample_34_FD_206720 | JGI IMG/M metagenome (GOLD analysis project Ga0335080, IMG submission 206720) | Soil microbial communities from Loxahatchee National Wildlife Refuge, Florida, United States - Lox_Sample_3.4 | ecosystem: Environmental > Terrestrial > Soil > Wetlands | place: USA...
TCGGGCGCGAGTGCCGAGACTGCCGCGGCCCAGCAGTCGGCACAAATGCAGGCGCGTTTGCGCGCGTGCCGGGGAACGCGGACGAGGAGTTCGGGAGGGAATCGTTTGGTGGCGCACCAGCATTGTGCATTTGATGACGCGTTCCTGGACGCCATAAGGCAGTTGTTGGGGCTGCCGCAAAGGGGGCAGCGGGTGGGGTCGACGAGCGGGCTCATGCTGCGCAGGGTGTGGCTCGCAGTGCCGGGATGCGCCATTCGGCGAGTGCGAGGCCGCCGAAGAGGACGGAGGTGTAGAGGAGGTCCCCGGCCAGGGTGTTCCTGAAGAATGGAATGGCTGCAGCATAGCATTCGGCGAGACCGGTGCTGGAGTGCGGGTACATGCTACTGGCGGCCCAAACGGCAAAGTTGGTGGCGAAGAAGAAGAGGAAAGAACTGGCGAGGGCGGCGGTGACGATGCGGACGGCAGATTGCTTTTTGCGGAGCCAGAGGCCGAGGCAGACGATGAGGGCGAAACAGCCGTAGGTGATAGGAATGAGGGCGTGGAGACCAAGGACGAGGTCGGCGAGGAACATGGCGGCGAGCGGGATGAGGAAGGCGGCGCGTTTGTCCGCAAGCTGCGCGCCACCGAAGAGAGCTATGGCGGCGATGGGGCTGAAGTTGGGCGGGTGCGGCAGGATGCGGAACAGGGCGGCGGCGAGGATCATGCCAGTGAGGGTGGTGAATCGGAGCGCATTAGGGGCGGGTGTGTTTTGCATATTAATGTTTAGTTTGGAGTGCGATGGTTTATTGCAGGTCGTAAAGTCTGTTGTCGGGGGAGAGGAATCCGGTGTCGGGGGCGACAGGGGCGCTTTCGCTGTTGTTGGTGTAGCAGGCGCGGAGGGACTCGGCGTGAGCATCGCAGAAGGCGGTGTTGCTGCGGCGGTTGTGGCGGTAGCCCTGGGTGCCGGCGGTGCGGCCAAGGAAAGTGGCATCGCCGGGGTTTGGAAAGGGAGCGCGCATGAATTTGTCGGCGCCGGCGGCGTACTGGCCGTCGCCGAAAAGGGCCGTTTTGACGGGGCGCATGACGGCGGATGCTTTGGCGGGTTGCTCGATGTCTTCGCCTTGGCCGTGGCCGATGTAACTGGTGTTGTAGTTGTAGCCGGTGTAGGGATTGTCGGCCCAGTTGGCGCTGCCCTGGAATGATGGGCATTGCTGGACTTGCGCGTTGCCTTGGCCGGTCCAGAGGATGCCCGGCTTGACGGTGGCGTTGCCGGCGTCGTCGTAAGTGACGTTCAAGTCCCAGCAATAGAAGATGCCAACGTCGTCGAAGTATTGAGCGATGGGGTAGGAGTCGGCGTAATCGTCCACATAGACGTGGGCGGCTACCACCATTTGGCGCAGGTTGCTCAAGCATTGGATGCTTTTTGCCCTGGCTTTGCCCCGGGCCAGGGTCGGCAGCAGGAGGGCCGCCAGAATGGCGATGATGGCGATGACAACCAGCAGCTCGATCAGGGTGAACGCGGGCTGAGAGCAAAGCGGCAAGTGACAAGCAGCGTGCGTCGCTCGCCGTGTCGGGCGGGAGGTTCCGAGACTCATCACTTGCCGCTGTATTTCCATTTACGGAATGTTCAACGTTATCCGATAGAACGCCTTGTCGGCCGGCGCGCTGGTGTCTTGCCAGAGGACGGGTTGCGCGCTGGACGGCGCGTTGGTGTAGATCGGCGTCCAGTTCGCGAGGTCGGTGGAGCGTTCGACAATATTGGGGCAATTGGGCACGGGGGCGAATTGGAGGGCGAAGCCGTTGGTGGAGATTTGGGCGGTGAGGGTCGGCGGCACGATTTGGGAAACGACGAAGGCGGAGAAATTCGTGACGTCCGCGACCAGGACTTGGTTGTTGGCCGGGTTGAAGGCGAATGGCTGGGAGGTCCAGTTCGTGGTGTTCCATTGGTAGACGCGCAAGTCGGTGCCATTGCCGGAGTAGCTGTCGCCGGTGCGCAGGGCGATGTCGGCTTGCAGCGCAACGGGATTGGTGTCCATGAGAGAACGCGCTTGCAGTTGATACGCGCTGGAAACGGCGCCAACGACCGGCGCGAAGGAGGAAAATTCGTGCAGGGTGACGGTGCTGATCTTTGCATTGGTGCCGACGTAAGTGAAATTGAGCGCGACCAGCGTCTGGCTCAGGTCGCTCGGCTTTTGAAAGACGAGATTCGTGAGACCGGAGGCCAGGTTGGCGGGTAGGATGGAGAGGGCGTCGCCGACGGCGACAGGGTTGACTGCGCCGATGGAGTCAATGACGGTGTAGTTGCCGGAGTTGGTGTCATTGGTGCTGGTGCCGGCCCAGACGCGCACGTATTGAATCCAGGGCAAACCGGAGGATTGGAGATTGTAGCCGGTGCCACCGCAGGCGTTGACTTGCTGGTCGAGCGCGCTGGCCACGGTAATGCCCTTCGGCAGGGTGAAGGCAGGGTTGAGGGGTTTGGTTTCGTTCATCTGCTCATCCGTCCAGGCGTGATTGGCGGCATCCCAGCGGTAGGCGTTATCGGGAATGATTGTGGCGACGTAAGGATAGGTGAACCAACTCGTGCCGTCCTGACTGACCGAAACAATCGTGGGGTGGCCGTAGGTTCCCGCGGTGCCGTTGGGAATGTTAGCCGCGTTTTCGTCCGTGGTGTCGCTGATGGCTCCGCCGGTGTATCCTGAGGCGGTGTAAAAGGAATTGCCAAAGACAACGAAGTCCACGCCGTAAGGGTTGTTCGGGTCATGGTAGATTTTGCGCCCCATGTTGACGGTGACATAGCCGCCGACGTTGATCTTGGTGATGACGTTGCTGCCGTTCGGATCTTTGTAGTAAGGGGGTTCAACCGTTTTGCTGCGATGAATCGCGGCAGTTGGGGTCCCGTTCCGGAACTTGAGGGTTGGATGCCCCAAGACGGCCAGCGGGTCGTTGTAGGGAGCGGTCGAGTTGAGGTTGTTGGTGCTGACCATTTGCACGGCGAAATCGTTGGTGCTGCAGACGTAGGCGACGTAGGTGCCGTCGGGCGACACGGGCGCGTGCTTGTGAATGTTGTAGGCCGCGTTGGTGGCGGATTCAAATTCGCCGGCAGCAACGGAGAAGCCGAACCAAGAACCGTTGGTCACGGTCGTGGAGTCCAAACCAAAATTCAGCACCCACTGACCGTGGTAGCCCGAAGAAAAATAGGTGGTATCGGTCGGGGTCCAGTAGGCGCTAGTGCCGCGATTCGGCGACGAGAAGAATCCGCCGGCGCCGTTGGTTTCATTCCACGTTTCCCAATTTGGCCCGTACAAACCGCCCCAATACAGATCGCCGCTGTTGAGCGCACGGGCGGCGTCCACGTTGACCGTGGCGTTGGTCAACAGGCCGTTGACGATGTAATTGGTGGCGCTGCCATCCGTGATGCCGATGAGGCCGTTGCCGTTGAGGTTGTAGCCGATGCCTTGGATGAATGCGCCATAGATGGAGATGGACTCGATGAAGTAAAGTTTCGGGTCGGCGGCGAGGATGGCGTCGCGCATCTGGGTGGCGGTAGCGCTGCCGTTGAAGCGGTAGCCCCAGACGAGCGTTTTGTCTGCGACCGGCACAGGCACGGTGGAATTGGTGAGGGATTCCGGGACACTCCATTCAATGACGAGGGCGGCGCGGTTGGTGCCCGAGCCGGTCCAGAGCTGGATGTCGTCCATGGAGATGGCCGACGTTTTGTGAACGAGGGATAAGCTGGCTAATGCCAGCGCCGCAGTGAGTTTCTTCATCTTGCTGATCTTTCATTTTTTGCCCGCGGGAGAATGCTCACGCGGAGCGGTTTGTCTGAGAGACCAGCGCGAGGGCTGAAAGCAAAAAACCTCCAGCCTTCGCAAACGAAGAATGGAGGTAAATTCGACGAGCCGTCAAAAACAGTTTGGCGGACTGGTCTCATCCTTCTCTTTGCGGAGAAGCGGGCCTGCCTCACGCGAGGCAGACCATGATGAGCACCTTTCAGCCGGTATCCTGACTTGGGGCTTCAAACCTTGCTCCGGCCTTCCCGCGCATTGGCGCAGTGGCTTCGTGGAGCTTGTAGCCTGACACAGTGGCGCAACCGTCCCCGATTCTCACGGGGTTCCCTGACGCTAAAAAATGTTCTGCCCGGCCAACAATTGACCGGTTCTATCAAAGAGCGTGACGATTAAGGCACGTCGGCGGTCGCGGTGCAAGGGAAAAAGAGGGAAATGGGAAATGTCGCTGCGCGGTTTTGGTGACGCAAAGCATGCGGGCGAGGGCGGCAAGATGAAAGCGCATACCCACTGAGGGGTTCGCCGCCGGAGGCCCCGGCGGACTGCAAGGAGAAAGCGGCCCGCCTTTGAACCTCTTGAGGCGGGTTGCGCGACGCAGCGGTCTCGGTATGATGTGGCAGCGATGACTGGGATTGATTGTATTGCGGCGCTGAAGGCGCTGAGCGAGTTGAGCCGGATGCGGATTGTACGGCTGCTGCTCAAGAAGCCGCTGGGGGTGACCACGATCGCGGAGCGGTTGGGGCTGTCGCAATACAACGTGTCGAAACATCTGCGGGTGCTGAAGGAGGCCAAGCTGGTGGAAGTGGAGCGGCGGGGGAAGGAGCGGCTCTATGGGGTGGTTCCCGGGTTCAAGAGCCGGCTGGCCGCCAACAAGAACGTGCTGGAATTGGATTGCTGCACGTTCCGGTTCGACAAGCTGCCGAAATAGGATGATTCTGGCTCCGGCGGGTCAGGGTTCTGTGTCGGCTTGCTCCAGGACCTTGAGGATCTTGTTGAAAGCGTCCCGCACTTCGGCGTAGTCGCGCACGTCCACGGTGAACCTGGCGTCGCGGTTGGGGCGCGTCGCGACGTGGCCGTCTGAGAAGAGGATGTCAGCGATGTGTTGCTGGTGATGGGTGCGGGGTTTGACGTTGAAGGTGGCGAGGTCGTCCGGGCAGAGGAAAACGGTGTCGATGGCCAGGGCGCGGATGGGGAGGCCGTTGCGGTTGAGGCCGAGGTTGTCGAGCTTGAGGTGTTCGGTTGCGGGAGCAATGCCCGCGGTGTCGAAGAGCTGGGTGTTGCCGCCGTGGCGGTAGTAGTAGCTGCCCTGGGCCTGGTTGGTGCCGACTTTGTCGAGCTCCGCTTGGGCGTCGAGGGGTTGATCGCTGCTGGGACAGAACAGGACCTTGGGTTGCGTCGCGAGGCATTGTTGGAGGAGGAGGCCCAAGCCGACGGGGGCGCCGGTCTGTAGCGAGAGCAGGCTGGTGGGGGCGCCGGTGGACGGATAGAAGTCGGCAGGGCTGGTGAACGGCGGGGCTTTGGGGCCGTAGGGGATTTTACCGTCGTTGTCGCCGGCGTAGTTGTGCATGGCGATGCCGACCTGACGGAGGTTTGAAACGCAGACCGCTCGCCGGCCTTTTTCACGGGCGGATGCCAGCGCGGGCAGCATCAAGGCGGCGAGGATGACGATGATGGCGATCACCACGAGCAACTCGATCAGCGTGAAGGCGCGGCTGGATGACGGGGCGGGGTTCATCCGGTTTTGTCAGGGCACATGCCGCGCGCAATAGTAGCGCCAGTTGGTGCTGGCCGTTGGGTTGGTGATAGGCGTTGTCCCGGTGGTGTTGGTGATGGTGCCCAGGCTGGTCCAGTTGGACAGGGGGAGCGCGAGGTTGGTGGCGGACAGGATCTCAATCGTGAGGCCGGGCTCGCTTTGGAGGGTGAACTGGAATTGGTTGTTGGTCCACACGGGGTTTGTCAGGACGGGCTCGAGGGTTGAGGAGAGGCGGACGTTGTCGAGGTCCCAGTAGCCGCCCTGGAGGTTGGTGTCCACGGTGGAGAGCATTTGTACGCCGATGTGCTGGCCGGCCCAGGCGTCGCTGGGTCTTACGGCAGGGACGTTGACCTGGCAGTCGACGAGGTGGGTGTTGTTGCTGAAGACGTCGGTGGTGTTGGTGAGGGAGACAGCCGCGACGGTGACCTTGTTGCTGGCGGCGTCGCGGTAATAGAGGCTCAGCTCCAGCGTGGCGCCCTGGAGCATACCGCCTCCGGTCCCGATGACGCCCACTGTGAGCTGATAGGACTTGCCGGGGTCGAAGGTGGCGTTGAAGGCATGTGTCGGCACCGGACTGCGCGCGTCGATGGAGTCGTAGTCCTGGAACAGGCCCACCTCCGGAACGACGAAGAGCCAGATGGCCTGGTTGCCGTCGCAGTTGTCGATGTGGTCGGAGCTGTTGGTGGGAGTGTTTTTGAAGAGCCCGATGTTGTAGATCCAGAGGAAGCCGCCGCTTTCGACGTACCAGTCGGGCTTGGGGGCCTTCTGCCAGGAGTCAACATTGACGCTGACGTAGGAGGTGGCCGGAGCTTCGAAGGAGGCGTTGGGAACGGGGAGTGACGCCGCCTGCGAGCGAGTGCCGCCGGCGGCGAGAGCGGCGCAGGCGGCTACGAGGGAGAGAAACCTTCTGCTCATGCGGCCAGCGGGTGGTGACAGGCGGGTCCTCCTGCCCAACGCAGATGGCAACGTCTACGCGGGGCGGCGCGAGCGGGGGCGGACCAAGAGCATGGCGCCGGCCCCAAGGGCCAAGAGGGACGCGGTGGCGGGTTCGGGAACAACGCTCAGGCGGACGTTGTCGAAATCCCAGTTCCCGCCCGAGGCCAGATTCAAGGGGACGGTGGACTCCAACTCGATGCCGATGTGCTGGCCGGCCCAGGCATCGCCGGCTTGGACGGTGGGGACGTTCACGGAGAAATCGATGAGGCTCAGAGGCCCTGCGGTGGGAAAGTCGGCGGCGTTGTAGGTGATGGTGGTTGAGCCGACCGCTACCCTGTTGTCCTGGCCGTCGAGGTAGTAGAGGCTGAGTTCGAGGGTGGCGCCCGGTGTGAGGGTGGATTTGCCAAAGACGCCGACGGTCAGGTTGTAGGCGTTGCCGACCTCGTAAGTGGCATTGAAGTCGTGGGTGGGCGAGGTGCTGTAATCCTGGAAGAGGGAGACCTGCGGGAAGGCAAGGATGTAGCCCGCCTGGTTGCCGACGTGGTTGACATAGGGGTTGACGTCGAGAAAGACGCCGGCCGTGCCGGCCCAGGGAATCCCATAGTAGCTCCCGATGGGGCCGAAATATGCGGGCTCGGGGTTCTTCTGCCACGAGTCAACGTAGATGTTGACGAAGGGGTAGACGTGTGGGGCGGTTTGCGATTCGAAGGAGAAGTTAGGCACAGCGATGGGCTGAGCGCAGAGAGGGAGAGCCGCGACAGCGATGGCCGCGCCGAGGTATTTGGGTTTCCAGTTGAACATGTGCGCAATGATGCATATGATGACGCGCAACGTCAAATATATCTGCGACTTTCATGAATACCCCAATAAGTTCGACCTGCGGCGCGGTGCGCGGGATACCCGAACCCCTCAAGAGGACGACAGGCCGGTTCAACCTCGACGGCGAGCAGGTGGACGTGTTCGACCTGAAAACGCTGCTGCTGACGCGGGGGATCAACGTGCCGGACGAGGTGGTGCAACGGTTTGGGCGCACGCACCGGCTGGCGCCGACCAGCCATCCGTTTTGCTGCAACTGCCTGCTGCTGCCGGGGCGAGTGCCAGCGCATATGTTCCACATTGGGCCGGCGGCGGAGTTCAGCCTGATGGTGAGCGAGTCGGGCGAGCCGTGGCTGACTTACCGCGGGAAGGCAGTTACGAAGGTGGATTTCCCGCCAGCGACGGGGTTTTACGAGCGGAGTAGCAGCAAGGGGTTTCCGTTTCAGTTGATGGCGGTGTTGCAGGGTCTGGACGTGGTTTCATTTCCGTATCTGTGGCCGTGCCAGTTCGCGCTGGGCGGGCAGCCTTGTGACTTCTGTTACCAGGGCAACATGACACTGGATATGAAGCGGGCGGGGCAGCCGCTGCCGCCAATCGCCTCGCCGGAGGATGTGGCCGAGGCGGTGGCATACGGCGTGCGCAGCGAGGGCATCCGGGATGTGCAACTGACGGGCGGGTCGGAAGTGGATTCGTCGTGCGGGGAGATTCCGCTGGTGGTGAGGGTGCTGGAGGCTATCGAGGGGAAGCTGGGCCTGAAGAATATCCCGGGGGAGATTTACGTTTACACGAGCGCGCCACAAAAGCCGGCGGCGGTGGATGCGCTGTTTGCGGCTGGGGTGGCCCGGGTGGCTTACGACCTGAACGTGTGGGACAAGGCGATATTTGCGGAGGCGTGTCCTGGGATTTCGCGCTACGTGGGGCGCGAGCAGCAGTTGCGGGCGTTGGAGTACGCGGCGGAGCGGCACGGGCCGAACAAGGTGTGCAGCGCGTTTGTGGTGGGGCTGGAGCCGGTGGAGTGCTTGCTGGCGGGAGCGAAGTATGTGGCGGAGCGGGGAGTGGTGCCGCTGTTTTCGATTTGGCTGCCGCACTTTCGGCCGGTGCGGGGGGCCACGACGCCGCCAGGCCTGGATTACTATCGGCGGGCGAGAGCTGGGTTTGTGGAGCTGTTCGCCAAGTACAAGCTGAAGCCGCCGGGGGCGTCGGGACTGAACGTGTGCATGTGCCGGGACTTGTCCAATCACCGGGCTTATGAAGAAGGAATTCCAACTCTCTGATCGCCGGGAGTTCTTAGCGGACGGCCTGCGGGGCGCGGCGCTGTTCGTCGCCCTGGCCTCCGGACGCAGCCAAGCCGCCGACAAGGGCGGCACGGCCAATCCCTTCGCCTACGACGTGTCGCGGCTAAGCAAGACTGCTCCGAAGCTGATTGCCTACGAGGAGACGGCGAGATGGAAATGCCCGCACCCCGAGCCGAAGCGGATAGCGGCGGGGCCTGGCGACACCCTTTACGTCTGCGCTGGGCGCTACGTTACCGCGATGAGCCGGGAAGGAGCGCGCGGGTTGGAGATTGCGCTGTCCGACAGCGCCCGCTGCGTGGCAGTAGCGGAGGACGGGATGATCTTTGCCGGCCTGCGCGATCATGTGGAGGTCTTCAACGCGAGGGGCCAGCGGCAAGCGGTTTGGGATTCGCCGGGAAAGAAATGCTGGCTAAGCGCGCTGGCCGCAAGCAAGGGGGAGGTCTTCGCGGCGGACTCGGGCAACCGGGTGGTGCTGCGCTACGACAGGTCCGGCAAACTCGTCTCGCGCATCGGCGAGAAGAACAGGGAGCGCGGCGTGCCTGGTTTCATCCTACCGAGCCCGTATCTGGACGTGGAGGTGGCGCGAGACGGTTTGTTGCGCGTCAACAACACAGGTCGGCACCGGGTCGAGGCTTATACAGTCAGCGGCGACTTTGAGGGGGCGTGGGGCAAGCCCGCGATGGGGGTTGACGGTTTCTGTGGCTGCTGCAATCCCATTGGCCTGACGCTGCTGCCGGAGGGCGGGTTCGTGACATGCGAGAAGGGCTTGCCCCGGGTGAAGATTTACAGCGAGCAGGGCGAATTTGAATCGGTGGTGGCTGGGCCAGAGTCGTTTCCCGAGAACGCGAGGGTTTGCTCCGATCTGAACGATTGCACGCGCGGAGGTATGGACGCGGCGGCGGATTCGGAGGGGCGGATATACATCCTCGATTTTGTGGCCGGGGACATTCGCGTGATGAAGCGAAAGGCGAAAGGGTGACGGCGGGCGGGGCGGTGGCCGGTAAGCGGTAATCAGTAACCGGGTTTCGTGGTGAGAGCAAGTGGAAGCTTCCAGTCCCTCGAGTTTTCGAGTTTCATTTGGAAGGTCTTGACGGCGAGTTGGCGACCCGGAAGCGTTCGCTCATTGACGAAGTGAAGAAGTCAGATGAGTTTCAAAGTTGCAAGGGGGGAGAAAGCCACTTCGCCGCCCTCAAAACCTACGGCTTCGTTCCGGCGTACAGGAGAACTGATAAGTCTGCTACTTGGCAGCCCAGGTGATAATCGTTTCGACGATTTTCGGGACCAAAAACAGCATAACCGAGCCGCCGAGGTTTTTGCCCATGGCTTCCATGTCGCCGCCCTTGAATTTTATGGCGGCCACGCCCATAAAGAAGGGCATGGCGGCGATTATCGCCGCAGGTCGTCTCCACGCCATTTGGAGCGATACCGCTCATAGCGTTTGAGAGTTTGAGAATCGCTTGCCGGCATTTGACCGCCCGGGTCTGGATCTCATGGAGCGCTGCGGTTGGCAGGTGAATGACAACACCGAGGGCTTCAGCGTCGTCCGGCTTTTTGGCGTTGCGCCGCTTGAGCCAGCACCGTTGGCACAGCACACAGCACCCGACGTTGTTGGTTGTTGGCAAAGGTTGTTCTGTAGCAGGGCCACTGGGAGAGGTTTTTCTTTCAGGCTATTCCGGCTGCTTGCACCGTCGCTGCCAAGATTTGGTACTCCCTGAGGGCAGGATGTCGCAACTCACCGAGGGCAAACTGGCTCGTCGGCTGGACGGATTCTCCTGCAAATGTCCATTCTCCATTATAGGTCTTGGAAGGAAACGCCCCAAACCTCCAAAGCCACAGATGTCTGGGCCACCACGGAATTGAACCTCCCGTTCGATTCCGCGCCGATCGAGACAGACGCCATGACCGAGGAATCCGACGAGTTTCCACGAATCCTAGCAGACAGCCGGGGCGTGCAAGTCATCTATAGTCAGACTTTGTCGCGCAGTTCTCCCGGTTTGGGTCCAGAGTAAAGCCAGAATGGTCGGTTCAGCGCGGCTTTCCTTTGGCTGAACGCTTAGTCTCGCCGAGGTGTTCCGCCCGTTTTGCACCACGATGATCCGCCGGCGTCTCTCAGTCCCCCGCATTGTTGGCCGGTTCCAGCACACTTATCGCGATTGGGAACGGCTCGTGGAATCTTTGCCGCACGACTTGGGCGACGTTGTCAGACGTGTGCTCGACGGCACCTTCTCGGTCCACCTTGACCATCGCCACATCGACCGGGTGATCAACCGCCTGGTGCTGGGTGTGATGATCGCCGCGATGTTTGTCGGCTCCTCGTTCCTCTGGAGCATGAAAGCTCCGCCTACGCTCGAAGGTGTTTCTGTGTTTGGCGGTGCCGGCTACCTCATAGCGGCGTATTTCGGTTGGCGTCTGCTGAACGGCATCAAGAAGTCCGGCGATGTCTCATAGTCCTTGATTGGCGCCAGTATCGAAGTTGATGATCGACGCGCTGGGGCTGGTCGGAATGTGTGGCCGGAGAAAGGGTTTTTCGCAGGCCTGATGGCAGGCGTAACAGCCCTCAAGGGTTTGTTGATAGCTGATCTTGAAAGCCGCAATATCCTGGTTCGTTATGGCTTTGCCCACCGCGGAGAGAAAACTGTTGTCGATAGCGTCGAGAATACCCTTCAGGTCCACCTCCGCTCCCGCTTTGGTCTTGCGGACGGGATGGATTCGCACGACCCACCTTAAATGCGAGCGCGTCTCGCCAAGATAATAGTTTGCCAACGGCCAGTTCTGCTTGTCGGCAGCGAACCAAAGGTTTGCGAAATGGTAGCCAACGTCTGCCATGACATGGGACTGGTCGGGCAGGTCCCCAGCGAATGGTCTCAAGTCAAGTTGCGCTTTATCAATGTGGCTGACTTCACGCGCGATGTTCGATTGAGCGTTGGCATGCAAAACGAGCGGCTCGAAGAGCAATTCGTACAGGCCACTCAGAACCAGGCCAGCGCCGAAGCCGACTGCGAGTAAAGTGCGCGGCCTGAAATTAGCGAGGTATTTCATAAGCCGTCTGCTGATTTGGCGGCCCTCTTTGGCTGAGCTATCCAGCTATCAGTCGGGATTTCAGGCACCCCTGGATACACGGTGAAAGTAATGAGGTTCTGAAGATTCAGCAAACCCCGGCCACCCTCGGGCAGGCGTATAGTGAGCGTGCCTTTTGAAAGCAATCGCTGCATATAGGATTGGCTCTCGGCCGGGAGTTTGACGAGATTTTCGCCCATGAGGTACACGTGGCTACCGCCCCTCATCCGCAAATGCAGAAACGAGATCAAAAGGTCTCCCACGTTTCGTCGCTGCACGCGTTTTTGAAGTCGGGTTGGGTCATCCAAAGGAACGTGTTTGCGGAACTCCGCTTCCGCCAACTCGACAAGATCACTGTGATCGGGCGGGATTCCACCCAAACCTGAACTATTATAAGCAAGGTCCACCCGATTAATTTGAGAGCAGACAAAAACGGATTTCGAATAATCATCCGCAACGACGATCCGGGTGTGACTGAACAAGTCTGACCCATTGGCTCGACTCTCGATGATCTCCGCCTGCCCGGAATCGGTCTGAACATAGACTTCCTTCGACCCGTCTGTGAACTCAAAACGGATTTCCAGGGCATGAGAATTGTTCTTTCGAATCTGCTGCCTGCCAGTTTCAATTCCAATCATGTCTTAGCGAGATACGCACAAATTGGGCCAACGAAGTCGGGTCGCCCTCTTGTTCTTTCGAAACCCCCGTGAATGAATCAACAACAGATGAAAATCCGTTTCCCCAGGTGAGTGGCCGGAACGGAAAGCGCTGACGAAATGCGTCGAGCGTTCGACGGCCTGTCGAGCGTCCGTCACGACGGTTGAGGAAATATCTGGTAGAGCAGGAGATAGATGAGCACGCCTGTGACGGAGACATACATCCAGAGTGGCCAGGTCCAGCGAGCAATCCGTCTGTGCTTATCGAAACGTTCGCGCAGCCCGCGGACGAGCGTCGTCAGAATCATGGGAACTATCGCGATAGCCAGCAGAGTGTGGGTTAGCAGAACAAACAGGTAAATGGGGCGAAACCACGCCGGTTCCAGGAAGCGGGTCGGACCACGGTGCAGGAAATAAGCGAGATAGCCGTGGTACGTCAGATAGCAAACCAAAAAGAGGGTCGAAGTAACAAAGGCGGCCAACATGAAACCGCGGTGGGCCCGCCAGCTGCCCCGTCTGATGAGGGTATAGCCAGCGCCCAAAAATAGCGCGCTCAACCCGTTCAGACACGCATTGACTGCGGGCAGGTCGGTGAAGGTCATTGCGCCTCCTTCAAGGTCGCCGCTAAGAGTTCCGGAATTGCTCCGGTTTCAAGCGCGTCGAGCGGTCCTCGTGGCGACTGCGCCGTTCCATTCACTTCACTGTGCGCTGGGCCTGGCGTCTGCACAAGCTGTCGCCTCGATCGCCGCTGAATAATCAAATCAACACAGAGGAGCGTGCCTGCCAGGAAGCTTAACGCTCCACATAGAACATGGGCGGTGGCGACGTCCGCGGCTTTGTTGCTCCAAATGGTCGCAGCGCCAAGGGCAGCTTGCAGACACATTATCCCCCACCACGCAACAGCGAGCTTGGCCAGCAACGAACCCGCGCCCTGCTCACGCCTTGCTTTCGATACCACGCACCCCACCAACGATACGATTGACAGAGCGATAAAGCGGTGGGCCATCTGCAGCCCGATCTGAAACGCCGTGACAGAGTTGAGTTGCTCCGTTCCCAACCGCTGGGAATTGATCTTCTCCAGGAAGGCCGCATCCATTGGCGGCCAGACTTTTCCGTACGCGAGGGGAAAGTCAGGTACCGCGAGTCCAGCGTGTTGATGTCGCATAGTGGCTCCAAGAATCAGTTGAATGAGAACAAGGCTGGCACTGCAGATTATCATCCAATACAGGTTCCTCGAAATAGGAGTCGTACGAAGTGAGACGGCAAATTTGCCAGCCTTGCCAGAGCTGACAAGCGCGATCAGAGTCACCAGGACAAAAAGACTTTGAGCCAAGATCGCGTGAAATATCCCAAGATTGTCCTGGATCAGAATGACACGCAAACCCCCAAGCAAGCCTTGCAGGATGACGGCGAAGAACGCGCCTGCGCCGAGCCACCGCAGCCAGGACCTGGGTTCCCGTAGCCAAAGCCAAACCGCCAGAATACCGGTCAATAGCCCGACGAATGAGGCAAGAAGGCGATGCGTGTGCTCGTAAAAAATGTTGGCTTTCCAGAGATGTATTGGAAACAGAAACATATTGTAGCCGTAGGAGGTCGGCCAATCGGGCACGGCCAGGCCCGCTTCGTGGCTGGTCACCAAGCCCCCAAGCCCGAGCAGCAGAAAAGTCGCGGCCGCAGTGAGCCAGGCGAACCTTGTGAGCCAGGGATGACAGGCCGAGCGAGTCATGTGGCGTCCAGGGATTGCGGCCAGTTCGGTGGGAGGAGCGATGGGAGCGACGCGTGGAACATGCGCCTAACCTCCAACAACGGCTGCCGGATGCGATATCCAGTCGGCGTGAAATGGAACTTCCTTTTGATGGCGCCGCTCCTGTTCGAAGCAGACTCTTTCTACCAACGCCGCAGTCCGGGCCTCGATGATTCGATTACACAAGGCCAACCCCCGCTCGCGATTCCGCACGTTCTCACCCACGATCGCGTTCAAATCGTCGATATTGTAAAGGTAGACGTTCTCGATACCCTGCGCCTTGGGGTCAATGTTGCGGGGAACGGAAATATCGATGAGAATCAGCGGACGATTCCGGCGCGACGCCATGGCTTCCTCAATGTCCGCGCGATGCAGCAGAGTCTTCGGACAGCACGTTGAAGCAACAATGATGTCCACACCGGCCATCGCGGCCCGGCAATCTTCAAAGCGCACGGCGCTGCCGCCAAACTCAGTCGCCAATTCGACTGCGCGGTCGAACGAACGGTTGGAAACCAGAATGGATTGCGCCCCCTTCTTTGTCAGATGGCGCAAGCAGGCCTCGCCCATCTGGCCGGCCCCGATGATCATCACCGATTGCCTCGAGAGGTCGTGCCCGAAAATCTTTTCGGCCAATTCCACACCGGCACCACCGACTGAGGTTGCCCCGCGCCCAATACCAGTACGGGTCCGGATTTCTTTTACGACCTGGAACGCGCTTTGAAAGACCCTATTCAACGTTCCACCAGTAAGCTTGGCGGCGCGGGCAGTTTCATAGGCTTGCTTGACCTGGCCGGAAATTTCGGTCTCGCCAAGCACCATCGAATCCATTCCAGCGGTAACCCGAAACAAGTGGCGCATTGCCGGTACGTTTTCATAGGCATAGACGCAGGAATGAAAGTCGCGCGGCTCAACGCAGAGGGACCCAAGCAGCGAATGAGAGATTCGCGTCGCGTGCCGCACGGTCGCGTAAACTTCGACGCGGTTGCACGTGGATAAAAGCACAATCTCGTCGAGGTCCTCACGTAACCTAAGCTCAGCGGCCCGGCTAGCGAGATTCGACGGACTTACCGCGAATTGCTCCCGCAGTGCGACTGGACTGGTTTTATGGTTCAATCCCTCGACGAAGAAAGTCACACCGGCCTCCATTAGAAAAACCAGGACATTCCAGGCATCCCTGGAACACCGTTCAGCCCCAGGATAGACCAGGTCGTGCTCAGCGCCACGGCAGCGGCTGCGAATGCGTGGACACGGTTAAGTTTCGATTTCATTCGAGTTCAGTTTTTGCTCTTAATTCCAGCTTTATGCAGGGGCTGTGCCAGGTTCTCTATGAGCGCCCGTGAGTTGCTGCAAGCTCCTGTGCACTGCGGTCTTACGTATTGCCGCAGGAACGAGGTTCGGAGACAACCTAGCGGGAAACGTAGACTCGCAAGTCATGGGTTCGACAAGGTGTCGAATGGTCGTCACCGACCCGGCACCTGTTCAACGGAGCCGCTTCATCGAAGCGGCGGGCTCAAGATTTGTCTGGTTAGGTGAAACGCGCGCGAGAATCATGCGCGATACAACCGGCGGAGCAGAATCCACATGCAGGCTGAAAACGCGGTTGCGTATCGCGTGGTCAGCTACGGTGAACCTTTCAAGTTGCCGCTGTCGTGCCAGCCAGGATTCCACAACGTAAGTCTCCATGTATCGACTTGGGTCGAATGGATCTACGAACAAAGACCATCGCACAGCGCCATCTCGACGACGCACCCGGCCCAGTTCGTGGGCGGCTCGGATGAACTCTTCGGCCCGCTGGGGATTGATCCTGAATGTTACCGTGACCAGCACGGGGCCGTCCTCCGGGTTCGGTTCAATAACAATGTGGGGCGCGGCCCGGTTGAGCGCGTTCGTCAACCGCCGCGGCGAATGGTCCAGGCCGGTCGCTGATGTTAAGGAAAACCGTCGAGCGATGGGTAATCCAGCCAGCAATGCTCCGGCAGCAATGCTCAACGCCGGAGCCGTGCCAATCCGTTCCGCCAACCCACCCCAAAACGCGCTGCCGATAGCCAACCCCCCTTGGAATACCATTTGATAGATACCCAGTGCACGTGCCTGGACCCAGCCTGGCACCGATAGTTGCACCGCGATATTCAGACTTGAGGCAGTGCTGGTCCACGCCATGCCTCCCAGAATAAGCGCGAGAACCAATGGAAACCAGTAATGCAGCCAGGCCATGACCAGCAGGGTCAGCGCGAACATCGCGGCAGAGACCGAGACGATCGTATCGGCGGACAGGCGTTGACGCACGCGTGGCAGCCAAATCGCTGCGATCACAGCGCCCACACCGATGCAACCGTTCAGGACACCGTAACCAAGTGCTCCATGGTGGAGGTCATCCCGGGCTACCACTGCCAGCAATCCCCACATTGCGCTCACGCAGGATGTCTGCAGAAAAGCGCGAAGCAAGATTGATTTCATGGCCGGTTCGAAACGTGTGTATCGAATGCCCGCGCGCATCGAACCGAGCAACCGCTCTGTAGGCAGCGCACTCTTGAAGAATGGGGTGCGATGCCATCGGTAAATCACGACCAGAACCGCAACAAAAGAGAGGGCATTGAGCGAAAACACCAAACCCGCCCCGAACCAAACTGAAGCAAAGGCCGCCACGGCCAACCCGCCCAAAGCCGGACCGATCGCCCGGGCGAGGTTGAAGGCGGCGCTGTTCAAGGCGATTGCGACGGGCAAATGCTCGCGCGGCACTAATTCGGGCACAATCGCTTGCCAAGTGGGGCCGTTCATCGCGGCTCCGACGTTCAGCAAGCAGGTCAGCACGAGCAGCCAGCAAGGGCCGATGCTTCCTGCCAGAGTAAACCCACTCAACAGTGCGGCTGCCACGAGCATCCAGGCCGCCCAGAAGAGCAGCAAACGACGGCGGTCGAAAATGTCCGCCATCGCGCCTGCAGGCAGACCGAAGAGAAGCACCGGGAGTGTGGCCGCGGTCTGCATAAGAGCAATGAGCAGTGGAGAGGTTGTGAGAACGGTCATTAGCCAGGTGCCCGCGGTATCCTGCATCCAACTGCCCGTGTTCGAAATGATTGAGGCCACCAGCCGGTCGCGGAAGACGGGCCTGCGCAGTGGTTCCCACGCGCGTACAACCTCGGGTGTTCGCGCGCTCTCAGACATGGCGGAAAGCCGGTCGGTCGGCGACGAACCGTCCTCCGCTCATTGAAAGGTGAAAGGGCAACATGAATCAATTTTGCCCCTTAAAAGCCGCCTTAGCCAGTTTCAGCCTATTTCGCAAAGCGGGAGACGAGCTTGTGGGGAGTCTTCATACGGCTTTAAACTGTCTTTAAGGCTTCTGCAACGACTGCCTTCGTAACCATTGGTTTACGGCAAAGAGAGCGACAACCAGCGGCGGCAACGACAGATACGGCCACAGGCCAGCTAATTTACCCGTGCTCAACGTCACAGGCAGGAGACAATCAAATCGGGCGGTGTCACTATCGCGCGAAACAAGCAGGCGCAACTTCCAATTCCCGGGCGCATTAAGCTCTACGGGCGCAGCGTACAGAAGCTTGTTCGACGCTTGTTGTCGAGTGGCGCGCACGCTGACCGCATTGTCTATTTGGTCCGGCAAGCGCACGGTGGCAGTGGGCAAACCGCAAAGCCCATCCGCTTGTTTCATCGCAAGGCCGCTCGGCGGGCTTAACGTGAGGCGCACATCGGCGTCCAAAACCACTTTGCCGCTCTCGCTTCCTTGAACCAGCACGCTCACATCCGCAGGCACGTTTACAACTGCTTCCGGAGATGTAAACACAGTTACCGAGAAGGGGCCTTGAGTTTCTCGCAGCCGGATGATCCCGCCATCTCCTTTCGCATAGTGGGGAACAAATGCGGCAAGCAAGGCCGTGGCGATGCACATTTGCAGGCGGATGCTGGTTCCCCTCATATTAGGACAGCGGATTCGGCATGCCGCGCATCTGCATAGGTTGCAGGCACGTCCAGATTCCGAAGGCATAAAGGGAAAAAGCCACGCTCCCCCATGGAGCCATCAAACCGAATGCCAACCGGAGCTTAGACGCATGAACACGAGCGATGCGCCATCCCACGTAAAGCGTCACTAAAAGTCCAATATCCAGCAGTATCGTTTGAAGGATTCGCAGATGGTCCATGGTGATTAGGGGATTGCCCCCTGCCGAACTCGACTGGCTGGCAACCGCCAGGCCGAGATCGCCAAGGACCCGTTGAAAAACCGGCGCGACTGACTCCCAGCCAAGCAGAAAATGAAACAGGTAATGTGCCGCCCACATCGCCGATGCGAGTGGGACCAGCGCCAGAGAAAAGCGCCCGATCATCTCACGCGTTGGGACCTTGATACCCGCTATCGCCCGGCCAGCCATAACACTGCCACCAACGAGAATAAGTGGAGCCAGGAGGAGGGTGAAAAAGAGGGCGCTTGTGACTGGAAGAGTTGACGAAAGGTTCAGGGTGGCGGCGAGGTGATCCCGCCAGCTCGAGATTGGTGTCACCATAAGGGCAGCGTTGGCGAAGGCGGCAAATACGAACACCAGCACCAGGGCTGTTATATCACGGCGCTGCGAAAGCCGACCCACGGATGATCGTTGGGGATCGCGAACGATATCCATGCTCGGCGCAACCGCCAATATGCCGATATTGTCGTGCGGGCAGGCGCGAACACAATCGAGACAGAATGTGCAATCGAGATTGCCGGATTTACGGGGCAGATAGAGGTCCATTTCGCAACCGCGCTGGCGCTCGTTCCCACGCAAACAATCATGTGTCTTGCAACTGGCGCAAATGTCAGGTTTGCGGACTTTCACTTCCAGCGGCGAAACCAAAGAGGCCACAAACTGGAACTGACCAATCGGGCAGACGTATTTGCAGAAGCTCGCGCCGCTGAAGAGCGCATCGATGGCAAAGGCCACGAGAAAATAGTTGATAATCAACCAGGCCGTCCAGATCGGCTTGTCCCAGAGGCTGAAGGCTTCGTAAGCCCAAAAGAATATCGCCAGGAGAACAATCCCAAACCATTTCGAACGCAATGCTCGCGGCCAGGAACGCTGATGTACCCCGAGACGCCGGCCCAAATCACGGAACAGGGTGAAAGGACAGGCCATGCAAAAGAAGTTCCCGGCCGCTAAAAGCGCGATGATCACAAAAATACGCCAATACGTCCAAGGCAGCACGCCGGCTAGATTTGCGGAACTGACTTGTGGACCAAACAGCCCGTCAGCAATTACCACGAAGGCAATAACCAGCAGCGCTCCTTGCATGAGTCGGCGGCCGGATCGGGCGCGGAGGAATTGTCCGATCCAAGGGAGCGACAACAAATCGAATTGCCCGATCGCGACCGCATGGCTCGGCTTCGTTGGACGAAACTGCAGCATAGACCCTGAACCGGCCTGTTCTTGGTCGGCGCGGGCTGTGTAACGTGCCTTCTCATTAAAACCCTGCTTCAGCGGGGTGTGTTCCATGCGCGATACGGCTAGAAATCGTTTCAACCGTTTCCAAGGGGTTGGAGAAACCGCTGAAACGTTTCCTAATGCCTCCAGAGCTCCTTCCACCCCGCTCAAGCTGGGTGTTAATGAGAGGGGACGGCCCGCAAGGCGCGCGGTATGAAAGATACGAACAAGCACCGAACTTTGGTCGGAAAGCCAACGTGGGTTAGCTTCGGACTTCAGCGGCACAATCTGCGGGCGCACGAGCAGGTTGCCTGGAGAAAGGTATTGCACGGCTATTAAAGCTGCAGGAATCAGAAATACTAGTGAGCCAGGCACCCACATGATCACGCCCGCGCAACTCTGGTCGCTGAGAGCAGTCGTGCCGAAAAGCCGTGGGGCTGATAAATACGTGGGATAAAGAACGTGTTCCGAGAAGGTGAGAATGGCGGACAGCGCGGTGTTCAATAGATCCGCTGCAAGCAGGTAAAAGGGCACCGACCAAAGTGGCCACTGCGGGCGGCTCGGGAAAGGGCGAACAATGGGCCACCAAAAAAGCAGGAAAGCGCCCAGGAAACACGCGTGCTCAACCTTGTGCCAAGCGGGGGAGCGGAGCGCGAGATCAAATGCCGCTGGGACATGCCAGGCACAGAGCGTTACGGCCATCACAAGCCAGCACTTCACGGGATGCGTCACCATGTTCCCAGCGTTTCGAAGCGCCGACCAGGTTAAGAATGGACCAACTCCGTCGCGGGCGAATTTCCTCGGCAGCCCGCGCAGCAGCGGCAGAAGCGGCGCGCCGAGCAGAATCAGCGGCGGAGCCACGGACATCAGCAACAGATGTTGCACCATGTGCGCCGAAAGTAGTAGGCCGGAGAACGCATCGAGTGGTGATGCGATGGCGAGCCAAAGCGTTGTAAGGCCCGCCGTGAACACCAATAACCGCCAACCTTGAAACCGCATCGGTGAGGTTCGGTGTAGAATGAACCAGCCGCGGAGGTACAGAACGAACACCGCAACTAGACCAAGCGTAATCCCTGGGTCGAAGGACCATGAACTCAAAACCGCTCGAGCTGTCGGTGACATCGGCTCACGGCTTCCCGGTGGCACCGGTGGTTTGCGGCAACGTAGCAGCGCTCGCCAGGGATGCGTCCTTTGCGGGTAATTGGTTGGGTGGGTGCAGTGATTTTAGGAACGCTACGAGCGCCGTCGTCTCCGCCGGGCTGAGGTTTTTGCCATAGGCCGGCATGTTGCCGCGCCCCTGGAGAACCTGGCGGATCAATTGATCACCGGTAAGGCGGGTCGCCACCGTATCGAGCGCCGGGCCACGTTGGCCACCTTCGCCGCCGAGAGCGTGGCAATTGCGGCATTGTTTGGCCTGAAATACAACCGCGCCTTGGCGCTCAAGCGCGGAACGGCCCTCGAGTAGTTTGGGAGGTACGGGCGCGCTGCTCCACGCGTCCATCACGGGAGACCACGGAGCGTAAGTGCCGAGTTGAGTCAACGCCGCTAAAGAGATGATAATAACCAGGGCGGTCAGCACTGCGAGGGGCCGGCGGCGCCAGCTCTTTTCACCGGTACCCGAGATAAGCGGCAAGGCAATCAAGAACCCGATGCCAATAACCGGACCGACAAGCAATAGAAACGTCTCCATGCTCGGGGGTAAAAGCGCCAGCCCGGCGAATCCAAAGAGAAAGAAAAAATCCGGCCGAGGCACTGTCTGCACGATCGTCGGGTCCGGCTGCCCTTTTGGACCAAATGGCCCGAAACACGCGGCGCAGACGACCAGGGCGAGTATGATTATTCCAGAGAACACGAAATCTTTGCGGAACGCATCGGGCACAAAGGGTACGCCGTCCTTGTGCGTCATTTCGTGATATTCCTTGAGATAGGTCTCGCGCCTTACAATGCGGCCGGGCATCGGCCATTCATTCACACCCAGCTTAAGCACCATGAGCAGGTGCACGCCGACGAACGCGATTAGCGCTCCCGGAATGATGAAGACGTGTATGGCAAAGAATCGCGACAACGTTTCGCCGGCGATGATGGGTCCGCCCAGCATCGCGTGAACCAGTGGCGTTCCAATGAGCGGCATCCGGCCCATGACGGAAGCCCCGATGCCCAGACCCCAGTATGCATCCTGGTCGAAGCGCAACACTTGACCCGTGAACGCCATTCCCAGCGTCATCAGCAGCAGGAAGATTCCGACAATCCAGGTTAGCTCGCGTGGATACTTATAGGCGCCAAAGAGGAACACCTGCACCATGTGAATCAACACGAGCGCGACCATGAAATTGGAGCCCCAACCATGAAGGGCGCGGATGAACCAACCGAAAGCCTGCTGGTGGTTCAACACCTGCAGACTCGTCCAGGCCTGGCCGGC